>Ga0116130_1001340_pt1 | contig 14201 bp, 5 predicted proteins | sample June2015DPH_17_5_FD_89733 | JGI IMG/M metagenome (GOLD analysis project Ga0116130, IMG submission 89733) | Peatland microbial communities from SPRUCE experiment site at the Marcell Experimental Forest, Minnesota, USA - June2015DPH_17_40 | ecosystem: Environmental > Terrestrial > Soil > Wetlands >...
AGGGATAACGGCGGCGGTACTGTCCTAATACCCCGGGGAACTTTTATTTCCGGCACAATTCAATTATATAGCAATATTGATCTTCACCTTGAACGCGGTGCAACGTTAATGGGAAGTGATAAGGTATCCGATTATTTCCTTAACGGCAAAAAAGTCGGTTTGATCTATACTGAAAATTCAAGCAGCATCTCAATAACGGGTGATGGAGATATTGACGGCAACGGCGATGCTTTTATGGATGTAAATCATTCCAAGGTAATGGATAGTGCAAGTGTAAGATTTACACGCCGGAAAAACCATTTCCGTGAGGTACTGTCAGGTCTGGGTGACGGCCCTTTAGTTCCATTAGACAGACCCAACCAGATGGTAATATTCTCTGACTGCCGGAATGTTTCAATCAGAAATGTTGTCTTCTCAAATTCACCTTTCTGGACGGTTCACCTGGCTGATTGTGACGGTGTAATTGTATATGGAGTCAGGATATGGAACAATCTGTTAGTGCCCAATAATGATGGTATCGATTTTACTTCGTGCAGTAATGTCCAGATGTCTGATTGTGATATTAGGACAGGTGATGACGGTATTGTTGTTACAGGCTATGCCTTTCATTTCGATACGCCCGGTTTCAAAAATTTACGGCATGATTCTCAGAATGTTACCGTAACTAATTGTACAATCGTTTCAAGATCAAGCGGCATACGCATAGGCGGCTGGGATCAAAATTACATGAGGAATTATGTATTCAGTAATATTGTAATTACAAATTCAAACCGTGGAATAAATCTGTGCGTTAGGGATTCCGCTTCAATTGAAGATATGACCTTTTCTAATATTATAATTCAAACCCGCCTGCATACAGGCGACTGGTGGGGCAACGGTGAGCCAATTCATATTTCTGTTATACGCGGTAAAGAAAAAGTGCCTATTGGTTATATCAGGAATATCAAATTCGAAAATATAATTGCTAAAAGTGAAGCGGGTATACTTTTGTATGCTTCTAAGGAGGGTAAGGTAGATAATATCTCTTTCAGGGATATTTCTCTTTATATCAAGAACAGTCCTAAGAATGGGACAAGCGGCGGGAATTTTGATTTGCGCCCTGCAACCGATCCCAAATTCACCTTGTTTAGCCATGACATCCCTGCTTTTTACGGTGAGAATGTTCAGAATATTCAATTGCACAATGTTGAAATTAAATGGGATGATGTTACTGAACCGTACTTTACAAACGGTGTGGAATTTAATGACTTTGATAATGTCTTAATTGACGGCTGTAGAATTAACCCTGCTCCGCATAGCAAAAATTCAGCGGCAATCTCTTTAGAAAATGGCAAAAATTATAGTATTATTAATTCATACACTGATAATCCTAAGGCTCGTTTGTTGTCTAAGAAAAATGTAAAGTAAAGTTATTTGAATTTAGAAACCCGCAACCTAAAGCAGCCCATGACTTTAGTCATGGGCGTGTCTAGGGCATGGACTGCTTTAGGTCATGAACCACACATATAGAAATAGGGTATTAATGTCTTGCATGAAATCGTATAAGAATATATCGTCCCTGCGGGACTCAAAACTATTTACTGAATAATATAATTGTTGATTTGGAATTATTATTAAATTAATATAGCCATGTTCTAAACTTGTTGGAAAAAAAACATAATATCTAAATATATCAATTAAAACAATTTGTCTTTTTTATCCCTTTAGGGATAAGATATTTGCAGTACTAAATTCGCAGTATAAATAATAAAGTCCCGTAGGGACGATATAGAAAAAAAGTCAATTTAATTTTGATATTAAATAACTATCGATGGGAAATTTGATTAAATCCTTTGCAGAGAGTTTTTTAAAATAATAATTTTTGACCTTTCGGTTTAAAAGAGAAAAGTATATTATTAAATAATAAAAATTATTTTGTACGGCAAAATTGCAACATGACAAAAGATATCTACTTAATTAATTTTCTTGATGTTCAAATTATTAGTTCTCACCGTGAATTCAATAATATAATTGTTAATAATTTAATTAAGTGTAATCATTAAAAATTTTGGGAGAAACAATGGAAAAAGCTATACTTTTTATATTCGGATTTCTTTTTATCACGGGTTATGCCGGCGCTCAAGTGCTTGATAATTTTGATACGCCCGGGAGTCTCGGTATTTTTAAAGATGCCAACTGGGGTAATGCTGCCAGTCCAAACATAACTGACAGTATTTATCAAGCTGCTGATCCTACAGGGAAAAGTGCAGGTGTAATGGCTATTGCATTTGATCTTAAGGGATATAATCAACATAATGCAATCATACCTACATCTCAAAATCTCGATCCTAAGGGAGCTCAACTAATTACTTATTGGATATATATACCTCTAAATAGCAGTATTCCCGATAGTCTTGTATTCGGGTTATGGTGGCAGGTAAATGGCAACTGGACCTGGAATGAATACGACTATTATGCAAAGGATATTCCAAAAGGTGTATGGTACCCTTTATCTGCTGCTATACTTGATTCAAGTATTGCCGATCCGACGAATGATGGTTTTATCAGCGGACATGTTTTAGGAGATTTTGGTATTCAATGGAATAATGGGAAAGATAGTACTGCAGTTTGGAAAGGCCTTGTTTACATAGATAATGTTTCACTTGAGGGCGCTAAACCGACTAATTATGCAACTTTTTCTTCAGGACTACAAGGCTTTAGCATAGCCTGGTCAAACGGATGGGTTGATACTGTGGCTTATTATAATGGTACAATAGGCGACAGCGCAGGTGTTTTGCAATGGAAGTTTATAAATGGTTCAGCCGATACCGCAGGTAATGGAACCGCTATGGGAATACAGCCAAGTACTGCTTATAGTGCATTGACGCAAAACTTTTTAGCTTTCTGGGTTTATGTCGACGCAACTTTCCCTGATACTGCATATCTTCAAACATGGGCTCAGGACAATAATAAATGGAACTGGCCGGGCCCCAGAGGTATTGCAACCTATAATGGAAACAATATTCCAAGAAATGTATGGTTTCCGGTATACTTTGATTTATCCCAGGCAAGTGTCGCTGATACAACTTCATCTAGTTCATTTAATTCTACAAAATATCCGCTTGGTAAATTTGGACTTCAGGTTTACGGAACGACGACCTGGAAAGGTTCAATATATGTAAGGGATGTTCAGTTTATTAATTCTGTTGTGCAGTCAGCCGCATCCTGGGTAGCTGCCGATTTTGAAAATCAAGCCAACGGCATTCAAAATTTTTATATTCCAAGTGCCAATTCATCGGAAACGCTGACAAGAGTTAAGGATACTCAAACTTCCGATGGTACTTATGTACTTCAGGCAACCGTAGATTTTCCACAAACTACAAAATTCGTAGTGCAGCGCGATTCTATTCCTTTGCTTGATGCAACTAACACTGCGGCGTTTGCAACACAGGCTACTTTCGGCGTTTACTTCTTCAGTACCATGACTCCCGGAGCATTGGTAGATTTTGCAATAGATGGTCCCGCAACCGGTAATAAATTGGTTCAGGTTGAAAGCAAGTTAGATAATAATGCTCTGAAACTTAATCAGTGGAATACACTTTCACTTAATCTGGATTCTCTGGTTCAAAAAGGTGTTGTTAATCCTGCAAAACCTGCAACAATAGCCGTACAAGTTTATTATCCGGGTGATACTACAGCATGGTCAGGTAAAATATTATTTGATAATCTTATATTTACCGGGATTAATCAGCCTAATGAACTGCCTACTCCTGTTTTGAATAAGAGTAGTGTAGTAAAAGAATTTAAGTTATATAATAACTATCCAAATCCATTTAACCCATCGACGGTTATCAAATATGATTTGCCGGATGAATTAAATGTTACGCTTAAAGTTTATGATATATTGGGCAGAGAAGTTGTATCTTTAGTTAACAATCAAAAGCAGGCTGCAGGTTCATATTCGATTTCTTTTAACGCTTCTAAATATGCAAGCGGCGTGTATATATATAAGATTACAGCCGGCAGTCATATTAAAGCATATAAAATGATGCTTATTAAATAACGTCATTTATTCGTATGATTACTGTTTAAAATAATTATATTTTTTGCCCTCAATAAAAACCTCCGGGGTTTTCTGGCTAACCACCACAATGTGGGTAAACCTCGGTTTAGGCAGTGTAATATAGAAAATTAGAAACGTATCCAGATCCCGGCGAGAATCAGGACGAAATAGAAATTCTTATGCGTTTTCATCAGGAGGGCAATGTCATCAAGGCAGAGAGTTGATCAATTTATTTTCAAAGTCACTCTCTTCTCAAGTTCTCCAATTTGTTCTTACAACCGAAGCGGTAGAAAATCGATAATAGATTTGTAAATCTCCTTAAAAGAGATTAATTTTTTTAATTATTTTTTAAGCTTTATCTACGAAAAAACAGGAAAAAAGAAATGTTCCTTAAACAAGTAAAAAACATATCAATAATTGCTTCATTCTTCTTTATACTTTTTTCTATCTGTGTCTTTTCTCAGACACAAAAAAATTATGCAAAATTTAAAGCCGATAGTTTAGAAGAATACTATGTAAAACTAAAAGCTGATAGTTTACAAAAAATTGCTGCAATCCTAACAGCCGATAGTTTACAAGAATATAATGCATTCCAAAAAGCTGATATTCTGCAAGATAAACAGCAAAAGGAAAAAGCGTTTCAGAATATTATATCCGCCTATCCCGGCAGCAAATATAAAACAGATGTTTTTTTAGAATTATTTTCACTTTATCTTAACGATAATAAAGTAAAAGCCGCTCTTAAATATGCAGATCAGGCTGTTCATTCAGTTCCGGAAGAATTAAAGGTTAAAATTTATGATGAGGTAGCATACTCCCTTGCTCAAAAAAAAGTTGGTCTTGATACGGCAGCGGTTTATGCGCAAAGAGCTGTTTCCCAATCAAGTACTACTTCCACAAACTATCGCAGCATAGGGTTGTCTGTAAAGTACGCTGGGTTGTTTCTGAATACTCAGGCGCTTGTTATGAATGATTTGGGTAAAACCGACTCTGCTTTTGCTTTGGAAAAAGAAGCAGTCAGCGTTGATAAAGATAATCCCGCTTTTTTATCAAATCTCGCAGCTTATCAGCAAGCAGCAGGGTATAGGCTTGAAGCATTATATACTTCGGCTAAAGCCATATTATTAGGTAATACCAATGAAGCATTAACAAACTTCAACGAATGGATTTTGAAAGGAAAATCCGGTATAAAAGAACAGGATAAATTAAGAAAAGATATTGTTGATTCAACACTTAAATTATTTTTTAACAGGCCCGGAAACAAAAATAAATTAAGTGACAACTCAACTGCGGGAGCCTTTCTTTCATTACTAAGAACTAATTTGAATCAGGCAGATACGTGGATAAAAGAAGCGGTAAATTCATTGAATGATACTTCAAAAATTACCGACAGAGTTTTATTTACAAAGAATTACGGGCTGACTCTGTTTGCCGAAGGTAAATACAATGAAGCGTTGGAAAGATTAAACTCGGTTGAAGATTTAGCCGGCCCGTTGAATGTGAATTTCTGGTATACTTTAGGCAAGACTTATGAAAAAGTTAGAGAATATCAAAAAGCATTAGATTCGTATATTAAAGGTTCAGTTGATCTTCGGATGATAAGCCTGCAAATCGCACTAAGAGAACTTGGAGCTAAAGAAGGGATAAACGAAATTAAAATTGAATCTCTTATTGCAAAAAAGCGTAATGAGTTTTCCTCTTTTGAACCCGGTCTTTACAAAGGCAATAAACCTGAAGGCAATGTTATGCTTGCTGAATTATTTACGTGTGCGGATGCTGAAAAATGTGCAAGTGCAGATTATGCTTTTGATTACCTTTCGGAATATTTTACAAGAAGCGAAGTTGCAATTCTTGAATACCATCTCCATTTTCCCAACCCTGATCCTATGGCAAACTTGGAAACTTCCAGCCGGTATATGTATTATGATTATGGCGGTTTTAAAGAACAACATTATGATTTCGGCGGTCATATGGAACTACCGGTAGTTTTTATTCAGGGTACTGCAAGAATTGACGGCGGGGGGGAAAAAGACTTCACAAAAAATAAGTTTGATGAATATAAGTACACTGTGGAGAAATTTTTAACCAGGAATTCTAATGTTAAATTAAGTGGTTCTGTTAAACAGACAAATGATTCAATTTCTGTCGAGTTGCAGATAAAAAAAGAATCTGTTATTCCCGACAGCGCTTACCTTCATCTTGCACTTGTAGAAAAATCGATTCAATATCCTGCAAGCAGCGGTGTATCAAAACATATTTTTGTCGTTCGCAGTTTATTTAATGCCCCTAACGGAACTCCGGTAAATTTAGATAAAGGCAATGAAGCTGTTTCAGCCGCTTTCAATATAAATGAATTTGAAGAAAAATTGAGCAAATATCTTGACGACCCCACTAAAGACCCTACGTGGGTTGCTGTTGTGAGGGTGCCCTGGAAACAGCGGCTGGATAAACTGGATCGTGCTAATCTTGCAGTTGTTGCCTGGATTCAGGACAATAAGACTAAAGAAGTATTACAAACAAAATATTTTGACGTCCCGGCAAATAATTTAAAATAAATTTTGATTTTTAATTAAAATATTTTATGTTATGCAAGCTTTTTCATATTTTTTGGCTTATTACTCAAAGTAAAATTGATAATTAATAATATGGCGACTTTTATGATTTGGTTAAATAAATGGGAGGGGTGAACCTATGATGAAGTTAATACCGCTTATTGCAATTAGTTTGTAATATGTTTATATTATATTTTTCAAAGTATGGTAGGAGTACTAAATTTTATTATAAATATAATAATTTATTAAAATAATAATCTTATAAATGTTTTTTTTATTAAAAAATGTTTTTTTAATAATTTTTTCTGTTTATTTTTAATGGTATTATTATTGCGTATATATATGGGTCTTTTTATAAGTAATACTAAAGGTATGATTTGATGGCTGTCTTCCGGAGAAGTAAATTTAAATGTGCTCATATCTTTGCGCTTTTGTTTAATATTAAGAATCCCGTTAAAAAAAACATTGCAAATAATTAATTTTATTTATTTTCTATTTTCTTGACATTTTGGTTCCTAATTAAAAATTATTTAAATTAACGTTATCTCTAAGGAGGAGAAATTATGTTACTAAATTTCTACTATGAAAACAAGAGTAAGTTTGTTTGTATAGTCCTTCTGGCATTTCTATTAGTATTCCAATCATTTACATCAGCCCAATCAGGGACAATACAAGGAACTGTAACAGATAAAAATTCAAAGGATGTTTTAGTAGGAGCAAACATTATAGTTAATGGTACAAACTTGGGCGCTGCCACAGATTTGTATGGAAATTTTGTAATAAATAATGTTGACGTTGGCAACCAGGTTCTTGTTATAACTTATGTCGGTTATAAGGAAGCAAAAATAACTGTAAAAGTTGCAGCAAAAAAAACCAGCGAGATAAATATTACGTTGGAAGCATCGTCAATAGAAGCTAATACTGTAATAGTTACTGCCCAGGCAAAAGGGCAATTGCAGGCAATAAACGAGCAGTTGGCGGCAAATAATATAATAAATGTTGTGTCCTCAGAAAAGATGCAGGAATTACCTGATGCAAATTTAGCAGAATCAATAGGAAGGCTTCCGGGTATTTCTGTACAAATGAATGCAGGCGAAGCAACTAAACTTGTAATACGCGGACTATCTCCTCAATACAATAATGTTACCATTGAAGGCGTTCCGATGGTCTCGACAAGTAATAGCGACAGGAGCATTGATTTGAGTTTGTTAACCGACAATCTTGTTAAAGGTGTTGAGGTTTCAAAGTCTCTAAGGGCGGATATGGATGCAGAAGCTTTAGGCGGAACTGTAAATTTGACTTTACGCCAGGCGCCTGAAGATTTTCATTTTAATGTTCAAGGTCTTGGCTCTTATACTGATTTGGGCCAATCATATAATAATGCCAAGTTGACGGCAGGTCTTAGCGATAGGTTCTTTGATAATAAAATTGGCGTAATGATACAAGGATCCTGGGAACAGAAATTTATTCCGGAGCAGATTTTTGGAGGTACTTACGGACAATTATTCAACTCGACTACCAGAACAAATTATCTTCAGACACAAGATGCTACTTTAACAGATGAGAATATTAACAGGCAGCGTTCTGGTCTTGACGTTGTGCTGGATTATAAATCGGATTTTATGGATATGACATTCTTGAATATGTACAGCGAGATAAATGATAATTATACCTTAGCCGCTAATTCATTTAATTTTGTTGACGCATCTACTAATAGTGATGATGCATTTTCAAGACAGTACAATATTGAAAATTATGTAACAGAGGAAAGGACACATTCAATTCAGAATAATTTCAGATTCTTGGGTACTACCCTTTCTACTTCCTTATCTTTCACAAAAGCAAATTTTAGTAACCCGGGACAGTATTTCCCATTTGACCAGATTGCCGGAGGACCTCAAGAAAAACTTCCTTTGAGTCACTTAATTTACGCACAGCCCTCTCAGGTAATTACAGCAATGGGCCCAAGCAGTATTGCTTATACTTTTTTTGAAAATGCTTATATGACAGATTCTTATCTTAATGAAAATGATTATGATGTTAAGGCAGACTACAAAGTACCTTTCAACTTTTCCGATTATTTTTCGGGAACAATTTCTTTGGGCGGTAAATTTAATCAGAAGGACCGTGTAAGCAATGGCTCCGGTGTGTATTATGATATTCAGTATGGCGGCAGCGGTAATAGAGAGCAAGCGTTTGAAAATCTTTTCCCTTGGATTAAATGGGAAACACAGGCAGTCTCGCCATTTTTTGCCAGCAATTTTATACAAACAGATTACGTTCCGCCTACTTTCCTGAAGGGACAATATAAGCTTGATTGGAGTGCAAATATGGGCGAAATGGTAAATATGCAAAATATAATGTGGAAAGCTTTTGGGCCGAGTGGTGCTGGTACGTATTATCAGGATGGGGGTGACAATTATAACAGTACTTATAATGCTTATGAAGCAGAACTTGCCGATTATATAATGGGCGAGTTTAATATTGGCAAGAATTTAACGATCGTTCCTGGAATTCGTTATGAACAAGATAGAACCAACTATTCTGCTTATCAAATTTACGAAAATTTATCAAATGCAAATGGTCTTGGTGGAGCCTCAAGATTACAGGATGTTCAAAAATTTAACGATTTTTATTTCCCTTCTCTTAATGTTAAATTTAAAGTTAATGATAATATTCAGGTGTTGGGAGCTTTTTATAAAAGCTGTACAAGACCGAATTATTCCGATTTATCTCCGGATGTTAATTATCCGGCAACCGGCAATTTAAACCAGTCTGGTAACCCGGGTTTAAATCCGTCAACTGCATGGAATGGAGATTTGGGAGTATCTATTTCAAATAATGTTTTAGGCTTGTTTACTGCAAATGCGTTTTATAAAGAAATTTCAAATCTCATTTATTACATGCCGGACTACCAGCCTTATTTAGATAGTCAGCCAAGTGAAGTTATAGCGCCCCAATCGATTCTTAACAATCTGCCCGGGCTCGCGTATTATGATACTTCATATTTTCATTCTAACAAAAACGCAAGTGTTACTCTTCCGGTAAATTGTCCAAACTTAGCTTATGTTAGAGGAATAGAGCTGTCATGGCAGACGCACTTATGGTACCTGCCGTCGGTTTTAAGCGGTTTGGTTCTTGATCTTAATATTTCGTTTATGAATTCGGAAATGCAGTATCCATATTTTGCAAATGATTCTGTTGGTTTTACAAAGAGTGGTGTAATCACTTCAACCGTATATAAATATAAATATTATAGTAGATCAGCGCCGGTTATAAATCAGCCAAATGAAACCTATAATGCAATAATTGGCTGGGATTATTTAGGTTTTAGCGCAAGAGTCTCTTTTAGATACCAGGGACAAACATTAACAAGCCTCGATGCAAGATACTCGCTGTCAGACGCTTATTTTGGCAATTTGTGGATAACTGATATTGCGCTGTCACAGAAGTTTCTTGATAAATTTACTATTTATGCTAATTTGACAAATATTAATAACCATATTGATACTTATTATATATCTAGCCCGGACGGACCATTACCGACAAGTGACCAATCGTATGGATTTAGGGCATTTCTTGGGCTTAGTGTTAACCTTTGATTAAATAATTTTATTAAAAACAAATATGACGTATTTTGAAAGGAGGTACTTGGAGTAAATAATTTAAGTGTTTTAATTAATTTTTTTGTTTCAATTTTAATTATTTCGGAGGAAAAAATGAAAGGTAAGTATTTACTTTCGTTACTTTTAAGCTTTGTGTTTATAAGCTTTGTTTATGCTCAAACACCGACAATTCCACAAACACCACCATGGCCGTCAAGTCTGGATACTGTTTGGCTTCAGGGTGGTCAGTCTAACGCAGGTGTGCTTGAAAATGCTATTTCTGGTGATACTGTTAATGGTGGAAGAGTTAATCCTAATAGGGTTTACGCACTGTATGCAGGTCAAATTTATGTCCAAAATTCCGCATTTACTTTTGATGATGCTAATGCTACTTTAAATATTGTTGGGCAGCCTGGCGTTGCTGGAACAGTTGGTAATCCTAAACCAATTATAATGATGGTGGAAGTTAATGGTGTAGAGGAAGGGAGTAATCTAATTACAGGCAGTATTCATTTGGATAACCTTTATTGGATAGCTGAGGATGCGTCAGGAAATTTCCCTAATGACCCGTTTCAAATGAGTACAGCAACAGGTGTACCTCAAACAGTTGTCGCAAATAATTGCTTATTTAAATTTGCACCAACTTTAGACTGGTTCAATACCGATGCATGGCATGACGGGGCTAAAATTAAATTTACAAATTGTTATTGGCGTGATCAATTTTACGGAGCTCAGTGGTGGGGTGGAAGAGTACTTTATATGAAACATCGGGTTGATAGTCTTTGGGTTGAAAATTGCTGCGTAACCGAAGGCGGTCTTGTATTCTTGACTCAGAATTCTCTTGTCACGTTTAATTATTACAATCATAATACTATAGTTAATACTAATAAATATTGGCAGTTGGGTCAAAATTTTCTTGAAGGATATTGGGTTAATAACTTATTCCTTAACGAAAACTGGGTTGGTGAAGATTCAATAAATATAGCGTCAGGGCAGGATCAGGACGGAGAATTTTTTTCTACCATAAATCTTGATACTCTTTATTTAAGTGGTGGTAGTTTAACAAATCATATTATTGTTGCGCCTAAATATCAGAATGCTGATTCAACAATTAATCAGAGCTTGTTAGGTTTAGGTAACATGATAGAATTTGTTGCTGATAATATGCATTATACGGATACAACAATGTTAGATGCATATTATTTAAATCAGGGTGGATTCTTTGATACAAGTTATGTAGGTCAACCTTATCCTGCTTCTTATGTTAATTGGAGCGGGAAAGCTCCAATCGCTCCGATACAAAATGTTCCCGGCGAATGGATGAATTGGCGTACTAAAGGATTGTTTGATGGACATTTGAAAAATTTCGTAGCAATAGATAACATTGCTACACCATTTAATACTGTTACACCGGCTATTGTCAGTAAAGCCGTAGGAGTTCTGATGGGTGAATGGGATGAAGCGCAATATGGTGCTCCTCAATGGAGTGGTACAACACTTGCTGCTACATTAGTTGCCTGGTCCCCTGGCGCAACAACTAATTATTTGTTTGGTGATTTTTCTGCTTCTACTTTGCCCGGTTATGACGCAAGCGGAGTTAAAACAGAAACCGACGGAAGTGGTATCGCATTAATTTCCGATTTGCTTGAAAATTTAAACCAAGCCGGAACGGTGCAGTTATCTAAGATTGATAATTTACCAATTGGTTGCTTACTCTTTGATGCTACTAAAAATGCTGCTTATGTAGCAGCAGATCCTGTAGCCAGGTTAGCTTTGGTTAAAGCCGCATATCAAAGTGCAGTACTTACTGGTGTTAAGTTAGCTAATAATACTCAGCCTAATGTCTATAAGCTATCTCAAAATTATCCTAATCCGTTCAACCCGACTACTAACATTAGCTACGCTATTCCTGTCAGTGGAAATGTATCTCTTAAAGTATACAATATCCTTGGTCAGGAAGTTGCTACTGTTTTCCAGGGATTCCAGAAATCCGGCTCTTACATAGCTAATTTTGATGCTTCAAGACTTGCAAGCGGTGTTTATTTCTATCGTTTACAAGCTGGTCAGTTCTCTCAGACTAAGAAAATGATGTATTTGAAGTAATTAGCCAGGTCTAATTAATTCATAAGTATTTTCTGTTATAAAAGCAGCCGGTGAATAACCGGCTGCTTTTTTTTCAATTTTGAATTCCTACAAGGTTATTCATGCCTAAGAAAGCTCCCTTCATATTTATTTGTCTTCTTACCTTTTACTTTTTACCTGTTACATTTGCTCAAATAAGTCAGGCAAATATGAAATTAGTAATAAATGACAAAGGTTATTATGAATTGCAAAGCCTGAATGTTATGGTTTTTGACGATTTTTATCCTGAAGGCCATCAGGGCGGTTTAACTATAGTACAATTTGGTAAGCGGATTGCTGCCAACGGTGATGTAAGAATCGATCCTACTCCCGGACAGTGGTCTCCTGTTCCAAAAATGGGAAAAAAATATGTCGATAAGGCAAATGGAATAATCAAAATTGAATTATGGTTTCCTGATTCGAGTAGGGATAAGCAGGGGTTTAATCCAATTGATTATCCTGATTTAAAGTTTAAATATTCCGTAAGAACAGAAGCCGTTGAACAAAGTATAAAGGTAATTGTTGATCTTGAAAAACCTCTGCCCGGAAATTGGGCTGATAAAGTTGGGTTTAACCTGGAATTGTTTCCCGGTGCGTATTATGGCGAACATTATTTAATGGATAATGCACCCGGATTGTTTCCACGGCAGGCAAGTAGCCCTGTTGAAGTGGATAATGACAAAAACCTTGTCGTAACTCCGTTAGCTGCAGGTAAAAAATTAGTTATAGCGCCGGGTAATGAGGAAAAGGAAATAAAGTTTGAGAGTTATAAAAACAATTTGGAATTAATTGACGAAAGCGGATTATATAATAACGGGTGGTTTGTACTGCGTTCAACTATACCTGCCGGAGCAGTTAAAAATGCAGTTGAATGGCTTATTACTCCCAGGGTTAATACAAATTGGCGGTACAAGCCGGTTATACAAATTTCACAAATAGGCTACCATCCACGACAGGTTAAATTTGCTGTTATAGAGCTTGATAAATTAACAGATAAATATGAACCTGTACAATTAATAAAAATAAACGAAGGTTCACAAAATATTATTAAGGCTGATACTAACCCTATCCCCTGGGGTAATTTTTTAAGGTATAAATATTTACGCTTTGATTTCAGCGATGTTACTGATGAAGGATTGTATAAAATAAAGTACGGCAACATAGAATCTAATGAGTTTGTAATTAAAAATGACGTCTTTACAAATAATGTTTGGCAGCCTACATTAGAATATTTTCTTCCCGTTCAAATGTGTCATATGAGGGTAGAAGATAGGTTTAGGGTGTGGCATGGACTCTGCCATATGGACGATGCTTCAATGGCTCCCGTTAATCACGACCATTTTGACGGATATGAGCAGGGGGAATCAACTTTAACAAGCTTTCAATCCGGCGATCATGTACCTGGCTTAAATATCGGTGCCTGGCATGACGCAGGCGATTATGATTTGAGAATTGAATCGCAAACCGAAACGGTTTATAAGCTTTCTTTAGCCTATGAGTTTTTTAAGAATGATTATGATGGAACAACCATAAATCAAAAAACAAGACTTGTGGAATTAAATAAACCTGATGGTAAGCCGGACATCCTTCAGCAGATGGAACATGGCTTATTATTCATTGTAGGTGGTTATGAATCAATGGGAAGGTTTTTTAGGGGCATTCAGGAAGCGACTCTTCATCAGTATGTTCTTCTTGGTGAAGCTGCAAATGCTACTGATAATCTTATTTATAAACCGGATGAAAAGGACCCGGTTCTGAATAACCCGCTTCCGGAGGATGACCGCCTTGTGTTTACGGAAGAAAATCCCGCAAGGGAACTTCAAACAGCCAAGGTTTTGGCAGCAGCTAAAAGAGTGCTGGACAAATACAACCCGGAATTAT
>Ga0116130_1001344_pt1 | contig 14185 bp, 10 predicted proteins | sample June2015DPH_17_5_FD_89733 | JGI IMG/M metagenome (GOLD analysis project Ga0116130, IMG submission 89733) | Peatland microbial communities from SPRUCE experiment site at the Marcell Experimental Forest, Minnesota, USA - June2015DPH_17_40 | ecosystem: Environmental > Terrestrial > Soil > Wetlands...
ATAATGCCGGTATTGCTGCAATGAATCATTCTTTGTTGACACCATTAAAAACTATAAATTTATTACTAAATACAAATTTTATTGGGACATTTTTATTCTGCAGGGAAGCAGCGAAATTAATGAAGAGCAAAAAATTTGGACGAATAATTAATTTTACAACAGTCGCAGTACCACTAAAATTGGAAGGAGAAGCTGTATATGCGGCTTCCAAATCAGCCATAAATACTCTTACTCAAATATTAGCATTTGAATTTGCAGAATTTGGAATAACAGTAAATGCAATTGGTCCGACGCCTATAAAAACTGATTTGATTAAAAATGTACCGGAAGAAAAAATTAAAAAAATATTAAATCGTCAGGCAATAAAAAGATTCGGTGAATTTATTGATATAATTAACTTAATAGATTTTTTTATTAAGCCGGAGAGTAATTTTATTACCGGTCAGATTATCTATTTAGGGGGGATATCATGATTGATTTTTTAATGGAAGTATTTAAAGAATATACTTCCGATGAAGCCGTCATTTGGAAAAATAATATTTTTTATTACAATTGGTTATATGAAAAGGTTATATTTTGGAAAGAAAATATTTCAAAAGAAGGGATTAAAAAAGGTGAAGTTGTTGTAATTGAGGCTGATTTCTCACCTAATTCAATAGCTTTGTTCTTAGCATTAGCAGATAAAAATTGCATTATATTACCTTTAACAAAATCAGTAAAAAATAAAAAACAAGAGTTTTTAGAAATAGCTCAAGCAGAAAAAATTATAACAATTGATGAAGATGATAATATTACATTTGATAAATTGTCTTTTCAAGCGACACACGAATTTTATAATGAGTTAAAGAAAAAAAATCATCCAGGTTTAATATTGTTTTCATCTGGATCAACAGGTAAAAGTAAAGCAGCATTGCACGATTTAAGTGGAATCCTTGAAAAATTCAAAATTCGCAAGAAAAAAATGCGCACGATTACATTCCTATTATATGATCATATTGGCGGTGTAAACACTTTATTATATGTGTTATCAAATGGAGGAACTGTAATAACCATACAAGATAGAAATCCAGATTCTGTTTTTAAGTTAGTGCAGGATTATAAAGCTGAACTAATTCCTACCTCGCCAACATTTATAAATCTTATTTTAATAAGTGAAGCATATAAAAGATATGATTTAAATTCACTTAAAATAGTTACCTATGGAACAGAACCGATGCCGGAAAGTACATTAAAAAAATTTAGTGAAATATTTCCAAATATTAAATTACAACAAACATATGGACTATCTGAAATAGGAATATTGCGATCCAAATCAAAAAGTAATGATTCTTTATGGGTAAAAATTGGGGGAGAAGGATTTGAAACTAGAGTAGTCAATGGACTACTTGAGGTTAAGGCAAAATCAGCAATGATTGGATATTTAAATGCTCCAAGTCCATTTACTCAAGATGGATGGTTTATGACTGGAGATTTAGTCGAAGTTAATGGTGAATTTATTAAAATTCTTGGAAGGAAATCAGAAATTATAAATGTTGGTGGTGAAAAAGTTTACCCTGCTGAAGTAGAAAGTGTAATTTTAGAAATTGATAAAGTGGCTGAAGTTACTGTTTATGGTGAAAGAAACCCAATAACTGGTAATATTGTTTGTGCTAAAGTTAAATTAAAAGAATATATTGATAAAAAAGAATTTATAACTACGTTAAAAAAATATTGTAATAAGAAATTGCAGTCATTTAAAGTGCCAATAAAGGTTTTCATAGATGACAAAGAACAATTTAGTGATAGATTTAAAAAAGTTAGAAAGACGGATTAAATAATTTTAGGGTAAATAAAAAATACTCTTAATTATTTCCCTTCTTGTTGAAAACATATTATTTTTCAGTAAATTAAAGTAAAAAGGTGTTGTATTGTTATCTTAGTTAATTACTAATGATATCAATCATAATATAATCTTAAAGATAGACAAAGATTAGTTAAATACACTCTTTGCGTGAGGTGAGATGTTATATGTCTCTAAAAATAGATTATTTAATAGTTGGCTCAGGATTAATGGGCGGAACTATTGCACGTTTACTGCATGAAAAGGGATACGAAGTATTAATTACAGAAAGGCGTAATCATAATGGAGGAAATGTTTATGACCATTATCATCCTTCAGGAATAAGAATTCACACATACGGTCCGCATTATTTTAGAACAAACTCGCTTAGTTTATGGAACTTTGTAAACCGGTTTTCTGCCTTTTATAAATATGAAGCATCATTAAAATCATTTGTTGACGGCGAGTTTGAAAACTGGCCTATAGCCGGAAGCTATATTAAAAAAACCATCGGACATAATTGGGAAGCTCCTTTCAAGGGAGAAGCGGCAAATTTTGAAGAAGCTTCATTAAAAATTATGCCTAAATTAATCTATGAAAAATTTGTAAAAGGATATACTGAAAAACAATGGGGTATTGAAGCTAAAAAACTTGATGCCGGTCTTGCAAAGAGATTTGATATCAGAGAAGACGATGAGCCCAGGTTAATGCGCCATAAATACCAGGGAATACCTGTAAATGGGTACTCCGAATTTATGAAAAATTTAATTAAAGGCATCCCTTTGATTCTTAACTTAGATTATTTGCAAAACAGGGAAATGTTTGACGTAAAGAAGTTGTTAATTTTTAGCGGTCCAATTGATGAGTTTTATAATTTTGAGTATGGAAAACTTAAATACAGGGGACAACAAAGGGTGCATTCTTATTTAGAGGATACGGTGTTTTACCAGCCTTGCGGGCAGGTTAATTATCCGTTACCTGAGCATGGAGAACATGTAAGAATTCTTGAATGGAAATATATGCTTCCTGCAGAATACTTAAACAAAATAAAAGGGACTGTAATCACAAAAGAGATACCCTTTACTCCCACAGATCCAAATGATTATGAATACCCATTCCCGGACAGTAAAAATCAGTTTCTTTATAAAAAATACGAGAAGAAGGCTTTAGCAGATTCAAAGCTTTTAATATGCGGCAGGCTTGGGGAATATAAATATTATGATATGGATCAGGCAATAGGCAGGGCCATCAGCCTTGTAAATAAAATAGTTGAAGGAACGCTATGAAACATAAAGATGTAACGGTTTTAGTTTATCTCCATAATAATATCGACACAATTGAAGCATGTCTCAATTCAGTAATTAATATGTCAAAACAAGTTATTAAAGAAATTATTGTAATAGACGACGGTTCAATGGATGGCAGCGCTGAATTGTTAAGTAGTTTTGGGCATATTAAAATAATTAAGCATGAGTTTTTAGGAATTACGAAATCAATTAATATACAGTTAACTAATATCTTAGATAATGACTTAGTAAGAATAAACGGTAATGTGGTTATAAAAACCGAAAACTGGCTTGAACAATTACAAAATACGGCTTATCAAAATGAAGAAACAGGTATTGTTGGCGTTCGTCTTTTGTTAGCCGATAACAGGATTGAAACAGACGGAAGAAACTTTATAAACGGCTTAGGCTATGAGGAAAGATTTGTAAATATCAATGAATTTAAGTTGAACGATGGTTGTAAGCAGCAAATAACAGAAGTTGATTCGGTAAGCAGCGCATTTTCTTATTATAAAAATGATGTATTAAAAAGAGCCGGGTATTTCGATGAAAATTATTTCCCGTTATTTACTGAAGATGATGATTATTGTATCTCGGCAAGAAAAAGTAATTTTTCTATAGTTGCAAACTCAATTATCCAGGCTTATCATTTCATCCTGGTAAAAACTTCGACAGATTTATATCTGACAGATGAGAATGAGAAATTTATGTCAGCTCTTACCGATAGCGCAGGGTTTATACAGGCTGAGCATTTTAAGTATTGGAAAGAAAAGTGGTTATGGGATTTAAAATATCCCGATTTAGATCTAATAAGAAAACTTTATGGCAGTACAAAAATCTGCTGGAATATTGGTGAAAAATTAAAATTCAGTTCTGGCGAAGAATTCCCTTCGGTTGATTTATGTTTAGTTACCTGGAATAATCTTCCATTATTAAAAAGAATGATGGAAAGCCTTTCTTCAACTGATTATCCAAAGGATAAAATTAATGTTTACATTACAGATAACGGAAGCAATGACGGTACTGTAGAATATTTAAAGCTATTGAGTACTGAATTTATATTTAAAATTCATCCTGAATTTCTACCGATTAATAGCGGTGTACCGTATGGTTTAAACCTTGCTGTTATAAAAGGGAAAGGAGAATTAGTTGCAAAGATAGATGACGATATTATTTTTCCTTCTAACTGGCTGAAAGACCTGGTAAAGGTAATATTAAAAAGACCATACTGCGGGATGATATGTCCGAAAGTTTTAAATGACAATTCCTTTCATTCAATTCAAAGTGCTGATTTTGTAGTATTTCCTTCACATACAGCACACGAAAATGAAGCTGATGTTGGACAGGTAGATTATTTTAGTAAAGCTTCAAATCTTCGGGGCTGCTGTAATCTTTACCGGAGGGATGTATTTAATAATTGCGGATTATTTGATATACGGTTCAGTCCAAGCCAATATGAAGATCTCGATCATCAGATAGCTGTTCTGGCAAGAGGTTATGAAATAATTTATGACGGGTATGTTAATGTAATTCATAAGCTTAACAGCGGTCTTGATAAGTCTTCCGCCGGATTAAGCAGCTTTCGAGGTAATCAATTAAAACTTTTCGGAAAATGGGGAATTGACATTTATGAAATACTCGATAAGTCTATTGAATTATCCTGTGAAGGAAGAAAAATTGATATAAATAAAAATGTATCCTATCCATTAAATGCAGGCGGAAGTATTAATTATAATTTAAATAAAGATTTTTGTATTTCTGCCGAAGGTATGATTAATTTTAAGCTGGAAAAGCAAAGTGATTTCAATCATTTTATTGAATCGCTTCTTAATAATGCAATTAAACAAATCCAATCGAATTCTCTCCAAAATACATTATCTATTTTGCATTTTGCGCTTTATCTTGATCCTTCAAGAATTTCAACTATCTTATTATTTTATATAGTTTACTACCGGTTGGGAATTGCTAAGCAGGCAAACGATTTTAAAGATTTACTCTGGGTATTAAATAAAAAGAATATTGATAAGCTGAATTTGCAAAGCAAATTTTATAAGGACAAATATTTTAACAAAGTTAGATCTCATTTGAACTTGGACCCGGAACAATCCACTTTAGAAGAAATTATCGAGCGATTGATAATTGAAAATCAATTTATATAGCGCTATTTATTTTAAGAATCCTTCGAAAGGCAGGGAAAATAAAATGTAGAGACTAAGCAAAAATAAGATTAAATTTGAAATATCATCCACCGGCCCAAACTGTTATAATAATAAACAGATAGGGAACGGTAGTTTTTTTACTTTTGTTATTTCAAATGTTAAATGATATGAATTCCCCCTGCATAATAGTACCATTCAATCTAATTTCAGCCTGGAAATTTTTTCTTTGTTTAATTCCAGAAGTACCTTAGTATCAAACGGGAAGAATTTAAATATTTCAGGGTCATCAACATGTTTTTCTTCAACTATTTCAAAGCCAAGCTTTATATGTACATTGAGAGACTTGAAATTTGCTTTGAACAAAGTTACCTGCGCTTTTTCAATCTCATTGTGCTCTTTCTTGTTCCTTAAAATATTTTCCTTAATTAAACGGGTAAACACACCCTGTCTTCTGTATGGTTCGCGTATATAATCATTTTCAAGCTGAAGAGCGCCGGGTTCCCGGTTAACAGTAAGACCCCTTATCACTCTTGTATTCTTACTAATTTCTTTTATTTTATCCTTATCAAAGAAAGGATATAATAAAGTTGTTTTAATAACACCGCTTGATATTTCATCGGCGGCTTCTATCCATGAACACATTGCGCCTACATACTCACCATATTTTTCTGCGATAATAAAACCAGAAAGATAATAATCATAATTGGGAACATTTTCACGAAGAACTTTCTTTATAATTTCTTTAAACTTTTCTTCGGTTAAACCAAAAATGTTGCACGAACTGATTACATTGGAACCGCTCTTTTCAGATTCAACTATTGCTTCTAAGACAAAATCAATATCATCTAATGTTGCCTGTCTTATATTTAAATTTTCAATCATTGTTTACTCCTTTTAACCTATAACCTTATTTGATAACGACTTTCTTTCATTATAATTTCAGCCTGGAAATTTTTTCTTTATTTAATTCCAGAAGTACCTTTGTATCAAACGGGAAGAATTTAAATATTTCAGGATCATCTACATGTTTTTCTTCAACTATATCAAAACCAAGCTTTATAAATGTATTGAAAGATTTGAAATTTGCTTTGAATAAAGCCCCATGCACTTTTTCAATCTCATTGTGCTCTTTCTTATTTCTTAAAATATTTTCCTTAATTAATCGGGTAAACACACCCTGTCTTCTATATGGTTTACGTGTATAACCGTGTTCAAGCTGAAGTGCACCCGGTTCCCGGTTCATAGTAAGACCTTGTATCACTCTTGCATTCTTACTTAGTTCTTTCATTTTGTCCTTATCTAAGTAAGGAAATAGTATAATCGCTTTGATAATACCGCTTGGTGTTTCATCGGCGGCTTCCAGCCATGAACCCAGCGCTCCGATATATTCACTGTCTTTTTCGGCGACAATAAAACCTGAAAGATAATAATTATAATTAGGAACATTTTCATAAAGCACTTCCCTGATAATTTTCTTAAACCTTTCTTCGGTTAAACCAAAAACATTGCACGAACTGATTACATTGGAACTACTCTTTTCAGCTTCGACTATTGTCTCAATAATAAAATCAATATCATCTACAGTTGCTTGTCTTACTTTTAAATTTTCAATCATTAAATACTCCTTTTAACCTATAACCGATTTTAACAGCGCCTTCCTGTCAACTTTCCCGTTTGCATTCAAAGGGAAGGAGGGTACTATTGTAATTTTTGAGGGCAGCATGTAATAAGGAATTTTTGTTTTTAAAAAATCAATCAGTATATCTGTTAGTCTATTATAATTCTCTAAAAACAAATGAATCTGCGTAATACCACGTTCGTTGGGATAAGCAACTGCCACTGCATTTGATGGAGAGATAAACTGTCGGACATGAAATTCAATTTCGCTAAGTTCAATCCGGTATCCGTGGATTTTAATTTGATAATCCTTCCTTCCGCAATACATAAAATCATCCTGTTCATCCTTAAACGCCACATCGCCGGTTTTATAAAATATTTCCTCTTTGCCGTTAACCTTATTGATGAAAAATGCTTTCTTATTTTTCTCCGGATTATTTAAATAACCCGCGGTTAATTGATACCCTGCAAGGCATAATTCACCTTTTTCGTTTTGCGGAAGAATGTTATTGTCATCATCAATAATAATTGCTTCAATGTTTTTCATCGGCTTACCGATTGATACTATCCCTGTATAAACTTTGTTTTTGGAATTATCCCTGTTCCAGTTGTAAGTAAGACAAAAAATTGTCGCTTCAGTCGGGCCGTATACATTTTGTACAAGAGCATTCGGAACACATTTATTCCATTCGTTAAGCATATCTGCATACAATGCTTCACCGCAGAACATAAAATACCGCATCTTCTCCAAACGAATTTCATTAAAGAATGGGCGCAGGTAAGACAGTATGGACGGAACCATTAATGCAAAAGTAATTTTATACTCTTTCAGAACGCTGTAAATGTTTACGTATCTTATCCCTTCTGTAGGTACAGTATAAACACAGCTCCCTTTGGTAAGGGGAATCATGTAACACATAATGGACAGGTCAAACTGCAGGTCAAGCGATTGCAGGAATCTGTCATTCTCATCAATCTCATAGCCGAGTGCAAAAAAAGCATTCATGAAAGCATTAATATTCTTATTCGAAATTGGAACCCCTTTGGGAACTCCTGTACTGCCCGATGTAAACAATATGTGGGCGGTATTATCAGGCTTAATTTCCGGCAACGTTAAATTTATTCCTACATTAATAGATCCTGATTTTAGAAATTCTTTGGTATTTACAAATTTAACATTGGTAAACTCTTTCTCCATTTTACTAATATTATCATCCTGCCTGCTTGTAAGTATGGTGCTAATGCCTGCCAAATTTACCATCAAAGAATTTCTTTCAATTGGATTGACGGGATCAATAGGCACAAATGTTAAACCTGAAAACATTATCGCATAAAATGAAGCGTAGGTTTCAATATCATCAAAAGAAGTAACGCCGACAGCTAAAGAAGCTTCAGAAGTAATTTGAAGGTTATTGTCTATAAAAGATCTTATTCCGGAAATAATTTTTGCAAAATCAGTGTAAGTATAAAAATTATTATTTATGCAGAAAGCGTTCCTTCCGGAAAATTTTTCAACGCATTTCTGAAAGCTGTATAATATATCCATACTTCCTATTGAAATTTCTTTATAGTAAATTTATAAAACTAAATTAAATAATAGACTATAAATAAAATAGGAGATATTTAATCTATTATCAACTTACTTTAAGCAAAATTATATTGCGAAACCTCCTTGAAGGGAGTATTGCACAACAAAATTTCTGCCGGAGCAGTGTGTTGCATAGCGAAAAGTATTTTTTAATAGTTCCGACTTATTCCATAGGAATGACTATGCCAAAATCGGGCAATTTGCAATACACTGCGGAGGCGGATAAGCCTTTGGCAAAGGACGTGGCTTTGGAAACAAAAATTAAGTTGTGCAACACTCTCTGACGGAAGACAGTGCTGTTTCGCTTGTAGAATGATTGCTTATAATCTAATTTAGTAAGCGATTCAGCGAATCGCTTTACAAATATTGTATAAGGTTAATTATACTGTAACTGCAAATCCTGTCCCATCTTTGCCAGCTCTTTCCTGTTAATCTTTCCGTTAGCATTTAGCGGAAAATAAGGAATGTTGGTAATATAAGAAGGAACCATGTATTCGGGTATCTTCGTTTTTAAATGACTTTCCACATCGGATACATTTCCACCATAATTTTCAATAAACAAAAGAATCTGCATTGTGCCGAAATTATTTTTATATACAACAGCCGCAACATTAATTGTTTTAATAAACTCACGTGCAAAATGTTCGATCTCTCCAAGCTCAATACGGAAGCCCTGAATTTTTATCTGGTTATCAATCCTGCCTGCGAACATAAAATCACCTTCCTCATCCCGGAATGCAAGGTCGCCCGTCTTGTAAAAAATTTCTTCTTTACCATTGATGGCGGCTTTGAAAAATGTTTTTGCATTCTTTTCATCATCTTTCCAGTAACCGGGAGTTAACTGCAAGCCTGCGAGGCAGAACTCGCCTTTCTCTCCCTGCGCAAGTATTTTCTGATTTTCATCTATAACAACCGCATTCATGCTTGCCATCGGCTTGCCTATACATACTCCGTCGTTAAATGATTTCTTCTGAGAATTTTCTTTTTCCCATTGGTAAGTTAAGCAGAACACTGTGGCTTCAGTAGGGCCGTAGGCATTTATTATTTTGGCATTCGGAGTGCAGTTACTCCATCCTTCTGCAATATCAGTAAGCAGTGTTTCCCCGCAGAAAAGCGAGTACCGCATTTTCTCCAGTTTTATTTCATCAAAGTAAGGCTTTAAATAAGAAAGTACCGAAGGCACCAGGCATGCAAAAGTAATTTCATGCTCCTCCATTACCATATAAACATTTGCAAACTTTATGCCTTCCGAAGGAACTGTATAAACGCATGCGCCTGCACATAAAGGCACTGTATAGCAAACGACTGAAAAATCAAATGTTAACTCAAACATCTGCAGGAACCTGTCGTTTTCATTAACGTTATAACCGAGCTTAATAAATGCATCAACGAATGAACTTAAATTCTTTCTTGTAATCGGAACACCTTTTGGAACTCCCGTACTGCCCGATGTAAACAGCAGGTAAGCAATTTCGTTCTCATCTATTTCGGGTGGAGTTAGGTTTACCGGAACATTCGGCAAATTTGCAATACTTACAACCTTAGCTCCGTTAGTGCGGGCAATTGCTTCAATTGATTCATCAGTTTGTCTGCAAAGTATGGTTTTAATGCAGGTCTGTTCAAGTATGGAAGCATTACGGTTTAAAGGATTTTCAGGCTTAATTGGTACATATCCGTATCCGGCAAAAAGACAGCCGTAAATTGCGGAGTAAGTTTCTATATCGGATGCCTGCCTTGAAATAAGTCCGATTAACTTTTCAGAATCGCCGCAATTCGATTCTAAATATGCTCTTATATTAGATACAATTTGTGCAAATTCCGAATAAGTGTAATAACTGCCGTTAATATTAAATGCATTCCTACCGGGGAATTTTAAGTATGATTTTTGAACTTTATCAAGCATTTATTTAATATCTCCTATGATGTAAATACAAATACCTTGCTTATAAATTATTTCGGAAATGTTTTATGAGCTATTTGCTAATTGAAATTACAATATATGATAACCACATTCCCGGTATTTAAAAGCTAACATGCTATCGATTTAACCAAAATTGTACCAAATAGAATATCAGCCTTTTAAAGCCGTTTGTGGGCAATCGGAAGTACAGTTTGTGTCTCATAAAAAGCCACAAAAATAAAACTTAACTCATATTGAGATTTATTCTTATTCAATCCTTGAACAATTTTTCTTTTCAAATTATCTTTGTAAAGAATAATAAGTAATAAATTTTTCTTTGCGTCTCTGCGAGAAACTCTTTTCCTATAATGTAAGAATCAATTACGGAAAAATAATATGCGGCATAAACTAAAGTTAAAATATTACCCGTACACACTGGAGTTAAAGCATGTTTTTACTGTTGCATCAAACTCACGCTCTACTACGCCGGTTGTACTAACGGAAATTGAATATGAAGGCTGTATAGGTTACGGTGAGGCTTCTATGCCCCCATACCTGGGGGAGACGCAAGAATCTGTTATGAAATTTCTTTCCAGCGTAGATCTTTCAGGATATATCAACGTCTTTGATCTTGAATCAATATTAGCAGAGGTAGATGCGATAGCTCCCGGGAACACAGCAGCCAAAGCTTCCATAGATATAGCGCTGCATGACTTAACCGGCAAACTGATGAATCAGCCTTTGTTCAATATACTGGGGCTTAATAAAGATAAAACCCCGTTCACATCATTTACGATAGGAATAGACACTCCTGATGTAATAAGAGAAAAAATAAATGAAGCCGGGGAGTATAAAATATTAAAAGTGAAACTCGGCAGAGATAATGATAAAGATATAATAGAGACTATCCGCGCAGTTACATGTAAGCCGATTACTGTTGATGTAAATCAGGGCTGGAAGGATAGGGAGCAGGCGCTTGATATGGCGCACTGGTTGAAGGGGAAAAATGTAATACTAATAGAACAGCCATTTTCTAAGGACAGGATTGAAGATACAGCATGGCTTACAAATAGGAGTCCGCTGCCTGTTATTGCCGATGAATCCGTACAGAGACTTGCTGATGTAATTAAGGTAAAAGGTATTTTCTCCGGAATAAACATTAAGCTTATGAAATGTACAGGTATTAGGGAAGCCTGTAAGATGATAATTCTTGCAAAAGCGCTCGGACTTAAAGTAATGCTTGGCTGCATGACGGAAACATCATGTGCAATATCTGCAGCTTCTCAACTCTCGCCTTTAGCAGATTACATAGACCTTGACGGTGCGCTCTTAATAAATAATGATGTATTTGAAGGGACGAAAATAGTTGACGGGAAAGTTATGTTAAGCGGTTTGCCGGGAATAGGGGTAAAGAAGATAGGCAAACGTGAAAAGTGAATTGTTAATTAATTCAACTATCCCGGCTTTTTCAGAGACTTTTAATTAACCTCCGAGGTTTGGCTTCAACCTCGGAGGTTTAATCTTTCCAGGTCGAATTCCCCGTCGCTTGCGACGAATCCTGGCTCCGTATTTGTATTTCGATACCCCGTCCGCTTGCGGCGGGGTAGTTCATTTATCCGATATTCTTTGTGCAAATAAATTATTTAGATTAGTTTTCCCTGTGAAAAACAAATTTAAATAAAAATTGTACTGAGCTTTAGTTGAGTGACTAAATTGTCTGCACATCATAAAAGGAAAAGAGAATTATGAAATTAACAATTCCTCATTTGATAATAGTAATGTTCATTTTTTTTACCGCTAATTTTTCAAGCGTGTTACCGTGTACTACGTTCGTGTTGCGCAGCTCTAATCATTTATTATTTTGCAGGAACCTAGATTGGTATACCGGGAGCGGTATACTCATTACTAATCAAAAGAATATAGAAAAGACAGCATGCATCGATTCTGCACAAAATCCTGTAAAATGGATTTCTAAATACGGCAGTATTACTTTCAACCAGGTCGGCAGGGATCTGCCATTTGGGGGTATGAATGAAACAGGATTAGTGGTAGAACATATGTCATTAAGTAATACATCATACCCGCCTGAAGATGAACGGCCTGCAATACAAGCCTGTCAGTGGATCCAATTCCAACTTGATAATTACTCAACTATAAATGAAGTGATTAACAGTGATAAAATATTAAGGATTGTAGATGCTAACTCAAATTTTCATTTCCTTGTATGCGAAAGATCCGGGAAAGCTGCATCAATAGAATTCTTAAACGGTAAAATGATTTGCCATAGCGGTGATGATTTACCTGTTGAGGCTTTGGCAAACAGCACTTACGAAGAATCTTTAAGTTGTTATAAAAAAATCACTGAACCGGGTGATAATGTATCTTTAAATAATTTTTTTAAAGCCGCACAAATGGTAAATAATTTTGAATTTGCAAATATAGAATCAGATATTGAATATGCTTTTAAAACATTAAGTATGGTTAGTCAGGGCGTTTTTACTAAATGGAGTATAGTTTATGACATTACCAATATGAAAGTATATTTTAAAATTTTTGAAACGCCTAAGGTAGCTGGTAAGCAAATAATTTTTCTAAATGTGCCCGGCACTGCAAAAGTCAAAAGTGTTGATATCCGGGGATTCGATTTTAGCTGCTCAAATACGTCAAAAGTAATTGATTTGGATATAGATAAAGAAGGATCCGTAAATGAATTTTTTACAGATTATAGTACCGCTATAAATAAAGAGTTTATAGTTAAAGCATTTAGTTTCTTCAGAAAAATGGGAGTTTTAGTTAAGATTTCGGATGATGATTTGGATAAATTATCGAAGTACCCGGAAACATTTAAATGTGCGGCAAAAGATTAAACGCATTTAAGTACTTAAAGTAGAATTTTACCTGAGCAGGCTATTGCATTACAAACTAATATCTTATTATTATATTTAATAAAAAGGATTATTTATGCCAAACAATAATCATCCAATATCAAAATTAGATTTTTTCCTTGGTACCTGGAATCTTGAGTACAGGGTTCCTGAAAGCCTTTTTTCCAAAGTAGATAAAGGTTCCGGAACCGGGGAGTTTAAAAGAATCCTTAATGATGAATATGTCACGTTCGATTATAAGGCAAAACTATCTTCTATAGAATCAAGCTCACATGCAGTATTCGCTTGGGATGAAAAATCAAAAACATACAGATACTGGTGGTTCGAAAGTTCAGGGAATTTTTTAACTGCTTCATGCAATTTTATTAATGATGATACTCTAAGTCTTAACTGGCATGACAGTCTTCTTGTTCAGACATTCAAAAAAGAAAGCGTCGATAAAATAATCCTTCAAATGAAATATCCGGTTAGTGACAACAAATATGAAATTGTTCTGGAAGTGATTTTTACGAGGAAATAAGGTTACTCCAACTCCCTCCGCGGCTTGGTATCCATGGCTATGCCAAAAGCAGTATCTCCCCCTGTTAGAGGGAGGCTTTTTTATTTCCCTGCCTATAAAGAATTATAAAATGTTTTTATACTAAGGTTTTGCTAAATTTATCATGAAAGAAAAAATCTTTGGGATTAAATGTTGGCTTTCCCATTTTCATTTTTCAACTAATCAATTTATGGAGTAATAATGGAAAAAAAATCATCATGTTGGGAAATGATAAAAGCAGCAATATATATATGCTGTTTTATCATCTTCATAACCACAGTGTGTACTTACGGTCAGAAATTCGATCAGCTTGCAAAAACACCTCCAATGGGCTGGAATAGCTGGAACAAATTCGGCTGCGATGTGAATGAAAAAATGATACGTGAAATAGCA
>Ga0116130_1001345_pt1 | contig 14184 bp, 11 predicted proteins | sample June2015DPH_17_5_FD_89733 | JGI IMG/M metagenome (GOLD analysis project Ga0116130, IMG submission 89733) | Peatland microbial communities from SPRUCE experiment site at the Marcell Experimental Forest, Minnesota, USA - June2015DPH_17_40 | ecosystem: Environmental > Terrestrial > Soil > Wetlands...
TCCGTCTTTCTGAATTTCGGCGCCATCGGACCCAAGCGCATCGAGTTCGGCGTGGAGGGAGACAGCCCGTCGGATCCGGCGAAGTTAACCGACAATCCGGGTACCTGGCTGGATTTCACCGACCTGGTGTTCATCGATCCCATAGGCACCGGTTACAGCCGGTCGCTGGTTCCGGCGCTCGACGCCAAAACTCAGTTTTACACCACCGATAACGACATTCATTACCTCTCGCGCATCATTTACGACTGGCTGGTCGCCAACGGGCGCGTGAGCTCGCGAAAATATTTCGTCGGCGAGAGTTACGGCGGCTATCGCGGCCCGCGGATCACACACTACCTGCAAACCCAGCTCGGCGTGGCGATGAATGGTGTGGTCCTGGTCTCGCCGTACCTGAATCCGGCGATCGAGGACAACCGCGACATCTCCCCGGTTCCGTGGATGATGACGCTGCCGTCGATCACGGCGGCGCATCTGGAGCGCGAGCACAAGCTGACGCCGGAGGCCATGGCGCCGGTAATTGCGTACACTCGCGGCGAGTATGCCGCCGACCTGCTGAAAGGCCGCTCCGACCCGGAGGCGACGCCGCGCATCGTGAAACGCGTGACTGCGATGACCGGCCTGGAAGAGGAGTTTGTGCGGCGGGCCGGCGGGCGGTTGGACACCGGCGCTTATCTGCGCGAGGTCTTCCGCGAGAGCGGCAAGATCGGCAGCATATACGACTCGAACGTGACCGGGTATGACCCGTTTCCCTTCGCTCCGGAGCAGCGCACCAACGATCCAATGCTGGAGAGCATCATCGCGCCGACCACTACCGCGATGGTGGATTTTGTGACGCGTGTGGTTGGCTGGAAGACGGATGCGCGCTACAACACGCTCAGCCACGAGGTGGGCTCGCAGTGGGATCGCGACAGCCGCTCCCTGCGCATCGGCGCGGTGCCCGACCTACGACAGGCGGTGGCGGCCGACCCGAAATTGCGCGTCATCATCGCCCACGGCTGGAACGATCTCTCGTGCCCGTTCATGGGCTCGGTGCTGACGGTGGACCAGATGCCGTTGATGGGCGATCCAGCGCGTATCGCCGTGCGTGAGTATCCAGGCGGCCATATGTTCTACAGCCGTCCGGGCAGCCAGGCTGCCTTGCGCAAAGATGTGCAGGCGATGGTAAGCAAGCACTGAGTCCTGGTTGCGTAATAACCGTACCAACCTCCCTCAGAATCCGTGGAAAAATCGGTTGGCAGGCGAAATCCGCTTCGGACCCGAAAACCGGGGCGCCTGCCCCACACGCCTGCGAGAACCTTCAACGGCAAAGTGGGACAGACGCTTTCGTCTGTCAACCTGCCCGTTCCGGTTTTTTCACGGCTCCCGATGCGCGTTTCAGAGCCGCGGCCGTGAGGGAGCGGTTGCCGGACGCAGCTTTCGCTACCGGCCCATCCGGAACGAATGCCACCAGGGTTGGGGCTGCGCTGCCGGCGGACGCACCAGGGCCGCATTACCGCCCTCCACTACGATCCTCGGATTGTCGGTGAACACCAGGTCCGCCACGTCCTCGTCCATCTTGCGCTGGACCAGTTCGCGCGCCAGGTCAAGGCGCGGCGCCCGGTGCTCGAGATCGTGCGCGTCGCTGGCCACAAAATGCACCAGGCCGCGCGATAGCATCCGCCACGCCGCGTCCGCCGCCTTCGCGCCGAATCCTCCCTCCAGCGACTTCGCCGTGATCTGCACCAGGACGCCGCGCTCGCACCACTTCTCCAACTGGTCGACCTTTTGCGCCAACGTCGGGTTTCGTTCGGCGTGCGCGATGATCGGATCCATCCCAGCGTCCGCCAGCCGTGCGAGAAGGTCCTCCGCGTGCGGAGGGAGTTGTCCGGCGAATTCCAGCAGCAGGAAATTCTTGCCGTTCACCGTATACTTTCGCGGATTTGCCAGCGCATCCTGAATCGCGTCAAAGCTTACGTGCAATTCGCAGCCGCGATGAATTCGCGGCTTGCCATCTAGGGCGCGATTGAGATCCTCCATCTGGCGATTGATCACTTCCGGATCGGGCACCGACTCCGCGTTCGCATGAGGCGTGCCAACAATGTCCGTGGTGCCGCTGTCGCTCGCCACCCGCAGCATCGCCAGCGTGGTCTCGCGGGTATCCGCCCCGTCGTCCACGCCCCAGAAGATGTGACTATGGATATCTACCACGTCTTAAGATATACCTCAGATTCAAACGTCATGATGCACGGACCCGGCGATCGACGTGGCGCACGCACTCGTGCGTGCCGTGTCGAGATTCCTCTCGACACCTGCTCGCTCATGGGAACCCTGCGTCGGCACGAGTGCCGACGCGGCACACACGAGTGCGTGCGCCACGTCGAGCTATTTTCCGACAGGCCCCAGCTTTTTCAGCAGCCACGCCATGTTCCGTCCCAGCACTTTCATGGTGCGGATGCCTTCCTCGTCTTTTTCCACCTCGCCGGGTTCCCGCCCGATCCCGATGTTCCAGTAAGACGATCCCGGTATGATCATCTCGCTGATGAGAAAGAAGTGGTTCAGGGCATCGAACGCGTGCATCGCCCCCGCCCTGCGCACGGCGATCACCGCCGCCCCCACCTTACGGCGGAACATGCCGCCGTTGGCGCCGCCAACCATACAGGCGCGGTCGATCAGCGCTTTGATCTCCGGCGAGACGTCGGCCACGTAGGTCGGCGAACCCAGGAGAATGCCGTCCGCCGCGGCCATTTTTTCGATATAGGCGTTCCCCAAATCGTTGCTCTGGGCGCACCGCCCGTCTTTGCGCGCCGAGCACTCGCGGCACGCCAGGCACCCGTGGATCTTCGATCCACTCAGCTCCACCAGTTCGGTTTCGATGCCTTCCTTTTCCACTTCGCCGAGCACATAGCGGAGCAAAATCGCGGTGTTACCGCCTCTTCTCGCACTGCCGTTGAAAGCGACCACCTTCATATCGGACCTTCCGTTTCTAAACTCCATTCTCTCTCCTGGCGGGTCTCGCGGCTGCGATAACCGACGATTCTGCACTGTAGTAGTCTAAGGGGAAATACGCTACACGATCGGAAAATCCTCAAACTACAAGCGCTAGTTCTGTTGGCCTTGCTCACGGCCGCGGCGCAAACGGGAGATTGACATGGACTTGACGCGTAGAGATTTGTTTAAGACCAGTCTGGCCGCGCCGGCTGCGGTTGTGGCGGCGACGGAGACCGCGATCAGCGACGAAGCCCTCGCCCAAGCCGCTCCGCTCTCGCCCGCGGCTCCCATATCCGGCCGGGAACGCCTGCTGCTGGATTTCGGCTGGCGCTTTCACCTCGGTCACGCCTCCGACGTGGCGCAGGATTTCAATTTCAGGGGCAACTTCTCCAAGACCGGAAACTTCGGCCCGGTCGGCACGCTGCTCTTCGACGACAACGACTGGCAGACCGTCGATCTGCCTCACGACTGGGCCATCGAATTGCCCTTCCAAAACGATCCAGCGCTCACCAGCAAGGGGTTCTATCCGCTGGGGCGCGCGTACCCGGCCACCAGCATCGGCTGGTATCGCCGCATCTTCGAACTCACGGCTTCGGACGCTGGCAAGCGCATCACCATCGAATTCGATGGCGCGTATCGCGAGGCCACCGTCATCTTCAACGGCTTCTACATTGGCAGGCACATCGGCGGCTATGATCCGTTCAGCTTCGACGTAACCGATTTTGCGACTCCCGGCGGCCGCAATGTGCTGCTGGTCCGCGTCAATGCGACCGAAAGCGACGGTTGGTTCTATGAGGGCGCCGGCATTTACCGGCACGTCTGGCTGGTGAAGACCGCTCCCGTGCACGTCAAGAAGTGGGGCACCTTCGTGCGCTCGGAGACGCGAGGCGGTGATGCCACGGTCCGGATTCGTACGGAGGTAGAGAACCACGGCAAGGGCGTATTGGGCGCGCGCGTCCTCTCGACCATCCTCGATCCCGCGGGCAAGGTCGTCGGCAAAGCGGCCACGCTGCCCGAGCCCATCGGGGAAAGCGGAGAGCACATCTATGAGCAACAGGTAGCGGTGAAATCGCCCGCGCTATGGTCGCTCGAACAGCGCAATCTGTACAAGCTCGTTACGGAGATCGAAGTGGGCGGCGCAATCGCTGATCGTTATGAGACGCCCTTCGGCATCCGCACCTGCGCGTTCGATGCCGAAAAGGGCTTTTTCCTGAACGGCCAATCCGTCAAGTTCAAGGGAACCTGCAACCACCAGGATCACGCAGGGGTGGGCGCGGCGGTTCCGGACGCGGTCCAATACTTCCGCGTGCGCAAACTGCAGGAGATGGGCTGCAATGCCCTTCGCACGTCGCACAATCCGCCCACGCCGGAACTGCTCAACGCCGCCGACGAGCTGGGCATGCTGGTGTTCGACGAAACTCGCATGATGTCGTCGAACCCCGAAGGCCTGAACCAGTTCGAAAACCTGGTCCGGCGCGACCGCAACCACCCCAGCGTCTTTATGTGGTCGATGGGCAATGAGGAAGGTGCGGCGGCCACCGACAAAGGCTTGCTGATTCTGACGGCGATGAAAGCAGTGTCCACCAAACACGACGGCTCGCGGCTGGTCTCCATCGCGCCGCTCGGCGGCAATAACATGGGCAAGTTCGGGTTCGCCGCGTGCGATGTGCAGGGCTACAACTACGCCGATCCCGCGGCCGACGCGTTTCATAAACTCAATCCTACGGTCCCCGTGATGGGCACCGAGCAGGTCAGCGCCGTGGCGACCCGCGGCATTTACGTGATGGACCCGCAGCACGGCTTCGTCGGCTCGTACGATCCTTACACCACCACCGGCCGCGCCTCCTGCGAAGGTTGGTGGAGCTTCTGCAACGCGCGGCCGTGGCTGGCCGGAGGCTTCATCTGGACGGGGTTCGACTACCGCGGCGAGCCGTCGCCATACGGCTGGCCCAACATCAGCTCGCAGTACGGCATTATCGATACCTGCGGTTTTCCGAAGGACAGCTTCTTCTACTTCCAGTCGTGGTGGACGCGAGAACCGGTGCTGCATCTGCTTCCGCACTGGAACTGGCCGGGGTATGAGGGCAAGGAGATCGCCGTCTGGGTGTACTCGAACCTGGAAACGGTGGAACTGTTCCTCAATGGGCAGAGCCTCGGCCGCAAGGACATGAAGAAGGATTCGCACCTGGCTTGGAACGTCACGTGCGCTCCCGGCACGATTGAGGCGCGCGGATACAAGGATGGCAAGCAGGTGATGACGGCGAAGCGCGAGACCGCGGGTCCGGCGGCGAGGCTCGTGCTCACGGCGGATCGCACAGAGATTTCGGCCGATGGCGAGGACGTGGCGATGTTCGCGGTCGAGGTGCAGGACTCGCAGGGCCGGGTCGTGCCGACCGCCGATAACCAGGTGAGTTTCCGGGTTTACGGCGAGGGCCGCGTGATCGGCGTCGGCAACGGCGACCCCACCAGCCAAGAATCCGACAAAGGCAGTTCGCGCAAAACATTCTCCGGGTTGTGTATGGCCATCGTGCAATCCACCAAGACGGCGGGGAACCTTGCGGTCGAGGCAGGCTCGCCCGGATTGGCGCTGGCCAGCGTCACAATTGTGTCGAACGCTGTGAAGCTGCGCCCGCAGGTTGCGGTTTGGGAGCGCGAGGTCCCGGAAGGCACGGGCATCACAGGCCTATGGAGGCCGGTAGCCGCCGCCGAGGGTCCGGGAGGCTTCGGAGCCAGCCAGGTATTCACCTTCCGGTTGAATGGGAGTTCGCTCACGGGAACCATTGAGAGCGCCGGCCGCGGCGGCGACGCAACCGTCGCGATCGAAGATGGACGCGTGGTTGGTGGCGCCAATATCTCCTTCAAAGCCGCCAACGCCGTTTACACCGGAGCGCTGAATGGGGACGCGATCGAGTTGCAGCGGACTGGCGGAGACCCAAACCGCGGGCGCCCGGTCCCACCCGAGCCTTCCGGACCGCGCCCGGCTATCGGCGCACCGCCCGACGGTTCGGACCCGTCGAGTCCAGCTTTCGTCGGCCTTGGGCAGAGCGGACGCGGGCCGCAAACGCCCGCGCCGATCGTCCTTCACAGGACGAAGCGGTAGATCGGAGCCGCGCGCGTAAGACCAGCGGGTGCTCTAACGCACTCTCACCGGCCCTATCAGGTTGCCGAAAAATGGTATTTCCGCGCAAAGAACCGACCCGTTCTCCATTGAGCCCAACGCAGAATCAGTAACCTGCGACGGCTAGTGAATGGCACCCCAGATGCTGACAGAATTCGGCATCTGCCTGCCATGACGGAAATCACCGGGCCACAGCCCGGTTCGATCCTTCTGAGGGCGACTAGGGGCTGTTTGAAGTGGGAGTCCATCGATGCGACTTCCGCGCCAAACAGCAGCGACCACGGAGGAGCATCTGGCATGAGCCAGGGGATTTACTATCACGGGCGCCGCGACCAGCCAACGGTGGCGTTAACATTTGACGACGGCCCTAACCCGCCACGAACCGATGAAATTCTGGAAATATTGGCTTCCCGTGGTGCGCGCGCGACTTTCTTTGTCATCGGCAAGTGGGTGGAACGATGGCCCGATGGTTTAAGGCGTATGCTCCAGGCGGGACATGCAATTGGGAATCATAGCTATAGCCATAGCCGGCCGGCGGCGGACTTTGACCGGGCGGACGCGGTCATCGGAAACCTTACAGGAATGCCCACGAGGTTTCTGCGGGCCCCTTACTTCGATTACAGCCGCTGCGGCCAATCGGCGGTGGCCATGTCGTCTTCCGTGAGAACCATCCATTGCGACGTGAATCCCAGCGACTACTTGCCTCGCGACCCCGACCGGATAGTGTCCGAATGTCTTCGAGCTCGGAGCGGATCGATCATTGTCTTGCATGACGGCGCAGAGCATGACGGCGAGCGGTTGGCTCGGCCGAGGCCCTTGGTGGCCGCGCTACCGCGCATTATTGACGGACTGACGTCAAAGGGTTACAGGTTGGTCGGGCTGGACGAGATGGAATTGGTTGAAGGAGAAGAGCTGACGGCCTTTGCCTCCAGCCCCAGGTAAGGCTGCACAGCAATAGGTTGGCCCTCAGCCTCTCGCCGCTGCGTCGCTGCCCGCGTCCAGATCCCATCCAAATCCGTCTTTGCCCGCTGGGCCGCTTGCTAGAATCTACCTATGGCGGAAAATACCGGGCCACAGCCGGTTCGATCTTTCGAAGCTTCTCTCGAAGATCTCGAAAAGGTGGTGAAGGAATTGGAAGGCGGAGACCTGCCGCTGGAGCGTTCGCTCGAGCTGTTCGAACGCGGCATGAGCCTCTCCGGCGAATGCCGCAAACAGCTCGAGGCGGCGGAAACGCGGGTGGAGATTCTGCTGCGCAAGGATGGCAAGATCGCCGCCGAGCCGTTCCGTCCGGAGGACGCGGAGAAAGCATGAACCTGCGCGACTACCTCGCCGTGCAGCAACATCTGGTGGATGCCGAACTGGACAGGCTGACGCCGCCTGAAACGACGCCTCCCGCGACGATTCACCGCGCCATGCGCTACAGTCTGTTCGCCGGCGGCAAGCGCATCCGGCCGGTGCTGTGCCTGGAAGCCGCGCGCACGGTGGCGGGCGAAGTGGAAGGCGCGGTGACGGCGGCCTGCCCGCTCGAGCTGATCCACACCTACTCGCTGATTCACGACGATCTGCCGGCGCTCGATAACGACGATTACCGGCGCGGCAAGCTGACCAACCACAAAGTGTTCGGCGACGCGATGGCGATTCTCGCCGGCGATGCGCTGCTGACGCTCGCGTTTCAGGTGCTTGCCGAGCTACCCGCGCCAGCGGATCGCAAGGTGCGGCTGATGGCGGAACTGGCCACCGCGTCGGGCACCGTGGGCGGCATGATCGGCGGCCAGGTGGCGGATCTGGAAGGGGAAGGGAAGCCGCCCGATGCGGCGCTGCTCGAATCCATCCATCGCGCTAAGACCGGCGCGCTGCTGCGGGCCAGCCTGCGCATGGGCGCCATTTACGCGGGCGCGACCGACGCGCAATACGCGGCGCTCTCCTGCTACGGCGAGCACATCGGCCTGGCTTTTCAGATCGTCGACGACATATTGGACGTGGAAGAATCCTCCGAGGCTCTCGGCAAAACCGCCGGCAAGGACGCCGCGCAGCACAAGATCACCTTCCCCGCGGTCTACGGCCTGGAAGTGTCGCGGACCATGGCCGAAGCCGAGTGCGCCCGCGCGCACCAGGTGCTGGAGCCATTCGGCGAGCGCGCCGCGCGGCTGCATGAGCTGGCCGACCTGATTGTCCGCCGCAAGTCATGAAGACGCGGCTGGACCGGCTGCTGGTGGAACGCGGTCTCGCCGAAACGCGCGAGAAGGCGCAAGCACTCATCATGGCCGGCGAGGTGCTGGTGGACGGCCACAAAGCGGCCAAGCCCGGCCAGGGTGCGTCGGCGGAGGCGGTGCTCGAAGTGTTGGCGCGTCCGCCCTACGTGAGCCGCGGCGGATTCAAACTCGCCGAAGCGCTGCGGCATTGGAATATCGACGTCGCGGGCTGGGTCTGCCTGGACGTCGGCTCCTCCACCGGCGGCTTCACCGATGTGCTGCTGCAAGCGGGCGCCGCGCGCGTTCACGCGGTGGATGTCGGCTCCGGACAGCTCGATTGGAAACTGCGCACCGATCCGCGGGTGGTGGTGCACGATAGGATCAACGCGCGCCATCTGGCAGCCAGCGAGATCGGTGAAGCGGTGGACCTGGCCACCTGCGACGTCAGCTTCATTTCGGCCACGCTGATTCTGCCGGCTATCGCGCCGCTGCTCCGCCCCGCTGGGCAAGTAGTTATACTGGTCAAACCGCAGTTTGAAGCTGGCCGCGGGCAAGTGGGCAAGGGCGGTATTGTGCGCCGGCCCGAAATCCACCAGGCGGCGTGCCAGCGGGTCGAACGGGCCGCGGCGGATCTCGGCTTCCGCACCGATGTGATCGAAAGCCCCATCCTCGGCGCCGAAGGGAACAAGGAGTTCCTGCTCTATGCCCACCATTAGTACCGTCGGCATTTGTTCCAAGCCGAATTCGCCGGAAGGGCTCGCCGTTGTGCCGCGTCTGCTCGAGTGGCTACAAGAGCGCTCGATTGCGGTGCGCTGCGACATGGAGACGGCCGCTTACGCGCCGGCGGCGCTGGGCTGGCCCCGCAGTGACGTTCCGCCGGGCTGCGACCTGGTGATCGTGCTCGGCGGCGATGGCACGCTGCTTTCCGCCGCCCGCGCTATCGGCAAGCTGGAGATTCCGCTGTTTGCCGTCAACCTGGGCGGCTTGGGATTCCTCACCGCCATCACAATCGACGAGATCTATCCCGAGCTGGAGCGCGCTTTTCGCGGCGAACACCGCATCGCCAGGCGCAAGCTGCTCTCCACCGAAGTGGTGCGCGGCGACGAAGTGGTGGCGTCCTACCAGGCGCTCAACGACGCCGTGCTGACCAAAGCGGCCATCGCGCGCATGATCGACCTGGAAGCCTGGGTAGATCAGCAGCTCGTCTGCGAGTACAAGGCCGATGGGCTGATCATTTCCACTCCCACCGGCTCGACGGCGTACTCGCTGTCGGCCGGCGGCCCGGTCATTTTCCCGGCGGTGCCGGCCATTTGCCTGACGCCCATCTGCCCGCACACGCTCACCAATCGCCCCGTGCTGGTGCCGGAAACCAGCGTGATCCGCATCCTGGCGCACAATCCGAATGAATCCACTTACCTGACGATTGATGGCCAGGTGGGCGGCCCGATTGCCGAGGGCGACGCGATTGTGTGCCGCGCCTCGAACTACGCCCTGCATCTGATCCGGCCGCCGCACGCCAGGTTCTTCGACGTGTTGCGGCAGAAGCTGGATTGGGGCAAGCGATGAAGCGGCCATCGCTGACGGCGTGGATCTTCATCGGCATGGCGGCGGGCGTGGCCGTAGGCGCGCTGGCTCCTTCCTTCGCCCGGCAACTGGCGCCCGTGAGCAACGTGTTCCTGCGCTTGATTCGCTCCATCATCGCGCCGCTGATCTTCGCGACCCTGGTGGCGGGCATCGCCGGCGCGGGCGATCTGAAGCGCATGGGCCGAGTCGGCGTCAAGGCCATCGTCTATTTTGAAATCGTCACCACCCTGGCCTTGTTCCTGGGCCTCGCGGCGGTGAACCTGGCGCGGCCGGGCGAAGGCGTTCCGATAGGCGCGGGCGGCGCGGAGTTGGGTGCGACACAAGTACCGCCGGCTACGCTCGGCGCCATTCTGGAACACGTTTTCCCCGCCAGCATCATCGACGCCATGGCGCGCAATGACGTGCTGCAAGTGGTGGTCTTCGCGTTCCTGTTCGGCGCCGCCTGCGCGGCCATCGGCGCGAAGTCGCTGCCGGTGGTCGAGTTTTGCGCGTCGCTCTCGGAAGTGATGTTCCGCTACACCAAGTATGTGATGTACCTGGCGCCGCTCGGCGTGGGCGCGGCCATCGCGGTCACGGTCGGCTCCAAGGGCGTCGGCGTTCTGTTTGGATTGGGCAAGCTGATCGGCACCATGTATGTCACCGCGGTGCTGTTCGTGCTGCTGGTGCTGGTTCCGGTGGTGATCCTGTTTCGCATTCCGGCCCGCCGCTTTTATCGTGCCGTGCGCCAGCCGTTCCTGATCGCCTTTTCCACCGCGTCGAGCGAAGCCGCATTGCCGCTGGCGCTCGAAAACATGGAAGAGTTCGGCGTTCCTAAACACATCGTGGGATTCGTGCTTCCCACCGGCTACAGTTTCAACCTGGACGGCAGCACGCTGTACCTCTCGATTGCTGCGATCTTCGTCGCGCAGGGAGCCGGCATCCACCTGTCTCTCGGCCAGCAACTGGTCATCATGCTGACCCTGATGCTGACCAGCAAAGGCGTGGCCGGCGTCCCGCGCGCCGCCATCGTCATCCTGACCGGGACCCTCGCCACATTCCATCTGCCAATGGAAGGCATCGCCGTCCTGCTGGGCGTCGACGCCGTGCTCGACATGGCACGCACCTCGATCAACGTCCTAGGCAACTGCCTCGCTAGCGCGGTGGTGGCCAGGTGGGAGGGGTATGGGCTGGAGGCAAGGTGAAAAATGCGTCTGTCCCCTTTAGCCTTGAAACCGAATGCCCGGGCGGAGAACCGGAATGGAAAACTCTATCACGATGGCCACCAAGAACGATAAGAAGATGCTCGCCAGTGCGAAGCTAAAGAATTTCACCCAAGCTCTCAAAGACCTCTGCGAGCCGCGCGGAATCTCAGTAGGTCCGTGCGACGGTCCTCGAAAAAACGACCATGTAATGAAGTTGCTCGGCAAGAACCGGCGGGAGATCCTCTTGCACGTTAAGACTTCAGTCTCGGGTCCGGTCTGGTGGGGGATAAGCCCCAAAATAGTCGGAATGTTCCAAAAAGGCGGGCACCAATGGAATGTTGTGCTTTTGTGTGGCTCGGGCGAGGGTGCCTATCTCGGAACATCTAAGGAGGTGGAAGACGGCATTAACAGCCAAAGGTGGTCTCAGGCGTCGCCGCCACTCGGTGACTATAAGGTGCATGAAAAGGAAATTGCGGACCGCTTTGCTGAATTTGACAGCTATGCGGAACTCTTCCTCCGATTGCTGCTGCCAGCAACAGCAGGTGCCAATCTGGAAGCTGAGGCTGAGGCCGAGAGCTTCTACGCTCAAGAGAGAACCGCCGGTTTTCAGCCCGATTCCGAAATTAGAACGGTAGTCGAGGAATACGCGATGAAGGGGGCCAAGGAGAAGCTCAGCGGCCCGGAGTTCGGGTTCAGCGACTTCAAGGACACGTCCAAAGCTGAGTGCTACGACTACACCTGCAGGCGGGATGGAAGGCTCCACTACGTAGAGGTGAAGGGGACGCAGGGGTCAGGTGCGTCGGTAATATTGACCAAGAACGAGGTCGAGCACTGGAAGAAACATCCGAAGAACTCGATTGCCGTAATTGTGCATGATGTCAAGGTTGGTCTTGAGGGAGGGTCCTGCCGCGCAAGCGGAGGGACGTCATGTGTTTGCCTCCCCTGGGTTCTTGAACCGGCAGCGCTAGAGCCTATCCAATATACCTGGAGCGTACCGGGACGCCGGGGCGGCCTGAACTGAGCGAGAAATGGGACAGACGCATTTTCCCGCCAGGGCGGCATGGGCTGAGATCGAAAGGAGTAAACCGGTTCACACGTTCCCTGCTCAAGCTGGCTCGCCAGATCGCCGACGGAGATCATTTCTTCGGGCATGATCTATATCGCAGTGGTTTAAATGCGTCTGTCCCCTTTAGCGCGCCCAAGCATTCTCCGCGGTCCAGCGCAAGCTCACGCTGCAGGAAGACTCAGGAGGTAGCGCACCCGTGGAGACGACGGACACCCCAGGCAAAGCCGTTCGTAAATCGTGAGCTACTTGGTAGCCAAAGTAGAATGCTCCATAATGATCGCTTGACAGATTAACCAGGTAAAGAGTTCGGCAGCAATTTTGCTCCTTTGCACGCGGCCCCTGCTTCGGCAACCGCAACATCCACAGCGCGGATCATCTTTACGTAGGCCAGCGTGTTGAACAGAGCGGCGCTCATCATGATCGCCACCCAGGCTGCAACCAGGATCCTTCCGAACCCCGTAGGCGGAATTCCGGCTATGATCACAAAAACGATCCAGATCACCGGTTGATAGAGATACCTGCCCTGCTGAGCGAACTGCGTTATCCAGCCGAACATGTTGAGCATCGGGATGACCGCAAGAAACGGAAGCAGGAGAAAAAGAGTTCGTTTTCCGGCGCTGATATTGCTGAAGAAAATGACGGACAGGAATGTAACGTAGGCGATCAGCGTTGCCCGAAGCCAAACAGGTAGTCCTGCGCCCGTGTTGATCAGAAACAAAGCGGCTGGAAGCCGGGTGGCAATGGACGTGAACGTCTTCGTGCTTAATACAAAATTCACATTTGCGCCAGCGGCGGCAGATGGGTACCCGCCAAGATTTCCATAGATAGCGATCCGGATGAGCACGAGTAAGATAGTGGCCGCCAAAGCCAAAGACAAGACCGCAAACCATTTTTGCTTGGGCAAAGGCAAGAGGAGAGGTCGACGAAGCAAGAATAGTGCCGCAAGCAACAGCGGATACGCATATGCGGTCTCTTTGCAAGCGACTCCGAGGCAAAAGGCGGCTGTGCTCACCCCGGCGGCACCCGCGAGTGCGCGCTCGAGGGCAAAATATGTAAATGCGCCCGCCATCAAGTCAAAGCGTGCGCCCGGCCAGATAACGGCTTCGAACGAAGCAGGCACCGCGAGGAAAGCGATACCCGCCCAGGCAGCCCGCGATTGCTCTAGACCCAGCCGGAAAGCCAATCGCGCCACGAGAAGGCCGTTCAGTAAATGGATGAGCAGATTTTGCACGTGGTAGCCCCAGAGCGCAGCTCCGAAGATCTCGTTATCCAGCCAGAGAGACACAAAGGTGAGCGGGCGATAGAAGCCGTCGTACTGCCGGTGCAGAAAGAAGCTCCAAGGGTTTGTATGTGTCGTAGTAATACGGTGCGTCCAGTCTGGAAAATCGAGGTTGATTCGGAAGGAAATTCCATAAACGGCGGCAACCACAGCGGCAGCCGACAGCCAAAACACGAGCCCGGGACGGAAGCAAGCGCTGGGCTGAGGAGCCTCTTCCATGGGGCAAAGCCGGCACTTCAGAGCGAATCCCATCAGAAACGCTGCATTTAAGTACAGCAGGGGCTTAAACAGGTAGGTGGCAGCCAAGTGAACCGGGCCCAGCCGAAAATCATAATGCCCGACGATCGCCAGAAGCACGAAGTTGGCGGCAGCCAGCGCGAAGGCCGCTTCCAGCAACCTTCGCATGATAGGTAAAATCATTACCCACCTAGAACCGGGCCGGGAATGTGGCATGCTGAACCCAAGTTTATCACCCGGAGTTGATTTGGTATTTCGTGACTTCAACCATCAGTTTCTAGAAAACACTTGGAAGTAACGAGACGTAGAACCTGATAAGCTTGGGCCAACTTCTCCGGCAGCAAACGATCGAAACGATACTCAAACTGAAGAGTGCGTAGTGGAACCGGTTTCGGCTCAGCCACGACCTCGCCCTCGTGGCGAAACCGCGGTCCCCGACTTGGCCGGAAGGAACCCGCCGGGAAGCCAAGCGGGCTTAGCCCGGATTTCTCATCGCACTATGGCAAAAAGCCGCCTTTCATGGCATAACTGAGTTTCCACACAGCAGTTAGGACCAACGA
>Ga0116130_1001346_pt1 | contig 14177 bp, 13 predicted proteins | sample June2015DPH_17_5_FD_89733 | JGI IMG/M metagenome (GOLD analysis project Ga0116130, IMG submission 89733) | Peatland microbial communities from SPRUCE experiment site at the Marcell Experimental Forest, Minnesota, USA - June2015DPH_17_40 | ecosystem: Environmental > Terrestrial > Soil > Wetlands...
ACAACCCGAAGGCAAGCACCAGGAAGATTCCCAACAGGACGTATTGCACTGCGGTAAGCCGGAGCTGGGAGACTTTTTCGTCGCGACCGAACATCAAGAACTACAACTTTCGCAGGGTTTTATGGTTGCAAAGTTTTGAAACTAACAGAGTGTTCGCTCTGGCGCCAACTCCGCCGCACGAAGCTGAGCACCGCAGGACTGCACTCGATTTAGTGGCGAATGACAGATCGGGAACTCTGAACTATTGTAGTCCGAATCGGGGCGAGAACGGAGGGGAAAAGGCCGGGCAAACGAGAACTCACCAAGGAACACATCAAGCGGCTGAGGACTAGATTCGGCGTGTCGCCTGCGTTGTTCTTCTAATCTCGGGCTTCGCCCCTACCGCTGTTTGAACCTGTCGAGAAACTTGAAGACAAATATGCCGATCACGGCGTTGGCCAGCGCGGAAACGGCCACGTGGCTCCAACTCCACTGCTGCACCTGGCCAAGCAGGCCGTGCGCCACGCCGTAATAAATCCCCTGGTGGGCCACGAAAAAGATGTAGGTAATGATGAAGCGGGAGCCAGGATTCTCGACGTCAATTTTCAGGCCCAGCGACGACGCCGAGTACCCGATGATCGTCAAGGCAATGCCGTACATGCCCAGCGGATGGTGCGGGCCGGCGAAGAGGTCCTGGATCAGGCCAATGGCGCAGCCCGTGAGGCATCCGCTGATCGGATTGCGCCGGGCCACTGCGAAGAAAATCGTGACCATGAACGGCAAATTGATTGCCGCCAAGAATGGAATCTTCCCCAGAATGAAGATCTGGATCAGTACCGCAACCAGGGGAATGAAAATGATCGCGGGCCAACCGAACTCGTACACCGCGACCTGGTCGCGTGAGGTGAGGCTTCCCCGGAATGGCATGACTCGGCTGGTCACTGCGGCGGCTGCTCTCCATTAGGCGGCGGCGAAAGCGGCTGTGGATTCGGATTTGGCGGCTGCTCCGGAGCCGGCTTGGATCGCTTCGACGGAGGCGTCGTCTCGTTTCCATTCGCCGGGCGGTTCGCCGGCGATGGACCAGGCGCGGGTGTGGTGGTGCTCGCATGGGGCGCAGTTGCCGTTCCAGTTCCGTTGAGCGGTTTCGCAACTGTCCCAGCGGGACGCGTCCCATCGGCCGCCGCAGGTTTTGGCGCTTTCTGCGTTCCCGCGCTTCCTGCCGTCGTACTTATCGGAGTGCCGTGCGTAGCGGTAGCCGCTCCGTTGGACTTGGGAGCAGCCGCGGTCGAGTTGCCAGTCGCTGGCTTGTTCGCGGGTGAAGTCGGCGCTGCACCGGCATGAGCGGCGGCTGTTCCTGTCCCCATTGCCGGAGTTGTCCCAGACGCTGTACCACTTGGAGCGCCAGTTTTCGGCTTTCCAGCGGCGTCAACTTCCGGCTTCGCGGGAACGGTCGGCAGGCGTTCGGCCAAAATATCCGATGCACGGAGCGGCCCCAAATCCTTGCCGTCCGGCATCTTCTCTGTGATTTTCGTGACGACCAACACTTCCTCGACCTGATCGAGCCGGGCCGACGGAACGACGCGAATGTTCAGGAACAGGTCTTTGCCGGGCTCAACCGAGACGACTTTGCCGACCGGCAGGCCTTTGGGAAAGATTCGGTCTCCCCCGCTGGTGATCACCTCTTCGCCGGGTTCCACCTTCTCGTCGCTCATGACATATTGCAGGGTAGTCACACCATTCGACGATCCCCTCAAGATGCCCTGCAGGCGGGAGGATTTCAGCGCAGCGCCCACGCCGCTGAATTGATCGTTGATCGGCAATACCTGCGAGGAGTCGGGAAAGACTTGCACGATCTTGCCCACGATACCCGCCGGCGTGATGACGGCCATGTCCTGCTTAATGCCATCGGTCAATCCTTTATCCAAGTAGAGAATGCGCGATTGCTCGCTGCCACTGGTGCCGATGACCTGGGCCGCGACCGTGGTATCGACGTACTGCTCCTTGAATGCGAGCAGGGCCTGGACGCGACGCGCCATGCGCGCATCCTCGGCATAGCGGGCGTCTTCAACTTTCATGCGGTCGATCTCGGCGCGCAGCTCCCGATTTTCCCTGCGAACCCCGCGAAGATAAGCGTAGTTTTTCCAGATGTCGTTCACCCATTTCTGGGTGTGCACCACAGCGGTTTCGACAGGAGTCACGGCGGAGATCGCCCACAGGCGGAGGAGGCGGGTGTCGCCGCCTTGGGTCGGGCGGTGCACCTGCACAGCCAGAGCAATAATCTGGATGAACAGAATGGCCGCCAGCACAATCAGGTTCTTATAGCGGCCGAGGAATGTGTCCATACACTACGCTGCTTCGGGAAACGCAAACACTAGAATTGTCATGACGAGCGAGGCGAGGCATCTGCTTTTGCGATTATCGAGAACAGCAGATCCCTAGCTGCGCTCGTGATGACAAGTCAAATGGGCTCGTGCCGCCGAGAGATCACCCGATGCCTAGTCAATCGATATCTTCCGCAGCAGCTTGAAGTCGCTCAACATTTTTCCCGTTCCGAGGACCACGCTGCACAACGGGTCGTCGGCAATCGAGACCGGCAGCCCGGTTTCTTCGCGGATGCGTTTGTCTAGGTTCTTTACCAGGGCGCCACCCCCGGTCAGCACGATGCCGCGGTCGCTGATGTCGGCCGACAACTCTGGAGGCGTGCGCTCCAGCGCGACCCGAATCGCATTCATGATGGTCGAAACGCACTCGCTGAGCGACTCGCGAATTTCGCTGTCGTCAATAGTAATTGTCTTGGGCACGCCCTCGATCAGGTTGCGGCCCTTGATTTCCATGGTGAGCGGCTTGTCCAGCGGATAAGCAGAGCCGATCTCAATCTTGATCTGTTCGGCAGTGCGCTCGCCGATCAGCAGATTGTACTTGCGCTTCAGGTAATTCATGATGGACTCGTCCATCTGATTGCCCGCCATACGAACCGAACGCGAGTACACGATGCCGCTGAGGGAAATCACAGCAATATCAGTCGTGCCGCCGCCGATATCGACCACCATGTTGCCGCTGGGCTCGGTGATAGGCAGGCCCGCGCCGATCGCGGCCACCATGGCCTGTTCCACCAGATGCACTTCGCTGGCCTTGGCGCGATACGCCGAGTCCATGACCGCGCGCTTCTCCACCTGCGTGATCTCCGAAGGCACGCCGATGACGATGCGCGGATGCACCAGCATCTTGCGGTTGTGGGCCTTCTGAATGAAGTAGTTGAGCATTTTCTCGGTGACTTTGAAGTCGGCGATGACGCCGTCTTTCATCGGCTTGATGGCGACGATGTTGCCGGGGGTGCGGCCAAGCATCTCCTTGGCCTCTTTGCCCACCGCTTCTACTTCACCGGTGTTTTTGTTGATGGCGACGATGGAGGGCTCGTTGACCACGATGCCCTTGCCGCGTGTGTACACCAGCGTGTTCGCCGTCCCCAGGTCGATCGCCAGATCGCTGGAGAACATGCTGAACAGCGAGCGCAAGTTGCTGAATCGCGAGGCGCTACTATGAAAGCCGTTAGATGACATTACGAACTATTTCTTTCTTAAGATGACCGGTATTGCCTCTAGTTTATGACAGAAGCGGCACAAGCGCGCAGTAAACCAAAATGCACGACTCCGGCAGATGACGAGGTTTGTGTTCCGAGGCACACCGCCGGATGGAATGTCGTTGGTCGCTCCACCTGTCGGCGAAGCGAAAGCGTTGACGCTTCTATGCTCTGTTTGCCACTTAGAGTACCACCAGAGGGTAGCACAGGAGAATGTTACTTTCGGGTTACCAGGCCGGACAAAATGCAGTCACTTCAACGTTCAGGCGCTGGCTGTGCCGCTACCCTGGTCGGGCGGCTTCCCAGCGCTGCGAACGTTCATGAACTTGCTAAGCGTGTCGAACCAGAAGGGCGCGCCAAGAGACACGGCCAAAATCGTGATCAGCCATCCTCCAAAACGATTTTTCAGCAGATACCAGATCCAGCACCAGAATCCGGCGGTCGTATGGCCGGGCCAGTCCTTGTACCAGTCTCCCTGCCAGCCAGCGACCTGACCCAGGAGTTGCTTCTCTTGCTGGGCGATCACGTCGTTATCCGAAGGCGACGCCGCCTGGGTTTGCGCGTCCGGTCGTCCCTTCTGCAGGCGTACCTTCGCATCCTCGATGAGCACCGCGCTCCTGGTGGGATTGTTCCAGAGCGTATCCAATATTCTTAAAGTGTCCGCATTCATCAGGAGCGTGACCCCTGCCGCGAGGACAAAAACGCGTATCTGAGTGGTGCGCTTGTACCATCCCGAGACGCGATTCATGCTTTGTTCGTACCAGGCTTCAAGCCGCTGCTGGTCCGTCTTGAACTGGGGATTTTGCAGCACGGCCGTCAAGGCGGTCCTCGCCGCCTTGTTTTCCAGATTGGCCACGCCCTTACGCAGCGCGTCGGGATCGTTGGCCGCGGCAGGTCCAGTCAAAGTATCCATGAGCGCCAGCGCAAACTTGTTGGAGGCGATGTACGACGGCAACCTGTCGTTCTCTTCCTGTATGCCTTGGATCAGCGGATGGGCGTAAAACTCCGCCTTGAGCGCCGGGTCGTGAAGCAATGACAATATGCCCTTCTCCAGCGTCTTGCCGCGCGAGTTGATAACGCCGGCAATGGTCTCATTCACGGTGGAGCAGACTAGCGCCATCAGGAGGTAGATAAAGCTGACGCCGATTGCGAGATCAAGATACGGAAAGGAAGCGGCCATACGCGCACTCCTGATGGAAAGCGTTGGACTACATCACAGACAAGAGAGAAAAGTGAGTATGGAGTGTTTGTGCCGCCGACACAATAGAAAAAAACGGGGTCCACCGTCCAGCCATGGCGCGGTGAAGGTCGACGAGGCCATTTTCCAGATCTCGTCCTTACAGCGGGTGAACTCCTCGGGTTGCGGGTCCTGATGCGAACCGATACGATTAAAGGTTTGCAGTTCGCTGCGGAGGGCAATCTTATGGCTACTATGGAACAGAAACCGGCAGGCGTTCACACCGGCCCTAAAACCAAGGTCTTCAAGAACTTTATTGGCGGCGAGTGGGTGGAGAGTCGCACCGGTCGTACCTTCGAGAACCTCAATCCCGCCGACACACGCGAAGTGGTCGGCATCTTCCAGAAATCGGGCAAGGAAGACGTGGACCATGCCATCGAGACCGCCAAGCAGGCGTTCAAGAAGTGGCGTCTGGTGCCGGCGCCGCGTCGCGCTGAAATGTTGTACAAGGCTTCCGAGCTCCTGATCGCGCGCAAGGAAGACTACGCGCGCGACATGACGCGCGAGATGGGCAAGGTCATCAAGGAGACGCGCGGCGACGTGCAGGAAGCCATCGACTGCGGCTACTACACTGCCGGCGAAGGCCGCCGGCTGTTTGGGCCGACCGTTCCGTCGGAGCTGCCCAACAAGTTTGCCATGGCCATCCGCCAACCCCTGGGCGTTTGCGCCATGATCACGCCGTGGAACTTCCCCATGGCGATCCCGTCGTGGAAGTTGTTTCCCGCGCTGGTCGCCGGCAACACCGCGGTGATCAAGCCCGCGCAGGACACACCGCTCTCCACCTTGAACTTCGTGAAGACGCTGCATGACGCCGGCATTCCAGCAGGCGTGGTCAACATTGTCACCGGCTTCGGCAGCGACATCGGCACGCCGATGGTCGAGCATCCGGCGGTGCGCGCGGTTTCGCTCACCGGATCGACGGCGGTGGGACGCATCGTGGGACAGGAGGCAGCCAAGACGTTCAAGCATTGCTCGCTGGAACTCGGGGGCAAGAACCCAATGATCGTGCTCGACGATGCCAACCTCGACCTGGCGCTGGAAGGCGCGCTCTGGGGCGCGTTCGGCACCACCGGGCAGCGCTGCACTGCGACCAGCCGCATCATCATTCAGAAGGGCGTGTACAAGAAGTTCGTGGACGAACTGGTTATGCGCGCCAAGAAGCTGAAGGTGGGCAACGGGCTTGACGAGAGCGTGGACATGGGCCCGGCCATCAACTCCAGCCAGATGGAGACGGACCTGAAATACATCAAGATCGGCAAGGACGAAGGCGCGAAGATGCTGTGCGGCGGACATCGTCTGGAAAGCGAGGCGTACGCCCACGGCTGGTTCGTCGCGCCCACGGTGTTCGCGGACGTCGATCCCAAGATGCGCATCGCGCAGGAAGAGATCTTCGGGCCGGTGGTTTCCATCATCCCGTGCAATGGGCTGGAGAACGCGATTGAGATTGCCAATGACATCGAGTACGGATTGTCGTCGTCGATCTACACCAAAGACGTGAACAAAGCATTCACCGCGATGCGCGATCTGTACGCCGGCATCACCTACATCAACGCGCCCACGATTGGCGCCGAGGTGCACTTGCCATTCGGTGGCACGAAGGCCACAGGCAACGGCCATCGCGAAGGCGGTATCGGCGCAATCGACTTCTACACCGAGTGGAAGTCGGTGTACGTGGATTATTCGGACAAATTGCAGCGCGCGCAGATCGACCGGCCGGAGTAGGGCGCGGTTTCAAAGATAGGAGCCAATCATGGCTACTCAAGAAATCTCCAAAGTGTTGGCCGCGAGCCGCATGGCCAATGTGCGGTACGCGATTCGTGATCTGGCCGTCGTCGCCGACGAAGTCGCCCGCGAGGGCCACAAGCTCCTCTACCTCAACATCGGCGATCCCTGTAAGTACGACTTTGCCACCCCGCCGCACATGATCGACGCGGTGCTAAAGGCCATGCGCGACGGCCACAACGGGTATGCCGATTCGTTGGGCATCAAACCGGCGATCGAAGCCATCCACGGCGAAGCCGAGCGCAACGGTTTCCGCGAGATCCAGAGCATCTTCATCGGTATTGGCAGCGGGGAGGTGATCGACAGTTGCCTGACCGCGCTGCTGGACCCCGGCGACAACGTGCTGACGCCGAGTCCTGAATATCCGCTATACGGTGCCATCATGGCTAAGCTGGATTGTCCGGCCAACGCTTACGATCTCGACGAAGACAACGGCTGGCAGCCCGACGTGGCCGACATGGAGCGCAAGATCAACTCGCGCACCAAGGCCATCCTGCTGATCAATCCCAATAATCCGACCGGCGCGGTGTACTCCCAGCGCACGCTGGAAAGGGTTCTGGAACTTGCCCGGCAACATGGGTTAATCATTTTCGCTGACGAGATTTACGACAAGCTGATCTTCGATGCGAGCGCCAGGCACGCCTCGATCGCGACTCTGGCGCAGGACGTTCCGGTGGTGACCTTCAACGGACTTTCCAAGGCGTATCTGGTCCCCGGCTGGCGAATCGGATGGGCGGTTGCGACCGGACCGCGCGATGTGTTGCATCCTTACATGGAGGCGGTGCACCGCTTGCTGCGCGCGCGTCTGTCCGCGCCGCATCCGTTCCAGCACGCCATCCGGCCGGCACTGGAAGGCCCGCAGGACCACCTGGTTGAGGTTTGCGACAAACTGCGGCGCCGTGCCGAGATCACCGTCGAGTGGGCGAAACGTACACCGCGGGTGAAACTGGTGGCGCCTAAAGGCGCCTTCTACGCGCATCCTACGCTGGACATTCCCGAGGATGACCTGGTATTCGTCACCGACCTGCTGAAGCAGAAGCACGTGCTGGTGGTGCACGGCTCGGGCTTCGGTGAAAAACCCGGGACGCGGCATATTCGCATCGTGTTCCTGCCCCAGGAGCCCGTGCTAAGCGCAGCCTACGAAGCGATGACCGAATTTATGCGCGAGCGCTACGCGTAGAAGTTGAACTCGGCCCTCAGGCCCGGGTGCGAGCTCTTTATATTTTTGTCGTTCCGAGCGGAGTCCGCCGCGGCGGACGGAGTCGAGGGGCTTGCTTTTCCGCCGTCTTCAGCAGCCTGTTTAGGGTTTGCACAGCTACATGGTTGACATCCACTGCCACATCCTTCCCGGCATCGACGATGGTCCGCAGTCCTGGGAACTGACCGCCGAGATGTGTCGCATCGCCGCCCGCGATGGCGTCACCCACATCGTGGCGACGCCACATTGCAACCACGAGTTCGCTTACGACCGTGATCGCTGTACCGAGATGCTGGGTGAGCTCAGCGACTCCGCTGAGGGCAAACTGACCTTCAGCCTGGGCTGTGACTTTCATTTTTCCTACGACAACATTCAAGACGCCCTTGCCCATCCGCGGCGTTACACCATCGGCGAATCGCAGTATCTGTTGGTGGAGTTCAGCGACTTCGGCATCCCGCCCGAGGTAAAGCAGAACCTGCTTTCCATCTCCAGCAGCGGCATGGTTCCCATCATTACTCATCCGGAACGCAACCGGCCGTTGCTGAATAAACCTGAGATGGTCCTGGAGTTCGTGGAGCAAGGCTGCCTGGTGCAGGTCACCGCCAATTCCTTCACGGGATACTGGGGGAGCCGCTCCCAAAAAATGGCCGAATGGCTGTTCAAACGTCAAGCCATCCATGTAATCGCCAGCGATGCCCACGATCCTGCGCGCCGCCCACCGGTGCTATCGGAAGCTCGTAAAGTAGTCACGGAGCTCGCGGGAGCCGAAGTCGCAGATGCGCTGCTTGTGCAAAATCCGGCGGCCATTGTGGACGGAGAGAGCTTGCCTGGCCCGGCGGGTGCGGTTGAGTTGGACGACAGAGTTTAGAGCAACCGGCAAGCCGCAATAGCGTCGCCGGGCCGAGGCGATGAAAATTATTGCCGTGCGACTCACGCCTATGCTTTAATGGAGTCACCTCTCAGATCTGGTGGGTGGAGGATTCATGCCGCCCTACAAGGTCTTATTTCTTTGCGATGACTGTGTTGCGAGCGCTCCGGTCCTGGAAGCGCTGCGTAGTGGTGGATTTCGACTGCGCATCGCCCACAGCTTTTATCAAGTCAGCGCGCATCCCGGCGAACGAGCCGATGTCATCGTCATCTTGAGCCCGCATCACGCCAACGCGTGGATTGCGAGATTGAAGCTGCTTGCCGGCGTTCCCGCTCCCGTCGTTCTCCTGTGCAGCGGATCAGAGCCTCTGACCAACATGCCGCCTCCGGTTGATGCAGTCTGCCACACCGAATCGCTCAAGTCTGTCCTCAGCGCGGTACTGTTAGCTGCTTCGTCTTCGTCGGTACCGGTTCAAATGCTGTACCCGCCGCTTGTCGCGGGATACCGACCCATCTGACGATAGGGGTTCTTCGGCTCCGCTCCATCGAAAATCATTCACCACGGAGGGCACGGAGTTTTAGTTTCTTTAGAGTTTTCTCAGCGACTCCGTGCCTCCGTGGTTAATTTTCATTTCTAGGGGTGCGCCGCAGGCCCATGTGACACTCAGATGACAGTCGAAATCTAGCGCCTGACGGCTGATGGCAGAACGCTAACCGTCCACGCTTCACTGCTAGCAACGCTAGTCTTCCCGCTTCAAAAACACATGGTCGATCATCTGGCGCATGAAGTGGCCGCCGAAGCCGCCCGCACTAGCTGCTAGCAATTGTACAAAGGCGCCATACACCTGACCGCGATCGTGCGGCCATTTCACGATGAAGTGGTAATAGGCCAGCACAATGGGGACGCCCACCCACACCAGCAGCACCCAGCGCCAGGGCTGCCGCGACTTCCACGCGCCCAGCATCATGGTGGAGGCGAGCACGCAAAGCGCGGTGAGTAACGCGTCATCGACCTTCTGATTGACCCATCCGGAGAACAGTCCGAGCAGGATGGCGATGGCATACACCACCAAGCTGGTGCGCGATGCCAAGGTATGCTGAGGCGGGAGTGCAGTCTGGACGGGGCTATGCAAAGCACCTGAGTGTAGCAGAGCCGATGACGCCAATTCAGACTGGGAATGGGCTAGCTTTCGCGCTTAGGCTCCTCGTCGGCGGTTTTGCATTTTCGCACGCGCACAAGAACGCAAGTGGAATTGTCTTCCCCGCCGCCTTCATTGGCGGCGTCGATCAGGGTTTGGCAGGCGGCTTCCAGCGAGGGCAGTTGCAGCAGAATCGCGCTCATGTCCTGGTCGGTTACGTGGCGCAGTACGCCGTCGGTAGTCAGCAGTACGATGTCGCCATCTTGCGCCGGAAACTCGCCAAGGTCGGGAAGCGTGCCTTCCTCCGTACCCAGGGCGCGGGTAATGATGTTCTGCACCGACGACTGTTTGGCCTCTTCCAGGGTGAGCATCCCACGGCGTACCTGCTCCATCACCAGGGAGTGGTCTTCGGTCAACTGCAGTAATTGCCCTTCGCGAAACAGGTAGATGCGGCTGTCGCCCACGTTGGCAATACTGCAAACGCCATCGAAGAAGCGTGCCGCCACCAGCGTGGTACCCATTCCGGTCATGTTCTTATGCGCTTCCGCATAATCCAGAATCGCATCGTTGGCCTTCTTGACGGCTTCGCCCAGCAGGCGTGCGCCGACCGGCGCTTCATCGAGCAACGCGTTGTCCTCGACGTCAGGCGCGTGCTCGCGAAAGTACGCCAGGATGGTGTCCACCGCAATTTGGCTGGCAACTTCGCCGGCGGCATGACCGCCCATGCCGTCGCACACCACAAAAATGCCCAACCCCTGGTCGAATCCGAAGTTATCTTCGTTCGACGGACGAACCCGTCCCACATCGCTGCGGCCAGCAACCTCTAATGTTAATGACATTCGGGCAACAGTTTACGCTGTACGGCAAAATCACGCGAGCACCGAAAGTGCCATAACCAGTGCGTAACCTCGACCGGCACAAAGGGGCCAGCAGTCAGTAGTCAGTCGTCAGTTGTCAGTGTTAGATCCAAGAAATGGTTGTTGCGAACTTCTGGCCGAAACGCCTTTGGGCAGAAAGTGATCGTCGAGTTCAAGCAGAAACTTCGTAACAGCGGCGGCGACCAACCTCAGTCGACGGACCGCTGATAACCGGCTTCTGGGAACTGATAGCTGGCTACTGACTACTGCCTTACGGTCTGGTCTTGGCGATCTCCGGTTCCTTGTCGCGCGGGCTCCATTGCTCCATGTGATGCGTGGTCAGGTCGGCGCGTAAATACTCAAACGCTTCTTCAGGCGTGCTGGCCCAGTGAAACAATTGCAAATCCTTGGGCGAGATGGTGCCCGCGTCCACCAGTGCCTGGAAGTTGATCACGCGGTCCCAGTAGTCCTTGCCGTACACCACAATGCAGATGCGTTTGGCCAGTTTCTCGGTCTGAGTCAGAGTTAGCAATTCAAACAGCTCGTCGAAGGTGCCGAACCCTCCCGGAAACACGACCAGGGCCTTCGACAGGTAGGCGAACCACAGCTTGCGCATGAAAAAGTAGTGGAACTCAAAGTTCAATTCCGGTGTGATGTACGGGTTCGGCATTTGCTCGAAGGGCAAATTAATATTGAGCCCAATCGTCTTGCCACCCGCTTCGGCAGCGCCGAGGTTGGCCGCTTCCATGATTCCCGGTCCACCGCCGGTGGTAATTACGAAACGATGCCGCGGCTGATTGATGGTCTTCGTCCACTGGGTTACCAGGAAGGCCAGCTTGCGCGCGTCTTCGTAGTAACGCGCCATCTCCACGTCGGCCCGCGCGCGGCGAATGCGCTCCTGCTCCTCCTCCGGCGCGGGAGTTGCCGAGCCCGGCTTGTCCAGCAGTAGCAGCGCCTCCTCGGCATGCGGGCGGCTGTGAAAGCGCGCTGAGCCAAAGAAGACGATCGTGTCCTGGATGCGTTCGCGGCGAAAGCGCGCCAGCGGCTCCTGGTATTCAGCAAGAATGCGAAGGATGCGACCGTCAGGCCCGTTGAGGAATTTCTTATTCTCGTAGGCCAAGGGCGAGCGATTGTGGCGATGATGTTCGTCTGTCTTGTCAGCCATGGAATGGGTGTCCCAGTCCCTTGAGAATTTCCCCTAGATGCATGTTGGATGCGAAAAACCCGAGGCCAGTAGAGAAGAGCTGCACGTCAGGCGTCCGGGCCTTCGCGATAGCGGACCGCCTCAGCGACTCCCATCCAAATGTCCACCAGGCCGAGGCCGCTGACCAAGCCCCGCACAAAATTTTGCATGAGGAATTCCCGGATTCGCGGGTATCCCAGCAGAAGCGAGTTGTTTGTCCAGATGCCGGTCCAGGGCAGCGCGGTGAGGATGATGCCCACTTCCAGGCAGAACAACACGAATACCACCAGCCAAATCCGCTGTAGCCAGAGATTCGGCTTCTTGGGAGGAAGCGGGGATGGCATCAGCAGCACGGGACCGCGGGTTTCCAGTCCATTACCTTCCTGCGGCTGCTCAGGCGCAAAAGCGCTCATGGTTCGCACCTGGTCCAGCGCTTGCCCTCCGAATGGTGTCGCCCCTACCACAATCGTTCCTACCAAGATGCCCAACTCGTCCGTCCGGCGTTCCAATGCTCCGGACATAAAATCCACACAGCAGATTCTATCAGTGCGCGCGAAAAGGAAATGTACGGCAGCAATTTCAGACTACACCGTTCACGATTGGATATTCGGCTCCAGATGGTGCGACCTTGCCCATGAGCCTGAGTATTTCCCGTCGCCGTCTTTGCAAACGATAATCGGGTGGTGCGGCGACCGGACGATGCATGTCTCAGTGGTCCCCGGTTCCATCTGGTGCCCAATGCTCAGCAGGAAATCAAGTCCTGGGATATGGAGCCTGTGACAATGGCACGAACCTGCTCTAACGGTATCTGGAAAGTTGAACGCGATGGCCGGCCTTCTCAACTGCGAGGCAACAAGCATCACGGCAGCATTCGCCGGAAAATCCGCATCACCCAGCAAGTATTGCCGAATTTTCTCTTGGTACTTCACGCCCAGACTGATTGCCTCATATTTCTTGCCCGAGGACTCCCAGTCGCGAACAGATGCGCGCCAGAATACACTGGCGCAGAAATACACAATCTTCGCAATGCTCAGGGATGGAACGGACGAGGCGCAATAGACTGTAAATTGATCAGCGGCATGAATCGGCTTCGACTGCTCGAGTAGGTTACGAAGTCGAAAGCGATCACGACCTCGGTAACAATGCCGCATTACCCAATCCTCGCCGTGCTGATCAAAACGTCTTTCGCAATCCGCACACAGTAAGTATTGGCTAGCTTGAAACGATGTCTGCTGTCGGCCTGTTGACGCCAGAAAAACCGGGTCGGGCCTTTCTCTACGGTCAACTGCCCTAGCAAGACGATACAGAGCCTTGGGAACCAGATGGCTGTCACGCAATTCGCGCTCTTGTAGGCAAAGCGCGCATACGCCGATAACGTCAACACCCATTCAGAAGCACCGCGTCAGCGGAACGGCAGAGCCTGCCGCCAATCGATTGTTTCACCTAATAGCCGCCTTCGCTGACGGCTGACTACTGGCTACTGACAACTGGCTGCCGACAACTGACTTACAGCAGCTCTTCGTTCCAGTTCTCCAGGAACTGCTTCACCTCGGCCATGAACTGATCGGCCACTGCTCCGTCAATGATGCGATGGTCATAGCCGATGCTGAGGTGCATCATCGAACGGATGGCGATGGAGTCGTTGCCATCCTTGTCGGTGACCACGACTGGCTTTTTCACGATGCCACCCACGCCCAGGATGGCAACCTGCGGCTGGTTGATGATGGGCATCCCGAATTTAGCGCCAAAGATGCCGGGGTTGGTGATGGTGAACGTTCCGCCCTGCACTTCCTCGGGCTTCAACTTCTTGCTGCGGGCACGCTCGCCGAGGTCGGTTATGGCGCGCTGCAAGCCCACGAAGCTGCGCTCCTCGGCGTTCTTCACGACGGGCACGATGAGGCCCCAGTCGAGCGCGACCGCGATACCAAGATTGATGGAAGCGTGGTAGTGGATGTTCTCGCCTTCCACCGATGAGTTGATGATGGGCCACTTGCGAATGCCGTGCACGACGGCGCGCGCAAAGAAGGGGGTGAAAGTGAGCTTGTTGCCGGTGGACTGCTCGAACTGCGCCTTCATCTTCTCGCGCAATTTCACGATGCGCGTCATGTCCACTTCGAAGACACCGTGCACGTGTGCGCTGGTGCGTTTCGACAGCACCATGCGGTCGGCGATCTTCTTACGCATGACCGACATGGGCACAACTTCGCCTGGAGTAACGCCGCCGACGGGTTGCAGAGGCGTGACCATCGCAGGTGTGGAAGGTGCAGGAGCCGAGGGCGCGGAAACTGCAGCCGCTTTCGCGGGAGCAGCGGGCTGGGCTCCGCCAACGCCGTGTTTGGCGATGAACGACTCAAT
>Ga0116130_1001352_pt1 | contig 14138 bp, 9 predicted proteins | sample June2015DPH_17_5_FD_89733 | JGI IMG/M metagenome (GOLD analysis project Ga0116130, IMG submission 89733) | Peatland microbial communities from SPRUCE experiment site at the Marcell Experimental Forest, Minnesota, USA - June2015DPH_17_40 | ecosystem: Environmental > Terrestrial > Soil > Wetlands >...
ACCTGGAGCGCGAGCGCGGCATCACCATCAAGGCTCACGCGGTCCGCTTGAACTACCGCGCCGACGACGGCAACCAGTATCAGCTCAACCTGATCGATACGCCGGGCCACGTGGATTTCTCCTACGAGGTTTCGCGCAGCCTGCAAGCCTGCGAGGGCGCGCTGCTGGTGGTGGACGCGTCGCAGGGGGTGGAGGCGCAGACGCTGGCCAACACGTATCTGGCGCTGCACCACAACCTGGAAATCATTCCGGTGATCAACAAAATCGATCTGCCGGCGGCGGAGCCGGAGCGGATTCGCGAGCAGATCGAAACCGTGATTGGTCTGGACGCCTCGGGCGCCGTGCTGTGCAGCGCCAAGTCGGGCATCGGCGTACACGACATCCTGGAGCACATCGTGCACCTGGTGCCGCCGCCCAAAGGCAACTCCGAGGCGCCGCTGCGCGCGCTGATCTTCGATTCCTGGTTCGATTCCTACCGCGGCGTGATCATCCTGGTGCGCGTGTTCGACGGCTGCCTGCGCAAGGGCCAGAAAATCCGCCTCTGGTCAAACGGACAGACATTTGAAGTGGAGACGGTCGGGTACCAGTCGCCGAAGGCCACGCCGTGCGACGAGCTGAGCGCCGGCGAGGTGGGATTCCTATCCGCCAACATCAAGACCGTGTCCGATGCCAAGATCGGCGACACCATTCTCGACGACGAGTTTCCGGCCGACGAACCGCTGCCCGGTTTTGAAGAGATCAAGCCGATGGTTTTCGCGGGGCTCTATCCGGTGGAATCGCACGAGCACGGGCTACTGCGCGACGCGCTCGAAAAACTGCGCCTCAACGACAGCGCCTTCAGTTTCGAGCCGGAGAATTCGGTGGCGCTCGGCTTCGGCTTCCGCTGCGGTTTCCTCGGCCTGCTGCACCTGGAGATCGTGCAGGAGCGCCTGGAGCGCGAATTCGATATCGACCTGATCACGACGGCGCCCGGCGTCCGCTATCGCATCACCACGACGTCGAACGAAGTGATCGAGGTCGACAACCCCACCAAGTTCCCGGATCCCTCAAGCATCAAACAGGTGGAGGAGCCGATCATTCTTGCCACCGTGATCACGCGCGAAGAGTACCTGGGCGGCATCCTCAAACTGCTGGAAGAGAAGCGCGGCGAGCAGAAGAAGTTCGAATACATCGGCGGCAGCCGGGTGATGCTGACGTATGAGCTGCCGCTGAACGAAATCGTGCTGGATTTCTACGACCGCCTGAAATCGGCATCGCGCGGCTATGCTTCGCTCGATTACCACCTGGCGGGGTATCGCGTGTCGTCGCTGGTAAAGCTGGACGTGCTGGTGGCAGGCGAGCCGGTGGACGCGCTGTGCATTATCGTCCACAAAGAATTCGCTTTCGAGCGCGGCAAGGATCTGATCTCGCGCCTGCGCAAGCTGATCCCGCGCCAGATGTTCGACGTGGCTCTGCAGGCCGCCATCGGCAACAAGATCGTGGCGCGCGAGAACATTTCCGCCCTGCGCAAGAACGTGATCGCCAAATGTTATGGCGGCGATATTTCGCGCAAACGCAAGCTGCTCGAAAAGCAAAAGGAAGGCAAGAAGCGCATGAAGCGCGTGGGCCGCGTCGATATCCCGCAGGAAGCTTTCCTGGCCGTGCTCAAAGTGGGGAACACGGAGGAAGGCGGGTAAGGCAGGTTGGCAGGCGGAAGCGCCTGCCCCACTGCTATTATCCTTTCCATGGACCTCAGCTATCCTATCGGCAAGTTCGATTTCAAGGCTCCAGTCGCTCCGGACAGGCGCGCGCAACTGATCGCGGAGATCGCCGACGCACCGGCCCGATTTCGGGACGCGGTGCGGGGCCTGGACGACCGGCAACTCAACACTCCGTACCGTCCCGACGGTTGGACCGTGCGCCAGGTAATCCATCATGTGCCGGACAGCCACATGAACAGTTACATCCGTTTCCGCCTGGCGCTGACCGAGGACTCGCCATCCATCAAGCCTTACGATCAGTCGAAGTGGGCGGAACTGCACGACGCCACGACCGCGCCGGTGGAGGTATCGCTCAAACTGATCGACGGCCTACATCAACGCTGGGTGGCACTGCTGGGCGGCCTTTCCGATGCCGATTTCGCGCGCACATTCCGCCACCCTGAGCTTGGATTGGTGCGGCTGGACACGAACCTGGCGCTTTACGCGTGGCACGGAAAGCACCACGCCGCGCACATCACCGGCCTGCGCGACCGGATGGGCTGGAAATAACCGCCACCAAACGGCCCCGCCGCACGTCAAACAGATGGGACCTGTCATGGAGTATCCGGTTTAGTCGCCGACCGCTCCCTTCGGTCGCGGCTCTGTTCGGTTGGTATAATCGAGACACAGGCCCTCGGAGCGGTCTTCAAACCATATGCTTAGCCGTATCAAATACCTGGTGGTGAGCGCGTCGGCGTGTCTCACGATCCTGCTCGTCACCGGCAGCCTCCCGAGCAAGGGCGCCGACCAGTCCGACACGCTCAAGCACATCGGCGTGTTCAGCGACGTGGTGGCGCACATCAAGAGCGAATACGTCGAAGAGCCGGACATGAAGAGCGTCACGCTGGGCGCTCTGAACGGCCTGCTGGAAGCGATCGACCCCTTCGCGAGCTACCTGAACGCCGACCAATATCAGGACTATCTCAAGAACAAAGACCTGAAGCGCGCCGACGTAGGGCTGGTGCTGTCGAAGAAGCCGGGCTGGATGGGCGTGGTGGGCACGCTGCCCGATTCGCCGGCCGCCAATGCGGGCCTGTCGACGCACGACATGATCGAAAGCATCAAGGGCATCGCCACGCGCGACATGCCGCTGGCATACGCCAGTTTGCTGCTGCAGGGAGCCAATGGGTCCACGGTGGAATTGAGCGTGGTCCGCGCGCGCCATCCGGAACCGCAAACCATCACGCTCACGCGGGTCAACCTGACGGTTCCGCCGGTCCAGACGAAAATGCTGTCGGGCGCGGTGGGTTACCTCGAGATCGGCGCTTTGACGCCGGATCAGGTCAAGCAGACCGCCGACGACATCCGCCAACTGCAGAAGGACGGCGCACAGAAACTGGTGGTGGATTTGCGTAACTGTTCGATCGGCGCGCCGGAAGACGGCATTGCCTTCGCGAACCTATTCCTGGCGAGCGGGCGCATCACTTACCTCAAGGGCCAAAAGGTGCCCGAGCAGGACTTTGACGCCGATCCCGGCAAGGCCATCACGACCCTGCCCCTGGCTGTGCTGGTGAATCACGGAACCGCGGGTGGCGCGGAAATTGCCGCCGCCGCGCTGGCCGGCAACAAGCGCGCGCAACTGGTGGGCGAACCCACCTACGGGGATGCCGCGCTACGCCGCGCCCTCACCATGGACGATGGGAGCGCCGTCATCCTGTCGGTGGCGAAATACTATTCGCCCGACGGCAAGGCCATTCAGGATACTCGCGTCATGCCGGGCACCGTGGTGGCCGGCGCCGAGCCGCAGATCGAGTACGACGACAACGGCGAGCCGATTGCCGAGCCGGAACCGCAGCAGCCGCAGCCGAAGAAACTGGAAGACGATCCGGTGGTCAAGAAGGCCGTCGAAGTCCTGGGCGTGGTTGCCAAAGCGTAGCCGGCAGGGCTCGTTACGTCATCAGCGCGCGGAGCGCTCCGTTTGGTCGCGGCTCCGATAGGATTGCTCTTGTTCCGTTGTATGATGTCTCCATGCGATTTCTACTCACGATGCTGATGGTGCTCCCGCTGTGCGCCCAGGCGCCACAGACCGCGCCGCCAGGCGCGCCGCCCGTTGGTGGCAAGGCGGCGCCGCACGTTTTCAAGAACCTGCAACTCCTCAAGCCCGAGGAGATACATGAAGCCATGCATGCGTTCCGCACCGCTCTGGGCGTGGAATGCACCTTCTGCCACATCCAAGGCGACTTCGCCAGCGACGAAAATCATCACAAGCTGGTCGCGCGCAAAATGATCGAGTTGGTGCGATCGATCAACCCGCAATTTCCCGACGGCAAGGAGCACGTCGCCTGCTACACGTGCCACCGCGGCGCGAAAGAGCCGCTGCTGTCGCCGCCGCCGGCGCAGTAAGGCCCTCGCCGCCTGCTTAATTAACCACGAACCCGCCTGCGTCGGAGTTCGATACCATCAGCCGGTCTTGCCGGCGGTTGCGCCGGCTTGGGCCTTTCGGGCGGCCGCGCCGGTCCAGGGCCAGCGCAGGCCCAGCGAATCGGCCATTCCGTATACCAGCGCCACCATCAGCGCTCGCGTGAGCGTAGGCAGGGGCAAAGGCAGTTGCATCAGAAACCAGGGAACGGGCGTGGCCAGGGCGACACCGGAAATCAGTCTGCGGTTTGCGGCCGCGCCGCCACCAGTGGTCATCATCAACGCCGGCAACAGCAGCGCGCAATCGGCCAGATAGGTATGCGGGCTCACCAGGAGGCTACCTACCAGCGCCAGTGCCAGCGGCCGTTCAAATTCGGATGTGCGCCGCGCCGCCAGGAACACCGTAGCGGCCACCAGAATCGCCGCCACGACTTCCAACGCCAGGCCGAATGGCATGACGCTCAACAGGCCGTGTAGGTTTGGCATGCGGCTGACAGCCTGCTGTATTCCAGGACCCGCCAGCGCCGCCCAATACTCGCGGGGCCAGGACGCACCGGCAACCAGAAACGACACCGCCAGCATTGCCGCGCCGGCTCCCACCGCTCCCGCCGCCATGCGCCAACGCCGCTGTGCCAGAATCACTAGCGGGACCAGCACCACAAGATGATATTTCGCGGCGCAAAGCGCCAGCACGGCTCCCGCAGTGGCCTCTTTTCCGCGGCGCAACAACCAGACCGCCAGGGCCGCCCACAACAACAGCAGCGCCACATCCTGTCCATTGAATACGCTGACCCAAGCGGGGAGCGACCAGCAGCACACCATCCATTTGCCGGCGGGACTGACATGGGGCCACAGGATTGCAAAGGCCGCCAACGCCGCCACCAGGATGACGATCCAAACCGCATACGCCGTGCGGTACGGCATCCACGTCAACGGTTTCAGGAGCAGCGCGTAATAAGGCAGACGCGGGAACGGAAGCCCGGACTCGCCGATGGCGCGCAACTCCGCCGCACGAACGCTGGCCTGATTATATAGGTCCGGGCTTCCCGCCAGTTGCCCGCCTGCGTACAGCTCGAGAGCCCGGTTCCCGCTGCGCCGGGCAAGAATAGGTTCCACGCGAACCAGACATTCGCCGCTACGCCGCACAAGCAGACGGCCACCACCGCGAGACGGGACATTTCATCACATAGCTTAGTACGTATTTCGGAACTGCATAGGATTTTGGCGGCGTGGCGCGCGCACCGCCACGAACGGTTCTGCGGGTCTGTGCCGGAACGGGCGACGGTGACCGCTCCCTACGGTCGCGTCTCCCGATACGCGGTTACGATTTCTGGCGAGCATCTGCGCCATGTTAAGTGTGGAATTCCCGGTTTCGGACGCGCGAATGATCAGGCAGGACACTTTTTTCCGGCTGCTGGCTTGGGCGGTTGCTTTTGCGGAAGGCTTCTCGACCCTGGCCGTCGAAGTGACTGCTATCCGTTTGGCCATACCGGTGGTCGGATCCAGCATGACGCTCACCGGCGTTCTGCTGGCCGTGATCCTGTTCGCCTTGAGCGCCGGTTATTGGCACGGGGGCCAGTTGTCGTCGCGTTGGAGCCACCCGCGCATGCGCACCGCGCTCACGGTCAACCTGTTTCTGGCGGGCGCCATATATGCCGCGGTTTCGTTCCCCTTTGAAGCCGCTCTTCTGGAACGCTTTCTGGATGCGGGATTGAGCCTGGCGCCGGCGATCGGCGCGGCGGCCACGCTGTTGTTTGCGGTGCCGGTATACATGGTGGCGCAGTCGGTCCCCCTGCTGGCCGAGCTCACCAACGACGAGGGCAAAGCGGGCAAGGCGTCCGGCCGCGTGCTCTTCTACTCCACGCTCGGGAGCGTTGCCGGCGGCATCGTGACACCCGTCTTCCTGTTCCCGAAATTCGGTGTGAGAGCGTCCGGTTACGCGATTTGCGGGCTGTTGTTCGCCGCCGCCGCCCTTTGGACCGCCAGCCACCGGCGGAGGTGGATGATCGTGGCCGCGGGCGCGGCTGCGCTCGCGGTGGTAAGCCGGGCTGGGTTAGGATCGCCGGTGCCCGCCAACCAGCGGTTTCGCTTCGACAGCCCGCACCAGACGATTCGCATCGTGGAGGAGCGGCGAGCGAGCGGGCGAATGGAGCGCGCCATGTATTTGAACGGCGGACGCGCTTCCGCCATCTTCGCCGATACCGGCGAAACCTCGGTTGGGTACGTGCTGGAGGCGGACCGCTTGCTGGCTGCCGCGCCTTGCGCGCTGGTGCTGGCGGTCGGCGCAGCGGGATTCACGTTTCCCCGAGACGTTTCGGCCCTGCCCGAGGTCGAGCGCGTGGATGCGGTGGACGTCGACCCGGATGTGCTGGACATCGCCGAGCGGCATTTCTTGCCGCAGCCGCTGCCGGCCAAGGTGCGGTTCGTCCCAGTCTCCGCGCGTTACGCGCTGCGGCGTGCGCACGCCCAGGGAGTGCATTACGGTTTCACGCTGCTCGACGCGTACACCGGAAAAGCCATTCCCGCCGAGTTGCTCAGCCGGGAGTTCCTGACCGACGTGCGCGCCGTCTCCGGGCGCACCGCGGCCAACGTCATCCTGGACCGCGCCGCCGAAACCGATTTCGCCCGAAATGTTCTGGCAACTTTTCGCCAGGTCTTCGGACGAGTCTGGATCAAGGACGTCGACGCGGGCGATGCCGATCCAACCAACTACCTGATTACGGACTGGCCTATTCCAGGGTCGGTGGAATGGACCGGCGCCGGCGCCATATACCTGGATGACCGCAACACCGCCGACCGCGACCACACGCGTATGATCTGGAGCGGAGAATAGAGCCATGGCGGAAGCTAGCAATCCGCTGGCCAGCGCGCCACAATTCGCGGAGCCTACCGCCGCGCCGGAAACTGTCGCGGCGCCGCCGGTAATTCCGCGGCGCAAGAAAATCTGGCGCCGGCCATGGGCGCCGTTTGCCCTGGTGGCCCTACTCTTAACCGCCGGACTGGCCGTCTACGCGCAGACCCTCGCTTTCGCCTGGGACGAAGGATTCCACCTGCTTGCCGCGCAGCTTATCAAAGCGGGGAAGACGCCCTACCTGGATTTCTTTTTTCCGCAAGCCCCGCTGAACGCGTATTGGAATGCGGGATGGATGCGATTGTTCGGCGATACCTGGCGAACCGCGCACGCCGTGGCGGGGGTGATGGGCGCCTTCGGCGTGCTGCTTGCCGCGCACGCGGTTTACGTGCGGTTCCCTATAGCCGGTTGGCGTCTCGCCGGCGCCTTGACGGTGGTCGCGGTAGCGGGTCTCAACCATCAGTTTGTGGATTACTCGACGATCGGGCAAGGCTACGCGCTGTGCCTCTTCCTTCTGGTGGCGGCATATCGCTCGACGCTGTGGGCGGTGGAACACCGCGGCTGGCGGCCCGCGGCGGCGGCCGGTTTTTGCGTTGTGGCCGCGGCCGGGGCCACGCTGCTGGGCTCGGCCGCGGTGCCGATTCTGCTGGTGTGGCTGCTAGTCTACAATCGCGCCGGCGCGCGATGGACGAAGCTGGCGGGTTTCCTGGGTGGGGCGGCGCTTCCGCTGCTGCCGTTTGTGCCGATGGTGCTGCGGGCGGCGCGCGTGGTGCGCTTCGACCTCATTGAGTATCACCTGCTGTACCGTCAGGTGGCCTGGGACGGCGCCACCAAACACGATGCCGATGTGCTCACCGCATGGGCCAACGATCCGCAGGCGATCCTGCTCGCAATCCTGGTGGCCACGGGCCTGTTCTTCGTTCGTTTCCGCAGCAATTGGGACCGGGCGACGCGCGCACCGTTCTACCTGTGCGGCTGGCTGGCGCTGGGACTGAGCCTGCACATTTCCACGGCACATCCCACGTTCGCTCGCTACTATCTGCTGACTCTTCCATTCCTGGCCACCCTCGCCGTGGCGGGCCTCGCTTACATCGTGTCGCAGTTCGCCCGGCCCATGCAGCCGCGCTGGCCGGTGGTTTTGGTGAGCTCGATTCTGGCGATCTCTCTGGCCAGGGACCTGTACGACGATTGGGATGGCGCCCCGTGGTGGGGCCGGCTGTCAAACATCGCCAGCAAGCTGGATCAAGTCGTGCCGCGCAGCGCGCCCGTATTCGCCGATGAGTCGATCTACTTCCTGACTCGGCGCACGCCTCCCTCCGGCATGGAGCACGACGATTCGCACAAGCTTCAACTGAAACCCGAGATGGAAAAGCGGCTGCACATCTTTCCCAAGGCGGAATTAACCAAACAAATCGCCGCTGGAAGATTCGCCGCAGTGGCCAGTTGCGAGGACACGGACGCGTTGGACGATCTCGGCGTTCCCGCCGCTTTTGACAAGAAGTTCGAGGATAAAGGCCAGGATTGTGCCGTATATTGGAAATGGAAGCCGCCGGTGGCGCCCAAGAAGAAGTAGCCGCGCGCGTTGCGGCCGGGCATGCCCGGCCCTTGCCCGTCCCAAACTATCATCGCGATGGTAAACCCCGAACAATCCAAGTACACCGAGCAACGCAGGGAATTCTGGGACGAATTCGCCCGCCAGATCCAGCGCTGGCAGCCGTTGCGCCGCTACTATCGCGCCCAACTCGAGCGCTGGTTCGCCTTCGCCATCCCGCCGGGGGCGCGCGTGCTCGAGATAGGCTGCGCCACTGGCGATCTGCTGGCGTCGTTGCGCCCGTCGTTCGGAGTGGGTATCGACTTTTCCGCCGAGATGGTGAGGCTGGCCGGGGAGCGCCATCCCGAACTTCGTTTCGTGACCGCCGACGCTCACGATTTCGACCTCGGCGAGAAGTTCGACGCCATCATCTGCTCCGACCTGATCAACGACCTCTGGGATGTGCAGGCGGCGCTGGCGCGCATCGCGGACCATTGCCATCCGGCAACGCGGATCTTCCTCAACTTCTACAGCAGCCTGTGGGAAGGCCCGCGCAGCATCGCCGAGACCCTGGGCCTGGCGAAGCGCCTGCTGCCGCAGAACTGGCTGACGGTTGGCGATGTGACCAACCTACTCTATCTGTCGCGCTTTGAAGTCATCCGGCATTCCCGCGAACTGATGTGCCCGGTGCACGTGCCTCTCGCCGGCACCTTGGCCAACCGTTACCTGGTGCGGCTGTGGCCGTTTTCATACCTGGCCATCACCAACGTTCTGGTGGCTCGCCCGCGGCCCGAGGCGCAGCCCGGCCGCGAGGCCAGTGTGAGCGTGATTGTAGCGGCGCGAAATGAGGAAGGGAATATCCCGCGCATCTTCGACCGCCTTCCCCAAATGGGCTCCGGCACCGAACTGATCGTGGTCGAGGGCGGCTCCCAGGACGGCACCTACCAAGCCGTGGAAAACGAAATCGCCCGCCGCCCTGGTTACCCCGCCCGGCTGTTCCGCCAAACCGGCAAGGGCAAGGGCGACGCCGTGCGGTTGGGCTTCTCGCAAGCCACCGGCGACGTCCTGATGATCCTGGATGCCGACCTCACCGTTGCTCCCGAGGATCTGCCGCGCTTTTACGAAGCGTGGTTGGCCGGCCGCGGCGATTTCATCAACGGCGTCCGCCTAGTTTACCCCATGCAGGACCAGGCCATGCGCTTTTTCAACCTTCTCGGGAACAAGTTTTTCAGCCAGGCGTTTAGCTGGCTGCTCGGGCAGAGCATCCGGGACACCCTCTGCGGGACCAAAGTGCTGAGCCGCCACGATTACCAGATGATCGCAGAGAACCGTTCCTGGTTGGGCGATTTCGATCCCTTTGGCGATTTCGACCTGATCTTCGGCGCCGCGCGGTTCAATTTGAAAATCTCCGATATGCCGGTGCGCTATGGCGCGCGCACTTATGGCGAAACCAATATCCAGCGCTGGAGCCACGGCTGGATGCTGCTGCACATGGTCGCCGTTGCGCTGCGCCGCATCAAGTTCAGGTAACGGCGGAAACTGACCCAACTTATCTTGAATTCCGAAGCTGGACGCCTTGTATCAGGGCACGGCTTGAGCCGTGCCACCGACAGCGCGCACTCGGAGGGCTTTAGCCCCTGTCTGCCGGGCCAGGGGCTAAAGCCCATCAGCTTCATCACGTTCCGGCACGGCTCAAGCCGTGCCCTGATACAAGACTTACTTTTTCTTGGTCTTCCGCTGTGGGAATACAACTTCGCCGAAGCCGACTTCGGAATCCAGGCTTAGTAAAGTCATTCCGCAGTTACGGCAGATGCGGGGGCCAAGTTCTTCCCCCGCATCGCGTCTAATTGCGGTTACCGCGCTGCTGCAATCGGCGTGCCGATCTCCGTGCCAATCACGTCACCGGAGATCACTATCTCCACCCGGCGATTCAACTGCCGGCCCGCCGCGGTGTTATTGGAAGCCACCGGCTGAGTCTTGCCGAAGCCCTTCGACGTGACTGAACTCGCCGGCATTCCTTGCTGGGTCAGGTAATCACGCACTGCCCCGCCCCGCTGTTCGGAGAGCTGCTGATTGTACTCGTCGCCGCCGACGCTATCCGTGTGACCTTCCACATCCAGCCTAAGACCCGGATGCCCGGAGACGATGCCGGCAACCTTGGCCAGTTTCTCGCGCGCCAGAGGCCGTAACGAATACTTGGCGGTATCGAAGAGGACGTCCGACATGTTCACGATCAGACCACGCGCTGTATCCCTGGTCTGTAGAACGGCGTTGAATTGCGCCAGGAGCTGAGCTCGAAGTTCCGTCTTCTCCGCCTCTGCCTGCGTCTTCTCCTTAGCCGCGCGATCCAGTTCCGCCTGGGTACTAGCTCGCTGTGCGTCGTTCTCGCGTTTCAGACGATCGGCTTCGGTCTGCGCCGCAGCCATCTGCGCATCGCTATCCTTTTTAAGCCGGTCCGCTTCGGTTTGGGCGGCGGTCGTCTTAGCGTCGTTCTCGCGTTTCAGACGATCGGCTTCGGTCTGCGCCGCAGCCATCTGCGCTGCGTGGTCACGCTTTGCCAGGTCCGCTGCATTTTGAGCAGCGTCCATCTTCGCAATGTTCTCTTGCTTCACGCGGTCCGCTTCGGTCTGTGCGGCAACCTGCGCCGTCTCGGCGTCCCGTGCGACTCGCGCGGCGTCGGCTTGTGCCGCAAGGCGTGCGCTTTCAGCGCGTGCTTCACGGTCCGCCCCGGCCAGGCGTTCGTTGGTCAGCCGCTCCTCATCGATCTTCTTTACCGTGATGATCCGGGCGTCTTCGGCCATTTGAACGGCCTCACGCGCCACCGTGCCAATGGGCTTCTTTCCGGCCTTACCCGTGAGATAGCCTTCGGCATTCTCCAGGCCCTGGACGGCCTTTTGGAAGGTCTCGGGGGCGTACCTCTCAGCACCGGTCCAACGTGCGATCTGGACGGCATTGCGCGCTTCGTACAACTCCAATGGCACCTTCGATTCCAGCCGCATGGGCGCGATCTCGGCCGGGTTGACGTTCAAGGTGTACTGGCCTCGCTGTAAGAGCTCGTACTTCGCGTCGACCTGTTCAATCGTGCCGGTCGTATCCGGCCTGACGAAATTCTCCATGACGACCACGTCGCTGGGCTGAGTTACCGCGAAATAAGGTTCCGCGGTTACGATTAAGCCAAACGACTGCAACTCCGTGGTGGCATCCAACTTGGTCTTGTCTCCATCCAAGAGCACTTCGCCAACGTTGGTGGCACGGCCCTCGGGAGTGATGGCCCACATTACGTAAGTCAGGTACTCGGGACCGAACTTCGTGGCGGGCTGTAGCCTCTCCATGCGTGCGTCGATCCTGATCACACCTTGCCTGCTCTCCACCCTGGCCTCGCCGCGGGCATCGGGTAAGAGCGCCGTACCGCGGAAACCGATTTCCGTGGATCCGCTGCGGTGATTGTAGTTAATGGCCTTCGTGGTTCGGGCCACCACTGTGATGCGATAGACAGGAGGCGCGCCAGCGGCCATGCCGGCGTCGATTTGGGTTGAGTGCTGAACTGGACTTGGAGCCTGCGGCGCCTGGGCCGCCACGAGTCCGCACACCGTCAAAAACACACTGATTATTTTCATCTTGTTGTTGTCCTTTTGTTCTTTTCCCGCTCGCCTAGCGCTCCCGCGCCGAATAGTTATTCAAAAGAGCCATCAGGGCAGCCGCCGAATTTCTCGCATCGGTCGCAGTGTCCGGGTTCTCCAACCTTTTGCAGTAGTGCACGGCGGGCACCATCTTTAGTTCGTCCGGCAACGGGCAGGCGTAGCCATGCAGGCCAAGGGTTTGTGGAAAGACTTCGAAGACTATTGCAGGCTAGGGGAGTCGTAGCAGAGGGGTGGCGTCCATAGCAGGTGCAGATTCTGTTACGAAACGTGCAGGATTTGCTTTGACATCAACCTTGATTGTGCCGCCGCAGCGCTATTCCATCGCGGCCAGGACTCGGTCAAGCGGCAGCCGGTTCTGTGCAATCAAGCTGCAGGGTAAAGCGCCCGCAGCCAGCAGTGGCCACGAACGTGCCCACATCCATCCACAGGGGCACCTAAAAAAGAATTATGACACAACGCGAAGCAGTGAACCGACCCCGTAGCCTTCGGCCCTCGGCTGCTTTTGTACTGTTCTTTCTTTTCTCGGTTTCAACAGCATCTGCCTATTCCGTTCTGACCCACGAAGCCATTATCGATTCAACCTGGGACAGTGCGATCAAACCTCTGCTACTTAAACGTTTCCCGGCTGCCACCGTAGACGAGCTGACGCAAGCGCACGCATACGCCTACGGAGGGTGCATTATTCAGGATTTGGGGTACTACCCTTTCGGCAGCAAGTTCTTTAGCAATCTGACACATTACGTCCGCAGCGGCGATTTCGTCCTCAACCTGATCCGCGACTCGCAAGACCTCAATGAATACGCGTTCTCTCTGGGAGCGCTGTCGCACTATGCCGCCGACAATAATGGTCACCCATTAGCCGTTAACCGGGCAGTTCCTCTGTTCTACCCGAAGCTCAAGCTGAAGTTCGGAAAACTGGTAACGTATGCCGACGATCCGGCTGCCCACTATAAGACGGAGTTCGCTTTTGATGTCTATCAGGCGGCCAAGGGCCGTTACGCCCCCGCTGCATATAAAGACTTCATCGGTTTTGAAGTGGCCAAGCCCTTGCTTGATCGGGCGTTTCAGGACACCTACGGGATGAGGCTGGAAAAAGTGTTCATGGATGTCAATCTCGCCATCGGATCGTATCGCCATGCGGTCGGGTCGGTTCTTCCGGCTATCACGAGAGTCGCCTGGCAACTCAAAAAACAGGAAATCAGACAAGAAGCTCCCAGCGTCACGCGCAAGATGTTCCTCTATAATTTGTCTCGTTCCAGCTACGAAAAGACCTGGGGCGCCACCTATAGCCAGCCTGGGGTCCGGTCGAAAGTCCTGGCATCTTTGTTCCGTATCGTGCCAAAGGTGGGCCCGTTCCGAGCGCTCTCGTTCAAGAGGCTGACGCCCGAGACTGAAAAACTGTACATGGCCAGCTTCAATTCGACGATTGACCGTTACCGCGAACTGCTTTCTGAGCAAAATGCGGGCACTCTTAAGCTGCCGAATGACAATCTTGACGTGGGGGACTTCACCCCGGCGGGAAACTATAAACTGACGGATGTCACTTACGCCGAGCTGCTACACAAGTTGGACGGCCACTACACCGAAGTGCCGCAAGACCTCCGAAGTGATGTTCTCGCGTTTTACCACGACCTGAGCCTTTCCATTTCGACCAAGACCAACGACAGCGATTGGACCCGGGTACTTCAAGAACTCGGTCAATTGCAGTCAGTGGACTCAGACCTGCGACATCCTGCGGCGCTTACCGCGGCAGGAATGACTCTCCCTTAATGAGACACAGGCCGGGCGTTCGGAATCTCAAGGCTAGTGTCCCATCTCTGAAAGTTCGTTGACAAAAATCCCACGAGGCTATCGCCCTATTGCAGGGCTGGCCTAAAGGCCATGTTTAGTATATCCCGGTGCGGCCGGGGACATGGGTAACACTTTAGCCCGACAACATGGGTGACAGTTTAGTGGGGTGTAGTTGATCGCCTGAACGAGTATAAACCCATAGTCGTGCCGGTGGGAATGTGGGAATC
>Ga0116130_1001361_pt1 | contig 14063 bp, 10 predicted proteins | sample June2015DPH_17_5_FD_89733 | JGI IMG/M metagenome (GOLD analysis project Ga0116130, IMG submission 89733) | Peatland microbial communities from SPRUCE experiment site at the Marcell Experimental Forest, Minnesota, USA - June2015DPH_17_40 | ecosystem: Environmental > Terrestrial > Soil > Wetlands...
GATCCAGAGGTAGTGATCGGGCGTCTGCGCAAACGCTTGCACCGTGTTTTCCGGCAGTCCATCCTGGGTCTGCCACACACGGCGAGTGTAGCCATCCGCGAAGGTGCGTTGCGTGACCGCATCAAGCTGCGTGGCCTGGCAGAAAACGAATGCACACACCCAAATGGAGCGATACATTACGGATAAGCACATCCTATCACTTCGGGGCAAACGTGGTTGACTTGGCGTGCCGGGGCTGAGCGCCCCACAGCCGGCCGCCAGCCATCCTCGCGGCCGCCCACTCATCCGGCTGTGGCCGCCAGTCCTCTGAAAACCATTGCACTTTTCGGCGGGTCGAGTAGAATCGATCCAGGTGGGTTGAAACCGAGTATCAGGCCTGAAATCGAATGACCCGTGCCAGGCTGGCTGGGCCTTCTGCGCATTGCTGCCGGCCCTCCTGCCCGTTCCGGCGGCGGGCTGGCCAAGAATAAGGAATAGGGAGCCTTGATCCACATGAATCGACGCGCCATCTTACCAGCGGGGCTGCTCGTTGCGGTCCTGACCTGGCTGCCATCGCTCGCCTTCGGCCAGAACGCGAGCTGTTCGCTCAGCGGCACCGTCTATGACGCGAGCAACGCGGTGGTTCCAAACGCCAAGGCCGTGCTGACAGACGAAGCTACAAACACGACTCGCGAGACGGTCTCGAACAACGGCGGGTTCTTCAGCCTCTCCGCCATCCAACCCGGCTCTTACAAGGTCGCCATTTCGGCGCCTGGCTTCGCCGTCTGGGAGCGTGCACACATCGTCTTCAGCCAGGGCGAGAACCGGAATCTGCCAAACGTCGTGCTGCAGGTTGGGATCGCCGCCGAGCACGTTCACGTGTCAGCCTCACTTGACTCGATCGCACCGCTCGAGACCGGTGAGAGCCGTCAAACGCTGAACGGCACCATGGTGAGCGACATTCCCATCGAGGGCCGCAATGTCACCGAACTCATCAAGATCATGCCGGGCATGGCCATGAACAGCGGCCTCTCGCAACACGCATGGACCAGCCTGGTCACGCAGAGCAACGTCGGACCGGTCGGACAATACTCCGCCAACGGTACGCAACCCAACGGAGCGATGACTGTCACCTCTGACGGCGCCAACCTGCTCGACCCCGGCAACCAAGGCACCCAAGTGGCCAACATCAATCCGGACCAGACCGCGGAGGTAACCGTACTTACCTCGGCCTACGGCGCCGAGTATGCCAAGGGGCCGGTCACCATCCAGGCCATCGGCAAGAGCGGTGCATCCGCATTTCACGGCGCACTGTACTTATATGTGTCTGCTTTCAAACTCGACTCTGAAGATGCCTATTACAAGACCCTTGGATTCTCCCGGTCGGAAACCACCCCGTCTTTCTTCTTTCCCGGCGGCGAGATTGGCGGCCCGGTGCTGATTCCGGGCCTCCGGTTCAATCGTAAGCGCGACAAGCTGTTCTTTTACATCGCACCGGAAGGCATGGATCAGCCCATGTTCTCGGGCGCTCAGACTTTCGTTCCCACCGCGCAGATGCTGCAAGGGAATTTCTCGCCGCAATATATTGCCACTCTCGGCACGGCATTCGCGAACGCCTATCCTTACTATGCGGCGCTCCCAACCGAGCACGGAGCCGCTGCCGAGTATCCCGGCGGAATCATCCCGGAGAGTCTGCTCAATCCGACTTCGCTCGCCTATACGAACAGCTTCCCCCAGATAACCTGGCAGCAACCCACCGCCGCTGGCAACAACTTCTATTACGGGCTAAAGACGCCGGCGGATCGTTTTGAGTTTCGAGTGAGGACGGACTACAACGTCAACGACAGGACCAGGGTTTCCGTGACATGGAACCGTCAGGATGAGTTCGATCATAATATAACCGGCGTCTGGTACTACCCCGGCACCGCGCTTCCCTATCCATCGCCTATGCCGGCCCACGAGGTTTCGAACATACTCAGCGGCAACGTGCTTCACGTGTTCGGTCCCACGCTGACCAACGAGACGGTAGTCGCATTCGCCAGGTTTCTGAACCCGGTTCGGCTTTCCGATCCCTCCACGGTTAACCGGGCTACGCTCGGTCTCAGTGGCTATCAGCCTTTAGTGCCCGATCCGTATTTGCCGCAGCCCCCCAACGTGTCGGGCGTCCCCGGTTACTATGCACCCGCTTTCGGCACCAGCTTTCAAGGCGGCGATTTCGGAAAACTGTCGCTCGATCCTTCGGTCGCCGATAATCTCTCCAAGGTGGTAGGCACCCATGCTCTGAAGTTCGGCGTCTATTGGGACTTCGCCGAAAACAATCAGCCGGGCGGATTGGGAAACTTCCCGCAGGGGATTCTTCAGTTCGGTAACACGGGTGCGGATTCCAGCGGCAACAACCTGGTCGATTTTCTCACCGGCCGCGTGCAGTCCTTCCAGCAGGTGCCAGCCCTCAGCGTATACGATCTCAGGCAGAGTCAGTATTCGCTGTATGCGCAGGACCAGTGGAAGGCAAGTCGCAGACTGACCCTCACCTACGGCGTGCGGCTCGAACACGTCGGCCAATGGTGCCCCACCAGCGGGCCCGGCTTGGCCGTGTGGAACCCAGCCTCATACGACAACACCAGCGCCGCCGGGCCGTGGACGGGCCTCTTGTGGCACGGCATCGACGACAAGATTCCCATGTCCGGCTTCCCGTCGAAACCCTTCTTCCCGTTGCCGCGATTCGGCGTGGCCTGGAACCTTTTCGGAAATGGCAAGACCGTGCTCCGTGGCGGCTTCGGCGTATACCGCTACCAGTTCTCTTATAACAGCGCGGTCACCGCGGGAATCTATGACGAGCCGACCGGCATCCCCAGTTACAACCTCACTAACCCGGCGAACCAGGGATGGAACTTCGCCCAGTACGGTCTGCCGAGCACGGTCCTGGGTCTGGGTGGAAATCTCGGAGCTATGCAACAGGGAGACTCCCGGACGCCATATACGGAGACCTACAACGTCATCGTCTCCCAGGCTCTGCCGTGGAGGTCGATTCTCGAAGTCCAGTATTCCGGAAATCAGAGCCGCGACCTGCTGCTTTCCGGCAACGGCAGCACCATCGCCGCTCTGGGAAACCTGAATAAGACGCCGTCTGGCGCGTACTTCCTGCCGGACCCCGTCACCGGAGCGGTTAACGATCCGGCGTCGGCGGCGATCCCCTACCAGGACTACCGGCCTTACAAGAACTATCAGACGATGTTACTCGTCAGTCATGGCAGTTATCAGAACTACAATGCGCTGATGGCGTCCTGGAACAAGCAAACCGGGCCAGTCACTTTCATGCTGAATTACACCTTCAGCAAGGTGCTGGGCATACGCGACGGCGAGTCGGACAACGGAGCCGGCAATGGCTTCGCCGTGGATCCCTGGAATCTCAACGGTAACTACGGCGTGCTGCCGTACGATCACACCGGCATCTTCAACGCCGCGTATTCAATTCACGTGCCCTTCCATGTCCATGGCAACCACCTCTTGGAGGGGGTGGCCAACGGCTGGGTGATTTCCGGCACCACCATGTGGCAAAGTGGCGCGCCGATTCAACCCAATACGGGTGGCAATCTGTATCTCGCCACCACCGGCGGCTTGACCTCGCAGATGTGGCTGGGCACGGATTCGGAGGAAATCCTGCCCGTGCTCACCTGCGACCCGCGCAATAATTTGAAGCCCGGGCAGTACTTCAATCCGGCTTGTTTCGCGCTCGCTCCGCAAGGCCAGAATGGCCCGGCGGTCTGGCCCTATATCAAGGGGCCGAACTACTTCAATAGCGACCTGTCGGTTCATAAGGAGTTTCGTATTCGCGAGCACACGATTGACGCGCGCTTTTCCGCGTTCAACTTTCTCAATCACGCGATACCCCAGTTCACTGGCGCCGACACGGAACTGGACTTCGCGGCGCCTGTGGCGGGCACCAAGAACTCCAACGCTCTCACCACGGGCTACCCGATCTACTCAGTGGGCTCCCGCATGGTGCTAATCGCCTTCAAGTACAGGTTCTGAGCCGCGTTAGAATATGGCCGGTACTTCTTCCCGGCCACAGAAAGGAGATGGCGCGTGGGCATGTATTATCCGCTGCTGCTGATATTGTTGAAATGCTTCAACGCCATCGCCTATACCTTCGTCTCGGTCCTGTCCCTGCGACGGCTGCGCGCGCGGAAAGCGCAGTGGGGCGGCTATGGCTACGCCTGTCTGGTAATGTCGATCGCCGCCATGTTTCTGAGCGGTCTGGCTCAGGAGTGGGCAGTCACCACGCTGCACCGCAGATTTGCACTGCTGGATTTCGTTGACGGACTTGCCACCTTGCTTGCGCCGCCGCTGGTATTTCACGTCTTATACCACAGTGAGCGGTTGCAACTGCGTGGCCGGCGCGTCTGGGCGACGCTGCTGGCCCTCTGCTGGCCGATCACCGCGGCGGTGGCGATTGCCGCCGTGGCGGCGTACCGTGGCGGCCACGAGCGGAGTCTGTGGCAACTGTCGGTCGCCTTCGATGCCTACTGCGCACTTTGTGCGATCGGCATACTGGTTGCTTCCCGCAACCGCCTCGGGCTGTTCGCACGCGGCCCGCGCCGCTGGTTAGTATTGCTGTTTCTGGCGTGGATCTGCCTCGCCGCACTCGAGCCGCGGTGGCAGGGCCGGGCCGTCGCCTTCGCCGTAGCCATCGGCATAGACATCTGCTCGCTGGCCTTCGTTTTCATCGTTACATACTACACGGAGCGGCTCACCTTCTTCGACGTTCTGGTGAAGAAGGCCGCCTTCGTCTTCGCGTCGCTGCTGCTGCTCACGCTCTACTTCGCGTTCGTCACCCCGCTGATCTGGGCCATGCAACTGCGCGGCTGGATCGGAACCCTGGTGTGGGCGCTTTCGGTTTGGCCCATCGTGCTCTGTGCTCCGTGGGGACAGCGCAAGCTGTCGTACTGGGTGGACCGGCTCTGGCTGGGCCGCCGCTTCTCGCCCGCCGAGGCCACCCGCTATTTCCTGGCTGGCCTGCAAGGCGCCATCAGCGCCGGCGAGTTGCGTAAGCTGGCCGAACAACACCTGAGCGCCATCTTCCGGGCGGGCGTGGAGGTGCTCGACGACGGCTCCAGCCAATCCGGCGGCACTGTCGCCGCGGCGGCCATTACCGCGCCCATTCGCCTGCACGGTGAACCCACCGGAGTGATCCGCGTACGGCCGCGCGCGGATAGCCCTCAGTTCCTCAGCGAAGATTTCGATCTGCTCTCTTCGCTGGCGGAGGCGTTTTCATTCCTGCTGGAAAATCTGCGCCTGCGCGAAAAGCGTCTGGAACAGGAGAAACGGGAGCAGCAACTGGTTTTGAACGCCAACCGCTCGGAGTTGAAGGCTCTGCGCGCCCAGGTCAATCCCCACTTTCTGTTCAATGCGCTGAACACCATCGCCAGCCTCATCCCGCGCCAACCCGATCGCGCCGAGCGAACCATCGAGCAGTTGGCGGAGTTGTTCCGTTACACTCTGCGCCGGTCGGACCGGGAGTGGGTAACTCTCGAAGAGGAACTCGAAGCCGTCTGCGCCTACCTGGACGTCGAGCAGGCGCGCTTCGGCGACCGCCTGGCCATTCGGATCGAGGCGTCCGTTGAAGCCAGGCAGATGGGGATCCCCGCCATGATCGTCCAAACCCTCGTGGAGAACGCAGTCAAACATGGCGTCGGAGGCATTCGAACTCAGGCGGTGGTCGAGGTCAGCGCCGAAGTCTCCGCATCCGGATTGCGCATTGCGGTCGGCGACAACGGCCCCGGATTTCCCGCCGCCGCGATGCGGGCGTTTCCGCCTGGCAACGGCGGCTACGGACTGCGCAACATCCGCGAGCGCTTGCAGGGGCATTTCGGGGAAACTGCCAGCCTGACCGTGGACCGCGACACAAGGCTGGGGATGACCGTAGTCAGCGTTCGCCTGCCGCGCGCAGTGTCGCAGGCGGTGGAGGCGAGGGCGCAGTGATCCGGGTCATGCTGGTAGACGACGAGCAGGCGGCGCGGGAGAGGCTGCGGCAGATGCTCGGCCCGATTCCAGGCCTCGAAATCGTGGGCGAGGCGGCCGATGGCGAACAGGCCATCGAGAGGATCGTCGATCTGCGGCCGGACCTGGTCCTGCTGGACATCCAGATGCCCGGCTGCACTGGTTTGGAAGTGGCGGCCTGCCTTCCAACCCCTCGCCCCAAAATTATCTTCTGCACCGCGTTCGATCAATACGCCGTCGATGCGTTCGAGCTGCACGCAGTCGACTACCTCCTGAAGCCCGTCAATCGCGTCCGGCTGGCGCGCGCCATCGACCGCGTCTGCCAGGGCGATGGTCTCGAAGCCGGTGGCGAGGTCGAGCGCATCCTCGCGGCGTTGCGCGCCAGGAACACTCGTCTGCTGGCTCGCTCGGGCGATGGGTATCGGGTCATCCCGCAGTCTGAGGTGGTGCACTTTTTCTCCGACACTGGGCTGACCAAGCTATGCACCCGCGATCGTACCTACCTTCTCGATCCGACCCTAAACGATCTGGAGCAACGTCTGGACCCCGCTCTGTTCTTCCGCGTTAGCCGCGCCGCCATCGTGAACCTGGACTGCGTGACTGAAGTCCTGCCGCTGATCGGCGGTGTGGCCGAGGTGGTGCTGAACACGGGTGTGCGCCTCGAAGTCAGCCGCCGGCGCGTCAAGGATCTGCTGCAACGCCTTGGCGGCGAGGATCCGAACAAGGTAGCCTCGTGAGCCGCCACTTGTGACAACCGCCGGTGTCTTTTGGTCGCTGGCCACCGCCAAAGCCCTCCCTCGCATCTGATAATGTAGGTCCAATGCCTCAGCAGAACCCGTTCCAGGATCCGTTGCGCTTCGAACGGCGCGTGCCACCGTGCGCGGTAGTGATTTTTGGCGCCAATGGCGACCTCACCAAGCGCAAGCTGCTGCCCGCGCTCTACCGTCTGGCCTACGACCGGCGCCTGGCGCCCGGATTCGCCATCGTGGGAACTTCGCGCACGATTCTCACCGACGATCAGTTTCGCGACAAGATGAAGGACGCGGTCGCCGCGTTTTCCGAAGACACCAAGCTGGATGAAGATCTCTGGAAGACGTTTGCCGAGGGCCTCCATTATGTCGCGGGCGACCTTGGCGACGTCGCGCTGTTCCAGCGCATCGGAGAGAAGCTCGCCCAAATCGACCAATCCCGCCAGACCGGCGGCAACGTGCTCTTCTATCTTTCCACCCAGCCCAGCCAATACGCGCTGGCGGCGCAGGGCATCGGCGCGGCCGGCCTGCAGCACGGCGCGGGCTGGCGCCGGCTGGTAGTCGAGAAGCCCTTCGGCCATGACCTGGCCAGCGCACGCGAGCTGAGCGATCGCCTGCACGAAGTCTTCGACGAATCGGCCATCTTCCGCATCGACCATTACCTGGGTAAGGAAACCGTGCAGAACATCCTGGCGTTTCGCTTCGGCAACGGGATTTTCGAGCCGCTCTGGAACCGCCGCTACATCAATCACGTCGAGATCACCGCCGCCGAATCGATCGGCGTCGAAGGCCGCGGCGCATATTACCAGGAAGCCGGCGCGCTCGCCGATATGATCCAGAACCACCTCTTGCAGGTGATGGCCACCATTGCCATGGAGCCCTGCGCCAGCTTCCGCGCGACCAGCGTGCGCGACGAACGCTCCAAGCTGCTGCGCTCCATGAAACCCATGACGCCCGACGAGATCCGCCAGAATGCGGTGGCGGGCCAGTACGGCCCGGCGCGGATTGGCGGCGGAGACGTCCCCGGCTTTCGCCAGGAGCCCGGCGTCAACCCTGCTTCGACCACCGATACCTACGCCGCGGTGACCCTCTGCGTGGAGAACTGGCGCTGGGCCGGCGTGCCTTTTTATGTCCGCACCGGCAAGCGGCTGCCCAAGCGCGTCACCGAAATCGCCATCCACTTCAATCAGGCCCCACTGGCCATGTTCGATGGTGAGATGGCGGACGGCACGCCCAATCTGCTCATCGTGCGCATCCAGCCGGAAGAGGGTATTTCGCTCAAGTTCCTTTCCAAACGCCCCGGCGCCGGCATGAAACTGCGTCCGGTGTCGATGGATTTCAACTACGGCTCCAGCTTCGGCGAGCGCTCGCCCTCCGCTTACGAAACCCTGCTGCTCGATGCCTTGCTCGACGACGCCACTCTCTATACGCGGCAGGACATGGTGGAAGCCAGTTGGGCCGTGGTCGAGCCCATCCAAAACGTGTGGCGCGAAGAGTCCGTCGACTTCCCCAACTACGCCGCCGGAACGTGGGGACCGGATGCAGCCGACGCCATGCTGGCCCGCCGCGGCCACACTTGGAGGAAGCCGTGATAGCTGTCGCGCCTCCCGAGAAAATCCTCAAGGATCTCGCCGAGCTCTGGGTGACCACCGGCAAACAGGAAGCCGGCGTTGAGGCGCAGGGCGTGCTCCGCGCCTGCACCATGACCCTGATCGTCATCACCGAAGACCGCGAGGATCCCTCCGGCCTGGGCGAAACCATCGCCGCCCTGATGCCGGAGCATCCCGCCCGCACCATCGTCATCCGCCTTACCGGCGCGGGCGAACGCTCCATCGCGCAGCGCGTCTTCGCCCAGTGCTGGATGCCGTTCGGACAGCGCCGCCAGATCTGTTGCGAGCAGGTGGAAATCACCTGTTCGGACGCATCGCTCGGCGATCTGCCGTCGGTGGTGCTGCCGCTCGAAGTGCCGGATCTTCCCGTGATCCTGTGGTGCCGCAGCCCGCGCTTGCTGGGGATGGCCGACTTCCCCGCCCTGGCCGCCATGGCGCGCCGCGTGGTGGTGGATTCGAGCGCGTTAACGGATGCACCCGCCGCCTTGCGGCGTCTGGCGGACGAAGCCGCCCACGGCATGTTGCTGGGCGACCTCGCCTGGACCCGCCTCACCCGCTGGCGGCAAACCCTGGCGCAAGTCTTCGAAGACCCGCGCCATGCCGCCCGCCTCACCGGCGCCGCGCGCATTACCGTGTGCGACGGGGGCGCCGTCACGACGCAGGCTCTTTACATGGGTACGTGGATGGCCGGCGCGCTCGAGGCCGCCGGCGTCAGCTCTACGGTGCACGTTCGCACCAAGGCGCAACAAACCTTTGCCGAACTCGAATGCGGCGACTTCCACGCCCGCCTGGAACGCCAGGACGACCACTTGGTGTCCACCTTCGACGGTCTCTCGCAGTATACTCTTCTGCCCAAGCCGGACGACTACCTGCTGCTGCGCGAGGAGCTCGGCATCGTGCATCGCGACCCGGTCTTCGCGAGTACCCTGGCGTCCGCCGCGCGGTTTTCGTATGCTACCGATTGAATGAGCGCCTCTTATCAAACCTTCCAGAATGCTCCGGCCGCGGCCGAAGCGTGTGCCGGTCACATCGTCACCGTACTCGAATCCGCGCTTGCCTGCCAGGAGCTGGCCACGCTGGCCGTCTCCGGCGGCACCAGCCCTCGGTGGATGTTTGAGCGCCTGGGGGCGTCGGACCTGCCGTGGAACCGCACCCACCTCTTCTTTGTCGATGAGCGCGTCGTCCCGCCTTCCGACCCGGCCAGCAATTTCAAGCTGGCCAATGAGCATCTCATCCTGCCCGCGCGCGTTCCCCAATCGAGCGTCCACCGCGCTGAGGGCGAGCTGGATCCGCAAGCCGCGGCCCAACGCTACGCCGACGACATCCGCCGCTTCTTCGGGTTGAACCAAGGCGACCTGCCGCGCTTCGACGTGGTGCATCGCGGTATGGGGCCTGACGGGCATACCGCCAGCCTGTTCCCCGGAGACCCTTTGATCGAAGATCGCCAGGGGATCGCCGCCGCGACTTTCGCCGCGCAGTTTCGCCAGTGGCGTGTCACCCTGCTGCCGGGCGTCCTGGTTGCCGCCAAGCACACCGTTTTCCTGGTCACTGGGGACGACAAGAAAGAAGCGCTGCGAGCGGTGATCCAAGGCGAGTACGATCCCATGAAATACCCCGCGCAAATCGCCACCCGCCCCGGCCACGATGTCGTCTGGTTCCTCGACCAGGCCGCCGCCGCCCTCATCGAGCAGTAAGGTAGGGCACGCTTTAGCTTGCCAACGCCCGCTTGCGGACGCAGCCCTCGCCCCTCCCTAGCAGTTCACGCTTCCGAAACATCTCGACGTGGCGCACGCACTCGTGCGTGCCGCGTCGGCACTCCTGCCGACGCCAGGCGTCTCACCGGCAGGTGTTCGAGAAGAGTCTCGACACGGCACGCACGAGTGCGTGCGCCACGTCGGTCGCCACCAATTCTTGTGTCCCAGCAGCCAGCAGTACCCCGCCAAAACGCTACACTATCTTTATGGAGTGGATCGAAACCGCCGCCCGCCGCCTAACCGTTCACATTCCGGCCGCCGTGGAAACCTCAGCCGAGCGCGCCGCGCGCATCGATCATGCGCTGACCGTCTCCGCGCAGGCGCTCGAATCGCTGCAACAACCCGCCGGCTGCTGGTGGGGCGATCTCACGGCCGACACCACGCTCGAATCCGATTACATCCTCTACCAACTGTGGCGCCACCAGCCGGACGCCGATGGCGAATGGCGTCCGCCCGCGGCGACGCGCGTCCGCAAAGCCTGCGAGTCTATCCTCCGCCGCCAGCTCCCCGATGGCGGTTGGAACATTTATCCCGGCGGCCCTTCGGAGGTCAATGCGACCGCCCGCGCCTACACGGCCTGCAAGCTCGCCGGGCAAATCGCCGGCATCGATCCCGACCCAGCCTCGATGCTCCGCGCCCGCGACCGCGTGCTGGCGCTGGGCGGCCTGCAAGCCGCCAACAGCTACACCAAGATCAACTTCAGCCTGCTCGGCCTGTACCCGCGCCAGGGGGCGCCCAGCGTCCCGCCGGAAATCGTGCTCGCTCCCGGCGACATCCTCTACGAGATGTCCTCCTGGACGCGCGCCATCCTGGTGCCGCTCTCCATCGTGCAAGCCATCGCCAAGCCCAAGGTCACGCCGCACGGCGTGCGCGTGGATGAGTTGCTGCGTCCCACCGCAAAGTTCTCCCTGCCCAAGCGGGACGCCGCCGCCATCGTCTTCCAACAGGTGGATCGCGCTGTCAAACTCTGGGAAAAGCGCGGCCTGAAGAACGTGCGCGCCCGCGCCATCCGCGAGGCGGAACGCTGGATGCTGGAGCGCACCCGCCACACCGACGGCCTCGGCGCCATCTACCCATCCATGATGTATAGCATCATGGCGCTGGAGTCGCTCGGCTATCCGGAGGATCAGCCCGACTTGGTCGAAGCCGTCCACCACTTCGACAACCTGATTCTGGAAGACGACGATCTCTTCCAGTTCCAGCCCGCCGTGTCGCCGCTCTGGGACACTGCCATCTGCTCGTACGCGCTCGGCCAGTTGCAGGAAGTGCGCGAAGCGACCGAGGCCTGGGCGCCGTCGCGCGCCTCGCTCACCCGCGCCGCCGATTGGATGCTCTCGAAGGAAGTGCGCCGAAAAGGCGATTGGGCCGTCAAGCGGCCCGATCTGGTGCCCTCCGGCTGGGCGTTTGAATTCGCCAACGAATATTACCCCGACGTGGACGACACCGCCATGGTGCTGCTCGCGCTCAGTCACGCCAAGGCCACCGATCACGAGGCGCAGGCCCGCGTCGAGCTCCGCGCCATCGATTGGATCCTGGGCATGCAGTGCTCCGACGGCGGATGGGCCGCCTTCGACGCCGATAACAACTGGCAGATCCTCAACAAGGTCCCCTTCGCCGACCACAACGCCATGCTGGATCCGACCTGCCCCGATATCACCGGCCGCGTCATCGATGCCCTGGTCAAGCGCGGATTGCCCGTCAGCCACGCCGCCATCCAGCACGGCGTGCAATTTCTGCTGCACTCGCAGGAGCGCGATGGAAGCTGGTACGGCCGCTGGGGCGTCAATTACATCTACGGCACGTTCCTGGCATTGCGTGCGCTGCGCGTGGCGGGTGGCGAGCAGGCGCAACCGGCCATCGCCAAAGCCGCTTCCTGGATTCGCCACGTGGAAAACCGCGATGGCGGCTGGGGCGAATCCTGCCAGAGCTATCGCGATAACTGCTTCGTCCACGGCCCGTCCACCGCATCGCAGACCGCCTGGGCCGTCCTCGGCCTGTGCGCCGCCGGCGACACCACATCGGCCGCCGCCGTCGAGCGCGGCGTCAATTACCTTTTAGAAACCCAGCACCCCGACGGCCGCTGGAAAGAAGATCAAGCCACCGGCACCGGCTTCCCCAACGTCTTCTATCTGACCTACCACTTATACCGGGATTACTTCCCGCTGTTAGCGCTGGCCACGGTGCGAAGGGGGGATGCAACGCTAAGCGTTACGGTGGAGGAGCCTCCGCAGGGTAAAATCGAAAGAAGTAATGCCTGAGGTAACTCGGTTCTTTGGGATTGTGGTTCGAATGTACTTTAGCGACCACAGTCCGGCGCATTTCCATGCCGAATATGGCGAATACGAGGCTCTCATTTAGATCGAGACGCTCTCCGTCCTCAGAGGAGATCTCCCGAGGAGAGCCATGGCATTGGTACTCGAATGGGCAGCCCTTCATCGCCAGGAACTGAGAGCGGATTGGGAACGGGTTCGTGGTGGAATACCTTTGGAATCCATCGCCCCATTAGACTGAGGAGGAGACATGAGATTGGTTCGCATCCGTGAAGCGAAGCCGCTGGACAACTACCGCGTACTGCTCACACTGACCGACGGCCGCGTAGTCGAGAGAGATCTAGGACCATTGTTGGTGGGCCCGGTGTTCGCCGAGATCCGGAACGACCATGCACGATTTAGGGAGCTGCGTGTGGAAGGCGGCACTCTCGTTTGGCCTGCCGGCGCCGACTTGTGCCCCGACGTCCTGATCTGGGGTGGCTTGCCGCCGGCCGATGCGGCTTCAGACGCAGCCTGAGCGGTTGCTGCCGGCAGTACCGGCGAAATCAAGCGCTACAGCCGATAGCGCGCCACGTCCGTTGCGGCGAAATCGTTGCCGGTTGCCAGCACGGGCTCGCCGCGAGATACCGCCAGCGCGTATACGGCACAATCTCCGCAGTTGAGCTGCGCCCGGTGTCCCATGCCTTTTCCGAAGCGGCCAAACGCCGCTATGGCCAATCGCGCCTGGATTTCGTCGAATGGGACCACTTCGTTCGCCAGTTCGTTCACAAGCTGGTACAGCAAGCCGACCGCGCTCTCGCCCAATCGCGCGCGAAGGACCATGCCGGCTTCCAGCAGCGACACCGACGAGAGGACGCGGTCGGTTGCCGTTTCCAGTGCGTCCAGCAGCCGTTTCCGGGACGGTTCTCCGAGCGAAATCGCAACCAGCGCCGATGTGTCGATTACCATCAGCCCGGAATCCCGAAAGCATCGTAGCCGAGGATCTCTTCCGGCGCACGGGCGTCGAGAACTGGAAGCGCGCCGATCCCGGCGCAGAGAGCGTCCACTTTGGCTCGGTTGAGAGGCCGGTCCGTCTTGCGGAGCGTTTCTTCCAGAGCGGCGATTACGGCATCGCTGAGCGTCACTCCCATGCGCTTGCCGACCTGCTCAGCCAAACGATGGGCGACGGGATTCTTGATATACAGCGTGCGCCGTTTCGCCACCACCGCCTTTCGGGTCTTCATGGTTTCCATTATAGGGCAATCCTCAGGTATATACCAGGATCCCGGCTGGATAGGGCGAGCGATGCAAAAACGGGCAAGCTAAAGCATGCCCCACCTACTCGTATTGCAGCGCTACCACCGGGTCCAGGCGCGCGGCTTTCAACGCGGGCCAGGTGCCGAAGAAGAGACCAACGCCGACGCTCACGCACACGCCCAGCGCGGCTGCCCACAGTGGCACCGAGGTCGGCAGGCTGGGGAAGATCAGCCGGAACATCACCGAGATCAGCCACCCCAGCGTCATCCCCGCCAGGCCGCCCAGGCCCGTCAGCACCACCGCCTCGGTGAGGAACTGGACCACGATATCGGAGCGTTTCGCGCCCACCGCCTTGCGGATGCCGATCTCCCGCGTCCGCTCGGTGACCGACACCAGCATGATGTTCATCACTCCGATGCCGCCCACCAGCAGGCCGATCGAGCTCAGCCCCACCATCAGCAGCGC
>Ga0116130_1001366_pt1 | contig 14026 bp, 12 predicted proteins | sample June2015DPH_17_5_FD_89733 | JGI IMG/M metagenome (GOLD analysis project Ga0116130, IMG submission 89733) | Peatland microbial communities from SPRUCE experiment site at the Marcell Experimental Forest, Minnesota, USA - June2015DPH_17_40 | ecosystem: Environmental > Terrestrial > Soil > Wetlands...
AGCATGCCCGACAGTTGGGCCATCAAGCAGCTCTTCCCCATCATGCCGATCCATCGCCTGGAGGAGCAGCCCAGCCGCCCCGCCGTGCTGGGCGACATCACCTGCGATTCCGACGGCAAAGTGGATGCCTTCATCGACCGCCGCGACGTGAAGCGCACGCTGCTGCTGCACCCCTTCACGGGCGGCGATTATTACCTCGGCACTTTCCTGCTCGGCGCCTACCAGGAAATCTTGGGCGACCTGCACAACTTGTTCGGCGACACCAACGCGGTTCACGTCCGCCTGGGACCGACCGGCGAGGTGATCCTCGATTCCGTCATCAAGGGTGACACCGTGCGCGAAGTGCTCAACTACGTGCAGTTCTCATCCGAGCACCTGGTGGCGAAGCTGCGGCGCGACGCGGAATCCGCCTTGCGCGAAGGCCGCCTCACCTACGAAGAAACCGGCGCCCTCCTCAAGTTCTACGAAGAAGGCCTGCACGGTTACACCTACCTGGAAGACGTCCACGAGAGGTAACGCCACCGGCGACAGGATCACCGGCGCTACGGCCCACGGCGCTCGATCCTCTTCGTAACGCCGGCGGTCTCTGCCGCCGGTTCTTTGTGAGCCACGCCCGCTGCAAGTGGGGCGGGCGCTTCCGCCTGCCAACGGTTTCGTCTACCCTGCGCTCCCCGTGCTACGCTGAAATTTCCCTATGAGCAGCATTGTCATCACACTGCCCGATGGCAGCCAGAAGCCCGTCGAATCGGGTACGCGCCCCATCGATGTCGCCCAGGCGATCAGCCCGCGGCTCGCCGATGCCGCCATCGCCGCCAAAATCAACGGCGAACTGGTCGACCTCAATCGGCCCATCGACAAAGACGCCAGCGTCCAGATCCTGACCGCCAAGGACCCAGAGTCGCTATACATCTACCGCCATTCCACCGCGCACCTGCTGGCCGCTGCCGTGCTCGAACTGTACCCGGAGACCAAGCTCGGCATCGGGCCTCCCATCGACAACGGCTTCTATTACGACTTTGACCGCGCCGTTCCGTTCACCCCCGACGACCTCGAGAAAATCGAAAAGAAGATGTGGGAGATCCAGGCGCGCAAGCTTCCCTATGAGCGCGTCTACACTCGCAAGGAAGACGGCCTGAAGAAATACGCCGACGCCTGGATGAAGTGCGAACTGATTGATGAAAAGGCCGACGAGATCTTCAGCGAATACACGCTGGGACCGCATTTCATCGATTTCTGCCGCGGCCCGCACCTGCCCGACACTTCGAAGATCAAGGCCTTCAAGCTGCTCTCCATCGCCGGCGCTTACTGGAAGGGCAGTGAGAAGAATAAGCAGTTGCAGCGCATTTACGGCACCGCTTTTTTCACCGCCAAAGAGCTCGACGCGCATCTCAAGCAGATCGAGGAAGCCAAGAAGCGCGACCATCGCAAGCTCGGCAAGGATCTCGACCTGTTCAGCATTCAGGAACTGGCCGGGCCGGGGCTGATCTTCTTCCATCCCAAGGGCGGCATCATCCGCAAGCAGCTCGAAGACTGGATGCGCGACCAATATCTGAGGCGCGGCTACTCGCTGGTGTACACGCCGCACGTGGCGCGCTTCGATCTCTGGAAGACCTCCGGCCACGCCAATTTTTACGCCGCCAACATGTTCACGCGCATGGAGCTGGACGACGCCGAATACCAGCTCAAGCCGATGAACTGCCCCTTCCACATCCTGATTTATAAGGATAAGCAGCACAGCTACCGCGATCTGCCGGTGCGCCTGGGCGAGTTGGGCACGGTCTACCGCTATGAGCGCTCCGGCGTGCTCAACGGCTTGTTCCGCGTGCGCGGCTTCACGCAGGACGACGCGCACATCTTCTGCACGCCCGAGCAGATCGAAGACGAGATCGTGAACTGCCTCCAGTTCGCCGTCGATACGCTCACCACTTTCGGCTTCGACAAATATGAAGCCGAGCTTTCCACCTGGGACAACGGCGCTAGCGGCAAGTACGACGGCGCGCCCGAGCAGTGGAAGGTCGCCGAAAACGCGCTCCAGCACGCCACCGAGCGTCTCAACATCAAAGTGAAAGTGATGCCCGACGAAGCCGCGTTCTACGGGCCGAAGATCGACGTCAAGCTGGTGGATGCGATCGGCCGCCCGTGGCAGCTCTCGACGGTGCAGTTCGATTTCACCCTTCCGCGCCGCTTCGAGCTCGAATACATCGGCGAAGACGGCAAGGCGCATCAGCCGCTGATGGTGCACCGCGCGCTCTATGGCTCCATCGAACGCTTTTTCGGCATCCTCATCGAGCACTACGCCGGCGCGTTTCCGGTGTGGTTGTCGCCCGTGCAGGCCATTGTGCTGCCCATCACCGACCGACAGACCGAATACGCCCGCGCCATTCGCAAGCAGCTTGACGATGCCGGCATTCGCGCCACGGTGGACGAGCGCAGCGAAAAGGTGAACCTCAAAATCCGCGACGCGCAGATGCAAAAGATCCCCTACATGCTGGTGGTCGGCGACCGCGAACAGCAGAACGGCTGCGTGGCCGTCCGCCAGCGCAAACATGGCGACCAGGGCGTCAAACCTCTAGCCGACTGCATCGCCGCTATCCGCGCCTTAATCGACAGCAAGGCGGTGGCGGACTAGTGGCGCATTCCTTTGGACTATTGAGTTGAGTTGAGTTGAGAAACCGCTCCCTGACGGTCGCGGCTCCGATGCGCTTCGGCTGCCCTCCTCGATCTGATCGGTTGACGACTTTCTCCCCGCTACTAATTCTCCCCTACCTTCCGCTGCGCCTCGCCATAAATCCAGTCTCTCAGGCGCAGGTACTGCTCGGCGCCGGTCGGTGGTGGAATCGGGCCATCGCCGCTGGCCGACTTTAGAGTCTCCCAGCGCTGGCGCAGCGCCTCCGGGCCAGCGACTGCCGCATCCAATCGGCTCGCCAGCGCCATATCCTGTATCGCGTTGCGGCGGATGATGGCGCGCACGGTTTCGGGCGGCGGGTAGGTGCGTCCCTTGTCATCGCCCAGCGCGGACAGCGCCGCCGCATCCGCCCCGCTCGAAACCGGCGGCAGCGGCACCGGTTCGGTCGCCACATGAAGATCGGGAACGCGCGGCGCAATCACCCGCACCTCCATCGGCCGCACCACCCAGTAGCCGACTTTCAACTGCACCTCTAGCCGGAACCGCGCGATCTCCGCGTTGGGCGGTATCCAAAGGTCCAGCAGGTAAGCGCGCGTGGTCTGGCCGTCGACGCCATCGGCCGGATCGGGTATCACGCCGAAATCGGGCAGCCGCGTCAGTTCGGTGAGCCGGTCGGGCACCCATCCCGCCAGCGTCTTCTCGAAATGTTCTTTGTACAGCGCCACGCGGCACGCGTTCAGCGGATTGGTCACCACATACAACAGGTAGGTGGTCTTGGGCGGGGCTGAGATCACCACATGGAACGAAGCCCACGCGTTGCGCGCCACCGCCGGCGAGAGAATTTCGCGCCGTGCGCCGCCTCGGTCGGCCGGTACTATTTCGCCGAAGGGATCGACCCGCGAGAACTCCGAGTAGATGTCGATGCTCTGCGCGGCCAGCGTGCCCGCCATAACCAGCAGCAGCAGTAGCCTTGAAAAAACATGTTGGCAGGCGAAAGCGCCTGCCCCACCTGCGCGCAAAGTGGGACAGGCGCTTCCGCCTGTCAACCGCACGCCCACGCCTCAGCGCTCCGCGCTCTTGTGCCGGGTTTCGTAAGCGGCGATCACTTCGCTGGTAATATCCGTCGCGTTCTCGGCATAGAGCAGCGGCGCCTGCGACGTGCTGGTATCGAACACCATCGCGTAGCCCGTGCTGGTTGCGAACTCCACGATCACAGCTACCATCTTTTTGCCCAGTTCGGACAGCGTCTTCTTCTGTGCCTTGTCGAGATCGGCATCGGCCTGGTCGATCTTGGCGTTGAGCACGATGGTAGCGTCGTCGACGTCCTTTTGAAGTTTCTTGCGATCCTCGTCGCTCAGTTTTCCCTCGTCCAGCCGGTTCTGTTTCTGTGCGATGGCCTTCTGGTCCTCATCGAGCGCCGCCTTGCGCGGCCCGAATTCGGCGTCCAGCGTCTTGGCTGCGTTCTGGCCGTCGGTGGTGGCCAGCATCGCGTCCTGAATGTTCACCAGCGCCACTCGCGGCGGGCGCCCCGATTGCGCCGCCAGCATCGCCGCCAGCAGACCCAAAATCAAAACTCGATGTGGCTTCATTGCTGCCCTCCGTTCGGGAAAAACAGACTTCGAGCCACGGATAAACACGGATGAACACAGATAAGATTCTCTTTTCGATCCGTGTTCATCCGTGTTCATCCGCGGCTATGATTCTTTTTCCTCGATGTTGCGGCTCCCATGCGCGTCCACGCGCCCGTAGGGGCCGGGCATGCCCGGCCCATTCTCCTGAAACGACCAAATTAGCACGGCTGCGTATCGCGAGAACCCGTGCGCATACGCACACACCTGGGCGTGACCAGACACTAGGTAGGACAGACCATCGCTTTTTGTGGTCTGTCGAGCCTCGCGATAAGATTCGATGATGCACGGGCATTTTGGAGCGCCACACTATTTAATCGCGCTAGGGCTGTCATTGTTGGTATTCAAGCCCAAATGGCAAGCCCTAACGAAGTTCCGCTCATTGACAATTTCCATCATTGCGGCCATGGTGCTAATTGCCGGCCTGTTGGGATTAGCTGGAATCTTCCGCGTCTGGCGTATTTCAACGTAGCCCACGACCCTAAAGGACAACACTTTGATGGACGACAAAACCCGATCGTCTGTCCTGCCTCGCGTCAGCGCAGATTGAACTTCTTCATCTTGTAGCGGAGCGTGTCCCGGGTGACGCGCAACAGCCGAGCGGCCTGGGTCTGGTTGCCGTTGGTTTTTTCGAGCGCGCGGGCCAACAGGCTGCGCTCGTTATCTTCGAGCGAGAGACCGTCGCTGACCGTCTCGATGGCGGGCGCGGCCGGCAACGCCGTTCCCTGTTCGGAGTGGGCCACGCTGATGGGCAGGCTCGGCGCCGTGATCAGGGCCGATTCTTCGAGAATCATGGCGCGTTCGATCGCATTGCGCAATTCGCGCACGTTGCCCGGCCAGTCGTGAGACAGCAGCAGCTTCGCGGCGGCGTCGCTTACCCCCTCGATGCTGCGCTTGAATTTGTGGTTGTAGTGGTCGATGAAGAAGCGTGCCAGCGGCAGAATGTCGTCCAGGCGCTCGCGCAGCGGCGGGATGGAAATCTGGATCACGTTGAGGCGGAAGTACAGGTCCTGCCGGAAAGCGCCTTCCTTGACGGCCTCGCGCAGGTTCTTGTTGGTGGCCGCCACCACCCGCAAATCCAGGTTGATGTCCTTCAGCCCGCCCAGGCGCCGAAAGGTCTGCTCCTCCAGCACGCGCAACAGTTTGGCCTGCAGCATCATGGGAATCTCGCCGATCTCGTCCAGGAACAGGGTCCCCCTGTCGGCCAGCTCGAAGATGCCGCGCTTCTGCGCCCGCGCGTCGGTGAAGGCGCCTTTTTCGTAACCGAACAGTTCGCTTTCCAGCAGCGAATCCGGAATCGCCGCGCAGTTGATCGCGATGAACGGCTCGGCCTGGCGCAGACTCTGATAGTGGAGCGTCTTGGCGATCAGGTCCTTGCCGGTTCCGTTTTCCCCATCGAGCAGGATGGTGGTAGCTTCGCTGGCTGCCACGCGGCGTACGAAATTCACCACTTCGCGCATCGGCCCGGATTCGGCGATCACCTCGCGCCGCTGCGGCGATGCCTCGTCGGTGATGTCCTTAATGGTGGCCACCACCCCGGCGAGTTTGGCATGCTCGTCGAACATCTGCGTGGTGTGCATCACCACCAAGCGTTCCATGCCGTTACCGGTGTGCAGGCGCACCGTGCAGGATGGCGCGTTGGGCGCCTGGTTCAAACCCACCAGCACCCCGCAGCCCGGCTCGCAAACCGGGCACTTGAAGATCTCCTCGCAGCGTTTGCCTAGCATCTCCTCGGCGGAGGCGCCAAACAACTTCTCTGCCGCCCGGTTGACCCCCGTCACACGGAACTCCGGGTCATAAAGGACGAGAGCGTCCGAAAGCTGGTCAAAAACCGACTCCAGGACGCCAACCCTCTGCCATGCAGGTGTGAGCTTCGACATTATGTTACGGTTTGACCTCAGTATAGCAGGCCGGTTGGGGCACTACGCCCAACCGCCAGCCTGTCAAACGGGGGAATTGCCCCGCCTGCCACTGCTGCTGGACGCTAACACCATCGGAAAACAGGGATTTGGCGGTGGTGATGCAATTGCAAACTTGCTCCGCGGAGGCGTCATGTCCCATTTGAAAGTCATCGTGCCCGCTGCCATTCTGCTGGGCGGTTTCCTGGTGTCGACGTCGGCATCGTTCGGCAAACAGGAATATATGAAGGCCACCAAGAAGCAATGCGTATATTGCCATGTCAAGGTGTCCGCCGATAAAGACGAAATGAACAAGAATCTGACCGCTCCCGGCAAGTATTATCACGAGCACAAGAGCCTGGACGGCTATCAGGAAAAGAAGTAGCCCGTGGCGGGTGGAGGCGTAGAGTCCGCCGTGTTGCACACAGTTCAGCTCGCGCTCGCCGACGGCGCTTACCTAGGCGCCCTTCGCGAAGCACTGTGCCGCAGTTGCGCATGGCGCGTCGAATCGGTTGCCAGGCCGGATCCTGCTCAGGATTGCGTTCTGGTTCTCGACGAGGCCGCCTTCGAACATCTGCGCCTCCCTCTGTGTCATCCCGAGCGGATCGTGCTGATTACCCGCCAGGATCCGCAACTGCTGGCCCAAGCCTGGGATGCCGGCCTGGTTTCGGTGCTTTCCCAGGAAGATCCTATGAGTACTGTGTTACTGGCCATCATGGCCGCTGCACTGCGTGTTGCAAATCTCAACAAATCCGATATTTCGAGCGGAATTTCCCCCATTTCAGAGGAAGATTCTGCGCCAATAGCCCCACATCACAGCCATTCTGCCGGCAGACGTTGCAAAATTCAATAACTTAGATCCGGTGACGTCTTGGACTGTTGCGTGCATTGCCCAATAAGTCCGCGGAAGGATTCCTCTGGCGTGTTGCGGGTTCGGTTAGAATGGGATTGCAATATCCGGAACCGGGTTGGCAGAGGCTCCAGCAGCATGAGCGCAATCATACCGGCATATGAAAAGTCGGGCGCGCCGTTCGGTGAGCGCCCCATCTTTACCAATTCCACAACGCAGACGATGAGGAGGTATCCATGAGTCCCTATGTTCCGTTTGTAGTGCTTTGGGCTGTGCTGGCCTTGGCAGTGATCAGCTTGATTGTCTACCGCAGAGTTGTAGCGGCGGGCGAAGACGACATGATTCATATCAGCGATGCGGCCGGATCGGTCACATCTCAGCAAGTGACCGTCGCCCAGAAACTCGACCAGATCGACAAGTGGGGAAAGACGCTGACCGTGATCACGGCAGTATTCGGCATTGTTCTGGTCGGCATTTACGTGTATCAAAGCTGGGTGTCGGGGGTCTAACGGCGGAATGCGGCGGGCGATTCCTCGGGTTGGCGCTAAGCCGGGAATTGCCCTGCTGGCTTTAGGTTTCTGGGCTGCCGGCGGTTGTTGGGCGGCGGCTCCCAAGCTCGACTGCGCCGGTTGTCACGACCAGGCGCAGAAGCTGGCCAAGAGCGCGCACGCGGGACTGGCTTGTGACTCCTGTCACGAGTCGCACGACGAGTATCCGCACAAGGCGGGCATTCCCAAGCCGCAGTGCGGCGCTTGCCATGCCGACCAAGCCGGCGACTACGAAAGCGGCGTCCACGGCCAAGCGCGCCAGCATGGCAATGAGTCCGCGCCCGACTGCGGCCTTTGCCACGGCAGCGCGCATGAGCTGCTCCCGCCCAGTTCGCAAGCCTTCCGGATGGCGGTGCCCGATACTTGCGGCATGTGCCACGCCGCCGTGGCCGAACAATACCGCGCCAGCGTTCACGGCCAAGCCCTGGCCAAGGGCGTCATGCAGGCCCCGCTCTGCACCGATTGCCACGGCGAGCACAAGATCATCAAACCGAGCAACGCCGCATCGCCCGTGAACGCCGCCAACATCCGCGAGACGTGCGGCAGTTGCCACGGCGACGTCCGGCTCAGCCGCAAGTTTGGCATGCCTTCGGACCGGCTGGTGAGCTTCGACGCTTCCTACCACGGGCTGGCCGCCAAGGAAGGCGTGCAGACCGTGGCCAACTGCGCCAGTTGCCACGGCATCCATAACATCCTGGCTTCCTCCGACCCGAATTCCACCATCAACCCGAAGAACCTGCCCAAAACTTGTGGCCAGTGCCATCCCGGCGCCGGGCAGCGATTCGCCATCGGCCAGGTGCACGTGGCGAACGGCGCCAGCGAACCGCCGGTGCTGGCTTTCATCCGCCAGTTCTACCTGCTGCTGATCCCGGTGACCATCGGCCTGATGCTGCTGCACAATGGCGGCGATTGGATCCGCAAACTGGTGCGCGCTCGGTTCCACGCGGGCGCACCCCAGTTCGCCAGCCGCGCTCCCGCCGGACTTCGCATGCTGCCGTTCGAACGCGTGCAGCATGCGTTGCTCGCACTTTCGTTTATGACCCTGGTATGGACCGGCTTCGCGCTCAAATACCCGGACCAATGGTGGGCGCGGCCGCTGGTTCTGCTGGCGGAGCAGCACAACACGCGGAGCCTCATCCATCGCGTGGCGGCTTCGGTTTTCATCGCCGTCAGCCTGACTCACCTGGTGTCGCTCATCGTCAGCCGGAAACTGCGCGACCACTGGAAGGAAATGATCCCCAAGGTCCGCGACGCGCGCGAAGCCAGCAGCAACTTCGCCTACAACCTGGGCCTGGGAGACGCTCCCCCGCCGCGGTCATCGCATAGCTATATCGAAAAGGCCGAGTACTGGGCGGTGATCTGGGGAGCCGTCATCATGACCGCGAGCGGCGTCATGCTGTGGGCCAACTCGCTGGTCATGCGTCTGCTTCCCAAGCTCTGGCTGGATGTGGCGACCTCGATTCACTTCTACGAAGCTGTGCTGGCCGCGCTGGCGATCGTGGTGTGGCACTTCTATTCCATCATCTTCGATCCCGACGTCTATCCTCTCAACACCGCATTTCTGACAGGCTATATTGTGAAGAAGGACGATCCTCGCAAGGCGGCAGACTCGCACGAGCAAGCCGCGCACGAGCAGGAAATTCCAGGAGACTGATCATCCGCCATGACGCCTAACCAACCGAACCGCCGGCTCGGCGGCTGGCTGTCCCCGCTCATTCATTTGTCGAGTAACTGGATCAGCCTGACCGGCGTGATTCTGGTCACCACGGCCACCGTGTTCTGGCTTTTCCTGCTGCCCACCACGCTGCGCGGCCAGGAGACAAACCCGTACATGGGCATTCTGGCCTTTCTGTTGTTGCCGGGCCCGTTCTTCGCCGGCCTGTTCCTCATCCCGCTCGGCATGTGGATCAAGCGGAAACGGGAAAGGCACACCGGCATCTATCCGCCGGATTTCCCCCGTCCCGAGTGGCGCAACCCGGAGCTGCGCAAGCTGGTCTACTTCATCCTCATCACCACCGGCGCTAACATCGCCATCGCCAGCCAGCTCAGTTACGGCGCCATCAACTACATGGATTCGGTCACCTTCTGCGGCGAGACCTGCCACACCGTGATGCAGCCCGAGTACACCGCGTATCAGGACTCGCCGCACTCCAAAGTCGAGTGCGTCAAGTGCCACATCGGGCCGGGCGCTTCCTGGTTCGTGCAAAGCAAGCTCTCCGGCTTGGGCCAGGTTTTCGCCGTGACTTTCAACACGTATCCGCGGCCGATTCCGGTTCCTGTGCATAACCTGCGTCCCGCGCGCGAGACCTGCGAACAGTGCCACTGGCCGCAGAAGTACTCGACAGACCGCATCGACGTAATCAATCACTTTGCCGAAGACGAGAACAACACCGCCACCAAAGACGTGCTGCTGATGAAGATCGGCGGCGGCAACCACGGCATCGGCATCCACGGCACCCACCTGGGGCTGGGCATCCGCATCCGCTACGGTCACTCCGACGAAGCGCGCCAGACCATTCCCTGGGTGGAGTATGACGATAACGGCCGCAAGACTGTCTACGCGGCCGCAGGCGCCAAACCGGACGGCGCCGGGCTCGCCATGCGCGAAATGGATTGCATCGACTGCCACGACCGTCCCTCGCACTCTTTCGACCTGCCGGAGCGCGCGCTTGATAAAGCCATGGCCGCCGGACTGGTATCGCCCGCGTTGCCTTTCGCGCGCAAGAAGGCGCTCGAAATCCTGAAGCTGAACTATAAGAGCCGCGATGAAGCCGCCCGTCAAATACTCGCGGCCTTCGAACAGTATTACCAGCAGAGTTACCCGGCAATATGGACCACCCGGCAGTCCGAAGTTACCGCTTCCGCCAAACAAGTGCTGGCCATTTACGATCGCAATATCTTCCCCGATATGAAAGTCACCTGGGGTAAGTATCCGGTCAATATCGGCCACACCGATTTCCCCGGTTGCTTCCGCTGCCACGACGGCAGCCACAACGCGCAGAATGGCCAGAGCATTACGCAAGATTGCAATGCCTGCCACAACCTGCTGGCGATGGACGAGGCTAACCCCAAAGTGCTGACCGACCTTGGCATCACCGAAGCCAAGACAAGCAAGTAAGGCGTGGTGACCCGGGGACCGGTTTGCGGTATCTTTGAAGTGGGCTACAGGAGTGGGCGAGGGCTACTCTAACCGCTAAGAGGGAAGACCGTGGAACCGAATCTGAATCAAGAACGCCAGCAAGCCCACGCGTTGCTGGATCTGCTGCCTGCCGCGAAGCTGAACGCAGTGCGGAGTCTGCTGGAAGTAATGGTGGAGCCTCTGGCGCGCTCGTTGGCCATGGCTCCAGTGGAAGAGGAAGAGATCACGCCTGAGACGGCCGCGGCGTTGGACCGCGCCCGCGCATCGCTCGCCCGCGGTGAGGGCATTCCGCACGAAGAGGTCCTCCGCGAGTTCGGGCTGAAGCAGTGAACGAGGATGCCGCGCCGGAACGGATCGCGGTCATCTGGTCACCCGAAGCCCGCGCCGATTTGCGCGCGATCGACCGCAAAACCGCCGAGCAGATTCTCCATTGCGTGGATCGCTACTTGGCTAACCGCAACGGCGACGTGAAAAAACTCAAGCCGCCGTTCGCCGGCTTCCGCCTCCGCTGCGGCGACTACCGGGTGTTCTTCGAGCCTAAAGACGAGACCACGATCGAGATCACCGGCGTCCGCAACCGGCGCGAAGCCTACCGCTGAAGCTGCCCGTAGACAGTCGCAGGGCGATCCTCGCAAGAAAATGCGCCCGAGCTGCGTGAACCATTCCGAGACTTCTTCCGCGCTACCACGCCCGATGGTAGCCTGAACTACTGGGCTGCGTCTTTTGACTCTGCCCACAGCCTCGAGTTGCCGATGAATCTGACCGACACAATCCTGCTCGTGATCGCCGCCGCGCCGCTGGCTTATTATGCGATTGCTATTTTCAGCGTGTGGCGTTTTTTTCGGGCCGCGCGCAGAGGGGTGACGGGCCGTTCCGACTTCACGCCCGCCGTCAGCAATTTGAAGCCGATTCGAGGTGCCGATCCGGATGCGTACGCGAACTTCGCCAGCTTCTGCTACCAGGATTATCCCGATTACGAACTGGTGTTCTGCGTGAGCGATCGCGACGACCCGGCGTTGCCGGTAATCGAGGAACTGCGGCGCGCCTTCCCGGAGCGGTCGATCCGCGTGCTCTTCGGCTCCGGCCGCGATGCCGCCAATGACAAAGTGGCCAAGCTCGACCGCCTGGTTGCCGAAGCCGCGCACCCGGTGCTGGTGATCAGCGACAGCGATGTACGCGTGCGCCCGGATTATCTGCGCACCGTGGTGACGGCACTGGCCGATCCCAAGGTGGGCGCGGTGACCTGTTTCTACGTGACGGCGCAGGAGAAGACTTTCGCCGACCGTTTGCATTCCACAGGCATGCTGTCGGATTTTTACGCCGGCATCATCGTGGCGTGGCAGTTGGATGGCGTCAAGTTCGCGCTCGGGCCCACCATCGCCACCACGCGCGAGCGCCTGGCCGGCTTCGGCGGATACCGCGCCATCGAGAACCTGCCTGGCGACGACCTGCTGGTCGGCCGGCTGATCGCCGAGCAGGGATACGAAGTGAAGCTCTTGCCCTACACGGTGGAAACCGTGGCCGACTTCGCTTCCATGGGCGAGTTGCTCCATAAGCGCATGCGCTGGATGGTGGTGATGCGGCACATGCGGCCGTGGGGACACTTCGGGCTGCTGTTCACGCAGGCGGTGCCGTGGCTGCTGGCAGCGTTGGCGCTGGCGCCCGCGATTGTGGCGCTGGCCTATTGGGGAACGTACTTGGGCCTACGGTGGCTGCTGACCTGGATGATCGCCGCCTGGGGATTGCGGCAGCCGGGAGTCGCCCGCAAGCTGTTACTGGTGCCGCTGTGGGATGCGGTGGCCTTCGGCATCTGGGCCGCCAGTTTCACCCGCCGCACGCTGCGTTGGCGCGGCCACGATTACACCATTCAGGATGGCGCGCTGGTACCGGTTGCCACGCGCGAGTAACGGCGAGCTCGGCGGAGTATCCGCATCTTTGTCGAGTCCGAGACATTTCCCAGATGTCCCCGATGAAATGGAGAAAGCAGTCACATTTTGCCCGATGGCGTAGGTTCCCTCTCCGGCCACGCCACCGCCAACACCAGCGCCACTCCAATTCCTATGAACACTTCGGCACACCGATGAAAGGCGATCTGCCATGCGGGACCGGTCCGCGGCACCAACAGCACAATCGCCAGCGTAACTCCCCCGAACCGATATGCACTTCGGTCTAAGCGCGTCACGGCGCAGATCAGTCCTAGTATGAACACGCCAGTTCCGAATACAAGCACTTGCGGCCCGAATCGATTCGCTACAATCGCGCCGACTACCGCTCCAAGCGCCGTTCCGGCGATGCGCCGCCAGGAAACTGCGAACGCCGCACCCAACGATGACTGCGTAATGACCAAGGTTGTAATGGGCGCCCAGTACGCCTCCGGCAGCCGGAATAGCCGCGCCACCAGCACCGAACCTACCGCCGCCACGGCCGTCCGCGCCGAATGCACCACGACCGGTGACGCCGCCCGCTCGAACGTATTCCATCCAAACCTGTTAGTTGTGGGCAAGGCACCCCCCAGTGCCTCATCCTATAGCAGAATTGGGCCGATTAAACTCGCCGCGCTCACTAACGGTGGAATGGCGGATCGGTACGGCGGTGCAACCGGTAGCTTCGGCCGCGCCATTCGATCGACGTGCCAAATACGGAAGAGAGCAGAGCGGCGAGCCACAACCAGGTTACGGCGGGAACCAACAGCATGTGCGTCCAGCCCCAGCGCCGGAACCAGTCGGCTTGGGAGGGCAGCGCGGCGCGGGCCCGGCGGGCACGCAGGAGTCCTTTCGTCATCCCAGGCAAGAGCTGGGCAGCGAGCAACCATGGCGCCGCAGCCGAGCCGTGGACCCACAAGGCAAGCGCAGCCGCCATTCCGCCGCAGTAAACCACATGCGCCGCCAAAGCGGCTCGCCAGAGAGCGGGGCTATAGACGCGAGTGAGGAGCAACTGGCGGCGCGACCACGCGAAGAAGCGGCGCGCGGTGATCGGCTCCGGGCTGGGCGCCAGCGCGCCGGGAGCAAAGGCAATGCGCAAGCCGGCGCGGTGCACCGCGTCCGAAAGCGTGTAGTCGTCGCTGATCGCCGTTCTCCAGCATTCCGGAACGCCGGCGGCGAAGAACACTTCCCTGCGAATGGCCATCGCGCCGCCCCAGGCGAAGGGGTTGTCGCCGGGGCCGAGCAGGCCGAACGCCGCGCCGTCCCAAACCGCGCGCAGCAGGCTCCAGAGCCCGGCCGGTTCGGGCGTGAACCAGCGATAGCCGGTGGATGCGCCGACGTCTGGCTCCTCGAGCGGCGCGGCCAGGGCGCGCAGCCAGCCCGCGGTGACGCGCGCGTCGGAATCGGCAAAGGCG
>Ga0116130_1001367_pt1 | contig 14018 bp, 11 predicted proteins | sample June2015DPH_17_5_FD_89733 | JGI IMG/M metagenome (GOLD analysis project Ga0116130, IMG submission 89733) | Peatland microbial communities from SPRUCE experiment site at the Marcell Experimental Forest, Minnesota, USA - June2015DPH_17_40 | ecosystem: Environmental > Terrestrial > Soil > Wetlands...
TCTATTCACGCGCACCAGCGCTAAGCCAAAAGCTGGTATAAAAAGGCATCGTCTAAGCAGGTATTAGTTATGCATGCACTTCCTGATTCGGACTACCATTTGTGACATCGCCTTTACACGGCGAAGATCCTGAGTTCGAATCTCAGCGAGCCCATCGCTTCTTTTTCCAATCAGACGCGAAAATGAAGGCGGAGGTTCATGAAGACGCGGACGAAAAGTTGTGCAACTTTGAGGAAAAGTTGTGCAACTCCAAGGCTGCTTCTGGCGACAAACCTGCTGAGGGGATTATGACAGACCGTTGGTACGACGAAGACGGCAATATGCACATAGACATGCCCTTTAGTGAGGTCGCTCCTGAAGATTGGGGCGCACTCGAGTGGGACGAAAAAGACGACCCATATATGTTTAAGGCGGAGGCAAGGTTCCGCGAAGCCTTGAAGCGAGAGAAAGAGGCAGAGAAACAGTCAAAGGATGCCAAAGCGAAACGTAACCTCAGCTTTACTAAAGATGAGCTTCATCAATATACGGATTTTCGGATAAAAGGAATCGCTCCTAAATCACGTTATTGGATCTTTCAGTCTGCTGAGGCATTGTGGGCCAGCACCCACGGAGAAATCTCGCAAAACACATTAGACACACTGCGAAACAACGTCCTTGAGAAGTACGGGTCTCGTGATTCTCATTCAAAGATGCTTGGTTTCGCCAAGTCATTCTTGGAACGACTCGCCACTACGCGTGGGGAGCCGCGCTATCAGACGTTCACCCCTTACTTGAAGCTTCCCAAAGCGCTTCGAGAGCGTAGAATCGTCACTCGCATTGTTACTGCGGCGGACATCAAAAACATCCTTGAATACATCAAACACGCTGAGAGCGCCGGACAAATCAGTCCAGAACGATCAGCTCAATATTCTGCGATAGTGTTGTTCGGGGCGTATACCGGCCAACGAAGTGAAGCCACTATATCAAAGCTCACGGTAGGCCAATTCCGCAAGGCAATGTCGGTAGATACTCCCACCCTCCTCGTCGATTCCTCACAAGACAAGATCCGTAAGGCGCACTATGTACCTTTGCACCCACGCGTTGTCGAAGTGCTCAAACCGCTGCTGGCTGGGCGAGATGACGATGAACTGATGTTCATGCATAGTTCTTTTTTGCAGTGGATAAAGCGACAGAAAATCCCGATGTCGCGTTTCGAGAAGCACTTCGCACTCGGAGATCTGCGAAAGTTCGCAGAACAACACGGCGACAATATTGAGTGGACTCTATCAAATCGGTTTTACATCTTGACACACGACGTTTCTCGTGTTAGAGATGAACACTATCTGCATCCATTGCCAGAGTCTGTGTATGACATCTACATGAAGTACTGGAAAGAAGTCGATCTCACAATCTAGCTCTACTGTCAACGTCAATCTTGCTGCCGCCATTTCCCGATGACTGCTGAAGACTTTGAGAGCAGGGCGACATACTGCAGCGGGATCAGTCAAATCAGTCAAACAAGAATTACACACTTACACACGGCGTTTCTGGAGTAGACTGGCGATTTTATAAGCATCCGCCGTCTGAGCACGTACCATCAGGAGTCCGGCACTGTGTCTGACCCCCGACACATGAGATAGCCGCAGGCGAAGTTGCTCACAGAGCTTAGTGGAGGAGGCGGACAATCCTATAGCATGTTCGAACGAATTAAGCAGAAAGCACGACAAATAGAATCACATAATCCAAACAGATTTATATTTCTTGTTCACAAAAATTTCAAACTCAAAAGAAGTTTTTAGAAGTTGTCGCGGAGCTTAAAAAATGTCTTCTGATTTCATGCCATTTTTTTTAGATGCATGTAAAGAAGAGCTAAATCGCGATCTCAGTAGAAATCTCAGCCAACTGAGAGCAGTCACTGCAAGTCCAGACGCGAGTTTATTTATAACAGCCGGGCCTGGCAGTGGAAAAACGACAGTGCTCGCATTAAAGGTTTTGAAGTTCATTTTCGTTGACGATATGCCCCCCGAATGTATTATGGCAACCACATTTACAAGAAAAGCGGCGAAGGAGTTAAGGTCAAGGATTCTTGGTTGGGGGGACCAGCTAAAACAGCACTTTAAACATCGACTAAGCCTTGATCAGCAGGGCGAAATACAAAGATTCGACAGTCTCAACTTCAATTTAGTGACAATAGGAACCCTTGACAGCATTGCACAGGAGAAACTTGGACAATATCGAAAGCCAGGTACGCAGCCGCCCCTAATAATCGATGATTTTGCATCTACTTCCGCCATGATAAAAGCTGGCCTATTCCAAGGGGGGCTATTCAGGAGTGTTTCGCTTCATAAGTACTTAGCTGACCTAAATGGGGGAGAATATGGGTTAGATACCAGGAAAAAGGCCAGCATATTGAAACAGATTAACGAGCGATTTAAGCATGATCGGATCGATAGAATTGCCCTCGAGAGAACGTATCAATCCGATCAAGGTGCTCAAAAAGCCCTACAGGCTATTGACGGCTATGAAAAATATCTCGCCGAAAATCACGTTCATGATTACGCCGATTTGGAGAGCCAGTTCCTGGACGGAATTCAAAATGGCAGCTTAGACAAATTTTTGTCTATTCTTAAAGTGTTGCTCGTTGATGAATATCAGGACACCAATCTTCTGCAGCAAGATATCTATTTCGAAATTGCAAAATGTTGTAAAAAGAATAGGGGCGGCTTAACCGTTGTTGGCGACGATGATCAGAGTATCTTTCGTTTTAGGGGAGCGACTGTCGAAATATTCTCAAATTTCAAAACGAACGCCGAACACGAACTTGACATTTATGTGGAGCAAATAAACCTAATCGACAACTACCGGTCTATGCCTGCTATCGTATGCTCGGTTAATAATTTTATAAATCTCGATCGACGCTTTCAGGAAGCGAGAGTTAACAAGCCTGAGATAATTGCGAGCCGAGACTGTAACGATCTATCGAGTCATCATCCTGTCTTGTGTCTATTCAGAAAAAATAAAGATGAACTGGCAGCTGAACTGACGAAGTTTATTATGGATGTCCAATCTACCGACGGATATCGACTAAATAACGGCCAGATTATAAAATTTGATCCTGAAGGATCAGTCAATGATATTGCCGTGTTGAGCAGAACGGCATTGGATCACAACTCATCAGGGAAACCTAGACTTCCGTTTTTGCTTCGCGAGAATCTGTCGCAATGTGGAATAAACGTCTTTAACCCACGTGGAACGCCCTTAAAATCCGTGCGTTCAGTCAAGATTTTGCTAGGATTGATGCTTGAATGCATAGATCCTGACGCTAGATTTCAGGCAGAGATTAAAAGTTTGCCTCCGGAGGCTATTGATATATTTCCATCTTGGAGGAAGCAGGCACATGATTACATCTCTGATGATCAGGCCTCTGCAAATAGCGAGAGCTTAGCCCGATTTGTAAACGCTTGGCGACATAGACGCCCCACGCGGGGATCAAAATGGTTGTCGGAGGTGGCTCTGAATGACTTGATTTACAAGTTGATGACGTGGGTTCCTGGTATTTATGACGACATAGAAGGGCTCGTTTACTTAGAGGCTATTACTCGTACAGTTAATCAAGCGGGATTATTTAGCAAATATAATAGCAACATAAGTTTCTATTCTCCAAGAGCGGAATTCGGCTCAATCAAAGCAATCTATTGGGACATCCTTGTACCAATTGCAACAGGCGCTGTTGAAATCGATGAAGATCTGCTCGAAACGTTACCAAAAAACAGACTCAATATAATGACCATTTGGCAGGCAAAAGGGCTCGAATATCCGCTCGTAATCGTCGACATAGGATCGGATTTCTCCCGCGAGCATTGGACTCAAGCTCAGTTTAGGTACCCGAGCAAAATTAAACTAGAACATCGACTTGAGGATCAGCTTCGAAAATTCTCGCCCATCAATCTTCCTCAGAGAAACGGTTTAGATCGGGCTTTTGACGATCTTTATAGATTGTATTACGTGGCACTGAGTAGAGCACAAGACGTTTTGCTGATAGTTGGACTCGAAACATCACTATCTGGCAAAGTGCGAAATGTTGCCGCTGGATGGGACAGAGAAAATGAATTCAAATGGAATTCGCACTTCCAGCATCTAAAGGAGTGCCTGTGTCAAGAAGATGCAGATTTGCTGTTAATCTAAGAGCTAAATGACACTAAGTACTAAAAAACCCGAGTATATCATTCCCGCATATAGCCTAACGGGAGATCTTTTGGCATTCCTGACCTGCGGACTGCAGTATAGATATTACAACAAGGGGAAATTACCGCCTTCCACGCCGGTTCAATTGTGGTTTGGATCTTTCATCCATGCCGTCATGGAAGAAGCCTATTTGATGTGGAGGGAGGGCGGTTGGAAACATTTCCCTTGGGAATGGCAGCACAAATTACGGGAAATCGAGCTAAAGATAGACAAACGACTTAACGTGGAACACATGTACGCCCCCCCGAATCTTTTTTGCATATTTGATGGGCCAGAAAAAGTTCTGCGGCGGGGGTGCCCCGACACGAAACATCCGCATAAGCTCCTTGCCAGTCAGAGGGCCGACTTGGCGATAAACACCTGGGGGAAGCACCTGTTTCCGCTAATATCTGAGGCCGAAGTGAAGTTGCAGGGATTGAAAAAAATGCCTGCCGTAACGAGCAGAAAGTCTCGGTCTGATTATTATGAGATGACAGGTGTCGTTGATGTTTTAGGATCCGTTAACCTCCAAGATCCAGAGAATTCAGGTAACTTAATTCTTCATTATTTGCAGGATCTGCAATCAATCAGTTCGGAGGACTTTGAAATAATTGTTGACTACAAGGGAATGCGACGGCCTGCAGTAGATTCTTACGAGTGGAAGTGGCACGAGTGGCAAATCTTGACATATGCTCATTTACGTCAGTTGCAAGAGGCAGCGCAGCCTGTCGTAGCTGGAATCCTTCTATACCTAAATGAGTTGGCGCCTTCCAAGAGGGATATGGACGACTTACGTCGTGAGCTGGCGCGTGACAAGACTGATGTGGTACCAAAATATGATATTGATCGGGCGACGATTGAACGTCTCAAGAAGCCGAGTATGCCAAATACGGGGACCGAAGAAGACCCGGCACCTGCTCAAGAGCTGTCAACTACATACAGGGCGCAGCGATCAATACGAGTGATTCCCGTAACCACCGAGAACATCAACCGAAGTCTGAACGAATTCAATGATGTCGTCAAGAATATAGAGGGTTGCGTTGCAGACGAAATACACGGACAAGCTATTATAGAAACCTGGAAAGGACACGGGAAACCCTCCGCAAGAAGATGCGGTGCCTGTGATTTTAAGACTGTTTGTCCCGTGCTGCGAGCCGCTATGGAAAAAGCGGAGGTAAAAGGCGTCGCAACAGCTCCAACCGCGCCCTAATAGATTTTCTCCGCAGTCACGCGCCATGTAGTGCCGATTACTAGCATAAAGTAGTCCGAAGAGGCACAGGCACCTTATTTAGTTCATTCCAAAAAAAAGATACAAGCTTTATGTTGAAAAGTGCCAAATCGACTGGCGGATATAAGGAGTATTTGTCCTCTTTGAAGAACGTTTTAGTTAATTTCATTTTTTCTAGCGTTTGAGCGAGATCTACTGTCTTATTGCAAAGAGGACACATTTCTTCAGAAACCCCTGTTGGCGACACCGCTTCGCTGGGATTGGCAACCTCGCCGAACAAGCCGCGAAACTCGTAGGAACTTGTATCATAACTTGGTTCAATACCAAAACTCCTGCAAAGGAAATGAGTGCGGACTAGAATATCGAAAGACCCAATTCCAAAGAGATGCAATCTTCGAATGCCTTTTGCTTGTACGAGCGGCAAACTTTCTTCTAGGACAGCATAATAATCTTTTTTCAGGCTTGGTTTTCGGCCAGTAATGCAAAAGCCGCCAAATCCGATAACATCTTGTTCGCTAGAAAAACTCAGAATCTCTTTGACGCAATCCACGTATTGGCGCACGGTAACGCCTTGATTGCTTAGAATCAGTTCTCTCGGTTTCAAGTCATTTCTTTGATCTACTAAAAATTTAGCTGCATCAATCGTCTCTTCAACGTATTGGCAAGCATCACCATATGAGACCCGTTGCTTTATGCGGCCTAGCTGCTCATCATTTTTCTCGTCGACTAGACGATCATAGCTTACAATCATCTCCGAGACAAAACCTTCTTTCTGTTCTAATTGCAGCTGTCTATCAAGCGCAGCTTCAAAGCTCAACCTTTGATCAGATTTCACATCTTGAAATGCGCCGCTGTCGAGCAACACATTTGCCCCTTGCATAACACTAACCCGACGTCGGCGTGCTGGATTTAGGCATATGTTCTCATTGATTAGCTCGGGTTTGAAGACGCTTCCGTTGAGTGTATTGTTGGTTTTGGAAACATAGAACTTCATATACACGTCCCGTACAGCAGCTTCCGCAAGGCTACTATTGCTAAACCTCTTACAGATGTTGCTGATTCCATAAATAGTCGCTGTACTTGATTACTGCGCTTCCTGTACAAGACAGATGGCGATGTTTCGAAGCACTGAGTTCGCGCAGCGGTGCTCACTCTAAGCGTCAGGGTTCGCAGAACACCGATTATCAAGGCGCGTACGCAGGTCGTAGTCAATGAGCCGACATCGCCTCCGTAATGCTCCAACTTAAACAGAGGCGCTGGAGAGACGACGACGCTCAGTGTATAGCCGCAAGATAAATTGGTGCGTCATCGACCGAACGTGTCGGAGGTGAAGGTGTGGGCGGTGCTGAGTGCAATCGCGGCCTAGTCAGAAGTGAAGAAATAACCCGTTAGTCTCTCTGTTCTCTTTCTAGTGCTTCGTGCACCTTGGATAGGGCTATAAGCCGCATGAAATATGCGTTAAAAATCGATTGCGCCATTTTGCTCTACGCTGCAACTCAATCCGGGATTTATATATGATTTTGAAAATAAAAATAGCCCTATACGTCCCCCCTCACCACTTGCATCCAAGTCAGGTCACCAACCGATGTTAACCAACGCATGTCTCACTCAGTCGCTTCGATCCCCTCGCGTTATTGGCTGCGTGCAAGCCCTATTTGTTAGCTCAAGTCCTTTCAATCAGAAGGCCAGGTATTGAGCCCTGTCGGCTGTTGAAAGATAATATTCAATGCGTCAGAAAATAGGACACCAAACGCTGATTTATACTGCATAATCTTAGAACTTGTCGATATATCAATGACTGATACATAATGACTGATGACTAACGCATTCAGAAGAAGAACGGAAGAAGCTAGACGAACAGCAGTTACAGGAGGTTATGGAGAAACAGAAGCTCCTTCGTGAGGGGAAAATAACTCAGGAGGTGTATCAGCTGACGTTTAAACTCTTCACAGATGCCTTAAAGAGCTAAGCGAAATGTGCTCACATGAGAAGCTCAACAATCTAGTCCGCATCAACAATTATCATTCCGCCATTATTGGTTCCTCATCCGTAGCTTTTGCGTGGATCTCCACCAGCTGCCAAAAGGCCTAGCTTAAAATATAGCGGCTCAAATGTCTCCATGAATCTGTCTGGTTACGATGCCAGCAGCCTGGAGCGACAACAAACGGTAGCGTACGGTCTCTTTAGTCAGGTCTAGCGCAGCACTAGCCTCAGCGACTCGGATGCCAGCATCTGCACTGTCAAGAAGAAGTCTTATGAGTTCTTTATCGTCTTCGTCAGGCTGACCCCGGTTCACATCGGCTGCAGCCCTTAAAATATCTTCAAACTTTGCAGTAGTATCTATCATATTCTTACATTTTATCATATTCTTACATTTCCTGCTGGCTTTGCTGCCAGCTGCGAGACATAAAAATAGCAGAATAGAGACTCCTCTAGGCGTGAAACCCTCTAAAAACAGGCCGATGCTCGCTGACGAAAGTTATTTAACGCCAGATGGCGAATATTTGCCTGTAGAAGGGTTGATGGGTCGTGCGGTCAAGCTTTGGCCCATCCTATTCCTACTAATATTTAAGCTGCATTTTTTCACTCAGCGTTTCGCGAGTGATTATTATTCTATTGTCACGATAGTTTATGTTCGTGTCGGTTTTCAAAAACGTGACTCTAATAACACTTTAAAAAGTCCTTAAATCTCTTTGAGACCAGGAATTTTTAAGTTAGCTTGACGTTAGCACAAACAGGATCTATCGATCGCAAATCATTTGCGTTTTGTTATATTTCGAAAAGCGGTAGCATAGCAGTTGGGAAAATCACTGCACCAGTAGAGAGTTTCATCAACAACGGGCCGGATTAGAAGAAATTCAAGAATTATGAAAGAGAATAAAGCGGAGATATAGGTATTTTAAGATACGCTGTAAGCTATTTCGTGCACCGCTCAACTTACCTTCTAAAACGTTGAAGCTAAGGATCAAGCTCAAACCTATTCGCGTGATTGTTAATCCTATCGAATCTAAACCTCTTGTAAACGAGCTAATATTTACAAAAAACAAAAGACGCTGGCCTCGATGCATCAGTGGAAGAGCAGTGCAAAAAATTCTGGGGGAGTACGATCCTAGTATCATCTTTATGAGTCCTTCACTTTTTTAGCATCTGAGATTTTGAGTTTAAATCGATTATAACGTTGGAGTGGTACTCAAACTCAACAAATCTCTCAACATTTTGCTAAGCTATTAAAAACACATTTCAACATCCACGACAATAAATGAAAGGGAGTAGTGCCCCATGTTCGAACAAGCATTCAAAAACATCGACGACGTTCTTTGGAAAGAGGCTGGCTGCACTACTGAGCTTGACTACACCGAGCAGACTTCCTGGCTGCTCTTCCTGAAATACTTGGATGATCTGGAACAGGACAAGGCAATGGAAGCCGAGCTTGAGGGGAAGAAGTACGCCTTCATCCTTGACGAGCCGTACCGTTGGGAAAGGTGGGCAGCACCAAAAGGAGGCGACGGCAAACTCAACCACAACAAGGCGCTTACCGGGGATGATCTGCGGGACTTTGTCAACGAGAAACTCTTCCCATACCTGTTCGGCTTCAAGCAGAAGGCCAGCGGGGCGAACACTATCGAATACAAGATTGGCGAGATTTTCGGAGAGATCAAGAATAAGATTCAAAGCGGCTACAACCTGCGCGAGATCATCGATCACATTGATGAACTGCACTTCCGCTCGCAGGCTGAGAAGCACGAGTTGTCCGTCCTTTACGAAGAAAAGATCAAGCGTATGGGCAACGCGGGAAGGAATGGTGGCGAATACTACACCCCACGTCCTCTCATCCGTCCAATAGTGAAGGTAGTCAAACCAAAAGTCGGCGAGCGTATTTATGACGGTGCCGTTGGTTCGGCAGGCTTCTTATGCGAATCCTTCGTCTACCTTAAGGCTAGCCCTGAACTGACCACTGCCGATCTCAAGATATTGCAGGAGCGGACGTTCTATGGCAAGGAAAAGAAGTCTCTTGCCTATGTCATCGCGATCATGAACATGATCCTCCACGGCATCGAGGCCCCAAACATCATCCACACCAATACGCTCACTGAAAACCTAGCTGACATTCAGGAAAAAGACCGCCACCATGTGATCATGGCCAATCCGCCGTTCGGCGGCAAAGAGCGCAAGGAGGTTCAGCAGAATTTCCCCATCCGTACCGGAGAGACCGCCTTCCTGTTCCTCCAGCACTTCATTAAGATGCTCAAGACTGGTGGCCGAGCGGGGGTGGTGATCAAGAACACCTTCCTATCCAATACCGACAACGCCGCTGTATCCTTGCGTAAGCTACTTCTGGAAAGCTGCAACCTGCACACAGTGCTTGATTGCCCCGGTGGCGTTTTCCAGGGAGCGGGTGTGAAGACTGTAGTATTGTTCTTCGAGAAGGGTGCGTCTACCCGTAAAATCTGGTATTACCAGCTTGACCCTGGTCGAAATCTCGGTAAGACTAACCCCCTCAATGACGATGATCTTGCGGAATTTGTGGAACTACAAGAGACATTTGCGGACTCACCGCATAGCTGGAGTGTGGACGCAACAAACATCGACCCGATTTCCTTCGACCTGTCGGTGAAGAACCCCAATGGCGGCGAGGAAATAGTGCACCGTAGCCCGCAGGACATCATGGACGAAATCTCGGAACTGGACGCAGAGAGCGCGGCGGTGCTGGATAATATACGCGGACTTTTATGAAAGAAAGGTGGCTGCAAAATCCAAGTGAAGAAGCTTCTAGCGTATTAAAATGCGTCCAGAAAGCGAAAGCGCTACGACAATCGCAAAAAGGCAAACTTTCCACAAGTCTTGAAGAAGATCACAACAAAGGTCTACCGTTCAAGATCGCAAGCAATTGGGTTTTGGTTTCTTTAGATGACATAGCAAGCAAGATCCACTACGGATACACCTCCCCTGCTGTATTTGAGAATACTCAAATCAGACTATTGCGAATTACAGACATTCAAGATGATAAGGTCAACTGGGACAATGTGCCAGGTTGTCTTATCGACGACGATACTGCCCCCTCTTATTTACTCCACAGGGGGGACCTTCTAGTTGCTCGAACTGGAGGCACGATTGGAAAAACGTTTCTCGTTAAAGAGCTGCCTCAACCGACGGTCTTCGCGTCGTATCTAATTCGAATAGTCCCCAATGAATGTGTAAATCCTGATTTTTTAAAGTTATTTGCAGATTCACCTTTGTATTGGAATCAGTTGTATGAGAGGTGTAAAGGGGCAGGTCAACCAAATGTGAATGCAACTTCATTAAAAGCTTTGAAGATACCGCTCCCGCCACTCCCCGAACAGCAGCGGATCGTCGAGATTCTCGACAATGCGTTTGACGGCATCGCCGCCGCCAAAACCAAAACCGAGCGCAAACTCGAAGCCCTCGATGAACTGAAAAAATCACTGCTCCACCAGGTCTTCAGCGGACAGCTTTAGGATATCACCATGAATGAAGCCCAAACACGAGCCGATTACATCGACCCCGCGTTGAAAGCAGCGGGCTGGGACGTTTTGGAAGGCAGCCGCATCCGACGCGAATATCCGATCACCCTGGGCCGCATCGAGGGCCATGGCAAGCGGGGCAAGCCACTTAGCGCCGACTACGTCCTGGAATACCGCAATACAAAGCTCGCGGTGGTAGAGGCTAAGGCGTGGGAAAAACCGCTAACGGAGGGGGCAGGCCAAGCCAAAGATTATGCGGGTAAGCTTGCCATTCGCTTCACCTATACCACCAATGGACAGGGTATCTACGGCATCGACATGGACACCGGGGCTGAGGGTGAACTCTCTCAATACGCGACCCCACTTGAGTTGTGGAACCGAACTTTCCCCGTACAAAACATCTGGCGTGACCGCTTTGCGGCTATACCTTTCGAGAATAAGGGCGGCTTTTTTGAAAGTCGTTATTATCAGGATATCGCCATAGAACAGGTGCTATCGGCCATTGCTGATGGCAAATATCGAGTCCTGCTTACGTTGGCTACTGGCACAGGCAAGACCTTCATTGCTTTCCAGATCGCGTGGAAGCTCTTCCATAGCCGCTGGAACCTGACCGACTGGAAATCAGGCTGTGAACCGTCCCGCCGCCCGCGCATCCTGTTTCTGGCTGACCGGAATATCCTTGCTGACCAAGCCTACAACGCCTTTTCCGCTTTCCCCGAAGATGCTATGGTGCGTATTGACCCGAACTCAATCAAACGGAAAGGGCGGGTACCAACGAACGGCAGTATTTTCTTCACTATCTTTCAAACGTTCATGAGCGGGCCGCCCAGGGACGGTCATCCATCGCCCTATTTTGGCGACTATCCGCCGGATTTCTTCGACTTTATCATCATCGACGAGTGTCATCGCGGTGGTGCCAATGATGAAAGCAACTGGCGTGACATCATGGACTATTTTGCCCCCGCTGTGCAGCTTGGCTTGACCGCTACGCCCAAGCGCAACGATAACGCGGACACCTATGCCTACTTCGGTGAACCAGTATACGTCTATTCACTGAAGGCTGGGATTAATGACGGCTATCTGACGCCTTTCCGGGTGAAGCAAATTTCCACAACGCTGGACGAGTATGTCTACGTGCCAGACGACCAGGTTGTGGAGGGCGAGATCGAAATAGGCAAAATTTACGAGGAATCCGACTTCAACAAGATTATCGAGATCAAGGAGCGGGAGAAAAAACGGGTCGAAATCTTCATGTCGCAGATCGACCAGCGGGAGAAAACATTGGTCTTCTGTGCCACCCAAGATCATGCGCTGGCTGTGCGCGATCTCATTAACCAGAAAAAAACGAGCATCGACCCGAACTACTGTCACAGAGTAACGGCCAACGACGGTGCGCTTGGAGAACAATACCTCAGGGATTTTCAGGACAACGAGAAGACTATACCTACTATCCTGACTACCTCTCAGAAACTATCGACGGGTGTGGATGCCCGCAACATCCGCAACATCGTGCTGATGCGCCCGATCAATTCAATGATTGAGTTTAAACAGATTATCGGGCGCGGAACGCGACTTTATGACAGCAAGGACTATTTCACAATTTATGATTTCGTGAAGGCTCACCATCACTTCACCGATCCGGAGTGGGATGGGGAGCCGATTGAACCAGAAACTTGTCTAAAATGCGGCTGTTACCCATGTGAATGCGAAACGCAACCGCCAAAACCCTGTCCGGTCTGCGGCAATCGTCCTTGTGTGTGCGAGAAAGAGGCATGCCCAGTCTGCGGCAATCGTCCGTGTGTATGTAAGAAAAAGGCGAAGGTGAAACTTGCCGACGGTAAGGAGCGGACAATACAGTGCATGATGGTAACAAGCTTCTGGCACCCAGATGGCACCCCCATGTCGGCGCAACAGTTTATGGAAGAACTCTTCGGCAAGCTGCCGGACTTTTTTAATGACGAAGAAGAACTCCGAGCTATCTGGAGCTACCCAAATACGCGAAAGAAGCTACTTCAGGGATTGGCAGAGAAAGGGTTTGGTCGTGAGCAACTCGCTGAAATGCAGGAGATAATCAACGCCGAAAAAAGTGACCTCTTCGATGTGCTGGGCTATGTGGCATATGCCCTGCCGCTACTCACCCGTGAAGAACGTGCTGCGAAAGCCAAGGCCATCATCAACACTCTTTTTAATTCCAAGCAACAAATTTTCCTCGACTTCGTACTCTCTCATTACGTAAGCGTTGGCGTGGAAGAGCTCGATCAAGAGAAGTTGACTCCCCTACTGCGAATTAGATATCACGACTCGATTGCCGATGCTGTGGCCGATCTTGGCAAGCCGGAAGAGATTGGTAAGCTGTTTTCGGGCTTCCAGAGATACCTCTATCAGCAGCAAGTAATAGCATGAGAAATCAATGAGATATAAGTTCTAAAACGACGTAGAACATAGCGAACATCAACTCCGCAGTCTTTTCTACCGTGGTTAAATTGGGCGTTCAGGCTACTCGTTCGCCTTTTCGAGGAGCGCCCTCACTATTTCGTCTTGGGTCTGGACTTTTTCCCTCTGAGCGCTCAGTGTGGCGCGGTACTTCTCGAAATCGGCGTGGGTCTTCTTACTCACACTAATAGTCGCCCTGTCTTCCTTTTTCATCTATGATTCATACGTTTCATAACTGATAAATACTTGCGGGTTCCTACCACGAGCGGAGATGAATCGTTATGTCAACACCACAAGCAGTTCGTAAGAATCCCACGCTGCACCAGATTCACCGCAGCAAAATCTCACTCCACCATGCAAGAACCGACTACAACTACCCAACGATACGGCTGCCCCATACGTTCTCTATGCTTGCTGGACTACGGACGCGCATCTATCAAACGGTGCACGACGGAGCGCTCGCCTTTCTTGTCGTTGTCTCTTCCCAGTACGAAGGTGAAGAAAGAAGTGCAAAGAAATCAGAAAACGTCGCCACTAGCTCTAAACCCTCGCCTTTACACGGCGGGGATCAGGAGTTCGAATCTCCTCGAGCCAATCTGTTTTTGTAAACTTGTGAAGTCTGTACCCTCACTTAAAAAAGTGATTTAGCTCTTAATTTCAGATTTGAACAA
>Ga0116130_1001395_pt1 | contig 13819 bp, 10 predicted proteins | sample June2015DPH_17_5_FD_89733 | JGI IMG/M metagenome (GOLD analysis project Ga0116130, IMG submission 89733) | Peatland microbial communities from SPRUCE experiment site at the Marcell Experimental Forest, Minnesota, USA - June2015DPH_17_40 | ecosystem: Environmental > Terrestrial > Soil > Wetlands...
ACGGTCACTTGCGCATTGCCGGTGCCCACCGCGAACGGCAACTGGGCGTTAATCTGATCGCCGTTTACGGGATCGTGATTTACAAACAGCAGCGGCGCAGGTATGTTGTTAAACATCACAGTCACGGCGCCCAGCGATGTGGAGAGGGGGATGGTATCGGCTTGGGCCAGGCTGGTGGCGAGGTTGGTCCCGAAGATCGAAACCAAAGAACCAGGAGCCACTCCTTGGTTAGTCGCAAAGCTCGCCGCATTCAGCACTCCCCCCGATGCCACAACTGGCGTTTGGGCAAATACCGTAGCCGCACAAGCGAGAGTTAGTAGAGCTATAAAGGTGAGTTTCATTTTGCTTCTCCTGTTGTCTATTCTAAGTGCGTCGGTCGCCTGATTCACTCTTCCGGATGAGATTTTACCTAGGTTGCCCGCCGTGCGCGATGACAGTTTACTTAGGTTGCGCGGAAACTTGGCGCTGTTTCGCACTAATGTCGTGCGACGTACGAGTAACTTCGGGGAACTTTCCGCCATCCAGCACTGCGGCCAAAGCGGCTTCCCGCTGTGCCTCTTCCAATCGAGATTCGATAAGAAGCAACTGCGCCAGCGTCCAGTGCGGTTTGAACCACTGGTTGTTGGCCGCGATCGCTGCGTGCAGGCTTATCTCGGCGCCCGCAGCATCGTTTTGCGAGGCACAGAGTTCCGCCAGGTTGTACCATGCGTTGGCTGGGTATTCCGTCGTGCCGATGGCCCGCAGGGCTGCGCTTCCGGCTTCGACTGTGGCCCGTACCGCGGTCGCCGGGCTCTTGGTCCGGTGTGCCAGGTCGAACAGTGCGCGCGAATACCAGAGGTCGGCGGCGGTTCCCGGAAGCCGCCAATGTTCATATTCGAGATAGTGGGCGGCAGCCAACGCGGCGTCACCGGAATTGATATCGAGTTGAGCCAGCGCCAGGGCGCGATCCGAAACGGTGAAGCGCACACCAAAGCAGATCAGCGCCAGCGCCAACGCGAGTGCTAGGAGTTTGGAAAGCATCCGCCGCTGCGCCACGACCGTCTCGCACCCAAGCCCGACCGCGACGGCGACGATTATATAGAACGTCAGCGCCGTGGGTATCGTGAACGCCACAAACTGCTGGCTGACAATGGCCGCCGCCAGAGCGGCCGCCATCCAGGCGGCCAATGCGCTTCTCTTCGCCCGCAACCGCCATGCTGCCGCGAACCCGGCGGCACAAATGCCGCAAAGCGCCGCCAGGCCGGGAAGGCCTTGCGCCACAAGTGAATCGAGAAACATATTGTGCGGCGATTCGTGGGCGAAGTCGGGATAGGCCACCGCCAGTTGCCGCGATTCATAACGAGGAAACGCCGCGCTGAAAACTTCCGGGCCATACCCAACGGCCAGCCGATCCACCGCCATGCGCGCGCTGTCGCGCCATAGATACAGCCGCGCGCCGCCCCACGGGTCTTCGGCAAACCACCTCGCGCGGCTGCGCATTTGCAATCCGGCCGGCGAAGAATAGAAGACCAGGCCAGCCAGAACCACCATCGCCAAGCCCGCGATCAGCCGCCGCGTCAAGTGGAGCCCCCTCCAGATGAGCCATACACCACCGCCGGCCAACAGACCGACGTAAGCTCCGCGCGTCCCACTCAGTAACATCGCACCAACGGAGATCACCGCTGATGCACCGGCGATCCACCGCCATGTTACATTGGTATCCGACTCCAGGCCAGCCAAACTCGCGAAGCAGGCCATATTCAACCAGACTGCGAAGTAACTGGAGTAACCGAGGGTTCCAGGTGCCCGGACAATTGTCCAAACGCCTTCCCCTATGTGATATGCCGAGGCCGGAAGGAATGGGTCCCATCCGCAGTACTGGGCAATTCCGTACACTGCTGCGAGCAGAGCGCTAGCTGAAATCCCGCGCAGAATGGCTGTGGCTCGCTCCGCACGCCCGGCAATGTGAGTGGCGACCAGAAATGCAACGGCCAGAATGCTGGCTTGGGACAGAGCTCCGTAACGCCTCCAGGAGGTTCCGTATAGCGATAGCGCGGGGCTGGCAGAAAGGATTGTGGATAGGGCTAGGGAGCCTAATCCGAAGAGCACCACTGGCGAGAACCAGGGAAATCCCCGTCTGCGAACCGGACTCCGAAAGGCCCAGGCAACCAGCAGAGCAGCCGTAAAGGCGAGCAGCACCACTAACTTGGGAGTGACATCAAAGTAAAATAACAGACCGGGCGTTACAATTAACGCTACTAACGGGACAATCAAGGCAACTAAGAACGCCATATAGGTTACACTAGCTCAAGTAAACAGGATGGCGGACTCAACGGACGCGTTTCGTTACGTAGGTTACATCAAGTTGCGCTGGCGCACGCTCGCGACAAGCTGTGCGATTGCCGTGACTCTCGCGCTGGTTGCGACTCTGCTGATGCCTCGCCAATACACGGCGACAGCTCGTATCGTCATCGATCCGCCGGCGGGAGCGGACATTCGCGCCGCCATGGCGGTGAGTCCTATCTACCTGGAGTCACTTAGGACCTACGAGCGCTTTGCCACTGCCGGCGGCCTCTTTCAAAAGGCAGTGGAACGCTTCGGCCTGCGGCAGTTACTCGGGAACCGTCCGATCGAATCGTTGCAGAAGAGCGTGCTGCGGGTTGAGATTGTGCGCAACACGCGCATTCTGGAGATTGCCGCCACTCTGCCGGATCCGCAACGGGCGCAAGCGCTAGCTCGATTCTTGGCCGACGAGACGGTGGAAATGAATCGGGCCATCGCGATGCAGGGTGCACTGGACCTGGTGGAAGCCGTCGCTCAAGAGGAGCGCCGGGCTCGGGCCCGTTTGCAAGAGACCGACGCCGCGTGGTCCCACATGTTGGCCCGCGAACCGGTGGATGCGCTGCAATCGGACCTGGCCGTGGCGGCTGGGTTGCGGGCGGACATGCAGCACCAGATCGCCAGCGCCGAACTCGATATCGCCGAATCCGCGGACCGTGCCCGGCAGGTTCAGGCCAGCATGGCCCCGAGCACGTCTCGTGCGCGCTTGCAGGAACTGCGACGACAACTGCTTGCGCTCGATCGACAGGAGGCGGAACAGCAGAAGCTTCTGGCGCAGCGGCTGGCGGATCGCGACAAGCTCGAAAGCGAGCGCAAGTCCGATGAAGCCGCGCTGACCGCGATGGAGCAACGGCTCGGCGAAGCCCGTGGCGAGTCCGGTTACCGTGGCGAGCGGCTCAGAATCATCGACCCGGCGATCGTTCCGGAGAGGCCGTCTTCGCCGAATCTGCCCCTCAACCTGGCGGCGGCGCTGTTGTTAGGCCTGCTACTGCCGATGATCTATTTCACGCTGGAGATGAGCTACCAGGAACAGCGGGCGGGTTCGCGGCGCGGCGAGTTTCGCGCGGTGGGAGAAGGCGGCCGGTGAATGCCGCTGTCTATTCCGAATCGCGCGGAAGCCGGGCGTGGGCGGCTCTGTTGGGCGTGTGGGCTGCTGCGATTGCGGTAGCTCCGGGGCTGGGTGCCAAGGCAGTGCTGGCCGCGCCCGCCGCACTGGTTCTTTTCGCGTGGTGGACGCTTGGGCGGCCGGAGCGCTGGCTCGCCGCATTTCTTGGGGCGGCGCTGTTGCTGCCGCCGCTGCCGATCGCAATCGGCAATTCGGGGCCGCATCCCTCGCTCCTGTTAGCTGCCTGGGGAGTGTTCTGTGGTTTGATTTGGCTGGCCGAATGGCGTTTCATGTGGTCCGGGGTGAGCGCCGCGCTGCTGACGTTGACGGCCGTTCTTACCGCCAGTGTTGCGGTGGCAGCCATACATTCGGGCGCGGAAGTTGCGGCCGGCAGCCTGGCACGAGTAGCTCTGTTTGCGATTCCGGTTTACGTTTACCTGTACACGGCGCACGGTCCGTCCATCCGTTTCGATTTGTTTCGCGCCACGCGCTGGCTGTTCGGAGCCGCGGCGGTTGCGGCGCTGTTCGCTTGCGTGGACTTTTACTATCAGTTCCCCGCGCCGGCCGGCTACGGGGCGCAATTTGTCTGGCTCGATTCCGGCATGTACCGCCGCGCGCAGGGTCTATTTTATGAAGCCAGCACGCTGGGCAATTTCTGCGCGTTTTTTCTGGTGATGATCGCCGTTGGGCTATCGCGGCCGCGTGCCGAAGCACCCGTCTCGCGCAAGGCGATGGCGGCGGGAGGCGCGGTCTTCCTCGCCGCGCTGGTGCTCTCGTACTCCCGCGGATCGCTCATCAATGCGCTGGTGGCGTTGGCCGTGCTGGCGTGGCTGAACCGGCGCCGTCTGCGGCTGCTGCGTAGGGCGCCGGCTTTGGCGGCCTGTCTGGCGGGTATCTCGCTGCTCACCTGGAAGATCTTTCCAGCGTTCATCCAGATGTACTGGCTGCGCCTGGAAGCATCGGCCCAGTATCTCTTCTCGGCCACCGAGGGCGTGCTGTCCGGCCGCGTGGCAAGCTGGAGAATCCTGGTGGACTGGATCGCCGCCCATCCATGGCAATTGCTGTTCGGAATCGGTTACAAAACGCTGCCGTACAGTAATTACCTCGGTACCACGGTAGTCGCCGACAACATGTACCTCAGCCTGCTGGTGGAAACCGGCATCGGCGGCCTGGCTGCTTTGGTGTGGCTGAATGTCGCCATCCTGCGTGCGGCGCGCCGGGCGGCGCGGGCACCGGACGCGCGCCGGTCGTTTTTCGGCGCCTGGATGCTCTGTTTCTGGTCCGGACAAGTGGTGCAGATGGCTTCCGGCGATCTACTCACTTATTGGCGCGTGCTGCCGGTGTACTTCTGGGTGCTCGCGCTGGCGGTTCGCCAATGAGGCTGCTCATCCTGGACCAGTTCAGCGATCCAGGCGGCGCGCAGCAAGCGCTGATGGAGTTGCTGCCCGCCATGCGGGAACGCGGCTGGGACGCAGCCGTAGCCATGCCCGGAAATGGCCCGCTGTTCGACCAGATCGGCGCGCTGGGTTTTGAGACTGTGCAAGTGGAATGTGGGCCCTACCGCTCCGGCCGGAAATCGGCGGCGGACACGCTGCGCTTCCTCAGCGGGGCGCCGCGACTCACGCGGCAGGTTCGGCTGTTGGCGAAACAGATACAGGCCGATTTGGTTTACATGAACGGCCCGCGGTTGCTGCCGGCGGTGGTGGGACTGCGCCTGCCCGTGGTTTTTCATTCCCACAGTTACATCGGCGCAGGCCTGTCGCGATGGATGGCAGGCGAGGCGCTACGCCGCGCGGATGCCTCGGTAATAGCCGCGTGCCGATTCGTGGCTGAGCCGTGGACGGAGTTCGTTCCCCGGGAGCGGGTGAAGGTGATCTACAACGGCGTGGCGGGGCCTGCACGAACTGCCGAGCGGCCGAGCGGGCCTCGGCGGATCGGCTGCATCGGCAGGATCGCACCGGAAAAGGGACAGCGCGAATTCCTGCGCGCGGCGTCGATTATTCATCGCGCGCTGCCCGAATGCCGGTTCGTGGTGTGCGGCGCACCGCTGTTTTCCGATGCGCGCGCGCAGCGCTACGCCGCCCAGGTGCGCGCCGCGGCGACAGGCCTTCCGGTGGAATTCACCGGATGGGTCGCGGATGTGCGCGCGGTGCTGGCCGGACTCGATCTATTGCTGGTGCCATCCACCGGCCCTGAGGCGACCACGCGAGTGATTCCGGAGGCGTACGCGGCCGGCGTGCCAGTGATTGCATTTCCCTCCGGCGGGATTCCGGAAGTGACCGCCCTGCCCGGCATGTTGGCGGACTCGGTAGAGCAAATGGCGGCGCTGGCGATCGAGCTCCTGGCGGGTCCGGAGGAAAGGCTGGCGCGGATGTCCGAAGCGGCAAGAGAACAATGGCGTGCGCGGTTCACGCTCGAAAGGTACCATCAGGAGGTGCTGGCGACGATCGAGTGGGCCGCGCGAGGCTCCGCCGCGCGCGAATTGACGAATGCCTGAAACAGGCCGGCCGCGCCCGCCGCGAGCAGCGCCGAGCCCGCCAGCACCACGCCATAACCGAAGTGCGCCAGCAGCCGGCCGGCAGCCAGCGCCGCCACCGCTTGCGCGGAAAACGCGACCAGGTAATTGAGCGCGGAGGCTCCGCTGCGTTCGCGCTCCGTCACGCGGCTCATCAGCAGCGCGTTCAGTCCGGGCTCGCTCATCCATTGGAAAGCCATGTACCACGCGTACGCCAGCACGGCCGCGGTGGCGGTTGACTGGCTTGATAGTCCGACTAGCCCGACAGCCGTGGCGGCCATCATCCACACGATGCCGGTCACCAGGCCAGCCTTCCGGAAGATAGCGGGAGCCATCAGCACGCCGGCCAGTTGCGCCACTTGCGAGCCGGAAAAAACGCTGCCGATTCGCTGGGCGGGAAATCGCAGATGCGCAAAATAGACGTTGGCGAACGGGTTGAAGCTTCCGGTGGCGAGGTTCCACACCGCGAATGCCGCCAGATACCGAAGCAGAAACGGGCTGCGCGGATAAACCCTGACGCTTTCTTTCGGGGGCTCGCCTGGTTTGAGATACCACGCCGGAACCAGCGCCAGCGCCACCAGGAGCGCGGCCAGCAACAGCACCGGCTGCTTGCCGTGCAGCCATGCTGACAGTAATCCGCCCGCATAACTGCCCACGATCCCGACCGAAAACATGACCGCGAAGAACATACTGAACGCCAGCGGGCGGCGCTTCTCTTCCACCGCGCCTGCGATGGCCGGGTTGATGGCCACGGCCCAAACGGAGAAGATCGATCCGGCGGCGAAGGCCAGCGCGATCAGCGGCAGCCTGGTAGTGGTCAGGGCGCGCATGGTGACAATCGCGGCGGTCGCCGCGATATCGGCCAGCAGCACCCTGCGCAGGCCGAAACGCCGCATCAGAAGGGCGGCCGGAATTGTGCCCACGATGCTGCCAATGGTGGCGCTGGCGCCCACCACGCCCAGGATATCTTCGCGGTAACCCAGGTCGAACAGGTGCAGGTTGTACAGCAGGAAGAAAATGAAGAGCCCGAAGTTGAACTGGATGGCGGTCGCTAGAAAAATCCAAAACTGGCTGCTCAGTCCGTTCGCCCGCCCCCACCACCGGGCGCCGGAAAATGCCGTTCCCGCGAGCGACGCCGCATGGCGGCGCGCCCGCCGTGCCACGTACGCTAAATGCCGCAGCTTGTAACGCGCGCGCTTCCGCCACGTCAATTCACTTCGCGGAACGTGAACCGCGCCGCCGTCTCGTGGCAGGTTGCCGGGCAGCAGCCGGCGCCGCGCCACGCTCCACTTATCGCGCCGCGCCTCGATCAGACTCAGATGCAACCACAGTTCCTCTTTATTGGAGTTGAACTGCGATGTTGCCGGGGCAGTCGCAAAATCGGCGAACCACTGCTGGGTGGCGCTGGGCAGCGCGGCCATCTCCCGTTCCAGTGCGGGCGCGACCCGGCATCCGAACCACTCTGTCGCCAATCGGAACGCCACGGCTTGCAGTCGGCGCAGCGGCGGCGAATGGAGCGCGCTCCACTCGTCCCAGAATTCACTGCCCTCGGACCTGGTATCCAGGAAGCGGGCAATCTCATGCGCGTGGAACGTGATGGTGTCGCCGCGCAATACGTGCCGCAGGAAGTGCAGCGCGGCATACGCCAGCGCGTCGGGGAGGCGCAGGACGTCGAGATCCACATCCGCCACGCGCAGCCTGCTGCGGCGCCCCCAGAACTCTTCGGTTCCGGGCGCACGCAGCCGCTCCACGGCATCGTTCCAAAACCGGAAGTGCAGTTCGACGGACAGCGGGATATCGATATCGAAGAAGCCGCCGCGCCATTCCCAGCCGGTCTTGCGGATCAACGTGGGCAGATGATCGGTGGGGAAGTCCTCCATCCGCGGGATCCGCTCGTAGCCCAGGTCGCGTAAAGCCGCTTCCGCTGCGTGAACGCTTTCCGGCGGTGAGAACAGATCGATGTCGTACTGCACGCGTTCCGCGGCTGGTGTTCCGAACTGCGCGCAATGCGTGATGCCCTTCAGCGCCAGAAACTCGATCCCGTGCGTCGTCAGGCACTGCGCCACGGCGCGATACGCCTTTTCGGTGCGGCGCAAGCGCTGCTGGTTCTGCGCGGCGTTGCGATCCGTTCGCTCGCGCACCCACTCGGGCATCGCGCCCCGCGCCGCACTATGCAGAGCAAGCGTGAGGTGCGAGCGATCGCAGTAATCGAGAGCCCGGCGCCAGTCGCGGTCGGAGAGGTGGCGGATGCCGCTCAACTCCGGCTCGGCAAGATGCAGCGCGGCTAGCGCCGCTGCGGGGCCGCTGGGAAGAGCGCGACATCCCGGCCAGGGGTTCGGCCGCGTGCTTGCGGCTGCCGCCGTCATTGGCTAAGAGCCGAACCGCGGCGCGCCCAGGATCGACACATCAAGCGGCACCCCCTGACGCGGCCCCGGCGCCGATCGCGTCCCCGAACTCGGAAAGCAGCCGCAATCCGTCCTCCAGCGATTCGTATTGCAATCGGCACGCAGGCAGATCGAGCAGCCTGCGGGTGGCTCGTTCGTGCATCGCGTCCACCTCCGCGCCATAGCTGCAGGAATTCAGCAGTTGACGCGCCACTTCGGCCGGCTCCACGCGCTCCATCGCCGGCCGCGCTCCCTGGCGGCGGTCCAGGCACGCCAGGCCGCCGACCCTGCACCGCAGTGCGGTGCGAATCTCCGGGAAGGCGCGCATCGGCACCTCGATTCCTATCTTGCCGTTGGGCCGCTCGCGCACGGCATAGCCGGCCAGGCGCGGAAACAAACCCGGCGCATCGTCGCGGAACCGAACCTGGTGCGGTCTACCGACGGCGGTAGCGTCGGAACCGCCGGCCAGCAGCCAGGTGCAATCGTCCGACAGAAACGTCCACCCCGCGCAGGCGGCGGCAAACGCAAGTGTGCTCTTACCGGCTCCGGATGCGCCGCAGAGCAAAACACCCGTTCCATTGCGCGCGATCGAGGCTGCGTGCAGCGGCGCCAAATAGCGTTGCGCGAGCAGCACGTAAGCAATCGACTCCAGGAAAAACCAGCGCAGCAGATTGTGATCCGCCGCGGTCTCTTTCGATACGTAAATGCATGCAAGCTGCGTGCTGAAGTCGACCACCGCGAAATTATGCGCGTCGGAGACAATCGACAACAGGTTTCGCTGCAACCGGAAACTCGGCTCGCTCGCCAGTCCTCCTTCCGCTTCCACCACCACCCGAAGTTCCATTGGCTCGCAGGCGAATTCCGGCTCGTAGTCGCGCCAGCATTCGTCGGCCGCGTCGATCACGTCGCGAGAATTCGTGGCCAGGTGCAGCCGAAAACCTACCGGCTGGTACGCCCGGCGCAGCGGCAGGTCAACATGGCAGAGCAACGGGTCGGGCCGCACTATTCCCAGAGCGTCGTGAGTGGTCACTAATCCTTGATAACATGCGCAAGCCTGTTACAGCGGTAAAACTCGTCCCGAAACCGCAGCTATATCTATCCGCGAGCAGTAAGCTGGATATAGGTGCGGGTAGCAATCGTACATTACTGGCTGTTAGATCGCCGTGGCGGCGAGAAGGTGCTCGACGCGCTGTGCCGCTTGCTCCCCGGGGCGGACATTTTTACATTGTTCTCGGCGCCGCAGACACTTAGCCAGGAAGTCCGCCTGCACCAGGTCACGACCTCATTCCTGAATCCACTGCGGCGCTGGCACCGGGCGCTGCTGCCACTGATGCCCATGGCGCTCGAGAGCTTCGACCTGCGCGGTTACGATCTGGTGGTATCGAGCGAATCCGGTCCGGCCAAAGGCGTGATCGTCTCTTCCTCCACGCGACACGTTTGTTACTGCCACACGCCTCCCCGGTACTTATGGGATCTCTATCCGGCTTATCGCAACGATTGGACCGCCTCGCGCTGGAAGCGCGCCGCCATGACTCCGCTCACCCATTACCTCCGCCTCTGGGATTACGCCTCCGCGGCGCGGGTAGACGACTTCATCGCTAACAGCCGCAACGTGCAGAACCGCATTCGCAAAACCTATCGCCGCGAGTCGGAGGTCGTGTACCCGCCGGTCGAGGTGGATTCCTTCTATTGGAAGCCGCCGGACGATTACTTCCTCATTGTCTCGGGATTGGTGCCCTACAAGCGGATTGATTCCGCGGTGCGCGCGTTTACGCGCAGCGGGCGGCGCTTGATTATTGCCGGCGCGGGTCCGGAGTACCGCCGGCTGAAGGCGGCCGCGGGCGCTAACATCACCTTGTTAGGACATGTAAACGACGAGGATCTTCGCGGACTATACGCACGGTGCCGTGCGTTGGTGCTACCGGGCGAAGAGGATTTCGGTCTGACTCCGGTGGAAGCGTTGGCGAGCGGCAAGCCCGTGATCGCTCTGGGACGCGGTGGCGCGTTGGAAACCGTGCCGGCGTTTGGTGGCGTGCTCTACGAAAGTGCGTCCGACGAATGCCTGGAGGCCGCCGTGGAGCGCTTCGAAGGCATGGAGCCACACTTCCGGCCCTCCGCGCTGCAAGCCTATGCGAGGCGGTTTTCCCCGGCTGAGTTCGCTTCTCAAATGGCGCCGATTCTGGAGACAGAGCGAAGAGGCGACAGAAACCGATCGCCCGTCTTACCACCGCACCAGAACGCGGCACTGAGCACGGCTGGCTATTCCGGAAGCGAGAACAGATAGGCCGTTAGATTCTTCTTATCCTCCGCAGAGAGCTGGTAGGGCGGCATGATGGATCCGGGAGAAAGCTTCTGCGGGTTGGCGAAGTGATCATTCACCCAACTTTGCGTCTGGCGCTTGGCCAGGCCGTTGAGCGGCGGCCCCACCTTCATGCCCACGCCATTCACCGTATGGCACGCAGCGCAGTGTCCCGCCTGGTACACGACGGCGCCGCGCACCGCGAAGTCCGGAGCCTCGGCGAGCGCGCTCGAATTCTCCGGCGTCAGCTTGAGCAGAAAAGCGGCCAGCGAATTCAACTGCGCATCACCCAGTGCCACCGGCGGCATGGCGCTGCCCGGACGGACTGCCGCGGGCTGCTTGAAGTGGCGGATCATCCAGGCCGCGTCCTTGTGGATGGCGGTGCGGGTCAGGTCCGGCCCCACCGACGAGCCGGCGGAGTGACAACTGGCGCAGCTCTCCTGGCGGAAGTAAGCGATGCCGGCCATCTCCTCCGGCGAAAGCTGGATCCAATTCGTGGGCGCCGAGTAATCCACCTGCGCCACCGCCTCGCGCGGCGTCGACAGGATGGCCGCCGCAGTAAGCCCGCTCCAGCCAATGGCCGCGAGAACCACGAAAGCGATTGCCACCGTGCGGCGTGTCACCTTCACCATCTGCGCGCGGTCGATAAACGGCACCGCGAATAGCGCCAGCACCGCGAGGCCGGGCAGAATGGTGCTGCCGACGATTTCGAGCGGCCCCTCGAAGAACTTGAGCGTCTGAAATAGAAACAGGAAATACCATTCGGGGCGCGGAATGTAAGTCGTATCGGTCGGGTCCGCCAGTTGTTCCAGCGGCACCTTGGCCGCCACTGCCAGCGTGAACAAAACGGCGAATGCGAGGAAGATGGCCGCCGTGTCTTTGAATACCTGCACTGGATAGAACGGCTTCCTGGGGAGCGCCTCATCGCCCGGCTGCGGCGTTACGCCGTGGCGGCGCACCAAATACACGTGGGCGAGAATCAGCAGCATGGTCGCCGGCGGCAGCAGCAGCACGTGCACGGTGTAAAATCGCGCGAACGTGACCACGCCGACGCCTTTCGCCGCACCCAGCAGCCGGGTCATGTACGGGCCGGCGAGCGGAGCCGAGGCCGCGATCTTAGTCGCCACCACCGTGCCCCAGTAAGCTCGGTTGTCCCAGGGGAGTAAGTAGCCGGTAAGCCCGTAAGTCAGCGTGAGCAGCAATAGGACCACGCCCAGCATCCAGGTGGTCTCGCGCGGCTTCTTATAAGCGCCGAAGACGAACACTTGCACCATATGCAGCACCACTATGACGATCATCATGCTGGCGCCCCAGTGGTGCAGCCCGCGAATCAGCCGCCCGCCGGTGACCTCGGTGAGGATATACCGCAGGCTGTTGTAAGCTTCGCCCGGCGTGGGCGCGTAGTTGAACGCGAGCAGGATGCCGGTGAACGCCTGAGTGAGAAAGAGGAACATCGCGACGCTGCCGAACACCTGGTGCCAGCCGCCCGATGCCGGAATCTTCTCGTCCAGAAAATGCGCAATGGCGCCCGGCAGGCCGGTGCGGTCCTCGATCCACGCCACCAGGCTTTCCACCTGCCGCTTCATGCCCGCCTCTCGCTCAATGTTCCGAGGCGCCCCAGCATCAGCTTGCCGTTCTCCACTTTGGTTTCGTAACGGTCGAGCGGGCGCGGCGCCGGCCCGGAGATCACGCTGCCATCTATCCGAAACAGTGACGAGTGGCAGGGGCAGAGGAACTGCTGCCGTCCGTCATCCCAGTGATAGGCGCATCCCAGGTGAGTACACTGCGGGCCGAAGGCCGTCACGCCGCCGTCGGCGCGTTTTACCACCCAGGCGGTATCCTTCTCGCTGACGACTTTCCAGGCGTCGGTGCGATTGCGTCGAAACGCCACTTCGAGCGGCGCGCCGGCAGCGAATTTGTTCAGTTCGCCGATCTCGATCCATGCGTCCTGCTGTCCGGATTTCGGCGGCGTCAGCAAATATGCCAGCGCGGGCAAGCCCAACGCGGCGGCTATCGCCGCACCCAGGCCGAGAATCCCCGCTTGAAAGAAACCGCGACGCGACCTTCGGGACCGCGCGGCCTGCGGAGCGCATCCAAGTTCTTCCATGGTGCCAGTCACCCCTCCCGGGATTGATTTGCTCTATCATATCCCCGCGGCCCCGAGGCAAATGTTGAGAATTTGAGCCGCTGATGTAACTTCGGTGTAAGAAGGGCACATGGCCGTATGGTCGATCCCGCAGAGGGCCGTTTGCACTGGCAGATCGGCACACTCCGAGGGGCTGGCGCGGGTGCTGAAGGTGGTGGCGCGTTGGTGCGATTGACGGCGCCGACGCCGCCTTGAGACCGAGGCCAGGCTGGTGCTGGAGGAGGGGGTCGAACCCTCATGCTCAGTGAAGAGCGCGGGATTTTGAGTCCCGTGCGTCTGCCAGTTCCGCCACTCCAGCAACTCTATGACTCATTTGAGTTTACCGCAGATTCGGGCCACCCGCACTGTAATGGTTCTCGTAATGGTTCGCGCAGTGATCATTTGACCCTTTGCAGCCGCGCGGCCCGCTCGCGCTTGCCCTGCTTCGCGTACTCTTCGAGGCGTTCGCCGGCACCGCGAACGTCCGCCTCGTCGACGATGTTGTAGCGGTCAAAAACGCTCCGCGTGCGGTGACCGGTAATGTCCATCGCTATCTTGTCTTGAACGCCGGCTCGCTTCATGTTGCGCACTGCTGTCCGTCGCAGGTCGTGGAACAAAAGCCCAGGTAGACCGGCGCGGCTGCATGCTTCCGCCCACCCGCTGAGGTGATTATCCAGCGGGTGGCCGTGCGCTCCATGAAAGACCCACGGGCAATCGGCCGGGCACGTCGCGCGCTGGTGCTCCAGCCAGCGCCGCATATCGCCATAGATCGGCAGTGTGCGGGCTTTCTTAGTTTTCGTCTGGCTGGCTGGCAAGCGGATCACGTTGCCATCGAAATCGACCTGCGGCCACTGAATCCGCCGCAACTCATTCTTCCGCGCGCCGGTGTGGTATCCCGCATGTTGCCTGATCTGAAGCGATCTACGCTGACTGTAATTCTCCCGATTCCACCAGCGCATCGATCAGGTGGTCGATTGCGACCGGCATGCTCCCACCACGAATTAGCACACCCAACTCCATGTTCCTCTCCAGCGCCGCCTCGGTGAGGTTAGCGCTGGTTAGGAACACGAGC
>Ga0116130_1001400_pt1 | contig 13793 bp, 13 predicted proteins | sample June2015DPH_17_5_FD_89733 | JGI IMG/M metagenome (GOLD analysis project Ga0116130, IMG submission 89733) | Peatland microbial communities from SPRUCE experiment site at the Marcell Experimental Forest, Minnesota, USA - June2015DPH_17_40 | ecosystem: Environmental > Terrestrial > Soil > Wetlands...
AATCATGCGCGGGCCCGCGCCGGCGGCCTGGGTGTAGCAGAGCGCACAAGTCTGGCTCCAGGCGGGCAGCGAGAAGCACCCGAAGACAAGCAGCAAGAGAGCGGCCTTGGTGATGGTTGCGATTCTAATGTTCATATTCCTCCTCATCGCTGTCCAATCCTCCCCGGTTCAGTGCGGGCGCATGTGGAGCAACCGGACGCTGTCGGACCAGATCATGTTCATCATGAACAGGATGAAGATCGTGTACGGGATCAAGGCCAGAGCCAGCACCTGACGTTCCTGCGCGAGGTGCATGAAATACATCACGGCAATGGACGCCTGCAAGATGGCCAGCATGAGCATCAGCATCGGCTGCGGACCGGCCATCATGGCGAAGCAGACCTGGTAAACGGCGATCGCCATAATTGTGACATACACAACGTAGGTCGTCGCCATGCCGTTTGATTTTCCGGTCGAATTCGGTGTCGTGGTCATAGAGTTCACTCTGAGTTCACCTTCCCGTAGTGGTTTCGCTAACGTTTCATGTTCATGAGGTAGACCATGGGCACAACGAACATCCAGACAATGTCGACGAAGTGCCAGTAGAGGGACCAGATCTCGATGTGCTTGGCGGAGTAGCGGCCGGCTTTGTAAGTCAACGCGACGACGGTGAGAGCGATGACGCCACCGATCACGTGCAACATGTGCAATCCGGTGATGCTAAAGAAGGTGGCGCCAAACATGGGCGCGCCCCAGGGATTCTGGAACATTCTGACGCCCTCTCCGATGAGCGAACTCCACTCGCGGAGGTGAAGGATGGCGAAGAGTACGCCCCCGGCGGCGGTGATGAGGGTCCACTTGAACGCGGCGGAGCGGTCGTCGTTTTGAGCGGCTCGGACCGCAAGAAGAATGGTCAAGCTGCTGGTAACCAGGATGAAGGTCATCAGCAAGGCGTTCCAGATGCTGGCGTGCTCGAGCGGCGTGGGCCAGTCGGCGCTGGCGTTGCGGATGTAGCCGTAGGCGAACAGGAAGGCGCCGAAGGTCACCGCGTCCGAGATGATGAACAGCCACATCACCAGCTTGCTGGATGGAATCGCAAAGGGTGACCCTTCCCCCACGCCTGCAGCGTGGGGATCGACTGCGAGATTCGCTTGACTCACGGAGCCTCCTGTTTCAGTTACAGCTTTAGCGGGACATTACAGCTTTAACCAGTCGTTACAGCTTTAACCAAACAACGAAAAGCAGGTAAATCCAAAGCATGCCCATGAAATGCCAGTAGTAAGACGTCGAGTCCATGGTGCTCTTGCGCAGGATGGGCACTGGTGCACGCAGGAGATAGATAACTCGTAACAAGCCTCCCAAGCCGCCGAGAACGTGAACGGCGTGAACAGCGGTAAGCACGTAGAAGAACGAACTGTTGGGATTCGTGGCGAGATAAAGTCCTTCAGATCGCAGCTGTAGCCAGGCCAAATACTGGCCGACTACGAAAGCGAGTCCAAGAGCCAGGGTGGCGCCGAGCCACTGCATGGCCTGCGAGCGGGTCACACCCTCGCGGCGGATGTAGCTCGCGACTTTCTTTCGCGCGAATTCGAGCGTCAGACTGCTGAGTACGAGGATCGCGCTGTTGAGATAAAGGAGGCGCGGGATGAGGATGTGGTGCCAGTCGTTCCCGGAGCCCTGGCGGACGATGAGGGCGCTGGTGAGGGCAGCGAAGGCCATGGCGATCGCCGCGAGAGCGACCCAGATGCCGGTGCGGGCGGGCTCGGGCGACCGGTCGGCGACGGCACGGAGTCCTCCGCCACCGGGAATGAGACCAGCGGAGCCGCCGCCGGGTGTTCGGGGGGAAAGCCTGGACAGCAGCTGCGAATCGATTACTGGTGGCTCGGGAACAGTCGTTGCCATACTGCTTGTGGGCCTCTCTCTTTGCCAAACTTTTCTGAAACTCAGCGGCCAAAGCCGCTACTACTTTTCCGCACTTACTGCAGCCCTAAAGGGCGTTCAACCAAACCAAAGCAAACGTCATGAACGAACTGGAGTTTTCACCTGTTCGGGCGAATTCTGCATGATGAAATCTTCCTTCGCACCCTCGACGCTGTATTGATATGGGTCGTGATATACGACGGGGTGGATGCCACCGAAGTTGTTCCACGGCGGCGGCGAAGGGACCGTCCATTCTAGCGAAGTCGCGTTCCACGGGTTAACCGGAGCCGGCGGGCCCCAGAAGCGGCTGTGGACAAGGTTGTACAGGAAGATCAGCTGAGCCGCTCCCGTGAGGAGGGCGGCGATGGTGATGAACTTGTGCACGGGCATCAACGGCGCCATAAAATCATCCACGAACGACGAGTAACGCCGGACGTTGCCGGCTAGCCCGAGATAGTGGAAGGGCATGAAGATGCAGTAAGTGCCGACAAACGTAAGCCAGAAGTGAATCTTGCCGAGGGTTTCGTTCATCATGTGGCCGGTCATTTTGGGCATCCAAAAGTAAGTTCCGGCAAAGACGCCGAAGATGGCGGCAACACCCATGACGAGGTGGAAGTGCCCGACGACGAAGTAAGTCGCGTGCAGGTAGATATCAAGCGAAGGCTGGGCGAGAAAGAATCCGCTGACGCCGCCGCTCACGAACATGGAGATGAAGCCCAAGGCAAACAGTGAAGCGGCGGTGATCTGGAGGCGCGAACCATACAGGCTGCCAAGCCAGATCAGCGTCAATACCGTTGCCGGGATGGTGATCATCAGAGTCGGGAACGAAAACACCAGCGCGGAGAATGGATTCATGCCGCTCAGGAACATGTGATGTCCCCAGACCATGTAGCTGAGAAAGCCGATCGCCATCATGGAGCCGATGACGACTTTGTGACTGAGCAGCGGCTTGCGCATGCTGTTGATCAGGATGTGGGAGACGATGCCCATGGCCGGCAGAATCGCGATGTACACCTCGGGATGTCCGAAGAACCAGAACAGATGCTGCCAGAGAAGCGGCGAGCCTCCGGAGTGGGGCTGCAGATGATCGCTGACAACCAGGCCGGCGGGGATGAAGAAACTGGTACCGGCAACCCGATCGAGGACCAGGAGCAAGCAGGCCGGGAGCAATACGGCGAAGGCCAGCAACGAGATGCAGGCGGTGACGAACCACGCCCACGTGCTGACGGGCATGCGCATCAGGGTCATGCCTTTGGCGCGGAGGTCGAGGGTGGTCGCGATGAAGTTCAGCGAACCGAGCAGCGACCCGATGCAGAAAATCGCGATCGAGATCCCCCAGAGATTTTGCCCCATGCCCAGGCCGGGGCCAGCGTCTTTGCCGATGGCGCTGAGCGGAGCGTAAGCGGTCCATCCGGAGATGGGCGGGCCATCCGGGACGACAAACGCGGCGAGCAATACGACGAAGGCCAAGAAGGTAACCCAGAACGACATCATGTTAAAGCGCGGGAAGGCCATATCTTCGGCGCCGACCTGGATGGGCAAAAAGTAGTTGCCGAAGGCGGCGAAGGGCGCGTTGGTGAGTACAAAGAAAACCATCAACGTGCCGTGCATGGTGAGCAGGGAGAGGTAGTACTCGGGCGTCATGAGGCCGCCGGGCGCGCCCACCTTGGAGAGGAGCTGAAGGCCGGGGATGGCGGCATTTGGCCAGACGAGGTGAAAACGCATGAGCCAGGAGAGGAACATCCCGATAAAGACGGCTACCAGCGCGAGGCCGTAGTACTGCAGGCCGATGATCTTGTGATCGAGGCTGAAGACATACTTCCGGAGAAAACCCCGGGGTGGACCGTGATGCACTACTGTTTCCAACATTGCTGCTTCCGACATTTACTCACCTCGAGTAAAGAGCTGAACTAAGTTTCGATTGCCCGGTGATCTTAACCATGCCACGAAACCATGCCACGAACCCCGGCCAGGAATTGCCGGCGGGTTACTGGGCCGCCTTGTCTTTCAACCACTTATCAAAATCTTCCTGCGACAGCACCGTCAAATACGCCTTCATGTTGTAGTGGCCGAGTCCGCAGAGTTGGGTGCAGACGATTTCGTACTGGCCGGTTTTGGTCGCGGTAAAGTGGACTGCAAGGTCGAGACCGGGGACAAAATCCTGCTGGATGCGGAGTTCGCGCACATAGAACGAGTGCCCGACATCTTTGGAGTGCATCATCAGGTTGATCTGGCGATTGACCGGGATGGCGAGTTCACCGGCAATGATGTCGTCGCGGGAATCAACGTCGTGTTCGGGATCGAGCCCGAAGAAATTCTGGTTGCCTTCGTCAATCTTGTCGGGATGAATAGCGCCGAACTTACCGTCCGGACCGGGATAGCGGAAGTAGAAGGCAAACTGACCGGCCTGGGCCTGGATGGTCAGGGCATTCTTGTCCGGCGGAGCAAAATAAACCGTGGCCCACGCCTTTTGGCCGATGACGCCGAGGGCAAGAATCTCCGTTCCCACTAAAAGGAAAGCGGCGATAACGAGCCCTTTGGCGCCGCCGGGGAAGGTTTTGAGCTTGTCATTCTTGCCGCGGCCTGCGAACTGCCAGACGAAGAGCGCGAGGACGAACTGCGCGGCGAGAAAGGAGATGCCGGCTTCCCACATGGTCTCGTGCATCTGCTCGTCGATAGCCGGCCCGTGCGTTGAAACATCCGCGGGAGGTCCCCAGTAATTCATCACGATGGGGACGGCCGACAAAATCGCGATAATCGCAATAGTGACTGCAAAAATCTTTCCCATTGGTTATCTCCGCTTGCCCTGCTTAAGTACGGATGCGGCGGAGAGGCTCACCTCCGCCGCCGGTGCGTCAGTAGGCTTTCGCCTTGAAGGTGAAGTTGACGTCTTTGGTCTCGTTGCCGGTGATGGTGACGTCGGCAGTCTGAGTGCCGTAGTCCTCGTGCCAGGCGGTGATGGTGTACTTGCCGGGAGGCAGGTTCGGCAGCTTGAAGTCCCCTGAACCCTTGCTTACGTCGTAGTGCGAGGTTTTGAGCACCGCGAAATAGCCATGCATCCACGGATGGACATTACATTTCACCGAGATGAATTCTTCCTTATCGTATTTCTCGACGATGGGCGGCGTGCCGGGCGGCTGGGATTTGTTCCACTCGCGGTTCACTTTGGCCAGCGGATGAATGTTGTGCGAAGTTTGGTCTTCGTTGGTGATCTTGAGTTCCTGGTTGGTGTGCATGACCAGAACGTGCGGAATATACTGGCAGCCTTTCTGCTCGTAGGTGACCGCCTGCGTCGGGACCTGACCGTCATCGGGAGCCCCGGACGAAACGTACACCACCACGTTTTCCAATGCATTGTTGGGCCCGGTCACAACCGTTTCGTTAGTCACGGGTGTGGCATGCTGCTTGGCGCAGCTCGGTTCTTTGGACATATCGATGGGTTTTTGTTTGGCGGGCGTGCCCGTGTAGGTCACCTTGCCGCTAACCGTTCCAGCGAACATCAGGGACGGACAAACGAGCAACGTCAAAAGAGCTAGCAGCATTTGCTTCGTGCGCATTCGAGTACTCCCTCCTTCGGGTCTTGGTATTCGTTATGATGAACGAAACCCTCGGTAAGATTCATTTACTGGCCGCCACCGGGCGACTTGTTATCGGCCGGGGCGGCTGGCGCCGGGTTTTTATCCACGTACGGGGGAATCACTCCGTGCGCAGCCGACAGAACTTCGTTCTCCTTGCCGTGACGATCGACCTGCAACGTGCGCAGGAAATGGACGAGATCCCAGGCGTCGTTTGGCTGAATCACGTCAGCAAAGGAAGGCATGGGCGTGCCGTCCACGCCGGTCACGAAGATCTTGTAGATATCCTCGTTGGTGTTGCCGCACTTGAAGCGCGAGTCGTCTTTGCCCAAGGCGAAGTTGTAGGGACGAATCGGATTGTCTTTGCTGTCGTTCGCCCCGAGAGGAACCGGGGAATGGCGTTCGGATCGCGCGCGTGCTGCGCGAGTTGACAGCGATCAATCCAGCGTATAAGACTCTTGCAACAGGGGCACGGAGCCGGTCGTGATCTGGGACAAGAGTTTTCGCGGTACGGGGCTGAATGGTTGGGTTGCGTCTCATCGAATGGAACTTTGTCTTCCACGTTATCTCCGGGTGGCGGCAGCATTTCTTCTACTCACTGCGGCGGCGATCCCCTCGCATGGCCGCGAAAAAGATGTTCTTCAGTACGGCGCAGGCCTGATCGTCAATGTTCCGCTGCCGGAACCCGAAGTCGCGCAGGTTGTGGAAGACGTGGCGCAGAACACGATTATCCGGGGAAGCAAGGAATACAACAAAGACGAGTACATCGCGGGAGCGGTCGCGGCCACGTCTACGCCGGTGTTTCCGGCCTGGACCGAGGGAGGCAAGGTCTTCTACAAGGTGCGGAAGCAGGCGCTGGATCCGCGAAATTTCAAGAACAGCGGCGATGTTGGAACGCTGGCCGTGCGGTATGTGGTGCAGCCACAGGGCGACAAGAATACAGTCCTGCGAATTGACGCTCTGTTTGTGGAAGATTTTCGGCACAGCGTCCACCAATCGAACGGCTCGGTGGAAAGTAGCTAGTACAAGGACATCCATGACCGCCTCGAAGCGGTCGAGCTGATGAAAAAGGAAAACGCCGAGGCTTTACAAGCGAAACAGGAACGTTTGGCGAAACAAAACTTTGGCCTGGGAAGCGACACAGTTGTGCTGAGCACTCCGCCATCGACGGCGAAGTCCCTCGATAGCGCGAATGGCGAGAGCACGACTGGTGAGAGAACGACTGGCCAGGCGGCGCCGACCTCGGCGCTACAATCATCCCCTGCGTCACCAACATCCGCGATGCCGCAATCGTCGGCGGCGTCTGAGCTGCCCGCTGAATCACTGGAACAACACGTTGCGGAGCTGCGCCAGCAGGTGGAGCGACTGGTCAAGAAGCCCGGGGCTCCGCTCAAGTCCGCTCCGTTCCACACGGCGAGCACGCTGAAATCGCTGGAGCCCGGCGTCGAAGTTCTGATTCTGATTTCCACGCCCTACTGGTACGGGGTCGAGACCCACGACGGACAGCACGGATGGATTCGGCGGGACAAGTTGGAGCAGGTGCCATGACGCGGCGGAGTTTGCCAGTGCCTCGCCGATTACTTCGCGCCACGCTGTGGGCCGCGTTTCCGCTGGCCGTGCTTCCGATGGCCGTGGCGCAGAGCGGCAGCGCGCCAGCAGGCGCGAACGAGCGCACCTACCGTCAGTCGAAAAGCGCGGTGGAAAGAGCGCTGCAGGAGTTGCAACCATCCATGGGGGGAAGGCTGCCGGTGCTGGAAGGATTCGCTTTGCCTGGCGACCATCCCTTGAACCGCTACCAGCGGGCGTATTACCAATCTGCCGTGCAGGTGAGCTCGACTGCGTCGGGCGGATCGGTGGTGCGGGTGAGCACGAAGGTGACGGCATGGTACGCGGATTCAATTTCATCTCGCTCGGGATACCAACTGCTGACTTCGAATGGCCGGCTCGAATCCGACCTTCTCGACCAGTTAACCGATCTACTGGCGACGAGGCCCAGTGCGACGAGTTCGGGCGGGAGTTCTAGCGAGAGTTCTAGCCAAAGTTCCAGCGAAAGTTTTCCGGTGATCGCTCCGTCGGCGGCGTCGGCTAAGCGGCCAGCAATTGCGGACAAAGGAATTGCGGACAAAGGCCTTGCGGAGCCGACCATCTCGGCGCCGATGCCGAGGTTGCCGGAAACCGGGCGCACGTTCTCGTCTTCGTTGGAGCAGGGTTTGTCGGGTCAAGCTTTGTCGGCTCAGCAACTGGCGGATGCGAACAATTCGCAGAAGAAACCCCCCGATCAAACAGCAACCGGCTTGCAGGCGGAGGCGGCGAGTTTGGAGGAAGTGCTCAAGAACCAGGCGCATCCGAAGAATCTGGTCGCGATAAAGAAAACAGGAACTCCGGTGGTTGCGACTCCCAGTTTGAATGGCAAGACCTTGTTTCTGGCGAGCGCGCACGATGAGTTTGAGATGTTAGATTTCAATGCGGACTGGGTTCACGTGCGGATATCCGGCTTGTCGCGGGGATGGATCTGGCGCACCAGCCTGGAGATGCCGGAGGGCATTTCGGATATTCCGCAGGCTGGCGCGAGTACCAAACCCGTTGCGGCCGATCTGTTTCAGGTGACGCGCGAAGAGACTGCGCCGTTTCCGGGGGATTGGGAGCCACTTCGGGGCAGGAACGTGAAAATCATCTCGGTGCAAAAGATCCAGGAAAACGAGAAGGACAGCGGCGCGCGAGCGAAGCTGGAATTCGCCAAGTCTTTCCTCGACAAAAGCTACGCGGAACTGGCGGCAAAATCACAGGAACTATCCGGAGTCGTGTTGATCTTCGATTCGGTCGATGGCGGCATGATCGCCGCGACGCTCCCAACCGTTCAGCAATGGAAGGCGGGCACGTTGTCCGACGCAGCTCTTTGGCATCAGTGTTATTTTGATCCACCTGAGACATTCAATGTTTCCGGCCCTGCAGGCAGTCGCTAGTTGCCAAAGATTGCGTTTGGTGCGAGGATCGTGCGAGCGAGACGCGCTGTCGCATTAAGTTTTGGCTTGACATTGAAGAGATGGCGCGTTACCAATGCCGTCTCTTGACGTTGGTCTGTTCCGTGGGGATTTTTTCGGGATTGCCGGTTTGAGTTAAACCGCCGGATGAGGGCGGAAGGGGCAAACGGGCGAGTGTGGGGTCCATGTTGCAAAAATTTGCTTCTCTGCTGCGCGATTACGCCGAACTGACTAAGGCGCGCATTACGACTCTGATCGTGCTTACGGCGTGGTGCGGCTACTTCTTTGGCGCGCACCGGTTGGGCGTGTCGTCGTGGTCGCTGGGCCTCGTCCATGCCCTGTTGGGTGTGGCGCTGGTTTCGAGCGGAACGGCGGCGCTGAACGAAGTGCTCGAATCGAGCGTGGATGCGCGGATGCGGCGCACTGCGCTGCGCCCCTTGCCTTCGGGACGCATGACCAAGGCACACGCCGCCACGGTCGGATTGGCGCTGACTCTGGGCGGTTCCGCTTATCTGGCGATCTATGCCAACTTACTAACTGGGTTATTGGTGTTCTTGACCGCACTGGTGTATCTGGCGGCATACACTCCACTGAAGAAAGTTTCTCCGGTGTGCACATTTGTGGGCGCGTTTCCCGGAGCGATGCCGGTGGTGCTGGGTTGGACGGCGGTGCGCGGAAAACTGGAAATCGAGACTCTGATCCTTTTTGCCATCATGTTCGTCTGGCAGTTTCCGCATTTTCTCTCGATCGCATGGCTCTATCGCGAGGACTATGCGCAAGGCGACATCCGCATGCTGCCGATAGTGGATTCCGATGGAAAGTCCACGGTGTGGCGGATTCTGGCCTATTCCGGAGCGTTGATTCCCGTGAGCGTTTTGCCGGTTGCGATGGGAATGGCGGGACGCGTGTATTTGGTTGGGGCCATCCTGATGGGCGCGGCGTTGTTCCGTGTGTCAATGGGAATGGCGTATCCGCAACTGCCGGCAACGGCTGCGGCATCCAAACCGCACGCACGGCGCTTGCTGCGGGCGACGATCATCTACCTGCCCGCGCTGTTCGCGCTCATGATGGTTAACTCTGGCAGTTAGTCGTCACTAACAAGGCGGGCTCGGGTTCGTTTGTTTGTCTTGTGTTAGCAGGCTACGGAAAAAGTCCCAGCCCCTAAAGGGGCAGTTCATCTCGACGACTTGCGGCATCGCTAAAGCGATGCCCTGATACGAAACCCGATTCTTTCAGCAGTCTGTTCGAACTGGAACTCGATCCCGCGGCGGATGGGTTCGCCGAGCAAGTCCGGAATTACTCCAACTCCAATTCAATTTTCTTTGTCGCCGGTTCGAGCTTTGCGATCCGAAACTTGCGGATCTGCCCTGTCCGCATGGCTTCCGGCTTAGTCTCGTCGGCGGCAGTGCCGCTCTTCCAGCGTGCCTGCAGCATGGAACCGAGCGACGACAGATCAGGCTTTGACGACAGATCAGGCTTTGATGAAGAGGAAGATGACGGCGAATCCAGTTCAGCGCGCTTGTCTTCGTTGGCTGGCTTTGCCGAACGCTCCTCGGGGATCCGGCACGTCGCCACGACACCTTCGCCCAGCTCCACGCCTGCGCGTCCTTCGGAAACCTCGATCATGCGGCCAGTAACGATATCGCCTTCTTTATGTTCGGCGAGGTATTCATCCAGGCCGGTTGGAACCAGCTGTTTCATGCTCAGGCGTATGAGCCGCTTTTCCGTGTCGAGCGCGAGCACCTGCGCCTTCACCACTTGCCCGGCCTTCAGCACTTCTTGCGGGTGATTGATGCGCTTTTCCGCGCTGATTTCGCTAACGTGAATCATCCCCTCAACGCCTTCGGTAAGCTGCACGAAGGCGCCGAACTTCGTCAAGCTCGTTACCGGCCCTTTGATCACCGTGCCCGGCGCAAACTTTTGTGCAGCCCCGGCCCAGGGATCGCCCAGCGCCTGCTTCAGGCCGAGGGAGATGCGGCGTTCTCCCGCGTTCACTCCGAGAATCACGGCTTCGACGGTCTCGCCCGGCTTTGCTACATCCGCCGGAGTTTTCACTCGTTTGGCCCATGACATTTCGGAAATATGAATAAGACCTTCAATGCCCGGCTCGAGTTCCACAAATGCGCCGAAATCGGCGATGCGGGTAACTGTGCCTCGCACCCGTTCGCCTGCCTTGTATTTTTCGGCGACGGCTTCCCACGGATGCGGCTGAAGCTGCTTCATGCTGATCGCAATGCGCCGCTTGTCCGAGTCGATCTTGATGATCATGGCTTCGATCTGTTGGCCCACAGAGAGCACGTCAGAGGGCTTGCTGACGCGACGCCATGAAATTTCGCCGACATGAAGCAGGGCGTCCGCGCCACCAATATCGACGAACGCGCCGTAATCGGTCAGGCTGCGCACCTCGCCCCGCACGGTATCGCCTTCTTTGAGTTCCGAGTAGCGGCGCTCCTTGCCGGCGCGTTCTTCGTCTTCAGCAATGGCGCGGCGATCGACCACCACGTCTTCCTCGGCCACGTCGAGCTTGATGATGCAGCAGCGGATTTCCTGCTCGACCAGCTTCTCCAGTTCGGACGCGTCACGGGTTCCGCTGCGCGAAGCGGGCATGAAGGCTCGCACTCCCACATCCACGCTTAACCCGCCCTTGACCACGCCCGTCACGGTGCCCATGATCGTCGACTTCTCTGCGAAAGCCCTCTCCAGCGACGCCCAGTCGGTGGGGCGCTCGACCTTGCCGCGGGTCAGTTCATAGTAGCCTTCCGGATCGCGCCCCTTGATGGTGACCTGCACTTTGTCGCCGGGCTTCGGCGGCTTGTCCGCCGGGAACGCCGAGAGCGGCAGAACGCCTTCCGTCTTGAATCCGATATCGAGAACGATGGAGTCGGCGGTCACGGCAATCACTGTCCCTTCGCGGCCCTGAGCGCCGTCCCTCTTGCGGGAATGACTCTGCTCGTACTCGGAAAAAATGTCTTTGAACGATTCGGCCGGGAATGATTCGGCCGGCTCGTTGGCTGGCGTGGGTTCAGGAGTGTTCGGGTTGGACGTGTTTGGGTCGGACATACTTGGATTGGACGTCTCTGGATTGGACATGAAGAGGTTACAGCCCTGCGGCGTGATCCCGCCATAGGATAACACCGCTGAGTGCCCATCCGGAGGCTGGGAAGGTAATCAGCGTCGTTGTCGGCGATTGCGCAAAGATCGAACCCGGTGTGCGAGAGCTGGGACTCGGCGATTTCCGTCTGATGGACACCGACGGAAAAGTGCTGTAGCGGTCTGATGCTGGTGAAAAAAGAAACGGACCGGCGGCGAGAGGCCACCGGTCCGCGATTTGCGCCGGCTAGAGCCGTGTTGACGATCTAGAGCGAAGATCTACTATTCAGGCATCCATTCCACGCTGCCGCGAAGACCATCCAACGCTTGCGCCAATCAACGCACGTGCATGATGTCGCCGCGCTTCAGGCGAGAAACAGATCATCTTCGCCGTGCACTCGCCGCAACTCTTCCGGCGCTTTCATCGGCACGCCCACGGCGATTCCGAGCAACGCATCCAGCGTCTCCACCCACAGCATCTGACTAGCGAACACGCTGCCAAAGTTTCGCGACACCGACTGTGCCACCTCGTTCAAGTCGAGCTCCCGCCCCAGTTCCTTCTGCATCGAGGTCACGGGCTTCGCCGTGCTACCGCAGGGCACGATCAGGTTGAAGTAGCTGAGATCCGTATTCACGTTCAAAGCGAAGCCATGCGAAGTAACGGAGCGCGAAATGTGCACGCCAATCGCAGCGATCTTCGCTGCTGGCTCCGCGTCTGTCCAAGCCCCCGTCAGCCCGGTCACGCGCCGAGCCGCAATGCCGAAGTTCGCGCAACTCCGGATCAGCACCTCCTCCAGTCGCCGAACGTAGTCGATGGCACCGAGCGTCTTGCGTCGCGGCTGCGGAGGGTCTGCTTCTACCGCCGAGGGCTCTAACTGATAGCTGATGGCTGAAGGCTGAGAGCTGCTGTACGCCCGCAAATCAAATATCGGATACCCCACCAGTTGCCCTGGCCCGTGAAACGTAACATCCCCGCCGCGATCGCATTCGAACACCTCAACCCCGCGAGCGGCGAGCACGTCGCTTGAAGCAAGCACGTTGGCAGCTTTCGCATTACGCCCCAACGTGATCACGGGTGTGTGTTGAAGCAGCAGTAGCATATCGCCGATCTGTCCAACCTTGCGCAGTTCGACCAGCCTACGCTGCAGGCGCAGACCTTCGCCGTAGTCGACGACGCCGAGTTGGAGAACGGAAATCAAGGCTAGCAGCATTATATGGAAGATGGTTGTGTGGCGCGGACACTCCTGTCCGCGAAGAGTATCCGCAAAACCTAAAGTACGGGGAGTGAACCGGCCGCAACCCCTCCAGCAGCAAGAGTTTCGGAGCAAAGTCTGCCCGCCCTCGGACGCATGCCGCACGCCGCAGGGGCAGCCCCCGCCAGCCCCAAAAAATCCCGCTGTGCAGATCAAGTAACTTTTTTGATTCCCCCCTTGCGCAATGCCGAGGGGTTTGGTATAAAAGATCGAGTCGAGGACAAGTGACTGGTGTGTCTGAGCTGCCCGCTGAATCCTCGCGGCGGCTTTCGGCATCCAATTCAGTAAGCCTCCAAATTGGCCCCTTTCCGGGGTTCGCATTCGGGGACAAAGTTCCCTGAAGGGTTTCCGCGAATAGCAGAGCCTCCAAGCGATCTTTAATTTTCGAATCGTCTTCCGCTTCGGCCTGCGCCGGATTTTGTAGCGAGCAAAAGTGGAAGCGCGTTTTCGGGCGCGCTGTAAAGAATTCCCGCAAAGAGTTCTTGAAGAGTTCTTCAGTCTGGCTTTATGCCGCACTGGATGGAAACTCCCCGCACTGTTAATAACAGGTGGAAATCCTGTGATCTCAGCGGGTTGACAGCAGTCGCCGAAGCGCGATAGCTTTAAAAGGTTTCGAGGACGCACAAATTTCCGCAAGGGAGTTTGCGCGGACTGAAGGCGCACCGCTCAGGCGGGAAGCGGATCGGTCTTTGACAAAAGGTTGAACGTGCCAGTCGTGAGATGGAAATGTTCGGGCTCAAGTCTGAACGTACTCACAAGATGGACCTCTGCCTCAGCAGGCGGAGGTTGCCTGTCTGCCCAGACAGGCTCAGGTTTCAAATGAGAGTTTGATCCTGGCTCAGAATCAACGCTGGCGGCGTGCCTAACACATGCAAGTCGAACGGGAAAGTGGAGCAATCCATGAGTATAGTGGCGACCGGGTGAGTAACACGTGACTACCTGCCCTTGAGTGGGGGATAACCTCGGGAAACCGAGGCTAATACCGCATAATATCG
>Ga0116130_1001401_pt1 | contig 13790 bp, 15 predicted proteins | sample June2015DPH_17_5_FD_89733 | JGI IMG/M metagenome (GOLD analysis project Ga0116130, IMG submission 89733) | Peatland microbial communities from SPRUCE experiment site at the Marcell Experimental Forest, Minnesota, USA - June2015DPH_17_40 | ecosystem: Environmental > Terrestrial > Soil > Wetlands...
GCGCGTCCTTCACCAGCGCAAGCGCGCGGCTGCAGGCTGCGGCAAAGGCGCTGACCGTGTTCGGATCGGTCTCCGCCGCCGCATTCCAATTGATGGTCAGGCAAAAATAGACCCAGCGGTCGTCGAAGAGCATTCCTCCGGGCACGCACAAAGCATGATAGCCAGGCACGTCAACGCTCCCGCCTTTGACGAACGCACTCACACCCAGCGGTAGAGGCACCAGCCAGATAGCGTCGCCCATCGACAGGATCCGTCTGAACTCATTCAGCGTCTCTTTGTTGTGGAAGAATTGGCCCTGCAAGGCCCGCGAATAGTAGGACACGAAATCGTCTGCCGAAGCCGCCAGGGACTCGACTTTGTTCATGGGCGAATTGACAATCGACTGGTTGGCCGCCGCTCCTATTTCTTCCCACGTGAATGCCTTGTAATTCTTTGCGCCCAGGAGATAGCCAAAGAACACGCGAGTGCTTTCGGGGACCATGACGCTGTTCAATCCAGCCGAAGCGATGAACTCGCGCACTTTGTCTGGGCCAACGTGCTTTAGGCACATATCCGTTCCAGTGTTGTCGCTGTGCATAATCATCGCTTCCAGCGCGGTACGCTCGGAGACCTTGCCGATCAGATTTGGGGGATTGAACGTCGCGCTATCCAACGACCAGACGCTGGCATCGAGCGCCAGTTGTTGTGCCGTGAGGGTTTTAACCACCTGAGGTGAGTCGGCTTGGCGCAATGCTTCGCAAAGGACAAACGTCTTGATGGCGCTCCCCACAAACATCTGTTTCGAGGAGTTGGATTCCACCAGAAACTCTGGCTTGCCGTTGGCCGCAGGCGCTTGAATCTTGATGGCCACATCCCCCGGTAGCGATTTGAAGAGTGACAAAATCGCTTGCGGAGACGTCTGCTCTTTTCCTTCGGCCATCGTGGGAAGTGCCAGTGGCCCCACTCCAACTGCTGCGGCCGCCCCTGCGGCTCCTGCCAGAAACTCGCGCCTTGAACGAAACATATCTCTACTCCTCTCACCTGATGCCGGCTTGGCTCGCGTCACGCAGTTCCAGAGTCTAACGCTGGTTCGTCACAGTGACCGCCTACGCGGAAGCGGAGCTGCCACCGCGCATTTTACGCGATCGAAGGAACTTTGCCGATATCAGCAAAACGGCTGCAATTGCGCCGAAGATTGCGCCCATTCCCAGCATCACCAGAGGCACAAGGAAAAAGCGCAGGTTCCATCCGGCGCCGATTCGCGCTTGCGTGGGCATCCGCGGATCGTAACGGATAAGATGACGGCTGCCAACCGGGAACTGAGAAGCCCGCTTGGCAGTTTGCTCATAGTTCTGGCTCTGGAAGCTGATCAGCTCTGCCGTGATCGGTCTATCGTCAACGGTGTAGAGCACCTGCAACTTGGCGGCGTAAAGCTGCTCGTGCGGGGGCGCCGGCTGCGTTGCCACGTCGCTGCGGAGGACTTGTGCTTGGGTCTCGGGCCAGGTTTGCAATACCTGATACTGCCGCCAGAAAAAGGGCAGGCTCAAAATCACCGACAAGGTGCAAAGGATGAGGTTGGCAACTCCGAGGAACACCAGAAGGCCGTGTTTTTCGCTATTCAAGCGCGCACCATGAAAATCGTGTTCACCACAGAGACACAGAGGACACGGAGAAAATCAGAACCAAAGTCTGAACAATTTCAGTTTCGACCAGGGGATTAGTTTCTCAGTAAGCCTGCAACGTTTTTTGAAGGTTGCTGTGTGCCTCTGTGTCTCTGTGCTGATTCGTCTTACCCCCCGCGCTTCAGGTCCTTCATTTCTTCGCGGACCCGGCGGAAGCGGCGGAGCAGTGATCCGAGGTATCCCAGCAATATCACCCACGTGACGATGTATGCGGCTTTCAATGCGACTGGGCCGGTCATCGCGAGTCTCCTTGTAGGGCTGCCGCGGCGTGCGTGGCTTCAACCTTTTCTTCCAGCATCTGCAAGCGGTAACGGACCACCATCAGCACAATCCCGACGCAGGTGAACGCCGCCAGGTTCCAGAAGAAGGCGTGCAGCATGGCCGGATCGAGGCCCGAGTTTTCGCCGCCTCCCATCACCGGGGAAGGATGCTGGGTGCGAAACCAGCGTATCGACATGTAGACAATCGGCACGTCCACGAATCCGAAGATGGCCAGGGCCGCCGCCAGCACTTGCGTCTGTCCTCCCGCCGAAAAACGCCGCAGCACCAGATAGCTCACGTAAATAAGCCACAGCACCAGCGTGGTCGTGAGGCGCGCATCCCATGTCCACCAGATGCCCCACACCGGGCGCGCCCAGATCGGACCCGTGATCAGGACAATAGTGCAGAACGTCACTCCAACCTCGGCGGAAGCCGCGGCCAGAGCGTCGCTGGCGAGATTGCGTTTCCACAGGTACACCACCGACGCCAGAAAGTTGACGAAGAAGCACACTCCAGCCGTCCATGCCGAGGGGACGTGATAGTAGAAGATGCGCTGGACGTCGCCCATGGTCTGCTCAGTGGGAGCCACGAATAATGCCTGGTAGGTGCTGAAGGCCAGCAGCCCGAGGGTGAGAACGACAAATGCGATAAATAGCTGTTTCATTTCGTACTCAACATACTTTCACATTGGTTCCAGAGTTTTTCGGCAAACTGTCTAGCCACTACCCACTAACCACTAACCCCTGGTGTTTCATTCCGCGTTTAACACACTTTCAAACAGAAGAAGGCAGACCGCCGTGAATACCACATCGTAAACCGCCAGCATCTTGATCCAGAAATCCGGTGAAGCTTCTCCCGTTAGGATGGAGGTGGTGGCATCCACCATGGCTAGCAACGCCGGTATCGAGATTGGGAACAGAATGAGGGGGAGCATGATCTCGCGACTGCGCGTGCGAATCGAAAGCGCCGCGAAGAAGGTGCCATTGACCACCAGCGCCCAAGTTCCGAGCAGCGCCACCACGATTAACTGCCAGACCGGCCCAACCGAGCGCAAGTCGTAGAAAACTACAAACAGCGGAGCCATCAGCGCTTCCAGCACCACCACGAAGAAAAAATTGCCGATCGCTTTGGCCAGAAACAACGCATTCGGAGGAGCTGGCGACACCCGGTAGGCATCGAGCACTTGATTGCGCAGTTCGCGCGCCCAAGTCTGGTTCAGTGCCACCACTGCCGCGAACAGGAAAGCCACCCAGATCAGGCCGCCCGCGATGCGGCGCGACTCCTCCGCGGTGGGATTGAAGGCGAAGCTGAAGATCACCACCACCAGCAACGCGAAGAACAGCATGGAGTTGATTGCGTCCTTGGAGCGCCACTCCATGAGCAGATCTTTCAGCAGGGTCGTGCGCGTCACGCCAATGGTGGTCATCGCGGCGTCCACTCCGCATTCGAGAGCGCTGCTTTGCGGACTGCTTCTTCGCGGGACACAATCTGTCCGGCAGCCATGTGCACGAACTCGTCGGCCACGCCCTCCATCAGTGTGGCCTGGTGGGTCACCACGAAGATGGTCTTGCCCTTGTCGCGGACCCTTCCCAGCACCGCGGCCATCTCGCGCGCCGAATGCACATCCACGTTGGAGAACGGCTCGTCGAGCAAAATCAACTCCGGATCGTGAAGCACGGCGCGAGCCAGAGACAGCCGCTGCCTCATGCCTTGCGAATACTGACCGATGCGGCGAGACAGTTCCGGGTCGAGCCCGACCATCTGCATCGCCTTGCGGCAAACCGTGTCGTCGTCGAGACCGTACAAGCCCGCGAAGTAGCGCAGGTTTTCCATCCCGCTTAACTCGTCATAGAGCAGCGGGGCATGTCCCATGTATCCCACGCGATGAGCGACCTTGCGATGATTTTTCGTTCCCAGCAGCGTGAAGCTGCCCTGGCTGGGCTCCATCAGTCCGGCGACCATGCGTAGCAGGGTGCTCTTGCCGGCGCCGTTATCACCCAGCACCACGTACAGGCGCCCAGGCGCAAAGCTGGCTGAGATGCCGCGGATGGCGGCAAACCGGCCAAAAAATTTCACCAGATTATCGAGGACTATGGCAGGCGAAGAAGAGAGATCGCTGCTGCCTGTCATGTTGTGTGCTTCCGTAACACTCGTTTCCAGCCGGGAATTACTGGCCCGGCGTGCCCGGCTGTCCCGCTAGATCGGCTTTCTGCGCATTTCCGTTGGCGGCCGGAGCGGCGTCCGGCTGCCCTGGCTGTTTGGGAGCGTACTTGGAGGCGCACTTGGCTTGAATGTTGGTGGCACGGAAGACGCCATCGTATCCAAATTTTCCTTCCGCCAAGGCCTGCGCATTGTCCTTGAAAGTGTCAGGCGGCGCTTCGCTGCCGTTGTAAACCACTGGCAGGGTGCGATCCTGCTCGACCAGCAGGAATTCCAGATGAGTTCCCTGGCGCTTAATCGACCCGGGCTGAACGTTGCCGGCCACGCGCAGCCGTTTGCTGAAGGCGTCATTACCCATGCCGTTCAGTTCCTTGATCGTGACATAGTAGCTCTTGCTGTCTTGCACGCCGGTGTAGGCAAGATAGCCGAGAGCCACGATTATTATGACGATCACCGCGCCGAAGCGTACGTACCTGCGTCCCTGATCTGACATCAAACTAAATCCTCTGAGTTGTTGAACGCCTGACGGTGGAAGCGTCAGGGCATCCGTCGTGCTTCTTTCCGAATGGCTTAAGGATAACGCTTTTGAGCGCACAGCGCCATGTGATTCAGATCACATCGTTCGTTGACTTTTGCCATAAGACAGCAAGAACAAGCCAGCACTGGCTTGCGGGGAACGCTTAAGCCGCGCCGCGCTGGCGATTCGCCTCGGCCAGGCTTGAGTGCACCAGTTCGATCAGTTCGGGCGGCGGCAGCGGTTTGGCCCGGAAGATAACCTCCAGCCCTTCGTACTCGGAGTGGGCGTCCGGCAGGCCACTGAGCACAATGACCGCGATCCAATCGTTTTCCGCGCGGATTCGGCGCACCAATTCCGGCCCACTACTGCCCGGCATCAGGTGATCGGTGACGATCACTCCGATGCGATCGCGCATCGTGCGAAGCGTAGCCAAGGCCCTCTCGGCGGTGGTAGCGATGGACACCTGGAAGCCAGCCCTTCGCAGGACCGCTTCGCGGACACTCAGTTGCACAGGATTGTCGTCAATCAGGAGAACTTGGTTCAAGAATCCATCTCCCGCACCTCTTCCCGGAAATTTGGCTTACCCAAAACCCGAGAATCACTGCCGACTACCTCAAGACCCTAAGCGGTACGCTGCTGGCCGCAAACCTCTTCCTTCGCTCGCAACCAATCCTGCTCGGGAGAGCCGCCCACACCTCCGCGCTGCAGGTACAGCTCATAGGCGCGTGTGCGGATCTTCTCCTCTACAACCGGCGAGGGTTGAGACGCGTGAGCGAATTCGGGCGTCGTCGTCACCGGTCGCGCTACCTGAGCGGCACTTCCGTTTTCAGGCTGAGTACCATTCCCGACTGCGGGAGTAGGTTTGCGGCTCCGTTTTTTCGGCGTGGTGCCATCATTGGCTCGTGTTGCTTTAGGCATCGTACTTGACTCCTGGACCAAGAAATTTGCAGCCGGTCCGCGCTCAACGAACAGTCGCGGCCGATCACTACAGCTTCAACTATAAACGAATCCGCCGCTCTGCGAAGAGCCGGGGTACCTTTTTCCACAACTTTGTGCGACTCAAATGAACATTCTGTTACTGATCACAGGTGGCTATCGTTTCAAGGTTCTTTGTTGTCCAATGTGAGGTTGGCAGCTCGACGACTCAGGAACCAAGCTTCCTGGGCTTGCGTATAACTAAACTAGGGCGGAGTCCCCGTTCACTGCGATGCTATTTTTCGAGATCCTGCGACAGATGTTGCGAACCTTGTGGGCGCACAAGCTACGCTCGTTCCTGACCATGTTTGGCATCGCCTGGGGAGTGGGGTCGCTTTTGCTGCTGGTGGGACTGGGAGAGGGATTCCGCTCAGGCAACCGGCGCGAGTTGAACTCGCTCGGCGAAGACATCATGTTCATGTTCCCCGGACGGGCCCCGGCGGTCGCAGGCAACATGAGCTCCGGTCGCGAGTATCGCCTCACATTTAAGGACTATCTTGACGTTCAGCGCGAAGCCCCACACGTGCGTGCGGTTGCGCCCGTGCTGAGAAGGCAGGACATTCGCGAAGTCAGCGACTACGGCAACACTAACGGCGAGGTTGTTGGAGTTCCTCCGCACTTCAACACCATTCGTTACCTGCCGCTCGACAGCGGCCGCTGGATTAATGACGCCGACGATACCCAAAAGCGGTTCGTGTGCGTGGTTGGGGACGAGATGGTGAAGAACCTGTTTCCCGGCGGCAGAACTGCAGTGGGCAGCGCGATCCTGCTGAATGGCATTCGCTTCGAGGTGGTGGGAGTGGTGCAGCGGGTAGGTCACGGCGATGACAACTCGACCAACAACCGCGTCTTCCTCACCTACACCATGATGCACCAGTTCTTTCCGTTGGCTGGGGAACAGCAACAGGACGCCGTCTCGTTCTTGAACTACCGTCCGCGGGTGCGCGACGAGCATGATATCGCTCGTCAGGAAGTTCGGAAGATCGTCGCCCGCAATCATGGCTTCGATTGGCGTAACGACGATGCCTTCGAAGATTGGGACACGGTCAAGAACGCGGAGACGGTGGGCAAGATCTTCGATGTGATGGATATTTTTCTGGGCGGAGTTGGCCTGGTCACGTTGACTCTGGGCGCGATTGGCATCGTCAACATCATGCTGGTGGCGGTGAGCGAGCGTACCCGCGAGATCGGCTTGCGCAAGGCGCTGGGCGCAACCAACCACAGCATCCTCTTGCAGTTCTTTCTGGAAGGCGCCTTCCTCACCCTGATGAGCGGCGCCATCGGCATGGGTGGGGCTGCGCTTCTCATGCACCTGATGAGCGGCATGGGGCAAGTGCCGGGTTTCGATCCTCCGACGATGTCGTACATGTCGGCGACGGTCGCCATTGGAACCCTGGCGCTCGCGGGAATTTTTGCTGGACTCTATCCCGCCCGCAAGGCCGCGCTGTTGCAACCGGTAGACGCACTGAGGCAGGAGTAGCCATGGTCAAAGATCTAATGACGCAGGCTTACGGTGCCATGCGACACGATCGGCGCCGCACCGCGCTGACCATGCTCGGAATGGCTTGGGGCATTGCGACGGTGGTTCTGCTGCTGGCCTACGGCGCAGGATTCGGCCGCGCCATCGAGACCATCTTTGCCAACTGGGGCACGCGCATTATCGGTGTCTTTCCCGGGCGCACTTCGCAGCAAGCCGGCGGGCAAAAAGCCGGCACCAAGATCAGGTTCACCTTCGATGACATTGATCGCATTGTGAATGCCGCCCCGCTAGTGCATCGCATCACCCCGATGGTGGCGAAGGACTGCGTCGTACAGCAGGATGTTCGTACCTACACCCTTCCCATCAACGGCGTTTATCCCAGCATGTTCAAGATTCAGGCTCTGAATCTTGGCGAAGGCCGCTTGATGGACGAGGACGACGAGTTGTCGCGCGCGCGGGTTGCGATCATTGGCTCCGAGGCCAAGAACAAGCTGTTTTCCGGCCAACCCGCTCTGGGCCAGTACGTACGCATCGACGGTATCAGTTACCGGGTCGTCGGTGTTCTCTCGCCGCACATGCAAGAGGGGGACGACAGCATCAACAAGCTGATCTACATCCCTTTCAGCACCATGAGCGATTTTAAGGATACGCACTACCTGGATGGCATCTGGCTCGATTACGAGGGCAATGAATACGAACTGGTGGAGCGCCAGGTGCGCGGCGTTCTCGCCCAGCAGTACAACTTCAAGCCCGATGACAAGCGCGCCATATTCGTCTTCAACATGATGAAGCAATTGAAGCAGTTCCAAATTATCACCGCGGGTTTGCAGGTCCTGCTGGCCTTTATCGGGACGCTCACCCTGGGCATTGGCGGCGTCGGCTTGATGAACATTATGCTGGTGTCGGTCACCCAGCGCACGCGCGAGATCGGCGTGGAAAAGGCCCTCGGCGGTCGGCGTCGCGACATCCTCTTTCAGTTCCTGGCCGAAGCCCTGGCGATCACCTTCGCCGGCGGCATTGCCGGCATCGCCATGGCCTATGCGATTTCCATTGGCGTGGGCCGCCTCACCTTCTACAGTGCGGTGGCCAAGAATGCCGAAGCCGCCGATATCCGGCTGATTATCGATCCCAAGATCGTCTTCATCGCTACTATCATTTTGACCCTGGTGGGCCTGGTAAGCGGAATGCTTCCCGCCATCAAAGCGTCGCGGCTCGATCCCATCGAAGCGCTACGCTACGAGTAGGGAAGCGGCTTACTCGGGAAATCAACCTCCAAATCTCCTCCCAGTTAGAATAGAAACCTAACCTTATGATCCGATCGATTGTTTTCCCTCGCGTTGTCGGCAAGTCGCTGGAGGAGTTGCAGCCTGCACTCGAGTTGTTCCGCGCCCTGGGTTTCGCCCCCGGCAATGAGTGGCATGAGGGCGGAAACCACGGAATTGAGATGCTGGCCCCAAGCGGAGGCATCGAGTTCCTTGCCGCCGCGGATGCGCCCAGCGTCGATGCAATGGTGGAGGTCTCCGATGCCGACGGCGCATGGCAGATCGCTAAAAACCTTGGTGTGACCATCCGTCGTGAGATTGCCGACACGCCTTACGGGGCGCGCCTTTTCGAAGTGGAGGTGGGTGGGCTTCGCGTCGGCTTTCTGACCTACGCGAAAAAAGTTGGAATGCATTGCGGGCTGGAAGCTTCGCTGAATGCAGCAGGCAGGCAATTCGCCATCGTAGTGAGCCGCTTTAATTCCTTCATCACCGAGCGTCTGCTGGATGGTGCGTTGCTGGCCTTGCGGCAGTCCGGAGCGAGTCCAAACGACATCACTATCGTTCACGTGCCGGGGGCCTTCGAGATTCCCGCCGCAGCCCGGCAGTTTGCGCAGACTGGGCGCTACCAGGCCGTCATCTGCATCGGCTGTCTCTTGCGGGGCGGTACCTTGCATTACGAGGTGATTGCCAACGAAGTGGCGCGCGGAGTGGGCCAGTCGGCGCAGGAAACCGGAGTGCCACACGCTTTCGGAGTGCTAACGTGTGACACGCTGGAGCAGGCCATCGACCGGGCGGGATTGAAGGCGGGCAACAAGGGATTTGAGGCTGCTCTGGCGGCAGTCGAAATGGCGTCATTGCGGCAGCAAGTCGCCGAGCACGTTGCCGGCGCAGCGGACGGAAAGCGATGAGCAAGGTCGGCACTCGCAGGAAGTCGCGCGAATTGGCGCTGCAGATGTTATTTCAAATGGAAATGGGAAAGCAGAACCCGGACCAGGTGCGGCGATCGTTCTGGGGGGAACGTCAGGACCTCGACGATAAGGTGCGTGGCTTTGCCGACGACCTGTTCGGCATTGCTGCGGAACGCGGCAAGGAAATTGACCAGTTGATCGAGCGCAATGCGGAGCATTGGCGGATGGATCGCATGGCAGCCGTGGATCGCAATCTTCTGCGCGCTGGGGTGGCTGAGTTCTTAGGATTTCCGGAAACGCCGCCGGCGGTCGTGATCAATGAGGCTCTGGAGATTGCGCGGCGTTTTTCCACGCCCGAGTCCGTGCACTTTATCAACGGCGTACTCGACAGCGTGGCCCGCGAACTGGGAGAAGGCAAGAAGCGGGCAGAGTGATTCCCCGCCCGAGTAAGGCGTGATCCACGCGGGCCCTGGCAGCGATTTATAGCAGCTTGCTAGGGCACCACATACACCAGGTTCGGCGTGACTGGATTGCCGTTGCCGTCCTTAAGGCCAACCGCGATCTGCTGTGCGTCCGTGTGGCTGGCGGCATCGATGCGATGCACGGTGCCGTCGCTGGCGCCAACGTAAACCTGGGCGCCATCGAGGGTCACGCCGCCGTTGTAAGCTGTGGCCCCGCCGGCCAGGGGAATCGAGATTGGAGTTGAGTGCTGTAGGTTGAAGAGCAGTAGTTCCGGCAGGTCGCTGGTGATCCACGCACCCGTACTGGTGGAGCTCAAGAAAATCTGCCGGACGTTAAAAGCTCCTGCGCCCAGATCAAAACTGACGACTGAATTCGGTGCGGCTGCCGGACAGCCCGCCTGAACTGTCCCCGTCGTTACCACATCAATTGCGGGTGAATCGACCGCCACCGCGCCGGTTCCGTTGGGAATCGCCTTGATCAGGGTCGGACTGTTCGCGGCGAAGGTTTGCACTTCGCTCTGGTCGCAAGTGGAGCGTACGTCAATCCCGTTGGGATTAGTTGCGGTGATGTAGGTCAGTCCGCCCTGTCCACTGATGTCGAGGGCATTGCCGGTATAGGCGAGCGTCGTCGCGCTGAAGTCGGACGCTACGGGAATTACAACTCCAAGCTGGTTCCCATTTAGCCACTCGTTCAGCTTGCTGTCGGGAGCGAAAGCGCTCGAGTTGGTCGTGTCGCCAGAGTGTGTGAACGCGGTGGCTAGGGTACTGGCGTCAAAGTAGTAGAGAGTGTTCGACGGGGGGTACGACACCAGCAGGTAGTTTCCATCCGGCGAAATCCCCTCGATTGTCCCGAACACTGAATAAGTGCTGACTACGCCTGTACTTACGTTAACGGCCATCAGCCCCGAGCTGGCAGACCCCAGATATACCGTAGCGCCGGGCGGGTCAACCAGGATTGAGGTAGGCGGGAAGGGCAGGGTGATGGGGGTGCCCGGTGTGTTGGTGGAAGTACTGATCGGGACCAGGCTCAGGGAATTCGTGCTGGCAGCATAGACCGTGGTCGTAGTGCCGCCGGAAACCGTCGCCGTCGCTACGTTAAGGCTGTATTGCGCGCCGACATTCTTGTTGCAATCCGGATCACTGCAAGTCGCGGTGATATACGCCGTTCCCGGTGCGACGGCGGTGAGGGTCGCCGGATTGTCGCCGAGAGTTCCTTTAGCGACCTTGACGCTTGCGATAGCGGACGAGCCCCAGGTGATGGACGGTTTGATGTATTGACCCTTGGTGTCGAACACGTCGGCCGTGAGCGGCTGCGTGCCGCCAGTAGTCAGCGTAAATGAAGTATTAGAGGAGTTTGCGTCGTGCACCATAATGGATGCAACCGGGCAGGTAAGGTACGGAACAGCGACGCTGTTCACTCCCGAGACGCTGCCAAAGACCGACGTCGAGCCTGGATTTTGCGCCGTAAAGACGCCATTGGCGGTTAGCGCGGTTATGACATTTGCTGTGCCGCTGCAAGTGGCTGTGCCGTTGCTTAACGTGGCCGTCGTGGGTGGCGTAGTTGCGCCGTACCCGGAGGCCGTGACGTTCAGATGGGTTCCGGCGGCAATCGTATTCGCGCCGGTCAACGTGACGGTTGCTGCGGCCCCCACGACAGAAAAACCAAGGCCTGTATTGTTAATCAGCGCGGTTATGACACTTGCCGTACCGCTGCAAGTGGCTGTGCCATTGCCGAGCGTGGCCGTCGTGGGCGGTGTTATGCCACCGGACCCCTCCGATGTGATGATCAGATGGGTTCCGCTGGCAATCGTATTCGTACCTGTCAGCGTTACGGTCGCAGTGGCGCCGGTGACGCCGTTGAAGTCTGATAGACCACAAGTTTGGCCTGCATTACCGGTGATCGTCCCTCCCGACGTGTAGGTTGGGCTATTCGTAGCCACAGAGTAGGTCGGGTCTATCCCGGATGCGTTCCCGGCGGCAAAGTTAGATAGATTGCAAGTTTGGCCTGATGAACCGTTAATCGTCCCGCCCGATGTATACGTTGGGCTGTTAGTCGTGGAAGAGTAAGTCGGCTCTACTCCGGATGAGTAGGCAACGACGGTAGGATCGTTGGAACCAATGGTGATCGGGCCCACCGTGGAAGTGATATCGCACGGTGAAGCCGGCGAGCACCCCGGCGCCGAGGTATTAAAGGCAGAGGCTGACGTAGTTACCACCTGCCCCATGGTGATGCACCCACTCAGTGGATTGACGACAACTTCGTCCACTTGTTCGTGTACGTAGACCGTAAGAGTGGCATTCACTCCGCCAGAAGAGGCCGTAATGGTGACCTGACCGACCCCTCCCTGTCCAATCGTGGCGTTGCAAACGATGAAACTGGAATCCCATACGCCGCCGCAGATCGATCCGCCAGTGGAGATCGTAGCGATGTTGGGGTTGCTGCTGCTGAAGGTGATATCGGCTGCGATGGTATTACCGGACGAGTCTTCGGCTATCGCCGAAATCGTGGTCACGCCCCCCTCATTCAACGAAACGGTCGTGGGGGAGAGAACAATGGTGGCCGGGATAGGGTTGCTTGTGGCCTTGCCTCCTCCGCAACCGGCAAGAAGGGACAGACAGATGGCCGTTAAGAGTGCGGCCAGGACACGAACCACGGAAAACTGCTGCATGCATCCTCCCCGCCGGACCAAATCCTAGCGGACGCGTCAACGCGAAATAATTTCTTGCGTAAAACTCACAGTGTAGAGACTGCTTACCGTTTCGGCAAGCGATGCTGCCGTTGGTCCTTGTCTTTGCCGCCTCTGGTGCCGACCGCGGGTGCGACGATTTCTCAAACCCGCGCAACCGGATCGAGTTGTGCTTGGGGCTTCGTCGGGGAGCCCCATACTGCAAAACTTTGTCCGGGTTTGGTTGACGGAGGGTCCGCGACTTGATATATTAAACGGGTTCTGCGAGTCATACTTTGGCCTGCCTGTAGTGTCTGGCTGTGCTGCATCGATCTCCATCCTGTAGAATTACGTTGCAGGATGTCCTCGCTGAAACGTGTCTGCGCTTCCGCTGGAGCTTTCTAGTGGGTATGCAGGCCGAGGCAACGAAACGGAGTGCCCTCGTTTTCTCCGCGCCAGCTCTCAAGCTGGTTTGCGCAACGACCACGGCGCCACCGTCGTACGCCTAACCTGATCGGAAACCAGTGTCCCCCCGTGGTGGTATGAGGGGAAGCATGGGCAGAGCGGCCCGCAAAGGCCAGGTGTTAAGGCTGCCAAGTCCCAATCGCTGGGATGAATCTTGTGCCGTAATGAGCGCCCAACAGGCTGCTGACGGTATGAATGCGAAGGTGCGGCCGGGTTGCTGCGGAGAGTTTGGCTGCGGCGTTAAGCCGTGAGGCTAGTCAGTTGGCGTGAACAACGCGTGAAGAACGAAGGAGCGGCAAAGAGTGCCTACATTTAATCAACTGGTGCGCAAGGGTCGAACGGCGCCGAAGTACAAGACGGCAAGTCCTGCTCTGCAGTCCTGCCCGCAGAAGCGCGGTGTCTGCACTCGCGTGTACACCCAAACCCCGAAGAAGCCGAATTCCGCTCTGCGCAAGGTCGCACGCGTGCGGCTGACCAACGGCATTGAAGTCACGACCTATATTCCCGGTGTCGGCCACAACCTGCAGGAGCACTCGATTGTGCTGATCCGCGGCGGCCGGGTGAAGGATCTGCCGGGGGTTCGCTATCACGTAGTGCGCGGCACGCTGGATTCCGTAGGCGTCGCCAACCGCAAGCAGAGTCGCTCCAAGTACGGAGCCAAGAGGCCGAAGGCTTAGAGGATTTATGCCGAGAAAAGGACATATCGCGAAGCGTGAAACCCTGGCGGACCCGGTCTATCAGTCCACGCTGGTCAACAAGTTCGTTAACTCCATGATGTGGGACGGCAAGAAAAGCACCGCCCAGAACATCTTCTACCGCGCCATGAAGAAGCTGGAAGACAAAGGCGGTGACGAGGCCATCAAGCTGTTCAAGAAGGCCGTGGAGAACGCCAAGCCGGTGCTGGAAGTGAAGACCCGTCGCGTCGGCGGCGCCAACTATCAGGTCCCGGTTGAAGTCAATGCCGACCGCCGGAC
>Ga0116130_1001416_pt1 | contig 13689 bp, 9 predicted proteins | sample June2015DPH_17_5_FD_89733 | JGI IMG/M metagenome (GOLD analysis project Ga0116130, IMG submission 89733) | Peatland microbial communities from SPRUCE experiment site at the Marcell Experimental Forest, Minnesota, USA - June2015DPH_17_40 | ecosystem: Environmental > Terrestrial > Soil > Wetlands >...
CCGCGGAAGGTGTGCGCCAGCATCTTCCACCAGTTGCGCAACACGAACAGCGGTTCATGCGCTATTACCGCCGGAATGTGGCGGGTCTTCATCCAGCGCTCGGCGCGCCATCGCTCGTACTCAATTTCCTCGGGTTGCAGGTGCTGCGTGGCCACCACCGCAGTGGTGCCGTCGTACTCCTCCATCTTGTCGATGACGATCAAATTGCGCGCGCGAAAATCTTTCGTCATCGGCGTACCCGGATAGGGAGTCGGATGCTGGATGTAGGGCCAGTCCACATACTTGCCGGCAAACTCCAGGTTGGCGCGGATGGATTCGCGGGTGTCATCGGGATTGCCGACGATGAGGCCGCCCACCACATACATCTTGTTTCTGTGCAAATGCTCAATCGCTCGAAGGGTCGCATTGCCCGTGGTGCGTCCATCTTCGCGGAACTCGTTCTTGGCCGCCGCTTTCAGGAAGTGAAGATCGTCTTCGAGGATGTTCTCGATGCCGAGAAAAACGTAGCGAAAGCCGGCCTTGCGCATCAGCGGCGCCAGCGTCTCGCCATGCATGGCAATGGGCGACGTCATCGCCTGCACGGTGTAATCGATGTCGTTCAAACCGGCGTCGATGATGGCGCGGCATAGCGCTTCAAAGCGGCGGATGTTAAGGCTAATATTGTCGTCCACGATAAAAATAGCGCGCGCACCGCGGTCCCGCGCGTCGCGAATGTCGGCCAGCACGCGATCGAACGAGTAGGTGTGAAAGTTGCGGCCGCGCATCTCGATGATCGAGCAGAAGCCGCAGTCGAAGGTGCATCCCCGCGAAGTCTCCACCACATCCACGCCGCGGCCAAGCATGGTGTAGCCGCTAAGCACGCGCGCGTCGCGCTTGGGCAGACGGATTTCATCGCCCTCGAGCGTATACACGGGGCGCGGCGGGTTCTGATGCCAGCCATCCGCGGCGTGATACGACAGTCCCTGAATCGCAGCCAAGCCCTCGCCGCTTTCGAGCGAGCGCAGCAGCTCGCGGAAAGTAATCTCGCCTTCGCCGCGGACAATGTAATCGATGCCGCATCCGGCTTCCATATAGGCTTCGGGCGCGAGGCTGGGATCATAGCCGCCCACGACGACGCGAACGCCCGGCCGCAACGCGCGCACCAGTTGAATGATGCGCCGCGCTGTCTTGCGCTGGAAGGTCATGACGGACAGGCCAACCACGTCCGGCTGGAGTTCGCGCACCAGCCGCTCCACCGTCTCGCGCACCGTGTGCTGCACCAGGATCAGGTCGGCCGCTGCCACTCGATGGTGCGCATCGATGTTTCCGGCCAGGGAACACAGCGCTCCATTGGGCATCCGTACCGCGACCGTCGGCATGTGCTCGAACGAGTCGGGCATGGAAAGTAGGAGAACATTCATGACACAGATCCTGCTGAAACGGTGGTCCCCACGACCTGAAAGGTTGGCATACATGCTACACCGAAATCGGGGTCAATTGACGGGAAGAATGGGCTGGGAGCGAAGCGGGAGATAAGGGTACCAAGCTGAAGGTATTGGTTTGATTGGTGGCGGCGGCTGGACTCGAACCAGCGACCTACGGATTATGAGACCGTCGCTCTAACCACCTGAGCTACACCGCCAAACGGTCGGGAGCGGCCGCCACGTGGGGCCGCAGAGGACGCGAGCAGAGAACCTGCTACCTGCCCGAGCGCGCAAAAACGCCTGCCGCGCCCGATCATACGAAAGGCCGGACGTGACCGCGTCCAGCCCACTTTTGATTCTAGAAGCGGCCCTAGGGGCTGTCAAACCGCGGTTCACGATAGAATCCCAGCGATCGGGCGCCAGACTCCCTCATTTCAAGTACGCCCGCACGATCTCGATCAAGTCGTCGGTCACCTCGCGGGAAGGTTTCCCGCCGGCAATGTGATCTTTGATGTGGCCCTCCAGGACCTCTCCCATGAGTCCGTTGATCGCCCCGCGGCAGGCAGCTAGCAGTTGGAGAGTGTCAGCACATTCTTCCTGATCGTCGGACAAGGCGCGTTCTACGGCCTCCACCTGGCCTTTGATCCTCTTCACCCGATTCAGCAGCTTTGCACGTTGGTGGTCAGCTTTTTTCACAGCAGGCTCCTTTTTGTTTGACATATACCCTACCCTAGTATGCTATAAATAAACCGGTGCGACAAATTAGGCCCCGACCCACGAGGAATATGAATCACCAAGAACCTCCAAGTAGCTCGCAAATCTCCGATCGTCGCGAGTAGTGCCGCCAGCGAAGCAATTCACGTCGGCTCTTGCACGCCTCACGCGATCACAACCGTGAAGTGCGCGAGAGTGACCTCTCCATGGACGCTCCTGCCCACACTGCCAGGTTCCGAAGGGAGGGACGTCATGCTCAATAACCATCTGCGCAAGGGATCCGGACGCATCCTACGACTCAACTGGGTCCCAACGGGTGATCAGTTCAGGCCACTGGCATCAAGTTGGTCGCTTCACAGGCCGGACGAGATGGCAATCATCAGAACGGACGATCTCTCCGAAGTCTGTAACCCTGCTGTAATAGAGAAGTGTAAAACTTCAAGATTCGCTCGCGAAGGGGAACAGATGCGATCGCTTACAATGTGCGGGAAATAGGAGCCATGCGCGATCATCTTCCAGTTCGACCGTCTCGGTCTCCGACGGAAACCTGTTGGCTCCTCCAGGGTTTCCCTCGGAGACTGGTGATGCTCGGCGTTGCTCTCACGGTTCTGCTTGCAACCTGTTTTGCGCAGGAGGCTCAAACGGGTGACGCGCCAGAAGCGCCTACCCCCGATCCTAAGGCAACGTTCTTCGAGCACTCGCAGACCTCGAAGTGGTGGTTTTCCGGCCAGGCAAACATCGTCTTCCAGGCGCACGGCGACTTTTACGCGCTTTATAGTGGCACCAACAGTCTCCACAACAAGGCCGAGACTGCGACCTCGCGGGTGCTGACCTTCTTCAGCGGCTACGAATTCAACCCCAACACCATGGCTTACTTGGATGTCGAGGAGGCAGGTTGGGGCGGAATCAGTGGCGCCTTGGGGTTGGCCGGCTTCACCAATCTTGACGTGGTGCGTAACCCTTCCATCGGGACCGCGCCCTATATCGCGCGGCTGATGATGGAGCAGATAATTCCGCTTTCGAAGGAGAAAATCGAAGCGGAGCGCACGGCGTTGTCGCTCGCCACTCAGGTTCCGGTGCGGCGATTGGAAATGCGCTTCGGAAAGTTTTCTCTGGCCGACTTCTTCGACCTGAACGTCGGCGGCACTGACAGCCACTACCAGTTTCTGAACTGGGTCATCGACAACAATGGCGCCTATGATTACGCGGCCGATACCCGCGGCTACACCGTCGGCGCCATTTTCGACTACGAAGACCGCAACTGGGGCCTGCGCTTCGCGGAGACGTTGATGCCGAAGATCGCCAACGGCCCCGCACTCGATGCCGATGTGGCCCGCGCTCGCGCCGAGAACATCGAACTGGAACTGCGCCCGAAGCTGCTGAAGAACAAAGACACGACCATCCGCGTTCTGAACTACGTCAATCACGCCAACATGGGCGATTACCAGCAGGCGGTGCAGCTTTATCGGGACCATGTCACGCCCACGCCCGACGTCACCGCCACTCGCAAGCAGGGAACAATCAAGTATGGCGTCGGATTGAATTTCGAGCAGGAGGTGTCGAGCGACATTTGGGCGTTCGGCCGCTGGGGATGGAACGAAGGACAACACGAGTCGTTTGCCTACACGGAAGATAACGAAGGTGTGGAGTTGGGGGCGTATGCGAAGGGAACGCGCTGGCATCGCAGGCTCGACCGCGCCGGAGTGGTGTTCGTCTCCAGCGGCATCTCGAAGGCGCATCAGGTATACCTGGCGGACGGCGGCCTGGGATTTCTTCTGGGCGATGGCGGTCTCACCTACGGCCGCGAAACCATCGAGGAAACCTTCTACACCGCGCACATCTGGCGCGGTGCGTTCTTCGCCTTCGACCTGCAACACATCAACAATCCCGGATATAACCGCGTCCGCGGGCCAGTGACCGTGCCCGGGTTGCGGCTGCACTTGGAATTCTAAGAGCAGTTGTCAGTAGCCAGTTGTCAGTAGCCAGTTTGCTATATAGGCTTTGTCATCCTGGGCGACCGCAGCGAGTCGAAGGACCTCTATGCTGCCCACGCAATTTCCAGCGGCAGGTTTTTGCAACTGAATACTGACTACTGGCTACTGACCACTGACTTGGTAAACTAGTCAGGCAATGATCCTCCCGTTCGTTCGCGAACTCTTCGCGGACGTGGAAAAGTCTTCCGCCTTTGGGCGTGCGGTAACCCGGGTAAAGGGTGGCGCGGGGCGGACTCGTGTTTCTGGACTCACTCCGACGGCCAAGGCCCTCTTCTACACGCTGTTGCATCGCTCTACTTCGCGGCCCGTCATCGTCATCATTTCTGACAACCGCGCGGTGGATGAATTGCTGCCGGTCGTGCGCTCCTTGGGCGAGCTGACGGGCGCCGTCGCTCCGGACGCGGTGATCGGCTTGCCCGCCTACGACGTGTTGCCTTTCGAGAACCTGTCGCCTCATCCTGAAATTCAGGAGGCCCGCGCCACCGCGTTGTGGAAGATTGCCACCGGAGCCGCCAGCATTGTGATTACGCCGCTGGCCGCGACAGCGATGCGTTTACGCGACGCCGAATTTTACGCCGACCTGGCCAAGGTGGTGCGACGAGGCGAGATGATCGATCCCGAGCGCCTAGTCGAGCACCTGCGAATCGTGGGCTACAACCAGGTGGACGTGGTCGAGATGCCGGGCGAGTTCGCGCATCGCGGCGGCCTGCTCGACGTATATTCGCCCGAGATGGACCGTCCGGTCCGCATCGAGCTTTTCGGCGATGAAGTGGAGTCAATCCGCAAGTTCGATCCTGGCACCCAGCGCTCGGCCGTGGTGACCGAAGAAGCCATTCTGCTTCCCCTGACGGAAACGCCCGTGGAAGAAGAGACGCTGGCCGCGATCAATGCCCGGCTCTCCGGCGCGCGGCTGGCGGGAGACGAAGAAGTGATCGAGGAGGCGGTCCGCGCGACCGGCGTTGCCGTGTTTCCCGGCTGGGAACTCTACGCCCCGGCGGCCGGCACGAGAGAGCACTTCTCCGATGATCTGCTGCCGGGCGCGACTATCGTTCTCGACGAGCCCGACGCTCTGAATATCGCGCACGATGCCTGGTGGACGAAAGTGACTGAGGCCCACGAACGCAGCCTCATCGGCAATCTGGTTCGTCCGGAAGATCTGTATCTCACGCCGGAACAATGGCACGAGCGCTTGCAGTACGCGGCTACCATCGCCGTCGAACAACTAGGGATCGAGGGCGCCGACGACGAAGAACATCTCATGCTGCAAACCCAACCGACAACCCGCTTTCACGGCTCGGTCGCTGCCATGACCGAGGAAGTCGGGCGCCTCGCGCGGGAAGGCAAGCGCGTCGTCTTTGCCGTTTCGAGCACAGGCGAGGTCGAACGCCTGGCCGGCGTCTTCAATGAGTACAACCTGTCGTTCCGCATTGGCAGCCGCACTCCGAAGCCGGGCAGCGAAGTGTATGTGGACGAGTCCTCGTACTTCGCGGAAGAGGTAGAGGCCACAACCATCGTGAAGGCGTATGTGCCCGAAGGGGTCGCCTTGCCTGAGGCGAACCTGGTCCTCTTCGGGGCGCGCGATCTGTTCGATGAGCCGGAGGTTTCGCTGGCCCATCCGCAGCGGCAGAAGTCCAAAGTCTCGGCCTTCCTCTCCGACTTTCGCGATCTGGCGATCGGCGATTATGTGGTGCACGTCGAGCATGGCATTGGCCAGTACCAGGGACTGAAAGAGATCCCCCAGGAAGACGGCGGCACTGTGGAATTCATGGTCCTGGAATATGCCGAGGGTGCGCGCCTGTATGTTCCGCTCACCCGGCTGGACCTGGTGCAGAAGTACCGCTCCTCTGAAGGCGTAAAACCCGTGCTGAATCGGCTGGGCACGCAGCAGTGGCAGAAGACCAAGGCGCGTGTGAAAAAAGCCATGCAAGACATGGCCGAGGAGCTGCTCAAACTTTACGCCGTGCGCAAGACCGCCGAGGGACATGGGTTTGCCGCCGACAGCGAGTGGCAGCGGGAGTTCGAGGGCAGCTTCGAGTTCAACGAAACCGAAGACCAAATGAACGCCATTGTTGACGTCAAGCGCGACATGGAGTTGGCCACGCCCATGGACCGCCTGCTCTGCGGCGATGTGGGTTACGGCAAGACGGAAGTCGGGATGCGCGCGGCCTTCAAGGCGGTCAACGACAATCGCCAGGTCGCGGTGTTGGCGCCGACCACGGTGCTCGCCTTCCAGCACTACAACACTTTCCGGCAGCGCTTCGCAGCCTTTCCCATCAAGATCGACATGCTCAGCCGCTTCCGCACCGCTAAGCAGCAGAAGGAAACCATCGCCAAGGTCGAGGCGGGCCAGGTGGACATCGTCATCGGCACTCATCGCGTGCTGTCGAAGGACGTCAAGTTCAGCGATCTCGGGCTGGTCATCGTGGACGAAGAACAGCGCTTCGGCGTTCGCCACAAGGAGCGGCTGAAGCAGCTTCGCAAAGAGGTGGACGTACTTACCATGTCGGCCACGCCCATTCCGCGCACCTTGCACATGTCGCTGCTGGGGCTGCGCGACATGAGCGTGATCGAGACGCCGCCCAAAGACCGCATGGCGATTCAGACCGTGGTGGCGGCATGGGACGAGAAGCTGCTGCGCTCGGCGATCGAGAAGGAGTTGGAGCGCGGCGGACAAGTTTACTTTGTGCACAATCGCGTGGAAAGCATCTACGAGATCGCCGACAAGCTGCGCGAGATGGCGCCGAACGCGCGCATCCTGATTGGCCACGGCCAGATGGCGGAAAGCGAACTGGAGCGCATCATGCTTGCCTTCATGCGGCACGAAGCCGACATTTTGGTTGCGACCACCATCATCGAGAATGGCCTCGACATTCCGCTGTGCAACACCATCATCATCAATCGCGCCGATCGCCACGGGCTTTCGGAGTTGTACCAGTTGCGCGGACGCGTTGGCCGCTCGGACCGCCGCGCCTACGCTTATCTGCTCATCCCGCCCGACTGCGAGCTGAGCGATCTGGCAAGACGCAGGCTGGCGGCGCTCAAGGAGTTCAGCGATCTGGGCGCAGGATTCAAAATTGCGGCGCTCGATCTGGAATTGCGTGGCGCGGGAAATCTGCTGGGCGGCCAACAGAGCGGCCACATCGAAGCGGTCGGCTTCGAGCTTTACACCACCATGCTGGAGCGCACTGTGCGCGAGCTGAAGGGTGAGGTGCAGCCGGAGATCGCCGAAACGCAGTTGAACCTGGGGCTGAACATCCGCATTCCCTCCGATTACATCCCAGAAGAGAACCAGCGGCTGCGTATGTACAAGCGCGTCGCCGGTGTGGAGACATCGGCGCAACTGGAGGATGTCGCCGGCGAGTTGGGCGATCGTTACGGCACGCCGCCTCCGCCGGTCCGCAGCCTGCTGGAGTATGCAACTCTAAGATTGCTGTCGCAGCGTATCGGGGTGGCGCAGATTGAGCGCCGCCGCGAGGCCGTCAGCATCCGCTTTACCGAGAGCGCCTCGGTCGATCCGGAACGCCTGGCCCGATTTGTTGCCGGAGAACCCGGAAGCCAGTTCACGCCGGCGGGGGTGCTGAAGTTCAACCTGAAAGAGAAGCAGTCGGAACAGGTGCTGGCGCGGCTGAAATCGTTGCTCGAACAGTTGGCGGGAGAGCAGCAGGCAGTTGCGTGATAATTTAGCTGTTCATTTCACCGCACGAGGATTCATGAAAAAGCACGTTTGCAAAGCGGTTTTTCCGGCGGCGGGACTGGGCACACGATTTCTGCCCGCCACCAAGGCCCAGCCTAAGGAGATGATGCCGCTGGTGGATAAGCCCATCATTCAGTACGGCGTCGAAGAGGCGCTGGCTTCCGGCTGCGACCAGATCATCATCGTGACGGGGCGCGGCAAGAGCGCCATCGAAGACCACTTCGACGTCAGTTACGAGCTGGAGAAGATGCTGGAGGAGCGCGGCAAGACCGATCTGCTGGCCATCGTCCGCCAGATTTCGGAGATGATCCACATCGCCTACGTCCGGCAGAAAGAAGCCATGGGCCTGGGTCACGCAGTCTTGATGGCGCGCGAGCTGGTCGGCGACGAACCGTTCGCGGTGATCCTGGCCGACGACATCATCGACGCCCAGGTCCCGTGCCTGAAGCAGATGATCGAAATCTACAACGAGACCGGATGTTCCGTGCTGGCGACGCAGGTCATCGAGGGAAAAGCAATCTCTTCGTACGGCGTGCTCGATGCCAAGCCGGTTCCAGGAAAATGGAATGGCCGTCTCTTCGAAGTACAAAACCTAGTGGAGAAGCCGAAGGTGGAAGACGCCCCTTCGAACCTGGCGATTATCGGGCGGTACATTCTGACGCCCGCAATCTTCGAGATGTTGGATTCGACTCCGCTTGGCGCTGGCGGCGAGTTGCAACTCACCGACGGCCTGAAACAGTTGCTCAAGAAGGAAAAGATTTACGGATACACCTTCGAAGGCAAGCGACACGATACCGGCGACAAGCTGGGCTTCCTGAAAGCCACGGTGGAGTTTGCCTTGAAGCGCGACGATCTGGGCGGCGAATTCCGGCAGTATCTGAAGACGCTGGAACTGTAAGCGGGGACAGTCCTTAGACTTTGCTCGCTACTTTTTGCTCTCTTTCAGCTTGCGCGATTTCGCTTCCACGCCCTCGGCCAGTTTCCGTTTGTGGGTTTCAAGCTTCTTCGCCACCGCGTCATCGTAAAGTCCAATCATCTGCGCGGCGAGAATTCCGGCATTGGTCGCGCCCGGTTTGCCGATGGCGACGGTCGCAACCGGAATTCCCGCTGGCATCTGCACCATTGCCAGCAGCGAGTCGAGTCCCAGCAACGCGGTCGAAGGGATCGGCACCGCAATCACCGGCAGCGTAGTTTCAGCGGCGATGACGCCTGCCAGATGGGCGGCCCCGCCCGCGCCGGCAATAACCACCTTCACGCCGCGCGCCTTCAGCCCGCGCGAATACTCGCTGGTGCGCGCCGGCGAGCGGTGTGCCGAGGTGATGTCAATTTCGTATGGAATGCCAAACTCGGCGAGCGCCTTCGCGGCCTCGTTCATGATCTCGAGGTCGGAGTCGCTGCCCATGACGATGGAGACGAGAGGATGCTTGTCCATGGTGATTATTTTCCCGCTCGCAAATGTTTCAGCCCCCGCGCCGCGATGTCTTTGCGGTAGTGCATGCCGTCGAAGCGGACCTTCATGACTGCATCGTAAGCGCGCTCCACCGCATCGGGCAGGTCTTTGCCGCGCGCGGTCACGCCCAGCACGCGGCCGCCGGAGGTGTAATACGCGCCATCACGCCGGATTGTACCGGCATGGAAGACTTTCACTCCGTAGATTCGCTCCGCTTCGTCGATGCCGCTGATGAGCTTGCCCGCCTCGAACCCGCCGGGATAGCCGCCAGACGCCATCACGACGCAGACCGCCGGATCATGTGTCCAGCGAAAGTTGCCTTCGCTGACGCGACCCTCGATCGACGCCTCAATCGCCTCGAGCAGGTCGCTTTCCATGCGCATGATGATGGGTTGGGTCTCCGGATCGCCGAAGCGGCAGTTGAACTCCAACACCATGGGCCCGCGCGCGGTCATCATGATGCCGCAATAAAGGATGCCTTTGTACTCGGCGCCCTCGGCCCTCATGCCGGCGATGACCGGACGCGCGATGTGGGTCACCAGCCAGTCGCGCATCTGGGCATCGACCATCTGGTCGGTCGAATAAGCGCCCATGCCGCCGGTGTTCGGGCCCTGATCGTTGTCGAAGACGCGCTTGTGGTCTTGCGCCGCCACCAGCGGAACCACACGCTCGCCGTCGCTCATCACCAGGAACGACAGCTCTTCGCCCTCCAGATACTCCTCCAGCACCACGCGCAATCCGGCCTCGCCCAGCGTCTTGCCGCTGAGCATGTCTTCGGCGGTGCGCTGCGCGTCGTCCTTCGTTTGCGCGATGACCACGCCCTTGCCCGCTGCGAGACCGTCGGCCTTCACCACGACCGGAGTATGGAATAACTTAAGCGCTTCGAGGACCTCTTCTTGGTTGACGCAGACCGAGTATTTCGCTGTCGGGATGCGGTGGCGCTGCATGAACTCTTTGGCAAAGCTCTTGCTGGACTCCAACTGCGCGGCGGCGCGCGTCGGGCCGAAGACAGGCCAGCCACGCCTCTGGAATTCGTCCACCACGCCGAGCGTCAGTGGCAGCTCGGGGCCGACCACGGTTACGTCGGGACTGAGCCGGCTGGCAAGCTGCACCAGTGAATCCAGGCTCTTGAGATCCACGGCGACACATTCAGCGTCGGCTGCTATACCGCCGTTCCCCGGAGCGCAGTAAAGCTTCGTGACCCGCGGCGACTGCCGCAGCTTCCATACGATCGCGTGTTCGCGACCACCGCTACCGAGGACGAGTACCTTCATTTGGCAATGCTTCGCGGCTACCCTTGCGTTTGATAAGACGATTTGCGAAGCGAAAGAAAAGAGTAGGGTCGCAGTGCACCCGATGTCAAACTCGTCCCGAATGTCCGGTGATTTCGAGTTGTCATCACGAACGGCCGAACCGGGGCCCCAACGAGCGCCGTTTTTGCGCTTGTTGGGGTAAAGTTCAGGCCGTGAGGGATATGCTGTTTCTCCGAACAGTTCCAGCGTTAGCCAAAGCAGATTCCTCGCTTCGCTCGTAATGACAACTCCGGGCGAATGGGCCATCTACCGCCCTTGCAATCCGTTATTAACTGTCGTTAACTAAGGCTTAACAAGTCCTATGATTACGGTTTCCAAAGAAGATTACCTCAAGGCCATCCTGGAAGCGGAGGGCGAAGGCGAACAGGTCATCTCGGCCCGCCTGGCGCACTGGCTTTCGGTTTCCGCGCCGGCGGTCACCATGGCTTTGCGGCGGCTCAAGCGCGACGGACTGGTCCGCGTGCGCAGCGACGGGCGGGTACAACTCACGGCAGAGGGACGCAAGATCGCGCGGAGGCTGGCCGTACGCCATCACCTCATCGAACGCATGCTGCACGAGATCTTTGGCATGGCATGGTACAAAGTGCACGACGAAGCGGAGCGCCTGGAACACGCCGTCTCCAGCGACTTCGAGGCCATGCTCACGCGCAAATTGGGACGCGGGGGGCCTTGTCCGCACGGCAATTCGCCCACTCCGGAGTCTCCACGTAGAAAGCGTAAGCGTGGCTTGCTGCTGCTCTCCGAAGCGCAGCCCGGCAGCCGTTATGCGGTGCAAAGCGTTTATGAGCGCGACCGCAGGCTGGGAGAATTTCTGGAGAAGCTTGGTATTCGCCCCGGAGCCGAGATCGCGGTTCATCTCCGGAACTACGACGACACCCTGAGCCTGGTCACCACGGCAGGCAAGGTGTCGCTGGGCCGCAGCGCTGCGGAAAAAGTGTGGGTTGCACCTGCCAATGACGACAATTCCTCCCATCCAAGAAAGAATTAACCACGGTTTAGTAATTCCTGTATACTTCGGCTAATGATGTGGATCTATGGCGACGAGTTACGCCGCCTCCTTTTTCGGTGAGCTTTGAACACGAAACCCCAGGCACCGCCTAGCCCGCAGAATGTACGACCGGATGAAACCGGAGACGCCCTTGGCAACCATGTGTCGCTGGAGGGGATGCACAGTACTGTCGCGGTGCCGCACCACGAGGCCGGCTTCTGGCAGCAGTGGCGGGCTTTCGTCGGGCCCGCGATTCTGGTCAGCGTCGGCTACATGGACCCCGGCAACTGGGGGACGGACCTGCAAGGCGGCGCACAGTTCAAGTACGGACTTTTGTGGGTGGTCGGGCTGGCCAGCCTGATGGCCATCTTTATGCAGGTCATCTCCGCCCGCCTGGGCGTGGTGACCGGCAAGGATCTTGCGCAATGCTGCCGCGACTGGTATCCCACGTGGACGCGCTGGCCCAATTGGCTCATGAGTGAGGTGGCCATCGGCGCTTGTGACTTGGCGGAGGTGCTGGGCAGTGCGGTGGCCCTCAACCTGATGTTCCATATCCCGCTGCTCTGGGCGGTCATCATCACCGGGCTGGACGTGCTCTTGCTGCTGGCCATGCAGCAGTTTGGCATGCGCACCATCGAGGCCATCGTCGTCCTGCTGATCGCCACCATCGGGGTGTGCTACTTCATCGAGATTTTCATTCTGCCGCAGACCCAGCCCAGTTTCCTGGAAATGGGACGGGCGCTGATCTCGCCACACTTTCGCCAAGCAGGGATGTTATACGTCGCCGTCGGCATCATCGGCGCGACCGTGATGCCGCACAATCTGTACTTGCACTCGGCCCTGGTGCAGAGCCGCAAGCTGCAGAAGGACGAACTGTCCATGCGGCGCGCGGTCCGCTTCAACACCATCGACTCAACCGTAGCGCTGACCATCGCTTTCTTCGTTAACGCTGCCATCCTGGTCTTGGCGGCGATGGTGTTCTTTGGCAAGGAAAGCGTGACCATGACCGGCGGCCAGGTAGTCAAGTTCGGAGCTAACAGTGATTGGATTCGGGTCGCGTATTTGACGCTGGCGCCGTTGTTGGGGACGGCTTTCGCGAGCACACTGTTTGCGGTAGCTCTGCTGGCCAGCGGCCAGAGCAGCACCATCACCGGCACCCTCGCCGGGCAAGTCGTGATGGAAGGCTTCATGCACTGGCGAATCAAACCTTGGGTGCGGCGGCTCATCACTCGCACGCTCGCCATTCTGCCGGCAGTCTTCATCATTGGCCTGCGCGGCGACAGCAGCGTTACCGATCTGCTGATCCTCAGTCAAGTGGTGCTGGCGTTGCAGCTTCCGTTCGCGATGTTTCCGCTCCTGCAGTTCACCAGCTCCCGCAAGCGAATGGGGAATTGGAGGAACGGTTGGTTTCTACTGCTGGCGGGTTGGGGCAGTGCTATTCTGATCACCGCGATGGACGTTTACAGCTTGCCCGAATCGCTGAAAGCTGCGTGGCAGGTCATTGCCGGCACGTAACCCGGCGACCACACAAACGGGACGACTATGTACGACACCATTCTCGTGACGTTGGACGGTACTCCGACCGACCGCGCGATCATCGAACACCTCAAACAGCTCGCGAAGCTGGCGCACAGCCATTTGGTGTTGCTGCATGTGGCTGACGGATGGGCGGCCCGGACCTATGGCCCGGACGCGATCAGTCCGGAAATCGCGGAAGACACTGCGTACTTGGAGAAAGTGCGCGCGGAGTTTCAGGCCCTCGGCATTCCTACAGAAGCGGAACTGGCATACGGCGAGCCGGTCAAGGAAATCATCAAGTGGGTACAGCGAAAGGGCTGCGACCTGGTGGCCATGAGCACCCACGGGCACCGCTTCCTGGCCGACCTGTTTCTCGGCACCACAGCCACTCAAGTCCGGCATAGCGTCAGCGTGCCTGTACTTCTTCTCAAGGCGAAGTAACCCGTTGGACGTAAGGCAATGATTCGGGGCTTCTCGTTCCTGCTACTGGCGTTGTTTCTGGCCGCGGCGCTGGTGGCTGCGGCGCAGCAGCAGGAGCCGTCCAACAATCCGCCAGCAAACGCAGCCCCGGACGATGCCGTAGCCAATCCTGCCAGACCCACCGTCTCCACCCCC
>Ga0116130_1001443_pt1 | contig 13496 bp, 12 predicted proteins | sample June2015DPH_17_5_FD_89733 | JGI IMG/M metagenome (GOLD analysis project Ga0116130, IMG submission 89733) | Peatland microbial communities from SPRUCE experiment site at the Marcell Experimental Forest, Minnesota, USA - June2015DPH_17_40 | ecosystem: Environmental > Terrestrial > Soil > Wetlands...
AAGTGCGCGGAATTCCCACTTTCCCACAGCGACCACGACGGCTATATGAGTAAACCCAAGAATCAAAACCGGACATTTCACTTGCTACAAAAAGCGGACATTTTGACTTGCTACGAACACAAGTGGTTAGTGCTCAGTGGATAGTAAACAGCGTGGTTCGTTCGCGCCATCTTAGAGGAATAGAGTTCGTGATCCCGGCCACAGCGTAGTTCGTTCCCAGCATTGCTAAATGCTAAATGCCAAATGCCAACTGCTAAGGTTCAGCGCTGACCCTTGCCCTCTGTCCACTGCTTCCCGCTTCGCTCTCCTTGTACATGTACTTAATGCTGGGTTTGTAGATCAGCAGATTGGTTGCGCCGTTGCGGTTCACTTTCAGGCAGTATTTGTCGTACCACTCGATGACGCCGTGAATCTGTTCGCCGTCGTGCAGCACCAGGACCATCGGCGTCTTGGTCTGCATCTGCTTCTGGTAGTAGAAATTCTCGGCATGGGTCTGCTCCGGCGGCGGGGTCTTCTTGCCGCCATTCACGGAGCTGGGGCGCTCGCTACGCTGCCGGCGCTCAGGGGCCTCCTGGCGCGGATGGTCGTTGCGGTTGAGGGCGGGACGAATCAGCTTACGGTTGGCAAACACTTCAGAGTCGAGAGCGCGGCCCACAGCGGTGGCGTCCATGGAATCTTTCATGGAGTTTGCTCCTATGGTGGTTTGCACACCAGCCTTACGGAGGCCGCCAACTCAAGCGTGAACTCAATGCAGGGGTCGCGGGCACTCTGGCTTGAATGGTCCCAGGCTGTTAAAGGTGTGAACTTGCAGATACCCTAACACAGCCGATTCCGCAAAACAATCCATTCTGCCTATGGATACTACTTTGGTGTCATGGCCGCATCGCGCAAGTCAGCGCTCCAGCGATGTCGCAAACGTATCGAGAGCCAGCGAGCGTAGCAAATTCCTGCGCATGCCGCTTTCCAGTTCTCCCAGCCGCTGCGTCGCGCTCACAATCCAGGCAAACTCAACCTGCGACGACATCTTCTCCAGCTCCGCTTGCAGGTCCTGGTTGCGCACCAACTCCGGCGTCCCCGATTTCAGGAACAGCAGGTCCTCCAGCAGGGAATAGAGCGTTCGGATCAACCGCTCCGTCTTCGCCTTGCCATCGGCGCCGGCGCGATAGGCATCCGTCACGCGGAACAGAGCGCTGTGGTCGGCGCTCCCCATTGCGGGGCCCAGCAGCGCCAGCGCGTCCTGGCGCGCGGCCACATAGGCGGCCAGATCGAAGCTACGGGCCCGGCCCAGGCCTCCGCCGCAAACCCGCGCCACCAGCGCCCGTTCGCGAGTCTTCCATTCCGGACGCACCGCGGCAAGATACTGTTCGACTTCGGCGGCGCCAACCGGCGCCAGCCGCAAGTGCATGCAGCGCGACCGAATTGTGGGCAGCAGGGCGGCGGGATTGTCGGTCAGCAGAAACAGGGTGGCGAATTGCGGCGGCTCTTCCAGAATTTTCAGCAGCGAGTTGGCCGCCTCCTTCATGAACTCGGCGTCGCTGAAGATGTAAACCCGCTCGCGGCCTTCCACGGGCTTGTAGTAGATCTCGTGAATGACGTGGCGGACCTGGTCCACCTTCACCAGCATCTGCGGCGGGTCGGGCGGGATGATCAGCACGTCGGGATGGGTCTGAACGAACAGGCGAGTGTCGCGCTTGTCGGCCTCGCGCAGGTTCTCGCGCGCTTCCACCGCCTCGGCAAAGCGCTCTTCCAGCGCGTCGGCCTCGGCGATGCGGACGCAGTTGCTGCACTGACCGCAAAAATCCGGCAGCCCATCGGTGCGAGGCTGCTGCAGACAGTTCATCGCTTTCGCAACCATTTGACTCAGCGTGAACTTGCCGGAGCCCTGCGGTCCCGAGAGGATTACGGCGTGCGGGAAGTGTTGGTGCGCCAGCATCTCGCGCATGTTGTGGACCGCTTCGGCGTTGCCATGAAAATCAGCGAATGGCATATGGTTTATGCGAGTGTTGCTTTCTTGTCCCCAGTGTCGATCAACCGCCCGAAGACCAGGCGCACGATTTGTGGATGCACGATTTCCAGCGGCGGTCGGGCGTCCACCAGAACAACCCGTTGCGGCTCGCGCCTGGCGATCTCCAGAAAGGCATCGCGCACCCGGGTAAAGAAAGCGTAACTCTCTTTCTCGAAGCGGTTCTCGTCCGGCGTTTCCTCCGCGGCAGCCAGGTTACGCCGGCGGGCGCGGCCAACGCTGGAGCTTACGTCGCAGTCCATCAGGATGGTGAGATCGGGCCACAATCGGCCACAGAGTGCCCGGTGCAACTGCAGCACGGCGTCGCTGCCCAGCTGCCGTCCCCCACCCTGGTAGGCCTCGGTGGAATCGGTGAAGCGATCGCACAGCACCCACCGACCTGCTTCGAGCGCGGGCGCGATCACCTCGGCGATCAGTTGCGCGCGCGCGGCAAACATCAGCGCCATCTCGGCGTGCGGATCCAGGCCGGCGGTGCGGGAGTCGAGCAGCACGGCGCGGATGCGCTCGCCGATAATCGTGCCTCCCGGTTCACGCGTGGTGACTACGTCAATTCCGCGCACCCGCAAAACGGCAGCCAGCTTCTCCAGTTGCGTGGACTTGCCGCAACCGTCGAGCCCTTCGAAGCTGATGAACTTACCGCGCATCTTTGTGCTTTGGCCACGGAGCTTTGGCCACGGGCCATCATACCAAGCTCTTGCTTGTCGGCATGGCAGCCCGGAACCGGGCAATTAGGTTCGGCGCACCCATTGCCAGCTGGAAACAGATTCTAAGTTGGCGTATCCGGGGGAGCGCCGCTTCAGTGGTGCATTTGAGGCTTGCGTTTGAATTCGGCTCAAGCCTCCTCCTTCTTGCACCCTTGGTCAGGAATTCTGGAATTGCTTTAGACCCTGGCGCACGCCTAGAGGGCGTGCTCCACCCAACACCGATGCCAGTCGGTTGAGAATTGAAAGGAAAATTCCGGTTTAGAAGCGGCAGCGTCGGTGCTACGATGAGCAGGGATTTCGCCGCTTATCTCGCCAAATCTACGAGCGAGCAGATCGAACATGTCAGTACAGATTTATCGTGGTGCAGAGTCCCAACCATTTGTGCCTGCTTCTCGCGCTCAGTGGGTAGCTGCCGGCGGCGCCATGCTGCTTTTTGTAGGATTAAGCATTGGCCTTTCTCTGACCCGGTCTCCCTGGTGGGATGAAGGCTTGTTTGCCGATATTGCGCTCAATTTCCGGAACTTTGGCCATCTAGGCAGTTCCGTGCTTGCACCTTATGGTTTCATGGAATGGCCCGGGGTTCACCAATACACCTACTGGCAATGCCCTCTATACCTCATAGCGCTTGGATCCTGGTTCAGGCTTGCCCCCGTCACTGTGGTCTGGATGAGGCTGTTCTCTGTGATGTGGGGCTGTATCTTCGTTGTCTCATGGTTTGTGTTGGTGAAGGCGCTAAGTCGCAATGAATCGCTTGCTCTGCTTGTGGCTTCGGTGATCGCTCTCGGTTACGAATCGGTGGTCAAAGCTTCCTATGGCCGAATGGATATGATGTGTGCCGCCTTGGGCGTGGCCGGATTGGCAAGCTACTTCTGGTATCGAGACTCGCACTGGGCCCGTGGAGTGATCCTTGCGTCGTGGTTTGGGGCCGCCTCGCTGTTTTGTCATCCCGTGGGTGCGGTCATGAATGTTGCAATAGCTGCCATGGTGTTGTGGGATTGGCGGAAGATCAGGTTGAGTATTCTTGTGGTCGCCAGCCTGCCTTACTTGATCGGAATATCTTTCTGCCTCCTCTACATTCAGAGGGCCCCTGATATCTTCCTGGCGCAGAGTAGGGCTGCTTGGGGATACAGAGTCAGTGGATTTTCAGCAACCCTGCGCAACGTGCTCAATGACGCGAATCAACGATATATCCGCTACTATTACGGGGCCTACACCGGCTTCTTCAAGCTGAAGAGTGCAGCTCTGGTTTTTCTGGCTATTGGAGTGGTGGGCCTGCTGGCCGACCGGAATCTTCGGGCTCAACCGGTAGCGAAGCGTCTGCTGGTTTTGGCTTTTATTGCCTACGTGGGTCTTGCAATTGTTGACAATGAGAAGTACGTCAACTATCTCATATTCACTGTCCCCTTCTTAACAGCCTGTGCGGCGGTCTGGGTGCACGGCCGCTGGCACGGAGGCAGCCTTGGCCGGTCGTTAGCATCGGTGCTTCTTGGCGCTTATGTTCTTGTGACGATTTGCGCGGTCGGATATAGGATCCATGCAAATAGCTATCGCAATTCATACAAGCCTGTAGTTGCGCTCGTTCAAAGCTCTTTGCCTCCAGGCGGGCTCGTTATGGGCGGATCTGAACTCGGTTTTGCATTGGGCTTTGGTCCGCCGCTCATTGATGACCGATATCTTGGTTTTTTCTCTGGCGAAACACCGGAAGTGTTCGTGGTAAATGGATACTACGGGCCGCATTGGGCGCGTACGCCCCGCCTAAAACTTGCGTGGGAGTTTTCCCGACGCAAATTGCGCAGCCAATATTATCTGATCTTCGACAACAAAGAGTACTCGATTTACGTGCGCAATGACGTCCCACCGCCCCCGCATTCCGCCAATTATTAAATGCGCTGGTGTTCATCGGCAGTCCTGCGTTACTTCAATACGGCGACGTATGTGGGCTATGAGAAATAGATGTCCATGAAAAACCAAGGCGCGCCATTGCTGGCGTGCCTCTTGCGGTTCCTGCAGTTTGTGGATCGGCCTTAGCCGACCGTAGCGACGGCGCGTTCGGCTCGCGAGCCGGCCGGAACTACGCTGTCCTGTGCGTCAACCACGGCTATGGTGGTTATATTGACGATGTCCTCCACCTCAACCCCTCGCGCCAGCAGATGCACCGGCTTTGCCATGCCCAGGAGTATGGGGCCGACCGTTTCCGCGCCGCCGACGCTGGTCAGAAGCTTGCAAGCGATATTGCTGGCTTCCAGATTGGGGAAGATCAGCACGTTGGCTCCGCCCTGTAACGGGGAGAAGGGGAATGCCGCTTCCATCTTCTTGGCGTTGACCGCGATGTCGCTCTGGACCTCGCCGTCGATGATGAGAGTGGGGTCGGCGTAACGCACCAGCTCCGTCGCCCGCCGAATCTTGTCGCACAGCGGGTGCTTGGTGCTGCCGAAGCTGGAGAAGGAGAGCATGGCCACGCGCGGCTCAATGTCGAACCGGCGCGCCTCTTCGGCCGCACAGAGAGCGATCTCTGCCAGGTCCTCGGCGGTGGGTTCAATGTTGACCGTGGCATCGGCCAGGAAGTACGGCTTGCCCTTACGGGTGATGATGAGATAGAGACCGGAGACCTTGTGGATGCCTTCGCGAACTCCGATCACCTGCAACGCCGGACGAATCGTGTCGGGATAGTTCTGGGTCACGCCCGAGACGATGGCATCCGCGTCACCCATGCGGACCATCATGGAGCCGAAGATGTTGTGATCGTTCATCAGCTCGCCTGCGGATCCCAGCGTTACACCGCGACGCTGCCGCAAGCGATACAACTCACGGATATACTCCTGCCGCCGTGGGGCAGTCTCCGGGTCCACGATGGTGATACCGTTAAGCGCCAGCCCCAACTCGGTGGCGGTGCGCCGGATCTCGTCAGCGCGACCCAGCAGAATCGGAACGGCAATCTTTTCTTCGATCAAGACATGGCAGGCGCGCAGGATCTTCTGGTGCGAGCCCTCGGGGAAGACCACGCGCTTAGGATGGCACTGGGCCTTGTGAATCATGGAGCGCATTAACTCGTGCGCCTTGCCCAGCCGTTTCTCAAGCTGCTCGCGGTATTCAGCGATGTTCACCGGATTTTGCGCCACGCCGGTGTCCATGGCGGCCTTGGCCACGGCAGCCGCTTCCCACACCAGGACGCGCGGATCGAACGGCTTGGGAATGATGTAGTCAACGCCAAACTTCAGCGACTCTACACCGTAGGCGCGGCAGACGGAGTCGGGAACATCTTCTTTCGCCAGCGCCGCCAGGGCATAGGTGGCGGCCAGCTTCATTTCCTCATTGATGGTGGTCGCGTGCACATCGAGAGCGCCACGGAAAATGAATGGGAATCCCAACACGTTATTGACTTGGTTTGGATAATCGGAGCGGCCCGTCGCCATGATGATGTCATCGCGGATCGCGCGCGCTTCCTCGTACGTGATCTCCGGATCGGGGTTTGCCATGGCGAACACCACCGGTCGCGGCGCCAGCGACGCGATCATCTCCGGCGTGAATGCGCCCTTAACCGAAAGTCCCAGCAGCACATCCACACCGTTGGCGGCCTCGGCAAGAGTCCGCATCGGAGTGTCTTTCGCGAACCGCTCCTTGTAGGGATTCATCCCTTCCTTGCGGCCTTTGTAGATGACGCCTTTGGTGTCAACCAGGGTAATGTTCTCGCGCTTCGCGCCCATGCAGACATAGTGCTCAGCGCAGGCGATGCCAGCCGCGCCGGCGCCGTTGACCACTATCTTGATCTGGTCCATGCGCTTGCCGGTCATTTCCACCGCGTTCACCAGCGCCGCGCCGGAAATAATGGCGGTGCCGTGCTGGTCGTCGTGGAAGACCGGGATCTTCATCGTCTTTTTGAGCGTCTCTTCAATGTAGAAGCACTCCGGCGCTTTGATGTCTTCCAGGTTGATGCCGCCGAAGGTGGGTTCCAGAAGTTGGCAGGTCTTGATAATCTCGTCGGGATTATGGGTGTCCAGTTCGATATCGAATACGTCGATGTCAGCGAACCTCTTGAACAGGACGCCTTTGCCTTCCATGACCGGCTTGCCGGCCAGGGCCCCGATGTCGCCCAGTCCCAGCACCGCGGTCCCGTTGGTTACCACCGCCACCAGATTGCCCTTGGCGGTGTACTTGAATACATCTTGCGGGTTCTTCTCGATCTCCAGGCAGGGATCGGCGACGCCCGGTGTGTAGGCGAGACTGAGATCGCGTTGGGTGAGGCAAGGCTTTGTGGAAGTGACTTCTATCTTCCCCGGCCGTGACCCAAAGTGGTAGTCGAGAGCATCCTGCTTACTAATTGCCATGACGGCCTCCGAATGAATGAACGTGAGGATTGCGTGTAGGGGAAAATGATTCCGGCTCGATTACGGCCGCGGCTTATCAACAGAGCAGCAGGGCAGTAACGTAAATGGGCGATCAAGATGCGCCTTGCACAGGCACACACACGGGCTCTGGAGCGCCGGAAGAACTCCCCTCAAAGTCAAGCATGGGCCTGTTCCGGCTCCGGAACTAGTGCGGAAGTCACAAGAGATTGTGAGCAAAGGCACAAAATAGTGGTTAGTTGCCAGTGGATAGTGGATAGATGGAAACCAATGCGCCTCAGGAGAATGCCGGCAGAAAAGCGCCTTTGCGTAGTTATCGAGAACTGGTGGTCTGGCAGAAAGCGATTGCCCTGGTAATCGACGTGTATTCAATCACCAAGGGGTTTCCACGCGATGAAATCTACGGCCTGACCAGCCAGCTGCGAAGATCGGCTGTATCCATTCCGAGCAATATCGCCGAGGGACAAGGCCGGGCGACCAAGGGCGAGTTTGTTCAATTCCTGTGTCACGCTCGGGGATCACTTTTTGAGGTGGAAACTCAGATCGTCATGGCAAAAGAGCTGGGCTACATTGCGCCGGAAGCCGAAGAGAGAGTAACTGTGCAGGTTACGGAAGTGGCCCGCATCCTCAACGGGTTGCTAACATCGCTCGGAGTCGCCAGCCGCAAGAGTTAGTGCATAGTGGCTAGAGGGTTGTGTTTCCAAGAGATTGCAGTGACTCGGAGACCGTTACGCAGGCAGTGGAAAACTCGCTGGCGTCGCTAGAAATCTTCGGCTATCCACTATCCACTATCCACTAACCACTGCTCAGCAGAATTCCTACAATGCTGGCCGACATGAGATTGGCCAGCGTGCCTGCGATCATGGCGCGGAAGCCCAGCTTGGCAAGATCGCTCCGCCGGTTCGGAGCCAGCGCGCTGAGTCCGCCAATCTGGATGCCAATGGAGCCGAGGTTGGCGAATCCGCACAGGGCAAACGTAGCGATCGTGAACGACCGCGGATCAATCGCCGCCTTCTGCGCGCTCAGCATGGTGAAGGCGACCAACTCATTCAGCACCATGCGCGTGCCCAGCAGGTTGCCGATGGCCAGACAATCATGCCAGGGCACGCCGATCAGCCACGCCACGGGTGCGAAGATCACGCCAAAGATCGACTCCAGCTTCGACGGGAACCAGGGAAAACCGTGCGCCGCGAGTAAATTATGAGTTCCGCCCAGAACGCCATCCAGCAGCGCAATCAGCGCCAGAAATGAAATCAGCATCGCCGCAACGTTCAACGCGAGATGCAAGCCATCGGTCGTACCTTTCGCAGCCGCGTCCAGAACGTTGCTGGCGCGCTCGCCAAATTCGACGGAATCGATCTTGGCCGTCCCGGCGGTCAAGGGCTTTTCGGTCTCCGGCACCAGCATCTTGGCGATCAGGATGGTTCCCGGCGCGGTCATGATTACCGCTCCCAGCAGGTGTCGCGCCTCGATGCCGAGCAGGATGTAAGCGCCCAGCATTGCTCCGGAAACGTGGGCCATGCCGCTGGTCATGATCGTCATCAGCTCGGAGCGCGTGACCTTGGGCAGAAACGGGCGAATGGTGAGCGGGGCTTCCGTCTGTCCCATGAAGATGCTGGCCGCGACGTCCAGCGACTCGACACCGCTCGCGCCCATGAAGCGCATCATGACCTTCGCCAGTTGCCGAATGATGAACTGCATCACGCCGTAGTAGTAGAGGATGGCGAAGAACGCGGCGATGAAAATGATGATGGGCAGCACCTGGAAGGCGAAGACCACGCCGAAGCGTGAGAGCTTGGCCCCGAACTCGCCAAAGACGAACTGCGATCCGGCGAAGGAATAGCTGAGCAGACGGTTGACCGCGTCGCCAGCGATGGTCATCACGCGAACGCCGAAGCTCACGCGCAGCACGAGAATGGCGAACACAAATTGCAGGATCAGTCCGACGAATACCGTGCGATAGCGGATGGCCTTCCGGTCAGTCGAGAAGAGGTAGGCAAACAGCAGGATCGCGAGGATGCCGAGCACGCCGGTCAGACGCACCATGCCAACTCCCGCGTGAGTCGCGAACCAAGCTTAATTGTTTCCATTGGGTCGATCGTCCGCAGCGGCGCCCAATTCGCGCACAATCTCGACACTGGCGCTGCTGCCGATGCGGTTGGCGCCGGCATCGAGCATGTCCATCAACTGGGCCGCGGTCCGAATGCCGCCCGCCGCTTTCACGCCCGCCTTGTGTCCCACCACGCCGCGCATCAATACCACGTCAGCGGCCGTCGCGCCCGCATCCCCGAATCCGGTGGATGTCTTCACGAAATCCACGCCCTCTTCCAGAGCCAGCGAGCAAACCAGGATCTTCTCGATGTGGTTCAACAGACAGGTTTCCAGAATCACCTTCAGGATGGCTCCGCGATCGTGCGCCAGGCGCGCCATACTCCGCATTTCCTGCTGCACCAGCATTCGATCGCCCGACTTCAGCGCCCCGATGTTGAGCACCATGTCCAACTCATGCGCACCATTGCGCAAAGCGGCTTCCGCTTCCGCCAGTTTGGTCAGAGTGAGATTTGCGCCCAGAGGGAAGCCAACCACCGTACCCACCTTCACCGGCGAGCCGCGCAGTCGAGCCGCCGCCAGGGCCACGTTAGCGGGATTCACCATGACCGCATGAAAACGATACTGGACGGCCTCGTCGCACAACGCGGCCACCCGGTCGCGCGTGGCATCGGGCTTAAGCAGGGTGTGATCGATGAGGCTGGCTGCGCTGCGCCAATCGCTCACGAGAATGGCGGGTGCGCCGTTTACGACAGAGAGGTTCGCAGACATGAGCACGAGAGATTCTATCCCGATTCGGGGCCGGACTCCAGCACACAAATGTCCGGCAGGTTACGATAGTGCTCGGCAAAGTCAAGCCCGTATCCCACCACAAACTCGTCAGGAATCTCAAAACCCACGTAATCCCCGCGGATGGGCTCGGTGCGCCGCGACACCTTGTCCAGCAGCGCCGCAATCTTCAGCGACTTCGGCTGGTGCGCGCGCAACATGTTTTGGATGAACGTTAGGGTCAAACCGGTGTCCAGAATATCTTCCACCAGGATAATATTCTTGCCCGCCATCGAGCCGTCCACATCTTTCACCAGTTTGACCTCGCCGCTGTGCTGCTTGGCGTTTCCATAGCTCGACACGGCAATGAAGTCGAAGCTGACGTCGAGCGTGATCTGCCGCGCCAGGTCGGCGAGAAAAACGGTGGCGCCCTTCAGCACTCCGATCAGCACGACCGGCTCGCCGGCAAAATCCTGGCTGATGCGCTGTCCCATCTCGGCCACCTTCGCCGCGATGCGTTCGCGCCCGATCAGCACCCTGAGCTTGTCCACCGGCCTTCCGCCTGATGAGGGATGAAGAACTCTGGATGGTAGAGAAAGCGGGGAGGAAACTCAACTGAGATGTCGGTCGTGACAGGCGTGCCCACCCTCTCGACAAAGACGGGCGAGAAGGATGGGGCACCCGGCAGCCACACTGAGACGCCGCGCTGGTTCCACTAGGATGGTCCGCAGGATGGTCCGCCGGGGCACAAACTAGTTGTACAGCGGAGGGGAACATTCCCTGGCTTTTAAGGAATTACTTTTCCCCCGCGATCATTTGCTCGAGTTTATATCTGGCCAACGATAGCGTCTGCCTTGCCTCGCCAAGCTTCTCGACCCACTTCCGGTCTGGGGTTGAGGTTCTGCGAATTGTGAGATGAGCCGCCGTCCGCTTGATTGCTGGCTCAAATATTTTCGCCTCGAGCGGCGAAAAATCGCGGCGCTCACGTTCAGCGCGTAGCTCATCCTTCAGTTCTCCGAGCAGTTCTTGCGAGGGTCTGTGGTCCGACCTAGGCATCGGCCTGCCATCCTGGGGGAACATGTCCAGAATGCGCCGAATCTTCGCTTCAAATTCATTGAAGCGCTCCACAACATCACTCTCGTGGCTTTTCGTCATTACTCGATTCTAGATCGTTGGGGTAATCTGGTGACGCGAATTCATTCAATTTGCGCAAAACGCGACAAAGCGCAACCAGCACAACCAGCTTGGATGGGGCACCCAGCCTAACAGCGATCACACGGATTAAGCTGACCCTCCTCTACTCCACACTTATATCAAACCTCCCGCAATACTTCGTAGAAACAGCGTTGTACCATTCTTGTGCCCGTGGGTCACTTTTTGCCCTCAACAAACCCCGCTGAACATAGGGCCAAATCTTCTCCATTTCCTCCCAGAACAACATATTTCTATCAAACAAAGCATGATGATTAGGGCATAAATCTAATAAGTTGTCCCTTGTAGCTGGGCCGCCAACGGCTTCAGGAACGATATGGGCACGTTCTACGATACGATCAAAACCACAAACCTGACACACGCCGTAATATGGCAATTTCATCTTTGCCGTATGTTCGCATGTGCGCAGAGGATCAGTATAAGAACTGGCAAGGGGTTGAAGAGCAGCCCCACGCTGCAAATTATTGGGAAGAACAGGATCGGCTTTATCCTCACCAATAAGGTCACGCGCCTCTTTAGGGGTAAGATAAACCAACTTCTTCCCAGTCTGATCGAATAACTTCACCGATAAATGACTATTTCTCATATCGAGACGGCGCCTCCAACTCGAAAGCACCAGGGTTAGTTGTGATGTTAAGCTCCCTTTTTTCGCTGTCAAGGAATTTTCTCCTAGCGGCCACCCAAGCTTCTTGCGTTTGGGGCACCCCAGGTTAGGACTTGCTTGGAAACGGCAGGCCATCCGCCCAGTCACAATCGGTCGTGACGCAGGTCATCGCCATGTCACTAGGAGGTGGGAAATACTGAGTTCGCGACCGGCGGTCTTTTCTTTGGCGGTACTGAGGGAATTCACCAAGTAAGGTCATATTCGACGCCAAAGGTAATCTTTACGGCACAGCGTCAACAGGCGGCACAAAACAAAAAAAACCTTGTTGTCTGGGAGATCACACCGTAAACTCGGCACGCCAGAGAAATTGGCTGCTTGCGAGCTCCCGAGGAGCGAATGTCCGGGGAGCGCAACTGAGAATGGGTGAAGGGGACAGCGCATGAACATCTTCAGGTTGGTTGGCAACCATGGCAAGGTCACCCGAGTTTTGCTTTCCGCTTTGCTTTTGGCGCTGCCACTCCCCGCAATGGCAGTGCTGGGCGACAACGCCGCGTCTGTGCTGACCGACCAGACCCGCATGAAGGGAACTTTGCGCAGCGTGGACAATCGCACTTATGTGATGCACGAAATCACCTCGGCCACCGGGACCGTGGTGCGGGAATTCGTGTCGCCGGCGGGAGTAGTGTTCGGCGTTGCCTGGGAAGGACAATTTCCGCCTGATCTGCAGCAGCTCCTTGGTCCCTACTATCAGCAGGCGCAGCGGGCGGAGCAAGGGGCAACGCCGGAGCAGCAACCGCGCCGCAGGGGCGCTCCGGTCGTGGTCGAGACCCCCGGTCTAGTGATGCACGAGACTGGGCACATGCGAAGTTTCCACGGACAGGCCTACATTCCTCGACTCGTGCCACACGGTGTTCAGGTCAGCGAAATCCATTGAGGAGACGACGCCGCGCCAAGGTTGCAGGGCCAGCGACGATTGCGATGGCCCAGATCGCGAGCAACTCTAGAAAGGAAGACATCGAATGACAGGCCGCTCCGGTTGGTTTCTTCCAGTTCAGAAATTTGTGTGGTGGGTCGCACCACTCTTGGCCGTGTGTATGGCCGGCTGCGGCGGTTCCGAATACCGCTTTCCCGGTCATAAGCCGAAACCGGAGGTCACGGGTGTGACGGCAGTGTGCTCGCCAGCAACCATCCAACCCAATCAAACCAGTCAGTGTACGGGAACGGTGGTGGGCCAGGGCAGTTTCAATCCAGCGGTTTCATGGAGCGCAAGCGCGGGTCAGATTTCGACGGCAGGCTTGTTTACGGCGCCATCGTTGCCGACATCGGTGACCATAACCGCCACCTCACAATGGGATCCGACCCAGTCGGGGACGTTCACCATCACCGTGGGTAATTCGACGACCAGCAACGTGGCGCCCATTGTGGTGGACGCGGGGCCGGCGCCCCAAACCTTCATCACTGCGAATGTAGCCTTCGTTACGGTGACGGTTTGTGTTCCGGGGACCACCACCTGTCAAAACATTGACCACGTGCAGGTGGATACAGGATCTTCCGGACTGCGCCTTTTGTCGTCCGCAAGTGGCGGGGAGTTGGGCATCGCGCTCCCGAATGAACCAGGCTCCAGCGGGAATCCGCTGCTCGAGTGTGCGCTGTTTGGGAGCGGCTATACATGGGGAAACGTAGCTCAAGCCGACATTACAGTGGCGGGCGAAGTGGCGTCAGCGGCTCCGGTGCAAGTAATCATCCCCTCCACCAGTTCGCCATCGGTGCCGACCAGCTGTTCCAGCCAAACC
>Ga0116130_1001446_pt1 | contig 13482 bp, 5 predicted proteins | sample June2015DPH_17_5_FD_89733 | JGI IMG/M metagenome (GOLD analysis project Ga0116130, IMG submission 89733) | Peatland microbial communities from SPRUCE experiment site at the Marcell Experimental Forest, Minnesota, USA - June2015DPH_17_40 | ecosystem: Environmental > Terrestrial > Soil > Wetlands >...
CGCCAATATACAGGGTCGTCACCCTGCAATCCTTTGACAAAAGCAACTACCATTTCTCCATTGAACCAGGCGTCTTCGCCGTAACATTCTTCCGTCCTGCCCCAGCGGGGATCCCTTCCGATATCCGCATTAGGAGCTCTTACTACAAGCCCGCCCTTTTTGTATTTTGGCGACTGAAAGATATAGCGTACTTCATAACTTTCAATTGATGCAGCTTGCTTTAGGACTTCAGGATCCCATGATTCTGCCAATCCTATAGCCTGCGGGAAAATAGTTGTTGTAATGGGATCTCTTTTCCCCCAGTTACTGGGACCGCCTCTTGCTAAACCATGAAGCCCTTCTACATGATTACATCCTTTAATACTCAAGCGAGGTACACTTGGATTAGTACTAAGGCAAGCTACTTTTTCATCCGGTGTTAATAATGAAATAATATTTTTAACCCTTTCTTCAACCGGAAGATTTGGATTTTGAAACGGGTATTGCTGAGCTGATAAGGCTGCGCAAATACACAGCCATATAAATATTAGAATACTAAATATTGTCCGCATTTGTCTTTTCATTTTCTTCCTCGTTCTAAAGTAATATTGAAAGTGATTTAGTTATAGTGACAGGTACCCATAGGGGCAAGCGACCTATCACAATAACTATTTATGAGCAATAATTTCTTTTAATAACGGGTCTATTTTCCCTAATTCTTCTTTTAATAATTCCCTAACCTCTAAACGTGCATTGCCGAGTTTTATGCCGGTTGTTTCATTATTATAAGTAAGTGTAGAGACGAACCTCCCTGTCTTTTCAAAACAAATTTTACTAAGACGCGATATTTCCTTATGAGTTTTGTTTTTGTCGTCATATTGCGGTAAAGATATTTCCAAAATTTTCTTATGAATATCCCTGTGTCCAAACAATCCTGTAGATTGAAAATCTTTTATTGATTCATTTGCAAAATTAGAATTAAGAAACGCTGTTAAATAAGCGGCTTCCTCTTTGATGTTTGTCGAATACCAATATGTTTTGCTTTCCATAATAAACGGTAAATCAATTTTAGTTCTATCAACAATTACGGCATTTGCATCTTTTGCAGAGGCAGTATAGAGAACAAGATATTTTTTAGACAGGTTTTGGTCGGTTATCTTGCTTTGCCAATTAAGCCACTGTAAATATGTAATATTTTTGCTCTTCTCTGTTTTATCTTTATCCCAAAATTCTTCAACTTTCTGAAACCATCCTGCACTGGCAAGAAGACCTCTTTCCCTAATTGCTTTCCAATCTAAAAGAGACAGATTGTTATTATCATCAATAACAACAGGTAAATGAACAAATACCGGGTTTACTAAAGCAAAGGGTAAAATATTTTTTGAGATTGCAGTTCTAAATAAAAAGCAGCTATTAATTTGCATTTTCAAATCAATATCAGCCCAAGGCTGTTTTGCTTCCTTTTTAATTTTTTGATCTGTCTGAACATAAAGTATTCTATCGGCAAAATCTTCCGGCTTATCCTGCAGCAGTTCAACAAAATAAAGATTTCGCGGCACTATTGTTGCACCCTGCTTAAATTTTTCAAGATAAAAATTACCCTCGGAAGAAAAATCGATTTTATGAATTGAAAATGAGGAACGCTTGCCGAGCCTGGAATAAAACCAATTTACTTTTTTAAATTCCAAATAATTCTCAGCTTCTGCTAAATTTACATTATAAGCAGGCAGCTTACCGCTAAAAATATAGCCTCTTAATTTACCGTCTTCATAAAGCAAAGAAGATTTACCCTTCTCTATATGGATAATCTTTCTTTCAGCAAAAACCACACAGGATGTAATTCTAAAAAGCGGGGCTACATCTTTTAAGTCCCAAATTTGTTTAATTCTAAATCCTTGAGCAGAACCGTTGCGGGTATTTTCATGATGATCGGCGGAAATAAAACCTCTTGGAAGCACAAAAGCAATTATACCTTCTTTTTTTAAGAAATTTGTTGAACAATATGACAGGAAAATTGCCGCAAGTTCAAGATGTGTGATACTGTCATGTTTCGGGACAAGGTTGTATGTCTTAGCTATATTGAACAATTGTGTTTGATATGCTTCATTATTCATATCCCTATATGGCAGCCAGGGAGGATTGCCTATTACGAAATCAAACTGTCCCCTCATAAAAAACGGTTTATAAGAATTTTGAAGTATAAAGCTCCAGATACTATTTTGCTTATTCTCAATTGCTTCTTTAAGAGCTAAATATATCCTGTGTAAACTGTCAATTATATTATTAGAAACTCTATAATTTTTAAATTCATTTGAAAGCCCTTCGCCAAACTTCTTTTCCGTCAAACTTATTTTGTGCTTATCCATTAAAGCAAGTTTTTCACAATAAACAATTGATTCATCATAAAAAGTATCATTATTCCACATTTCATTAGTGATATGATATATTTTCTTATTTATCGGTACATCAAAGCTTTCTGAAAAAAGACTGACTCCCTCTGTAGGAATAATTAATGTATTAGCCAAATAAACCTGGATATTAACCGGTTTTTTTGCTTTTCTAAGTTTATCGGCTATAGACAACAATATTGTAGTTTTAGCCACTTGAACGGAAAGAGGGTGTATATCAATACCAATTACCTGGGACAAAATTTCATTTAAAGTAATATCCGGATATTCTGTTCTCAGTTTTGAAATTGCTGATTTTAAAAACGTTCCGCTTCCGCAAGCCGGGTCTAGTATCTTCGAGTCTTTTTGTAACGGCAGCTCTTCAACTATTTTGTCCGCAAGCCAATCAGGAGTATAATATTCACCTAAACCATGCCTGGTTTCAATATCAATAAGTTCCTGGTAGACACCTTTTAGTACATCTTCTTCGACTTTTGAAAAATCATAATCGCCGATTTGATTAATAATTCTTCTAAAAACCTTTTTAAGATTTTTGTAATGTTCTTTTTTGGCTACCCAAAAATAGAAATCGCTCTCAATGAAATTACCTACATTTAACCTATTAAATATTTCACCGCTTAGAATTTCCTGAATTTCCTCATCGGATACTGTTTGCTTCTTTGTTATAACTGCGTATGCAAGAATTTTTGAAAAAATGCTGAGGTAAGTATGAATTAAAAATACTTTACCGGTACCTGTAAATTTTCCGTAGGCAATGCTTAAAAATAAGTTCCACTCTTCAAAGGCAATTTTTATTTCCGAATCATCTTTAATTTGATAGAAATATTCCGTTAATTCTTTAATAGAATAAAGGAAAGTAGACGATAAATCGCCAAAATCATTTTTAATATTTTGATAAGTGGGTTTTTGTAATTGTTTCCTGAAAAAGTAGTGATCGATAAAAAAGAAAAATTCTTCACCGTTTTTATCGGTTAATATAAAAGAAGATTTTTCTTCTAATTCGACATCTGCAATAGTAATATTTACAGTATCAATTAATTTTTCATAATTCGGCGAATATATTTTCCAGGTAATACAATCAGTGGCAATCAGTAAAAAATCGTATATATTACCGGAATTCCAGTTGCCTGCAAAATATTCAATTAACTGCTCCTTTGCATGAAGTTCTGTTCTTTTTAAATCTCTTTCAAATTCGATAATTGTATTTCTGAATTGAGTATCAGCAGCTCCTGTTTTAATTCTATTTTCAAGGGGTATTTTGAAAACAGTATGCTCTGCCCCTTTGTTTATTTCATCAATTATTACCGACAAAGAAGGGTCATTATCGAAAAGTCTGCTTAACAGGGTAATAAAATGTTCTTTCTTGGCTAACTCAGAACTCGCAGCCTGAACATTGTGAAAAAATTCCGTAACTATTTTTGTTTGAATCAATTTTTATGTGCTATTAATAAAATATAAAATTTTAATTATCCCTAAATGCACCTAACAAAATAAGTTTAATTAACAAGTATTTTAAATACGAACAAAACTTAAATACGAATTATTTATTTCACAACGACGGCAATACCCACTCCAACCAGCAGCGCGCCGGAGGTCCTGTTCATGCGCCTGATAAATTGTTGGTTACTGATCAATTTTCTTACATAACCGGTTAAATAAGCGTAGCTTAGAAGTACCCCCCCTATAACAACAAATATTTCCGTAGAAGCAATAAAAAAATCATTAAGCTTGAAAGAAGTTACATTCATAAAAGTGGGAAGAAAAGAAACATAGAATAAAATTGTTTTGGGATTGCTTAATGTTAGTCCAAAGCCGGAAAGCGTATTTTTAAAAGTCAATCCTTCATTCTGCTGAACTTCTATCTTAATATTGCCGGGAGGATTTATTAAAAGCTTTGCCCCGAGAAACACCAGATAACCGCCGCTCAATATTTTAATTATAATAAAAAATTTACCCATAGCAGCCGCTACAAAGCCTAAACCTAAAATAGCAAGCGACAGAAAGAATAAATCACCAAACAATATTCCCAGAACAAAAAAAGCTGCCGGTTTAAACCCGGATGAAAGCGAGCGCCCAACTGTAGCTAAAACACCAGGACCCGGAGTAACGGCAAGAACAAATAATGCTATTGCAAGAGACATAATTGATGCGGAATCCATAAGTACTTTTAAAGTTATTATAAATTGCAAGATATTATATGCAAATAACTAATTCAAGTCATGGGTTATTATTCGCGGGTTGTGTGCCTTTGCAAGGAACGACCTTCATCAGAAATGCGGAAAACGCAGATGAATTATTTAGGCTCAGAGCGCGAATTATATTCCTAAATTTATTTCTTTTCATTTCGATAATTAATTGTGATTATCAAGAAAGAATTATGCCTGTAGATTGTATAAAATGCGCCCATTTTAAAATAACCTGGATAAAGGCACAGCCTTACGGCTGCAAACTGTTCGGGTTTAAATCAAAGGGACTTCCTTCGGTAGAAGTTTTTAATACTTAAGGTAAGAAGTGTGTAAAATTCACCCCTACAGTTCAACAGAAGAAATAATACCCGTCTTAAAAATATTTTTATAATTATATAATAATGACAAAAAAAAAGCGCACCTTTTATAGTGCGCTTTTTTATTTATTAATCTTTTGATATGTCTTGCTTATCGGCAACTCGGTTCCGAACCTGTTTACCGTTAGGTAGAAGATTTCGGAACCGCGCCTTCAATTTGAATTATTTCATGTACATCATCTTCTTGACAAGATTAACATTTTCACCTATTAACTGGTAGATGTAAACACCCGAACTTAGCCGGCTTGCATTAAAGCTTTCAGTATAACTGCCTGCGCTGAAATTTCTGCTAGCTAATACAGCTACTTGCTGACCGAGTATGTTATAAACTTTCAGCATATAATTGCCCGCCTTTGATATTGAGAATTGTATTTGTGTGGACGGGTTAAATGGGTTAGGATAATTCTGCATTAACTCCATTTTTGAAGGAACCGTTGAGCCGGTAGATTGAACACCGGTAATACCGGATAAATTCTGCAGCGATCTAACCTGCGCCATTGTGTTAGGAACCACGCTCTTCAAAGGCTGATTTACTTTAAAAAGCGTTGCAAAGTTTGTAATAGTTGTATCCAGTGTTACAGTACCCGTGAATTGGACATTATTAAACTGACCGGCACCATTAATATTTAAGCAAATTGCCTGCCCGCTTATAAGCCCTGTAGGGAAGTTTAAAGTTGCCAGTGGAGCAAGAACACTACCAAGTACATTTATTCCATAAATTTGCAGCAATGTAGCTTGATAAAAGTTCAAGAGAACATTTGAGCTTGTCGCACCGTGAACACTAAAGCCGCCCTTCCAGCTAACGGTATCGCCTGAAATATTTATAAGGACTACTGAACCTGCCGGAACATTTACCGTCAGAGTATTACAGTTGGAAAGGTCGTTTCCATTAATATTAAACCTGTTTATTTGTGTACTTGTTCCTGTTAATGTAATCATCCCCCACTGCATTGTATCTGTTCCAGTCGAAGTAAGGACAGACATCTGGGATGACAGGTTATCCAAATAAAGCGCTGCTGCGGAAAAGTTTATGACTGAATCCTGCCTAATTATTCCGTTAGCCAATCCACACTGGCTTGTATCAATGAAAGAACCAAAATCAACATTGCCGTTTACCCAACCGCTTGTGAAAGTAAGTTTTCTTCCAACAATTAAAACATCGCCTGTCGGGCTTACTAATTTATCGCCTACGCTGTAATTGGATAATGTAGCATTATTACCGACAGCCATTTTACCCTGAGTATCAGCCGACGGCTGGGTAATATTATTAAGAACAAATACGTTATAACCTTTGGCTGGTCCAAGATCAAAGACACTTGAACTTTGCGATAAGGCTGCCTGAACTGTTAAATTCAATGTTAAGGATTTGTTTACTCCTAACGAATCAATAGACCATATACCTGTAGAAGGATTATAATTACCGTCTGATGAAACATAAGTTAAAACGCTTGGAAGCACATCGGATACCTGTATACCTGTAGCCGGTATTGTACCGTTATTTGTAACTGTAACCTGATATGTTACTTTATCTCCATTACCTACAGTAACTGTAGCGCTTGTTTTTGCTATACTTAAAGAAACATAACCCCACCATTGCACACTAGCGGTAACAGATTTAGTTGATGTTACCGGTGTGGCAATAACCAGTTTTTGTTGGGTGTCCGGATTTGAAACGGCGAAATATTCAGTACCTTCAGGAATAGTAACCGTACCGGTTGCTGTAATAACCGTTGCATTGTCAGGACCGGCAGTAAGCGAGATAGGACCCGCAACTCCGGTTGAATCTGTAGTTACAGAAGTAGTTGATAAAGTTCCCTCATTTACTGAAAGAGTTATATGTACATTTTTTATCGGGGCGCCAATCTCATTATAAGCCTCAACATAAAACTGTACTGCTGATCCGATACCAGGTGACTGGTTCGGAATGTTAATAACAAGAGTTTTAAACGGCTGAATTGTGCCAGCATTTGTATTAGCATCATTTAATATTTGCAGGGCTCTATTTATTACGGTAGTTATGGAACCACCACCTCCATAGGGAGTGCAGCCGGAAATATTAAGAGAGTCTGTTTCAGCCCATATAGCAAGCTGAACAGCAGCGGCTTCATTAGCTGTCGTTAACGATCCCGTATAAGGCAGGCTTTTATAAGGATAATAATTATTCAATATATAAGTAACCTTTGAGTTCGTAGAAGAGTCTATATCCTGGTATTGAGTACCAAAAGTGAGCAGATGTTTTATATCAATGCAGTAAAAATCCACTGTTCCAGCGTCTATAGTACCCTTAAGAGTACCGCAATAAACGCCCTCATTGTAAGGAGGCGCCAAAGTAAGGGTAATACATTGATCTACTGCTGATACTACTGCAATACTTTGTGTTTTTGCAAAAGAGATAGTTGCAGTGATAACAAAAAAGGCGAAGAAAAGAAGAACTTTTTTCATATTATTTTTCCTAAGTTAATTGTCAATCATTAAAATTTCTACAAATAATTCAACTGATATGCCAATACGAAAAGATGCGAAATTCGAATGTTTTACAAGAATTAAATGCACAGAAATGAGATAAAAAAGCTTATTTATCTCAATATAAGATTTGAATATCCGCGATTGTTTGATAAAAAAATTATTTGAATTGCTTTTAATATTACTCTATTGGAGTGAAATAAACGAAATTGACATTACTAACAAATATTCGCAATAAATGTTGTATTGTTTAGCATCCACATGCCGGAAGGAGCAAATCAGATTCCCCGCATGTAAGCCGGGCAAGCTGCCCGGCCTACAAAACAACTATTTTAAAATAAACCTACGGCGCCTGTACGATCGTCATTTCATAAGGGTGAAGAATATAAGAAACATCTGTAAATTTCATTCCGCCGCCAAACCATCTGGACGTTGAATCCTGCTTTACGGAAAGCAGCTTGTCATGCACTAATTCTTTCCAGCCTTCAGTTGGTGTTTTGCCGGTAAATCTCAATGATACAGGGGCAGCTTTGTCGCACATATTATAAAGTACATACTGCTTCTGCCCGAACAAATAACAGCCTACTCCGCCGGGCCCGTCAAACTCAAAACCCAGTTCCTTGCTGAAAGCACGACGTATCGAATTAAGAGCCTCAGAAGGGAGCCTCAGCAGATCATTATAATTATCAGGCATATTTAGAACATAGATATTGCCTTTCAGATAAGGTGTTTCAAGTAAAATACCGTAATCAAAATCCTCCTGTATTAATGCAACATCCCTAACGCCCGGCCAAGTAACTGTCCGGATGCGCGGAAATGAAAATGGCCTATCTGATTTAACAGCCTGATCACGGAACCATCCTCCTCTAACGCGGAAAGTAGAACCAGTTACAGAGCCGCCGTAATCAACAAAATCAAACGCTTTGCCGAACTCGGTATTCTGAAGCTTTTGCAGAAGTCCCCAAGTCATAAACACATCATGCCCGTTGCGCAGACGGTCAAGCATTTCATCAGCAAGTTTCGGATCCGGGAGTGAATGTAATGTAAATATTGCATTCTGACTTTCGGCTGGGAATTGTGCTACGGGAGTAAGCGGTACGCCCGCCATACCGAGGTAACCGAATATATTAAACTCACCAGTAGAGCCATAAGGAAGATAAATGGGGACGCCGCGTGAGGAGCCGTTAAGAAGTCCTGCCGTTTTATCAAACTCAGGGAGCATATCTTTGAAATGAGGATAAACGTCACTTGAGGGATTAGGCGGATAAAGCTGTCCAGCACACCAAAGAATTATTTCCGGCGATTGCGCCATTACAGCCTGGTATACTTGTGCAACATAGTTATTATCGCTTCCCTTCATATCATAATTATCCAGCCAAGCGCCCACCCATTTTGAAGGGTCTACACTTGCAAACCACTTCTGGTAAATATACCCGCTGTAAGTTGGTATATGCTGATCCTGCGTTTCAGGGTCGCGGGTTTCTATACCGACAGCCATATTATCAAATTGAAGAGTTTCATTATACACATCATATCCGTTCTGCCTGTGACATTCATACCAGTCCGGATACTTAATAATCACTTTTGCATTAGGGTTTACTTCTTTAGCGGCATCAATAATATATTTCTTTGACTGCTTAAGAATAAGCTGTGAGCGATAATCCGCCCAGCTTAAATTACCCCTATCCTCAACGCTTTTTTCATCGGTACTTATAGTAAAAAGCCAGTCATCAAGTATAATATTATCGAACACCTGTGCCAGCGACTGCATACGTTTTTTAAGCGCATCCATATCTTCCTGGTTATTGTAAGTTGATGTTCCGCCGTGAGCGGAAACGGCAACCATAGACCCTGAAACTTTTATACCCAATGCAAGAAACTTGTCACGTAATTTTTTCAGCATTGCAACGTCGATAACACCCCGTGAAGTGCCTTCAAGATAAACTTTTGCAGGCTTTACCGGGCCAAAATATTTCATAGTCTTTTCAAAAGCAGCAGAATCAGCAAGCAGCCGGTCAACATCGCCGGAAGTAAAATAAACTGCATACTTTAAATTTGCCCAGCCCGGATTCGTCTGTCCGGATGCGGCACAGGAAACTATAAGAAATATTAAGACAAGAACAGAACTTATAGAAATATACCGATTGGAAATATCATTCTTCATTATTCCTCCAATTCCTTTCCTTAGTTTGTTTATAAACTTAAAAGTTAGACAACCTAATTGATTATATCCTTCTTTTAATCTCTCGAATGATCCTAAATAACACATGAAATTTATTTGTTTCATAATTGAGGCGCAAGATCAGGCTATTATTATTATGCAGGACAAAATTATATTCTGACTGCCACAACACAGACTCAACTTGCTTAAATGAGCTTACCGCAGTTATAAATAAATCCGATATTGCTAATTTCAAGAATATCATTCTGTGTGACGGCAGGAATGTAGAAATAAGCGGTACAATTACAGGAACTAAAGGCAGTCCTCAAATAATTCTTAGGAATACTATTCAAATAAAAATAATTAATTAGGGAAAAGTTTAAAAAGATTAACTTATTGTTTTATTTTGATCCGGCTTATGGCTTATGTCATACTCTAACTCAGCATCGAGGTTCTGTTTTTCCATTTTTCTTGTTTTTTCCATCAATTCTTCATGATGCGCTTGAAGATAAGCAAACTTCTTTTTACCATAAGACAAACGGGTAATTAATACAAATAGTACCGGGACAATCAGGATGGCTAATGTAGAGTCAGCAATCATACCCCCCAGGACAGTAAATCCAATTGTATTCCGGGCTACTGCTCCCGCTCCTGTTGCAAATGCAAGAGGCAGTACACCGAGGATAAACGCCATTGATGTCATAATTATGGGGCGCAATCTAAGCCTAACTGCTTCCAATGTGGATTTTATAAGTTCTTCCCCACGGTCGACGCGTACTTTAGCAAATTCCACTATAAGTATGGCATTTTTAGCGGAGAGCCCTATCAATGTTATAAGTCCTATCTGGGCATAAACATTGTTTGTAAGCCGCGGAATAAAGAAAAGCATAAGAATGGCGCCAAAGGCGATAATTGGTACTGCAAGCATAACGGAAAAAGGTACAGACCAACTTTCATAGAGCGCCGCCAGAAATAGGAAAACGAAAGAGATTGAAAAAATAAAGATATAAATAGTGGTTGACCCTGCTTTAATTTCTTCATAGCTCAACCCTGAAAACTCATAAGTATATCCACGGGGTAAAACTTTTGCAGCAGTTTCTTTCAGCGCTTCTATTCCCTGATCGGTACTATATCCGGGCGGGGTTGAACCATCAACTTCTGCAGAGCGGAATAAATCGAAATGCGTTACTAACGGAGGCGCTACAATAGCCTTATAACTAATCAGTGTACTTAGGGGCAGCATTTCTCCCGACCGGTTGCGCACGTAATATTTATCCATATCCGATATTAGCGCACGGAATGTAGTATCTGCCTGTACAACTACATGATAAATACGGTCATAAAGTGTGAAGTTATTGATGAACAAACTGCCCATATAAGCCTGAATAGTTGTAAACACATCGGCAATATTAACTCCCAGCTTCTCACATTTTTCCCGGTCAACTGTAAGCTCATAACTGGGGGTATGTGCACCATAATAACAGAAAGCAGTACTAATTGCCGGATTTTTGTGTGCCTCGGCTATAAACTTTTTCACTACTTTTTCAAATGCATACACATCATCATTAGTATTTCCCTGCTCTATTTGCATACTGAATCCGGCAGCCAGTCCAATACCATTAACAGGCGGAGGAGGGATGACTACTATATTGGCATCTTTAATACCCGCCATTGCAATCCGTTTTCTAAGCACATTCATAATGCCAGGCACCTGTTGTTCCGGCACTTTACGCTCTGCCCATGTTTTTAACATGCAAAACATACTGCCGCAATTTGAAGTAGCGCCCCCATTAAGTATGTTGAAACCGGATATTGCGGCATAGTGATTGACCCCCGGTGTGGAACCTACAATCTTCATTAATTTAGTCATAACTTCAACAGATTTTGTTGTGGTTGTTCCTTCGGGCATATTATAAGTAACATAAAGACGTCCAATATCTTCACCCGGGATGAATCCTGACGGTTTACTTTTAAACAGAAAAATTGTACCGATGCAGATACACACAAGCAGAATCATAATATATACAGAGCCATGAATGCAGCGTTTCACACCATGAGTATAGTCATCATTAAGTTTTCCGAACCAAATATTGAAATGATAGAAAAATTTACGCGGCCATTTAGAATCCTTATTAATATGAGACGGTTTTAAAAGTAGAGTGCAAAGCGCCGGTGTCAGCGATAAGGCAATGAAAGCAGAAAGCATTACCGATATGGCAATGGTGATTGCAAACTGCTGATATAACCTGCCCACTATACCGGGTACAAAACCAACAGGAACGAATACTGCGGCCAATATAAGGGCTATGGCAATAACAGGCCCTGAAATATCCTTCATAGCACGGTAAGTAGCCTCCTTAGCAGACATCCCCTGTTCGTCAATATAATGCTGTACCGCCTCCACCACAATAATTGCATCGTCCACCACAATACCACTACCCAGCACAAATCCGAACATTGTTAGTGTGTTAATAGTAAACCCGAGCGGTATGAAAAAGATGAAAGTACCTAAGATAGAGACGGGTATGGCAAGAAGAGGAATAATAGTTGAACGAAAGTTCTGAAGGAACACGAACACAACTATCGCAACAAGGCTCAAGGCTATCAGCAAAGTTTTCACGACTTCATTCATGGAAACTTTTATTATTGTAACCGTTTCAAAAGGCACCGAATAATCAACATCAGCAGGGAAAGATTTTTTCAACTGCGCCAACGTAGCGTAAACATTATTTGCCGTTTGGAGGGCATTGCTGCCCGGCGCCTGGAATACAAACAGAATTGAAGCTCTTTTCCCGTCTATAAATGAATTGCTGGAAAATGTAAATTTTCCCAATTCCACTCTCGCCACGTCTTTAAGATAAATCATTTCGCCGGTGGATGGAATAGTTTTAACAATTATATTTTCGAAATCGGAAACATTTTTCAGTCGTCCGTTTACAAGAATGCCCTGTTCAAAAATCTGCGTATTATCCTGCGGCGGAGCGCCTGCCGAGCCCGCTGCTACCTGAACATTCTGAGCATTTAAAGCGGAAATGACATCCTGGGGAGTCAGATTGTGTGACGCCATCTTTTCCGGATTCATCCAGATACGCATGCTGAAATTATCCGCACGTGCAGATATATCACCGACGCCGGGTGTTCGTAGCAGTGCATCCTCAACAAATATACTTGTATAATTATCCAGAAAAGTAATGTTATGCGATCCGTTCGGCGAGAAGATGGCTACCTGCATGAGCATACTGGGATTTCGCGCACGTACTGTCAGGCCAAGCTGGCTGACTACCGCGGGTAATAAAGGGGCAGCAATACCGACGCGATTTTGGACGTTTAAGGCGGCGATATGTATATTTGTTCCAACATTAAAAGTAACACTTATGTTCATTGACCCGGTATTGGTACTGGTGCTTTGCATATACTCCATACCCGGTGTGCCGTTTACCTGCCCTTCAATAGGAGTGACAACCGTTTGTTCCACAGTCTGGGCATCCGCTCCCGTATACTGCCCACCTACCGATACTGCGGGAGGAGTGATATTAGGATACTGATCAACAGCCAGGTTAAAAATGCATATCACTCCTGAAATTATTAATACTATAGATATTACAATAGCCGTAACGGGCCTTTTTATAAATGTATTTGCTATCATTGTTGATCAGGATGATTTGGGTCGCGTGAAATTTGTATCTCGTATTCCAATACGGCGTCAATATTTTGTTCTTCAATTTTTTTAGCTTTTTCCATCAATTCCTCATGTTGAGTCTGAAGATAGTCAAGCTTTTTCTTGCCGTAAGAAACACGTGTAATTATTACAAACAGCACAGGGACAATAAATATAGCAATTGAGGATGCGGCGAGCATACCGCCAAAGACAGTAAACCCGATTGTTTGTCGCGCTACAGCGCTGGCGC
>Ga0116130_1001448_pt1 | contig 13474 bp, 9 predicted proteins | sample June2015DPH_17_5_FD_89733 | JGI IMG/M metagenome (GOLD analysis project Ga0116130, IMG submission 89733) | Peatland microbial communities from SPRUCE experiment site at the Marcell Experimental Forest, Minnesota, USA - June2015DPH_17_40 | ecosystem: Environmental > Terrestrial > Soil > Wetlands >...
CGATCGTATCCGAACCACCAGACCTTCGGCATCCCCGGAAGCAGGTCCGTGTCCACGTACTTCACCTGGACCATCTCCGCCAGGCCCATCTTGCCGTGGGTCCGGCCGATACCGCTGAGTTTGAAACCTCCGTGTGGCGCCTCCGCTATCCCGAAGCACGAGATCACGTCGTTGATCATCACCGTGCCGGCTTTGATCTGCTTGGCCATCGCCTCGCCGCGACGACGATTGGTGGTCCAGACGCTGGCGGCCAGCCCAAAGTCGCTGTCATTGGCCACGCGAACGGCCTCCTCGTCCGTATCGAAGGGCGCCACCGGCAAGACCGGGCCGAAGGTTTCCTCCTGGATGATGCGCATGTCCGGCGTCACGTCGGCCAGCAGAGTGGGCGCATAGAAGTTCGGCCCCAGTTCGGTCAGGCGCTTTCCGCCCCGCAGCAATCGCGCGCCATGCAGCACTGCGTCTCTCACATGCTCGTCCACAATGCGCAACTGGCGCTCATGGATGAGCGGCCCCATTTCTACCTCAGACCCAATCCCGTTGCCGACACGCAGCTTGGCGATCTTGTTGCTGCAAGCTTCGAGGAACTTTTCATACAGGCTGCGATGGACGTAACAGCGCTCGACCGAAAGGCACGTCTGGCCGGCGTTCATGAACGCGCCCCACAAGGCCCCGCTGGAAGCAACCTCCAGGTCGGCATCGTCGAGCACGATCATGGGATCTTTGCCGCCCAGCTCCAGCACGATGGGCAACAGCCTTCGCGCAGCGGCTTCAGCGACGCGTTTGCCGGTTGCAACGCTGCCGGTGAAGATGAGCTTGTCGATCGGGGAATCGATCAAGGCCGCACCGGCGGCGCCCTCTCCGATCATCACTTGCATGAGATTGGGGTCCAAACCCGCTGCCCGAAGCAGCCGTTGCAACTCCAGCGCGATCAACGGCGTGAATTCCGACGGCTTCAGAACCACCGCGTTGCCCGTCACCAATGCGCCGAGCGTTTCCGTAGCGGCGGTGGAGAACGGATAATTCCAGGGAGAGATAATGCCGATCACACCAAACGGTTCGCGCAGCAACTTGCCGCGCTTGGTCTTCATGGCGAGATTGGCGTGCGGCAGCGGTTCCTCGCGCAGGAAGTCGTGCGCGTTGCGAATGCAGAACTCGGTTGCGTCCAGGACGACCAGAACTTCGGTGGTAAGCGCTTCGACTGCGGGCTTACCGGCTTCGCGGCAAATCATGTCGGCAACCTGATCGCGCTGCTCGCTGAGCAGGCGCTGGAATCGCCGCAGCAGCGCGACTCGCTCCTGCACCGGAGTTGCCTCCCATGCAGGCTGGGCGTGCTTTGCGCGCAGGACGGCGCTCTGTACATCACTCAGACTGACGCAAGCCAACTCAGCCAGCACTTCTCCTGTTGCGGGATTGGTGCTGACGATGGTCGCGTTTCCGGCGACAACTTTAGTTTCGGTTGGCATCGTGCTCAATATTCAACGCTCACCAAATAGAGTCCGCAAGCGGCGGCAGTAGGCCCAGCAGCGCTGCGATTGCAGGCGTCGAGAATTGCGGACACATCCTCGATCTTCAGCGCGCCTTTTCCCACCTGCAAGAAGGTACCGACCAGGTTCCGCACCATGTGGTGCAAGAAACCATCTCCGCGCACAGTGTAAACCAGCTCGTCGTCGGTTCTCATCCACTGTGAAAAGTGAATCGTGCGCACATTCGTCGTGATTCCAGACTGGGAAGCTTCTGCTTCCCTGCCCTCCGCCATACGTGCGCTACGCTCCGGGTCGGAAGCCGCAAACGAAGTGAAGTCGTGTTGGCCGACAACATGCTCCGACGCGCGGATGACTGCTTCTTCGTTCATGGGATAGGGGTCATGAAAAACGTATCTCGCCAGGAATGGCGGGCATATGTCCTTGCGATAAATGCGATAGCGGTAGGTTTTCGCCTTGGCGGAATGTCGCGCATGGAACTCGTCGGCAACCGCTTCCACCAGATTTACCCGCACGGACAAGGGAAGCACATCGTTCAGCGCGATAACCAAGTTTCGCTCTGGAATCGGACTCTCGAGCTTCACCGATGCGACTTGGGCCAGAGCATGGACACCCGCATCGGTGCGCCCCGAGCCTTGCGGCAATACCTCTTCACCGGTCAGCCGCTGAAAGCACTCCGCCAGCGTGCCCTGCACCGTTCGCAGTCCCGGTTGGACTTGCCATCCGTGAAACTCCGATCCGTCATAGGCCAGCGTGATTTTGAGATTGCGGCTCACATCATTCCCGGCAGGCAAAACGGGGTCCGGCGCGAGTGTTGCGTTCTGTTAAGCAGTGTAAAGCTGGGCATAGCATCCCCAAGCGGCGGCAGCGTGTCAGCTATACTATGACATTTCCTGCTGCTTACGAGGCTGGTAACGGTTTCCCCGCCTCTGCGGCGTCATCTGAGATCGATTCCTCGCGAATTCTGCCGCATCAGAGATAAGGCGACAGGAAGCATGTGAGAGACGCGAAACCCAAAGTACTCTAACGCAATTTTTCTGGAGACGAAAGAATGTCTGGTTCTAAGTCCGTCAGACCGGTCCGCTCAATCTTGCTATCTACATTTCTGCTGGTGATATTTGCCACGGCGAGTTTTGCGCAGAACGCATCGACGCAAGCCGCGCCCAACAACCCGCCGCTGACCCCGCTGCCCCAAGCGCCAGCGCCGCAGCACAATGCTCGCCTCTATTCCGATCAGGACTACACCCGAGGCAAGCGGCAATTCCCCAATCCCTTCGTGGTTTATACGGTGCGCGAGGTTGCTCCGCTGAACGTGACCAACTCCGCCCGCCTCGATCAGCTCATCAAAGACGGCAGCATGTATTTGTCGCTGAACGATGCGGTGGCGATGGCGCTGGAGAACAATCTTGACATCGGCATTCAGCGCTACAACTTGTCGATTGCCGACACCGATATTCTGCGGACGAGTTCGGGCGCGGTTGCACTCGGCGTAAATACGGGCCTGCTGCAGGGCACTCCCGGCGGGGTCACCGGTACGACCTCGGCCGGTGGCACGGGAACCTCCACCACGGGGACCACGGGCGGCGGCGCAGGTGGCACCACCATCGGAGTGGGCGGGGCCGGTGCGGGTGTGGGAGGCATTGTCGCCTCAACCACCGGGGAAGGCCCATTGCTCGATAGCTATGATCCCGTGATTTCGGGAACGTTATCGATTGAGCACGCCACCACGCCAGAGAGCAATACCATCTTTACGGGCACCAATGTTTTGACCCAAAACACGACAACGGCCAACTTCCTCTACACCCAGGGGTTCTCCACCGGGACCCTGATGACGGTGGGTTTCAATAACACCCGCGCGGCGTCGAATTCCCTTTTCAATACTTTGAATCCTACCCTGACCCCGAACTTCCGCTTCGAACTGCGCCAGCACCTGCTCTCGGGATTCGGCTACGATCCCAACTTGCGCTGGATCCGCATTGCCAGAAACAACCGGGAAATCGAAGATGTGACTTTCCGGCTACAGGTCATCCAGACGGTTTCGCAGATCGAGAACATTTACTGGGACCTGGTCAATGCTTACGCCAACGTGACCGTACAGCAGCGCGCCCTGGATCTCACCGACAAGACCCTTTCCGACAATCAGAAGCAAGTGGCCGCCGGGACGCTGGCTCCGCTGACTGTGGTCCAGTCGCAGAGTGCCGTGGCCACGGCCAAGCAAAACCTGATTACCGCGCAGGTGAATCTGCAGTTGCAGCAACTGCTGATGAAGAACGCGATCACCCGCAACATGGCCGACCCTATGCTCGCCGTTGCGCCCGTAATTCCCACCGACACCCTGAGTACCAGCGAGCAGTACGAGGTGCGGCCGGTTGAGGACCTGATCGATGAGGCCTTGAAGCAACGTCCCGAGATCGCGACCGCGCGCCTTACCCTCACCAACAACGAAATCTCGCGCAAGTCGATTCGCAACCAGTTGCTGCCAACGGTCGATTTGTACGCTTTCTACGGCGCCTCCTCGCTGGCGGGACCGCAGAACCCGCTGTGCACCGGCAGCCAGTGTCCCCCTCCAGGGACCTTACCGACAACCGGCTACAGCGATGCGTTCAGCAATCTGTTCAACAGCAGCGCGCCCGACAAGGGAATAGGAATCAACATCAACATTCCGCTGCGCAATCGCCAGATCCAGGCCGACCAGGTGCGCTCAGTGTTGGAATATCGTCAGGCGCAAATGAGTTTGCAGCAAACCGAAAACACCATCCGGCTGCAAGTGCGGCAGGCGCAATTCGCCATGCAACAGAATTACGTGGGCCTGCAAGCGGCGCTGGCGGCGCGCGACTACGCCGCCCAGAGTCTGGATGCCGAGCAGAAAAAACTGCGCATGGGCGCTTCCACCAGCACCCTGGTGTTGCAATCGTCCTCCAACTTGACTCAGGCGGAGTCGAATGTCCTGGCGGCGGCAACCAATTACGAGAAGTCGAAGGTGCAGCTCGACTTATCCACGGCTGACACTCTAACCAGGCTTGGCGTCGACATGTCTGACGCAGAAGCCGCACAGGTGAAACATCCGCCGAAGGTACCCGGTGTTGTGCCAGCGAATACCAATGACCTGACCCAACCCAACTTGACGCCTATTCAGGTTCCTGGAGTGACGCCCGCGCCGCAGGCGACTACGCCGCCGCAAACCCCGGACCAGGCGCAACCGCCGGAGCCAACGCAACCGCCGCAACACTAGCTGCGTTCACCCGCCGAGCGCGGAAGGTTCGCTCGGCGGGAGTTGACGGGGCCGATGCAGACGGCCTAGTCTTTTCTTGGTTTCGCAGACGTGTTCAACCCCGTCAGATTGGCCCTGAGAAATCGGGGCCTTTCGCATTTGGGACGCCAAGGGCTCTCGCCCCATGTCCCTTCTTGCCCCCGTCCCCCGCATCTACTACGATTGAAGGTTCGTCCTACTGTGGGGTAATTCATGGCCAACAGCCGCAAGTCCAACGGGAAAGCTGTATCCGAATCGCCGGTCACCGATCTCTTCGAGAATGGCCGCCATCCTTCCGAGTCGGAGAAGCAATGGGCCGAGAAGACGCTCGCTCCGAGTCTGGACAAAGGGCCGGAAAAGCCGATCGGCGCGGCCACGGGCGTCAACCTCGACGAGCACGGTCACGCGCGCTACACCACCATCTCCGGTCTGCCGATTCGGCGGCTCTACACGCCCGCCGATCTTCCGGCCGACTGGAAGTACGAAGACTACCTGAATTATCCCGGCCAGCCGCCCTTCACGCGTGGTATTCATGCTTCCGGATACCGCGGCAGGATGTGGACCATGCGCCAGTTCTCCGGTTTTGCTTCGCCGGAGGAGACCAATGAACGCTACAAGTATCTGCTGGCCCACGGCGGCGGGGGCCTTTCCGTCGCATTCGATTTGCCCACGCTGATGGGCTATGACAGCGATCATCCCTTCAGCGAAGGCGAGGTCGGCAAGTGCGGCGTAGCCATCGATTCGCTGGAGGACATGGAGATCCTGTTCAGCGGCATTGATCTGGAGAAGACGACGGTCTCCATGACCATCAATTCGCCGGCGTCGATCCTGTGGGCCATGTATCTCGTGGTTGCGGAGAAGCAGGGCGCCGACTGGAAGAAGATTTCCGGCACCATTCAGAATGACATCCTGAAGGAATACATCGCGCAGAAGGAATACATCTATCCGCCGGCGCAATCGATGCGGCTGGTGATTGACACCTTCGAGTTCGGTTCCAAGTTCACGCCGCGCTTCAACACCATTTCGATCAGCGGCTACCACATTCGGGAAGCGGGTTCGACCGCGCTGCAGGAGTTGGCATTCACCATTTACGACGGCGTGGAGTACGTGGAATGGGCGCGCCGTCGCGGGCTCGACGTGGATGAGTTCGGCCCGCGGCTCAGCTTTTTCTTCAACGCGCACAACGATTTCTTCGAGGAGCTTGCGAAGTACCGCGCCGCCCGTAAGATCTGGTATCGCCTGATGAAAGACCGCTTCGAAGCCAAGCACCAGCGTACCTGGCTGATGCGATTCCACTCGCAAACCGCGGGCGTCTCGCTGACCGCGCAGCAGCCGATGAACAACATCGCGCGCGTCGCCATTCAGGCGCTGGCCGCAGTGCTGGGCGGCACCCAGTCGCTGCACACCGACTCCTACGACGAAGCCCTGGCGCTGCCGACCGAAGAGGCGGTGCGCATCGCCCTGCGCACGCAACAGATCATCGCGTACGAATCGGGGGTGGCGCAGACCGTCGATCCCCTGGGCGGCTCCTACTTCCTGGAACGCCTCACCCTCGACATGGAGAAGGGCGCGTTCGATTACTTCGACAAGCTGGATGCCATGGGCGGCATGGTCGCGGCCATCGAGAAGGGCTATCCGCAGAAGGAAATCGCCGAGGCCAGCTACCAATTCCAGCGCGCCACCGAAGCGCGGGAGAAAATTACGGTTGGCGCCAACGATTTTGTCGTAGAAGAACCGGCGCCCAACATCCTCTACATCGGTGAGGAGGTCGCACAGGCGCAAAGCAAGAAGCTGAACGCGTTGCGCGCGCGCCGCTCCAATGACCAGGTTCGCCGCTGCCTCGATGCTCTGCGGAAAGCCGCCGCACAGGAACCGAAGGCCGGCGAGAACGGCCAGGTCTCACCGGCCAACACCATGCCCTTCATCGTGAATGCCGTGAAGGCCTACGCGACGGTGGGCGAGATTTGTGAAGCGCTGCGCGACGTGTACGGAACCTACACCGAAACCGCGTTTGCGTAAGAAAGGCTTCGCTGACTACCCGATTGGGTCGCGTCCCGTTATCTCACGCAATCGGGCAACCAGCTTATTCTCCAAGTCCGTGAGACTCTGGTACCCGGGAACGTGGTAAGGACTTAGATCGAAGTGAAGCGGTGTTCCTTCTTTCCGGAACAGAATTGGCTGGAGCCCCAGGGCATGCGCGTACCCCACCTCGTAATAGACACTGGGGCGGGCGTCCGTCAAATCCGCGACGAGGAATTGGCTAGCTGTAATCTCGTTGAGTATTCGCTGCAGGGCGAGACCTTGATGTTCTATCTCGTCCGACCGAACGGCGGTTATATCAAATCTCTTAAACGCCCTCTTGAAACAGTTCTTTAGATCTTCGCTATCAGTAGATATTTGCATCATGATAAACGCGGTGTTTGGCCGCCAGGCACGTCGCCTGACGTCAGGTATTTCGAAGTTCACGATAGCCCGCGCCAGGTTTTCCTCGGACGACGGGAGCAGGAGCTCTAGCCTTCCTACGAGGTCCTCTGCGGCGGCGGCGAACGTCGACTTGGCCAAATCTGGTGGGATCGCACTCTCGGTTTGGCGTGGGGGAGCCATGCCGATGATCGTGTCCACATCCCAAATGGGATACGCGGCAATATACTCATAGCTGTGGAGTTTCAATGCGGCGGCCAAAACCCTGAAAGCGTGGCTAATCTCCGCCTCGTCCGCCTTGGTCGAGAGTGGTGACAACCGTACGATGCGAATGAAGTCGGAGCCTAACTGCCCGGCTTCTTTTCGTAAATTCGAAGCTAAGATTTGGAGTTCATCGGGGAGATGCTTCTGAATTTCGGAGGCGTCCATCGACAATAAATAGGTCTGACCGTCCCGCTCTCCTGGCATGGCAGAAGGCCCGGCGAACTCTTGCACCCTTACAAAGTATGTTTCTGCTGAATCCGCCAGAGAACGCAGTCGATTTGTGAGCTCATTCTTCGCAAGCATGGGCAAAGCCATTTTGAGAGCGGGCGTTTAGAGTCCGTCTTTCGGAGGTTACTTTACTCTCAGTCCTACCGCCCGCGCCAGTTTCGCCTGCCGCTCATCGAAGGTCCAAAACCGCTCCGCCCCGAGCTCCAGTGCTGAAGCGACATGCAGGGTATCTAACGTTCGCAAGGCGACGCGGCTCGCGTGCTGCTGCGTGAGTTGCACGCACCGCTCGAAGGTCATCTCTGGCAGGGTCACCTCGATCCAGAAGCGCGATTCTCGGTCGCGTTGAAATTGTGTGTATACCTTTTGCGCCTCACCGGCAGAAATCTTCTTCATGAAAAGATGCTGTGCCATAACGTTCGCCAACTCCGCCCGATGAAGTGGCGTTAGCCAGACACGGGCGTGTTGGGCTGCGAGACGCCGCGCTTGCGTGAAGTGCCGGTCGGGCAAGTAGAGCGAGACGAAGAAGCTCGAGTCCACGTAGATACTCAATAGCGTGCCCGTCTCCGCTGTTCGATCAGCATATCGACGGAGTTAAGGATCCTGTCCCCAAAGATCTCCTTCGCCCGAGCGGCGAAGTCGGGCATCTCGACGGGGGGTTGATCTCCATTGGCAGGAACAATGCGAGCAATGAGCCGATCTCTCTCTCGCAATTCGACCGTCTTCCCTTGTTGCAACCAAGCTTTGAGACGGCGGGTGTCTCGAAGCTCACGAATATTCACGGAAGGCATGGGCTTTAATGTGTCACATAATGTGGCACATAGTCAAGTCTCTCTGTGACGCCACCCACTTACGAAAGCGCGGCCCAGGGTTTATGATTCTTTTGTTCGGCTGCAGTTGCTGGATTGAACCGCAGATCCTTCGACTCGACCGCGCAAACAACCGCGCGGGCTCGCTTGGAATGACAGGCGAATAGCGAAAGGCGAAGAGCGCCACATGTCCCCTGACCGCAAGATCCGTGTACTGGTTGCCAAGCCCGGCCTCGACGGCCACGACCGTGGCGCCAAAGTGATTGCCCGCGCCCTGCGCGATGCCGGCATGGAAGTGATCTACACCGGACTCCGCCAGACTCCAGAGATGATCGTCAGCGCCTCGCTGCAGGAAGACGTGGACGTCATTGGCCTCAGCATCCTCTCCGGCGCGCACAACGCCATCGTGCCGCGGGTGATGGACCTGCTGAAGCAAAATCAGATGGACGACGTGCTGGTGCTGGTGGGCGGCATCATTCCCGATCAGGATATCGAGACGCTGAAGAAAGGCGGGGTGGCCGCCATCTTCCAACCGGGCACTCCGATGGACTCCATCATTGAGTTCATCCGCGCCAACGTGAAGTCGCGGGGCGTGCCGGCAAGTACCTAGTTCATTACAGAGACACAGAGGCACAGAGAAAGAACGGGCTCTCTCTGAGTTGTCATCACGAACGGCCTTAAGGCCGTGAGGGATCTGCTGTTTTCCTTTTTATCGCTCCGGTGCAAGCAAGAGCAGATTCCTCGCTTCGCTCGTAATGACAATTTCAGAAACGCTCACGCCGGCAAAATAAACCCGTCAATCGTTCGCAGAGGGGGTTGCAACGCCCCGACGGTGACGCTCTCCTTCATCACCTTCTGCAGCGCCACTTGGAACTGGTCCATCTCCTCGCGCGTTCCAACCGTGATGCGGGTATAGGTTGGCATCAGCGGCCAGATGCGGCCAATGAAGACGTTCTGCTGGGCCATGGCGGCGATCACCTCTTTCGCCGGACGCTTGGTATCGAGCATGAAGCAGTTGGATACCGACGGAATGTAGGAGTATCCGTTGCGATCGAGCCACTGGAAAGTCTCCCCGCGGATGTCTGCGTTGATGCGCTTGCGCTCGGCCACCAGTTGCGGGTCTTTCAAACTCGCCGACGCTGCGGCGACGGCGGTCACGGGCATGGGATTGCCGCCGCCATAGTCCTCCAGCTTTTGCATGAGGTCGGGCCGGCCAATGGCAAATCCGCAGCGCAAGCCCGCCATTCCGTAGAGCTTCGAAAAAGTGCGCAATACGATCAAGTCGTGGCCGGACGTGACCAGGTCAATGACAGAAGGCGCATCACAAAAATGAATGTAGGCCTCGTCCACCAGCACGATCGAACCTTTGGGCTTGTTCTGCAGCAGGTACTCGATGTCGGAATGGCTGGTCAGGGTTCCGGTTGGATTGTTGGGCGAGCAGACATAGAACACGCCCGCGTCGGGAGCGGCAGCGATCATGGCCCTCACGTCGTGCGCATGAGTCTTGGTGAGCGGCACCTTGACCACGCGCGCCCCGGAACTCTTCGCCGCATACATCCCGGCTTCGTATCCGGGGTCGGCGGTCACGTAACTCGCCCGGGGCGAGGTGAAAGCCATCACGGTGTAGTGCAGCGGCTCGGTCGATCCGGCAAGAATCCGGACATGGTCCGCTTTCACGCCGACGCTTTGCGCGAAGAGGCCGACGAATTCCTCGGTCAAGCGGAAGCGATAACGGCCAGCTTCCGGCATGATCGCCGCCACCGCGCTGCGCGCGGCTGCACACGGGCCAAGTGGATTTTCGTTGGCGTTGATCCGCACCCCGCCGACGGGCGCGTACGGCAACTCCTGCGCGTACGCCAGCATGGGCTCGGTCACGACGCGCAACGCCAGCGCCGCGGAGGCAGCGGTAGAAGCTTGCAAAAACGATCTACGGGAGAAAGACGTTAGGCTCCCATGGTGCGCCATTGGCCACCCTCCTCTTGACTTCGTGAACGACATCTTAACGCTTTTTCAACGAATCCGCCGCAGCATGGCGACCTCGCGAGCAGGCGCCAGCGACGACACCGCTCAGATGCCGTCCGTTTGCTACTCTAGCTCCCGGTGCATCCCGCTTCCCAAGAAAACTTTTGCTCCCGCGAGCCGCGTGGCAGCGCCGTCGTTCTGCGCCTGGTCTCCGATGATGGCACGAACCGCCTGACGCGCGCCCGAGTGCAGGCCCTCACCGCTGCCGTCGAGGAGCTTGCGGCACATCCGCCCGCGCGCCTGGTGATCGCCGGCAATGCGAGGTTTTTCTCGGCAGGCGCCGACCTCAACGAGATCGCGGCGCTGACCGGCGCGGAAGCCTTTCGGTTCGCGCAGATGGGCCAGCGCTTGATGACCGCCATCGCCGGCTTCCCCGCTCCCACCATCGCCGTGATTCAGGGCTACTGCATGGGCGGAGGACTGGATCTCGCGCTCGCCTGCGATCGCCGCATCGCCAGCGCTCATGCGATGTTTGGACATCGCGGCGCCGCGCTTGGCCTGATCACCGGGTGGGGAGGGACGCAGCGCCTGCCGCGACTCGTCGGCAAAGCTCGCGCGCTACAGATGTTCCTCGTAGCGGAAAAGCTACACGCGCCGCAAGCCTTCCAGTGCGGATTGGTGGATGCAATTGTGGAGGACCCGCTCGCAGTGGCGCTGGAGCTAGCGCCGTAGCAAAATGGATTATGCGGTAGCAGGTCCGCCGCCTGCGCTATGCTCTAGCCATGGGCTCCCGCTTGCCACCCGGCGATCAGAAGCTGGTGCAGATTATCGATTCGGCCCTCGCCGATACGGCCCGCCGCAGTGGCGAGTGGTTGGTGTGCAAGCTGGGATGCACGCAGTGCTGCATGGGAGCTTTCGCCATCAATCAGCTCGACGCGCTTCGGTTGCAGCGAGGCCTCGCCGAATTGCAAGTGACCGACCCGGCCCGCGCCGCGCAAGTCCGCGATCGCGCCCACGCGTCGATTGCCCGGTTCTCACAGGACTTCCCCGGAGATCGGACGACCGGCATTCTGGGTGAGGGCGAGACAGCCGAGGCGCTGTTCGAAGAATTCGCCAATGACGAACCTTGTCCCGTCCTCGATCCCCAGACTGGGATGTGCGACCTGTACGCTGCTCGGCCGCTCACCTGCCGTGTCTTCGGACCGCCCGTGCAATCCGAAGGTGGTTTAGGTGTCTGCGAGCTGTGTTATCACGGCGCCAGCGAAGCAGAAATCGCCGCCTGCGAGATGACAGTCGATCCTGAAGGGATAGAGCCGGCGTTGCTCGACGAGCTGGAACGAAGCAAAGGCCAGCGAGGCAGAACCATCGTGGCGTTTGCGCTGGGGCTGTAGTCCGCATCCGCCTTGCATTGCGTGCAACCGCTCCCTGCTTTATCGTAGTTAGTTTGCCCCTCACTCATCATGACTGACCATAGCCATCATTCCGCATCGCCCGCCGCGTTCGAAACCAAGGTGAAAAGCGACTCGGCACGCTTCGAGCGCAACCTGAAAGCCATGGCCGAAATGGTCGCCAACGTTCGCAATGAAGAGCAGATTATCGCCCAGGGTGGCGGCGATAAGGCGATCGAATCCCAGCACAAGAAAGGCCGCCTGACCGCGCGCGAGCGCATTGCTCTGCTGATTGATGCCGGCACGGAGTTCTTTGAGATCGGCGGCTTCGCGGCCTGGGGAATGTACGAAGAGTGGGGCGGCGCGCCCTGCGCCGGTGTGGTGACTGGTCTGGCGCGAGTGCAAGGCCGCCTGGTCATGCTCATTGTGAATGACGCCACCGTGAAGGCTGGGGCGTTTTTCCCCATCACGGCCAAGAAGGTGATTCGCGCTCAGAACATCGCCATTGAAAACCACATTCCCACGATTTACCTAGTGGATTCAGCCGGAGTATTTCTGCCCTTGCAGGAAGATGTCTTCCCCGACACAGACGACTTTGGCCGCGTCTTCCGCAACAACGCGGTGATGTCGGCGATGGGCATTCCGCAGATCGCCGCCATCATGGGCATGTGCGTGGCGGGCGGCGCGTATCTGCCGCTGATGTGCGATCACATCCTGATGACCGAAGGCAGCGGCCTGTTTCTCGCCGGACCGGCGCTGGTGCAGGCCGCCATCGGCGCGAAATACTCGGCCGAAGAACTCGGCGGCGCGAAGATGCACTCGCAAATCAGCGGCACCGTGGATTTCCGCGAGCCTGACGACGAGTCGTGCCTGGCGCGCATTCGCCTGCTGGTGGACAAAATGGGCAATCGTCAGTTGGGCGTCTTCGACCGCAAGAAGCCGGAAGAGCCACGGTTCGCCGCGGAAGAAACTTACGGCATCTTCGATGGCGATCCCGCGCGTCAGTATGACATGAAGGAGATCATCGCGCGCATCGTGGACGGCAGCCAGTTTGGCGAGTACAAAGCTGAGTACGGCGAGACGGTCTTGTGCGGCTATGCGCGCATTGGCGGCTTCGCGGTCGGAATTGTCGCCAATCAGAAGACGCACGTGCACCAGATCGACCACTCTGGCAACAAGCGCACCGAGTTTGGCGGCGTCATCTACACCGAGTCGGCGGAAAAGGCGGCGCGCTTCATTATGGATTGCAACCAGAACCTTGTGCCCCTGCTCTTCCTGCACGATGTGAATGGCTTCATGGTGGGACGCGACGCCGAGTGGAGCGGCATCATTCGCGCCGGAGCGAAGATGGTGAATGCGGTGTCGAACTCGGTGGTGCCGAAGATCACGGTGATTGTCGGCGGCTCGTTCGGCGCCGGGCATTACGCCATGTGTGGCAAGGCTTACGATCCGCGCTTCCTGTTCGCGTGGCCGACGGCACGCTACGCGGTGATGGCGGGGGCTTCGGCGGCGGGAACGCTGGTGGAGATCAAGATTAAGCAACTGGAACGCGGCGGCAAGAAGCTGAGCGAGGAAGACAAGAAGAAGCTGTTCGACGAAGTGAAAGCGACCTACGACGAGCAAACCGATCCGCGTTACGGCGCGGCGCGGCTGTGGATCGACAAGATTATCGAC
>Ga0116130_1001456_pt1 | contig 13430 bp, 5 predicted proteins | sample June2015DPH_17_5_FD_89733 | JGI IMG/M metagenome (GOLD analysis project Ga0116130, IMG submission 89733) | Peatland microbial communities from SPRUCE experiment site at the Marcell Experimental Forest, Minnesota, USA - June2015DPH_17_40 | ecosystem: Environmental > Terrestrial > Soil > Wetlands >...
ATGTGCAGCGGCATCGGCGTCGGGGTTTGCACCCATCGGCCGTTAATCAGTGATTTACCGTGAGTCACCCGGTATTTTTCATCGGCAAACCGCCTCCCGTCCGCCCCCACGACAATCACACCGCCCGGAAAAACCGCCCGGGATTGCGGCTCCAGCGCCGGTATTTCCAAAATGGCCGGAAATTCCGGTACTTTCAGCGAGCAGTAAACCGGGCCCGCAATGCAGCTCATGTGCCACAGGTCAGCGCCGGCAGCCATCGCCATCTTGATGCCGTCGCCGGTGTTGTACGGCGTGCCTAGGGGATAGCAGTGCGGCAGGTTGGTACAGTAGTCCCTCACCATTTCCTGGTTATTCTCAAAACCGCCGCAGGTCAAAATGACCGCTTTATTCGCCTTAACGTTAAATTTCTTGCCTCTGTGTTCGGCTTTTACGCCCAGAATCTCTTTGGTCGCGGGATTTTGAATCAATTCTTTGGCCCCGGTGTCGCAGAGAGCTTTGATTCCTCTTTTCTCGACCGCGCCTTTTAAGGTCACCCATAGCCGGGAATAGCCGTTCCCGCCGTCGTCCGTCCTGATGTGATAATCGTGGATGCAGTCGGCCCCGGGCAATTCCGGAAATTCCGCCGGTTCCCGGTTCTTATATACCGTTTCCATGATGGCCGCTCCCAGGCTCTCGATAAAGGCGTTATTTTTGTTCATCTCTTCGGCCCAGGCCTGCACCATATCCTGCGGCACGGCATATTCCCCGCACATCGCGTTGAAATAGGTAATCGATTTTTCAATCGGATACGGATTCAGCCAGCCTTGCCCTGCCACCCGGGTATTGCCGCCTTCCTGTCCCGGCGGCGCTTTTTCCAGGATTAATACCTTCGCGCCCGCGTCGTGGGCGGTAATTGCGGCCACCGCGCCGGCTCCGCCGTAACCCACCACCACCACATCTGCTTCAAAATCCCATTTATCGGGCAGGTTGCATTTTACTTCCATTTTTCCCCATCCTTGATTGTTATCGTCCGCATTAATCTGTCAAGCCAGCAAAAATGATAAAATAATTTCGTTTGACTTAAATCCTCGCCGCACGGTTACGGTTCATGGATTTTCCCGCAGACAGTTACGTTTAGTGCAGATATTCTAACATTTTATCGGCGCCTTTAGCAATATTTATTATATAATATTTGATATCAAATACACCTGTCTAATATTAACTGTCTGTGCTTCGGTTATGCTAAAATAAAAGCTAATATTGAAAAGGAGAAAGCGCCCATGGAAGAATCCGCCAACGGCTATATCATGCCCATTAAAGAAGCTGTGCATTCGCTGAAAAGAGAAGGCCACCCCGACCAGGACGATTATCGTTTCATCCGTCCCTCCAGCGAGAAAGACCGCGTCGGGAAAATGCCCTCAAAACACTTTATGCTGACGCTGGATGTAATCAATCCCGGCGGCGGCGTGGAAGAACATTACCATGAATATAATGAAGAAATGCCGATTTTCGACCATGTTTATTACGTTATTTCCGGTAAAATTCTGGCCAAAATCGGTTCCGATGAAAGGGTTGTCGGCGCCAACAGCTTAATTTATTGCCCCTCCAATGTCCGGCATTCCATTAAAAATATCGGCAAAACCAAAGCTAAGGTCCTGCGCATGAGCGGTTCCGCCGAAGGCAGGAAAATGGGCGGGCCGGTTTACTCGAAGAAACCGAGCGGCGAATTAGGCGTCCGCGAATGGAAACTGGCGGACTCCTCGGCTAAACCGGAGAAAGCCTGCACCGACAAAAACTGCAAACACTGCTCCAAGTAATCCCATAATCTCGTAGAAACCAAAAGAGCCTCCGTTTTTATCGGAGGCTCTTTTTTTACGTACACACACATTCTGCAGGGGAGGGTTTAGCCGCAGCGTAACCCTCCCGCCTCTCCTGCCTCTACAGTTAATCGCAGCAACGGCCGGAATAAGGCTGTATATTGTATTTTTATATTCGTAATTTGTTTGGATTTTAGTATTTGAATATTGGAACTTAACAGGAACGTCTTTATTCCCCCCGGTATATCCCATCCGGGTCGATAATCCGTAGCGTCATCAATTCCTCCCAGGTCGGCGGCGCAATCTCCGCCACCTGCGGCGCAACCTTCAAATCCCAACCGCAATTTTCTTTAATATTCCGGATTTTCTCCTCCAGCGACGGAAACTTCGCAATGGGCAGGCAGCCGGTCAGCGAAAACTCCTTATCACCGCCCAATTTCTCGAAAACCCCCAGCGAAGACACCAGCGTCTTTATCTTCACCCCATCGCTGGTAATGTAAGACACTCTATCCAGGAAACGGGTTTTCGACTGGTTCATCACCGCCAGCGTTTCACAGGCCTGATACGCGTCCGCCGCGCCGCCCGGCGCCGCCACCACAATTTTCCCGCCTTCGATTCCTGAATTCAGGTTGCCGTACTTGTCAATCTGGCCCGCCCCGATAATACTGATGCTCTGCTGGTTTTCCCCGTTGATTATCAGGTTGTAAGCCCCGAAATAATTCTGCCTCAGTTTCATCGTGTCCCAGTTCGGGAAACTGGTTAAATTGGGTTCGCCCGGCTGCGGGGAGAAATCAAAAACACCGTTCCCCACCATCAGCGCAATATGTATGCCCTTGCTCTTTAGTTGATAGTAGGCTAAAAATGCCACCAGCGCCCCCGGCCCCACGCCGCACAGCACCACTTTACGGTTGCGGTTCAGCGCCGCCTCTTCGATTTTCCGGGCACCAGCCGCAATCATCATTTCTTTCTCATTGCATTCGGCGCTCACCGAAATTTTTTCCAGGATGGACGGCAGACGCACCACGCCCATGTCCACCCGGGCTTCGTCTTTTATCTTCTGTATCCGCTCCTGACCGAGCAGCTTCAAATAATCTTCGTTAGTCGGGCAGTCCAGTATCCATTTCTTGATCCAGGCCTCCAGCGCTGCTGGGTCATAAAGTGCCTTGCGGTGATCCTCGACCATTTCTTCGTCTTCAAAATAGCCGGAAAATTCCGCTAAATCGCGCCACGGTGGCAGATAATTCGGATGCGCCCCGAACGGCGCCACCGAAACCGAAGCCACCCGGTAGCCGGGGATTTTCACCAGCAGCGGCGAGTGCTTGCGGATATACTCCGTAGAAACCAGCTTTTCCACGGTTACGACCACCGGATTTTTACTTGCCCAGGCGCTGTATTCGTCAACAATCGAATCGCCCTGGCACAAAATCGTGTTCCCGTAACGGTCGGCGGCGTATCCGTGAATTATCGAAAGGTCCGGATTCAACGCTTTAATTATTCCGATCTTTTTTCCGCTGCCGAACGGGTCGTCAATCACTTTAAAAGCGTCTTTATTATCTTCCGCAATCGTCGTCCCCATCATTGATTTAGTGGGGATAAATCCGGTGCCCATCGCGCCGGCAAAAAGCCGCTGGCTGATACCGCCCAGCGACCAGATTTCATTCGGGACGTCATGCGCCAGGCTGCCCGGTTTGCCCCTCCCCTGCCCCTTTCGTCCCCCTTTGGCGCCGCTGCCCCCGATGGTTTTCTTGACCATCCCGCACTGTATCATATCTATGCCCAGCACCGGCGGCGCAATCAGAGTGAATTCCGGTCTCGTGCCCCGGAATTGCCGGATAATTTCCCGCGTGGCCGCGCTGCCGAAGGGCGAGATGTGCAGCAGCATCCCCGGCCTGACATTCTTTTTAACCGCTTCCTGTAAACCAATAACTTTATCTTCGCCTTCGTTTTCTTCCAGACGGAAGGTGCTTTCGGCGAATTCTTTTAATCTTTTATCTGCGATGTCGCACTCTCCTTTGTCATGCCGTTATTTTTCACAGCTGACGGCCGGACAGCATCCCTTTCAAATTCAATTTCACCCTATTCTACCCGCATATTCCCGGAATAATCAATCCGGCCTAAATACCATTTGCGTGAGTAAAGCCAGTGAGTCTGTCTGTATCTCTAACCGCTGTCCAATTTCGTGTTAAGCAAGGCTTGAGTTATGCAGTCCCAAAACGAAATGAATGGGAGAGGGGCGCAGCTCCTCTCAGATGGCGTACCCGTAAAACAACTTTACAAATATCCGATTGACAGGTCATCCTTCAATGACTCATTAAACACCCTTAATAATTTTATCAATTATTTCTTTAAGCAGCTTGATATCGAATGGCTTGGACAGAGATGGTAAATTATGTTTTGTCAAAAATTCTTTAATATCCAGCCCCATCACATCACCGGTAATAATAATTATCCTGCCTTTAAGTTCCGGGGCCTTTTCCAAAATATGTGTATAAAGCTCGGTGCCGCTCATACCCGGCATTCTGATATCAAGAAGAATTACATCATATTTTTCACCGGCTTTTAGCCTGTTCAATACTGTGTCGGCATCATCAACAGTTTCAATAGAATATCCCATCGGTGTCAATACTTTTTCAAGCAGGGTTCTCACTGGCAGTTCGTCATCTATCACCATTATCCTGCCGCTTTTAATTAAAGAGAGTTGCCCCTGGGTTATTTTATTGGCTGCATCTTCAGCGGGTGGCTCTTCGATGATTGGCAGTTCGATTATAAAAGTGGCGCCTTGGCCAAATTCGCTCTCGACTCTCATTATCCCGTTGTGTTCCAATATAATTGATCTCGACAGGCTCAGGCCTAAACCAGTACCTTCCCCCACATCTTTGGTGGTAAAAAAAGGCTCGAACAAGTGCCTCAGATTCTCTTTGGATATCCCGGGGCCATCGTCTTGAAATGAGGCGTAAATATTGTTATCTTTCGCCTCTGTAGTAATAGTTAATGTGCCTTTTCCATTGGCTTTTTTCATCGCCTGTTCCGCGTTAACGATCAAATTAAGAAATACCTGCTGTAATTGGCCGGGATCAGCGAAAGTGCTCGGCAAATCGGCATCAAATCTTTTTACTACCTGGATATTATTTGTCTTTAATACGTATTCCCTTAACTTCAGAGTATTATCAATAATATCATTCAGATTAACCAGGGTTTTAATCGGTTTCGCCTGCCGGGCAAAGGTCAATAGCCTCCGTACAATATCTGCTACCCTCTGGCTGCCGTCGGCGATTAATTTAAGATCGCTCTTAATTCCTTCCGGGATATCATCTCTTTCCAGCAGCATTTGCGAGAAACCAAGAACGCCTGCAAGCGGGTTATTTATTTCATGGGCAATGCCGGCAGCCATCTCCCCAACAGCTGCCAGCCGGTTGGCCACCTGGGATTTGTCTTCCAGTTTTTGTCTTTCCTGGTCCATCAGCTTATGCTCGGTGACATTCCTGATAATACCGATGAAATAACGGAAATTACCGTTTGAGTCAACCAGGCGAGTGCCTCTGGAAACAACCCACACCGGCTCCCCCGAAGCATGCCGCATGCGGTATTCTATTTCTTTACTGATCAAATATCAGTCCTGTAGCTTCTCTTAATCTCCTCTTGCAGTAACGGAACGTCCTCCGGATATACAAAAGAGATAAAAGGTTTCCCTATGAGTTGTTCCGGATCGTAGCCCAGCGCATTTTTCACGGCAGGGGATACATAAAGGAATTCTTCATTCTCTTTTGTTGTAAAAATAACATCAAGCGTATTGTCCACAAGCATTCGATATTTCTCTTCACTTTCTTTGACGGCTTTTTCCGCCTCCACAAGGTCGGTTATATCTTGATTTATGACCTGGCGCAGCCACTTTCCGTTCCATAATACATTTTGTCCCCAAAGCCGTAGATGTCTTATAGCTCCATCTTTGCGTATAATATCAACTTCCAATTGGTCGGGAAGCGGTTCGTCAATCAGATATTTTTCATGCCGGCGGGCAAACTCGGCCCTCGATTCTGGCGTGTAGTGCTCCTGTGGCGGACTTGCCCGTAATTCATCCATATTTTTATATCCGAATATGTCCAATAAAGCCTTATTCGCATAAACGATGTCCCCGTCATCGCCGGTGATTCGTATGCCCAGAATAGAATGATCCAGAGAGCTGCGGAAGTTTTGCTCTGATTGACGCATTTCGTCTTCAGCTTTTTTACGTTCGGTAATATCATTTGCTGTGCCAAGGAAATTGATAAAATTGCCTTGTGCGTCTTTTATGGTATCTCCCCTGCCATTAAACCACCGCCATTGATTTGGGGCACGGCCAGCCCGAAATTCCACTCCAACGGGAGTCTGATAACCGTCTCTGATATTACGACCTACTAATGTTTCAATTTGGGAAACGTCATCGGGATGAATTATTGAAATAAAATGCTTGCCGATCATGTCGTCGGGATTTAGACCGAGTATGGTTGAAACAGAAGGAGATACATAAGTAAATTCTCCTTTAATATTGAGTGTGAAAATAATATCGCGGGTATTTTCCACAATAATCCGGTATTTTTCTTCGCTCTTTCGTAAAGATTCTTCCGCCAGTTTCCGCTCTGTAATTACGTCGAACATGGCAACAAAATACTCCCGCTTTGGGCTGTAAACCGAAATCGAGACCCACATTTTCAGCGATTCCACAAACAGCTCCATGGTCTCGGGCGAACCGGTTGAAGCAACCCTGCCGTACAACTCAAAGACTTTAGGGTCGGATTCACGGATTCCGGGGATCACCTCTGAAATCTTTTTGCCGACAACATTCTTTAGCCCCGTTTGTTTTTCAAACGCTTTATTGACTGCGAGATAGATAAAATCTACTGGATTGTCATCCTTGTAGAGCATACGGCAATAAGCATAACCAAGTGCCATGTTTTCAAATAGCTCTCGGTAACGAACTTCGCTTTCTTTAACCGCTTCTTCCGCCCGAATGCGCTGAATAACTCTTCCCAAGCGCTCGGCGACGGTATTCAGGAGCATCCTTTCTTCCTTTAAGAACGGTCCTTCATCTACATCGGGCTTTTTGGCAAGGTAATTTACATCGATTCTACCGATTGTTACATTGTTGACCTTGACCGGCTCGGACTGGCGCCAATCCGATTCCTTGAAGTTTTTTGTTCGGAATTCTCGTTCACCGATTAATATCCTGGCGCAAGTAATCTCCGGATACCGCCAGGCTTTCGCCAGTATATCGGACAATTCCCTGCATATCTCATCTATGCCATTACCGGCTTTTTCAATGATTTCGGCAAAATTATAGAGTGCTGTCAGTTCTTTCATCCGTTCACTGTTTTCGGACTCGGCTTTTACCAATGCCAGATTGGTCTTTTTTTGAGTATCAATATCCAGAAAACTGATTACTACTCCGTTCATTACATTTTGAGTTGTTAAATACGGATGAATACGCATTTTGAACCAATGCCCTTCAGTGTTAGTGACTTCCATCTCTTTGGTTTGCAATGTGTTCATCACCTGCTCGGCATCAGCGACCAAACCTTCGTAAGCTAACCGGGACGTTATGTCCCTTAATGAACGGTTGACATCGATCTGTTTGAGATTGAATACCTCATTGCTGTGGGGTGTGTAAAGTCTGATTTTTAAATCTCTGTCGAGGAATATAATCGCGACATCGCTGCGGTTGAGGAAATTCTGCAGGTCGTTAACGGTGGTAACCAGGTTTTGGTTTTTCGACTGCAGTTCAGCATTCACAACAGAAAGCTCTTCATTCGTCGATTGCAATTCTTCCTGGGTGGTATCCAATTCCTCATTTGCGCTCTGCAGCTCTTCAATGTTCGACTGTAATTCTTCATTGGCACTTTTTAATTCTTCGCTGGCTACTTCATGCTCTTCGCCGATACTTTGAAGATTTTCTCGCAGGATTTTAATTTCATCTTCAAGTTCCAATATACGCCGGTGGCTGCGCTTCTCCGGCGAGCGGGCTTTAGTTTCTAAATCAAGCGATTCCTTTTCTTCAAAAATAATCATTAAGTACCCATTGACGCTGCTCGGTTTGGTCAATGGTATTACGGTGAGGTCAAGTATTTGGGTTCCGTTATCGCTTTTCACCGGAATACCCTTGGAGGTCACTTTCTTTTTCCCGGATTGTGCTTGATAAATAGCGGAGGATAAATTGCCTCTGAGTCCTTCTCGCGCTAATTCTAAGACGCTCAAATTAGGTTTTTCCGAAACGATTTCCAGATACTTTCCTGTGCGTCCTCTGACATAAACAAGCCGGTATTTTTCATCAATCACAACGAAAGTGGGAGCATTTGTCTCAAGAAATATTTTTTCCAACGTTTCAGACAATTTTACCGGCGCAGTCTCCTGGGGAATGATTGGTTTAAAATCCGGGCGAGATGTTTCTGTGTAATAGAGTTTACCAAGCTGATATTCTGCGTCTTTCCGCTGATAGATGTTCCATTTTTTGTCCAACGGCGTGAACAGGCGATTTAATTGCCCCACCGATTCTGATGATCCAAGGAATAGGAGCCCGTTTGGATTGATCGCATAATGCAGCAGCGTGAGCAGCCGGTTTTGTGCGTCAGCGTCCAAATAGATTAACAAATTACGGCAGCAAACGAGATCCATCTTTGAAAACGGCGGGTCTTTTATCAAATCATGCGTGGCAAAGGTAACCATTTTTCTTATTTCTTCGCGGATTTGATAGCCGTTGCTCCGTTTGACAAAGAAACGCGCCAGCCGCTCCGGAGAAACATCAGCCTCGATATCGGTTGAATAAGTGCCGGCCCTGGCAAATGCTAACGCTTTTATGTCGATGTCCGTAGCGAACGCCTGTACTTGCAAATGGCTTCCGAGTTCTTCCAAACATTCTGTTATTGTAATCAATACCGAATATACTTCTTGTCCGGTTGCACAGGCATTGACCCATATCCTGAGATTTTCATTGGTTGACTTTTTATCAATTACAATTTTCAAATGCTGTTTGAGCGCGTTAAACGCTTCGCTATCGCGGAAGAAGCTCGTAACACTAATTAGAATATCCTGGTCTAACGCTTGAATTTCACTCGGATTATCGTGGAGTACCTTCAGATAATTGGTGATACTCTCAACCTGCAAGTTCCCCATGCGGTGCTGTAATCTGCGTCGGATAGTGGCCGGTTTATATTTAGAAAAATCATGTCCTGTCCGGAGCCTTATCAGTTCAATAATTTGCTGAAGTTCATTCTGTTTACCTTGTGGATCTGCATATGTGTCATCCGGGTTTTTAATAGTATGTTTCACCAGTTCAATTAATTTACCCGGCATTTTTTCGGGAGGTAACACAAAATCCACCAGGCCCGTATCAATTGCCGACAAAGGCATACCTTCATATTGCGCTGACTTCGGTTCCTGTACGAACACGGTCCCGGACTGCGCTTTGATAGCCTTGAGCCCCTCAGTTCCGTCTTGACCGGTACCTGACAGTATGATGCAAATCGCATTTGGACCATTCTCTTTGGCCAAAGAGCTGAAGAAAAAGTTTATGGGTAATCTCAACCCGGGAGATTGAACCGGTTCACTTAAAACAAGTTTTCCGTCATGGATGCCCATACTCTGGGCAGGTGGTATAACGTAAATCGAATTAGGCTTTACTTCCATCCCATCTTTGGCTTCAGATACCGCCAATGGGGTGAAATTCGCCAGGATTTCAGGTAAACCGCTGCGGCGGGCCGGGGCAAAGTGCTGGATGACAATAAAAGCCATGCCCGGGTTTGCCGGCATGGCCTGGAAAAATGACTGAATCGCCTTCAGCCCGCCGGCTGAAGCCCCGATAGCCACAATGGGGATGGCATAACGGTTTTCAAGGGCTTGGCCTTTGTTTTTTAAGGAATTCCTTGCATTCTTTTTACGCGCAGGAGATGATGCTTTGACGCTGGGGACAGATTGGTTTGAAGCATTAGTGGGAGCATATTGAGGAATATGTTCAGACTTTTCACCGGAAGGATTTTGCTTCCTACCGTTTTTTTTCTCCACACCCCGCCTCCTTGAAATGTCCTGAATCCCCCCGTAAATTTTAATGGTATTGTATCACAAATCATTAATGTAAACAGTTACGTCGAAAATAACTGCAAGGTAATGTTTCAATAAGGTGGCATAATTGTTCTCGGATTCGAACTTCAAAACCAATTCCCTGGACTCCATCGAGAAATGATATTCCGAGATGATGGCTTTGCACCGTTCGATTATCATTGCCGGATTGGCTATGCTAAAATCGTTTAATACCTGAACCGGAGATTTTCTATGAGTCCTTATTTCCGTTCTCAAATCTTATCAGAGCTTTTTGAGGCTAAACGGCAAGGTTGTATTGTGCACACTCACCTTCCCCGCGGGAAGGGACAGGGATGGGGCGTTGGGCCTATATTAACCATGTGAAAAATGAAAAAACGCAATCTATTTTTTGTCGGCATCCATCAGCCTAATAAATCACTTGCTCCTGCACCAGCTCCGCCGCTTCCTGCTCCGAATAACCCAAAAGCTTCTGCAACACATAATCGTTATGCTCCCCCAGGTCCGGCGCAATCCGTCTTATTTCCGGCGGCATTTCGCTTAACCGCATCGGGTTCCCGTAAATCAGTTCTTTCCCCACCAGCGGGTGGTTAATTTCCACAAAAGTCTTTTTAAAACGGAAATGCGGGTCGTTGTACTGGTCTTCGCAATTCATCACCGGTGTGGCGGCCACATTCATTTTCTGCAAAATGCCGGTGATATCATATGCGTCGTAGTTCACTGTTTTCGCGGCAATCAGTTTATCCAGTTCTTCCCGCTGCTGCCGCCGGTGACCTTTACCGTTGAAACGTTCGTCCGTCAGCCATTCCGGCGCGCCCAGCGCCGTACATAAATTCTGCCATTCCTCTTCGGTATCCACGGCGATGGCTACCCATTTATCTTTACCCCGGCAGGGGTAATTCCCGTGCGGGCATAATACCGGGTGCCGGTTTCCCTGCAGTCCCGGGACATTGCCGTTCATCATATAGTCCATGATTGCTTCACCCAGTAGGTTCGTGACTGCATAGGCTTCCGCCAGCGAGATATGCTGGCCTTCACCGGTTTCCTCCCGGTGCCACAACGCCGCCAGAATCGCGAACGCTCCGTGGATGCTGGCGTTGGTATCACCGTAGCCCGGCACCAGGTTCATCGGCTGCTTGTCGCCGTAATACCCGAGCATGCTTTCCATCCCACCCAGACTGATAATCAGCGGCGCGTAAACCAAAGTATCTTTCAGGGGCCCGGATTCCCCGCAGCCGGATAAAGACATCGAGATAATCCCTTTGTTGATTTGTTCCAGATTAGGCTGGTCTAATCCTAACCTCGCCATTACCCCCGGACTGAAATTATCCAGCACGACATCGCTGATTTTAATCAGCCGTTTAAAGACTTCCGTGGCGCGGGGATGCTTCAAATTAATCGTAAAACTTAACTTGTTCCGGTTCATAATGTGGAAGACCGGCTGCATGTCCAGCCATTTGCTCTCGTCAACATTGCCGGTATCGATGCCGGTCATCGGGTGCCCCAGTCTGACACCGTCCGGCTTAATTCTGGTTTCAATCTTGATGACTTCCATGCCCATATCCGCCAGCAGCTGCGCCACCTGCGGCCCGGCCTGAGCCGTCCCGAAATCCAGTAATCTGTATCCTTCCAGCGATTGCATCTGAGCTATATAACCCCCGACTTTTTCATGCCGGCTATTTCTGTCTGCGAAAATCCTAAAAGCCCGCCGTATACCTTTTCATTATCCTGCCCTAGCAGCGGCGCCGCCGTTTGCCATTCCCAATTGGTTTTCTCGAAAGTGCACGGCCCTTTGGCGTATTTGAGCGTTCCCGCCTTTTGATGGTCGAGTTCGACGAAGAAATCCATTGCCTTTAACTGGTCGTGGTTCATCACTTCTGCGATGTTGTAAATCGGTGCGCAGGGTACTCGCTTGTCCTGGCAGATTTTGAAAATCTCTTCTTTGGTATGTTCCAGCATCCACGGAATCATCAGCGCATTGACCTCATCGGCGGTCTGGCCGGTAATCGTCCGGCGGTCGCGGTATTTCGGGTCATTGCTCCATTCCGGCGAGCCTAAAACTTCGATCAGCCGCTTCCACTGTTCCAACTGCGGCGTAATCACACAGACATAACCGTCCTTGCAGGGGAAGATTTCATTCGGATAAGTACGCCCGCCGTGAATCCCCCGCCTGATGCCGTTGACTCCGCGGTAAAGGAAAGTCATCACGTTCTGGCCCGCGTGCGTCGTTGCCCAGACCTCGACCTCCGAAATATCGATGAATTGTCCCTTGCCGGTCTTGCGTCGGGCCAGTAAAGCCGCCATCACCGCCGCCGCGGCGTTGGCCCCGGCTTCGTAACCGCCCTGGGATAACGGCATTGTCAAAGGTTCCCGTTTTGGGTCCCCGACTCCGACCGAAACGCCGCCGGCGCCGCAGGAATTGATGTGATAGGCTTTATAATCTCGATACGGCCCGGTTTGGCCGAAAGCCGTGATTGCCACCATCACCAGTTTCGGATTAATTTCTTTCAGCGTGTCGTATCCCAGCCCCAAACTCGCCAGGTAACCGGGCGCGTTATTCTCGATGAATACATCTGCCGTTTCGACCAGCCGCTTGAAGATTCCTGTGCCCTTTTTCTTTTTCAGGTTCAGCGTAATTCCCAATTTATTGGCGTTGAGGGAAAGGAACAGCCCGCTTTTCTCAATGTCCGGCGTGTTCCCGGGGAAAGGCCCGTTGCTTCTGGCTTCATCACCCACGGGTGGTTCTATCTTGATTACTTCCGCCCCCAGGCCGGCCATCAACTTCGCGCAATACGGCGCGGAGATGTTCTCCCCATATTCAATCACTTTTAAACTGCTAAAAGGTCTTTTCATCAATCAATCTTGGCCCATTTGGATAGACAATTTGAATATTTCTATTATATCTCCATTCAGGCGCAGGCCGGAATCCTTGCACCAATGTCGTTCCCGCGAACGCGGGAATCTATCTAGCGAATCTTGCCCAGATTATATCCACGAAATACGATTCATTGGCAAGTTTTTCCATTATTCTTTTGCCCGCGGATAGAGATAGGAATGGCCGCCGGGTACTTCTTTGGAGAGCAGCCTGACGGTGGCCTTGCCGGGCGCGGTGATTTCACCCCGCATGTTCTCCGCCCAGACGTCCAAATCCACCAGGTGGTCTTCCCCGTCCTTGTATTTCCTGGTCACCTTGCCTTTACAGAAGGTGGCATCCCCGATGATATTCAACTGGCGGATTTCCACTTTGAGCTTTTTCAGGAAGCCGTCGTCGCCCATCCAGTTAGTCAGCGCATGCCCGATCCAGGTGATTCTATCGGCGCCGTAATCATAAGCCGAATGAATCCCCAGTTCCCGGGCCACATAATCATCCGTGTTGACCCGCGAGACCGGCTCCAGTCTGTTGGAAGTGGGATGATGGAAGCCGTAGGTTGGATGCTTGCGCAGATACCGGATTAGCTCCCCGTAAGCCAGCGGCGGGATGGCGGCGGAGGCATAACCCTGGATATCACCCAGGTTGAGCGGGCCCTTAGCTACCGGGGTAATCATATCCCCTTCCTTGACGTCGTCCCA
>Ga0116130_1001461_pt1 | contig 13410 bp, 15 predicted proteins | sample June2015DPH_17_5_FD_89733 | JGI IMG/M metagenome (GOLD analysis project Ga0116130, IMG submission 89733) | Peatland microbial communities from SPRUCE experiment site at the Marcell Experimental Forest, Minnesota, USA - June2015DPH_17_40 | ecosystem: Environmental > Terrestrial > Soil > Wetlands...
AATAACCCCTCTAAGAATGAGGTGAGGAATGAGGTCGGGCTGGATGTAAGTCACCACGCCCGCATCTCTCTCAGAGGGGCGGGGAGAATCTTTTTTACTTGACATCCTTTTTCATAGGATGAGGGAAATGGAGATTCATCAGCCATCGTGGGGAGATGGGCCGATCTTGTGACTGCGGCAGAGGCAGACCGAGTGATTGCAGGGCGTCCCTACAACGAACCCGGCGAAGTGGTGACGCGCAGGATTATGCCTAAGACCGACTATGACAAAATTGCAGATCGGGTTACCGCTAAGAAATACGTCCAAACGATAGTGGAAACCGGGCTCTTCCGGTGCGCAGAACCTCCCCTCGCTTTCCAAGCGGGATTCCTCCCGGCTAGCCGAATTGCGTTATACGCCAACAAGAACGTCGAACGAACCGAAGTCCTAAGCGGAACAGCCTGCCCGCGGTTATTCCCGCTGCAGTAGCTCCGCGCCCCAAGCTCTTCCTTTATCCAACCCGGGAGCCGGAGCGAAGTAGGGGCCGAGAGGCTCTTATCACGACCTCCCGGTGTCGGAGCCCCGACTGCTTTTCTTTAGACTGCACTTCGTCGTCCGCTCAGTAAGTTGATGACCAAAACGACCAATCCCACCACGAGTAGCAAGTGGATCAATGCTCCGCCGATATGCAAACTGAAACCCAACAGCCACATAACAAGCAAAACAACGAAAATAGTCCAAAGCATGTCAGCCTCCTGTGCTCATTCGTGAGCACCTGAATGTGATCTATCCAAACGTTCGCAAGAAAACCGCTTCGCACGAACGGATAGAACAACAAATGACGGACTGTAGGCGCGCTCGAATACGCTGGTGCCGGCTATTGACCAACAACAGCAGAGGTCGAGTCCAGAAGCCTTACTCTTTGTTGACTCTTGCCTGCGCTTTGGCTCCGCGAACTTCGGCAAGGAACGGCTCGGCTGCGGCTGGAACCGGCACTCTGCCCAACAGCAAAGACCGAGTTGTGACATTGTGCCCGTATATCGCACGCCTGGAATCATTGTCTTGGCGGAGTGAAGCACCTTCCAACGTGAGCCCGGCGAACGCACCCTTGGCACGGGAGTAGGTCAGGATCTCTGTATCCAACTTCCAATCCGTACCAGCCTCGGCATGGCGTCCGACTGGACCCGCTGCCGCGGAAGCGTCCCCTCCAACTTGGAAGTTGCTGGAGAGCAGCCGCTGCATCGCTTTGTGATTCTGAAAGATCATTACCACGTCTACCGCTTCCACGCCGATCTGCAGGCCCCAGCTTCCGCCCGAAATCGTAATGAAGGCCGGCGCACTCCAGCCATTCGCCGTACGGCAGGTGGCTACGCCCTTGCCCCCTTTAGCGCCGAAGACAAAACCGCCTTTGACCATGTGCGGAATAACGGCCACGCACTTTGCATGCTCCAATACTTCTTCCGGGATTCCCTTGTCAGGCATCCCCATAATTTCGTGCATCACGCTTTTGGCGTTGTCGAGCCGGTCGGTGGCATCTTCCCGCGCCGATCCCGCCCAGCACAGCGTGCCGAGTCCAAACATCGCAAGTACGAAGATTACTTTTTTCATGGAACACCCTCTTTTCTGTTACCTCTGCGCCGCTTCTCCGGCTTCATGCTGTGTCTTCCTGCACAAATCCGGGTGGAAATTCGGGCACACCAAGGTCAATTCGACGTTACCAAATCAGGATTAAAATGGTCTGAGCAAAAATGCTCACACTTGGCACGGGGAAATTCCCGACGAATTGAACGCGAAGAAATCTACCAATTTATTTTTGTCGCATGAAGCCAAGGCTCGTTCCAGAGGTGGTCAATTCTGCTCAGACCTCGGAAAGGCGAAAGATTAAAAAAGTGGCAGCCCTCAAAAATGGAGCCGATGAGCCACCCATCCGCTCTTTGCCAGGGTGAAGGAGGACTATGAAAACCAGCACGAAAGACCAGCTCAAAGGCAGCTTCCACGAAGTGAAGGGAACAATCAAGGAGGAGGTTGGAAAAGTTACGAGTGATCCCAATCTGAGAGCCGAGGGGAAAGCCGAGAAGAAGGCGGGCAAAATTCAGCAAAAGATAGGCCATGCTAAAGAAACCGTCGCCAACCTGAAAGGAAAGCTGGCAGACTTAAAGAAGACTGGATAGCCCTTCGTTCCATGATTGAAGTTGCGAGAAACCAAACGGCTGCGATAGCGAGGCTGGATCTACGAGCCGTTCTTACGGTTCGTCTCAGCGGAAAAATCCGGCATGAACAACTGGATCAAAACGTGTTACGCACGGGAATCGCCATCGGTTGTGAGATTGATACACAGCACAATGCCCCTTGCACTGGCGATCATCCTGCTTAACTTGTCCGCACAGCCTCAGTCCGTTCCCAGCAGCGAGTTGTCGGCCAACGACCTGGCACGGCGAGTGATCACCAACGAACTAGACTTCCAAGGCGACCACACCAACTGGATGTACCGCCTAGAAAAAGAACAGTTCGGGAAGAAACAGGTCGAAGAAGTTGTTGAGACAAAAGAAGGTTCTCTTAGTCGACTCTTGTTGATTAACGACCTCCCCCTTAGCGCGAAACAGCAGGCGGAAGAGACCCAGCGAGTACGGGAGTTAATGAGCAGTCCAAGTGCGAAACGAAAATTGCAGCGATCCCTGGACGCTGAGACCCTGCAGGGGAGACGGCTGTTCAAGATGCTGCCTGATGCATTTGTGTTCGGCTACGCGGGTAGTGACGGGAATCTTGTAAGGCTGAGCTTTAGGCCAAACCCGAGTTTTCATCCGCCCTCCATGGAGGCCCGCGTGTTCCACGACATGGAAGGCGAGATGTGGGTCGACTGCAAACAGGAGCGATTGGCTGGGTTTTATGGTCATCTCACACAGACCGTAAAATTCGGATTCGGCCTGCTAGGGCACTTGGACAAGGGAGGCCACTTTGAAGTCAGGCAGGCAGAAGTTGTCCCAGGCCATTGGGATATGACTGCTATAAATGTGGAGATCACAGGAAAAGCTCTCTTGTTCGCAACCATCGGAATGCGGAAAAGGGAAACCCATGGGGACTTCCACCGAGTATCCGATGATTTGACGCTTACTGAGGCCGCGGACATGCTCAACAGCCAGGTAGTTGTAGCAGATAGTCGCTGAGACAAAACAGACGAACTATTGTTGCTGGCTGTCGTTCTCAGCTTGAAGTTTTTTCTCGCGGTCTGCCCGGCCGCTTTCAGGAGCGGCAACTGTCTTGGCAGCCTTCCAGGGTGGCTTACGCGCTCGCCCCGAACCTTTGGCCCATTTTATGGCTGCCGAAGGCTTACCTTGTGTAGTCTCGTAGCCAGACTCGTCGCGAACCTCTGCTGTGATTCCGAGTTTACCGGCCGTCTGGATATCAAGCTGGCCAGTGACTGGAAGATTCTCAGCCTTCTGATACGCACGAATGCTGGCCCGGGTCCGTAGACCGAACACGCCATCGACCTTCCCGCGGTAGTATCCTTCGTCGTGCAGAGTTTGCTGCATCCTTATTACATCGTCAGGATGCGCCATTCCTGGTACTTCCTTGCCGGCGTTGGCCCCCGAAGGCAGCGGCCTCGAGCGTGGTCCCGAGATCCCTATCGCCAGCAATAGGAAGGCAATCCCAGAGCACGCGACTTTGCCGGCTAAAAGCACTCCTTCTCCTCGATCGGCACACCAGCACTAGGTTCGCTCACTTGCTCTGGCAATACTGTGCAGAACGGCTCATGTCGTGAGCCCTAAAACACAATCTTCCCCTCCGGGCCTTCCTTGATTTTGGAATCATCCAAGAAAGCGATAGCAGGCTAGTAATGTTCGGTTATTTACCCGGTTCCCCAGGGTGCTAAAATCTGGAAGGAGTTGGTTTAGGCAGAAGGTTCCCGAGGGAGCTGCCTATGTCTCCTGCTGGCCAAACCAAAGGTACTCCGCAAAGAAGGAAGATCGCCCGGCAAACCTCAATCGACCCGGCCCTCCAAACAGCGCCTAGTGGTCTAGTTCCAAGTCTATTAGCCAAGAAGAAGGTTAATTTCGATCCCCATGCGTTCCTCTCGACCATCGGCGAGGGAAGGAAATCTCTACTTTTCCAGAGGAAACAAGGAATCTTTGCCCAAGGGGATACCGCGGATGCGGTGTTTTATATCCAGACGGGCAAGGTAAAACTAACCGTGGTCTCGAACATCGGCAAAGAAGCGACGATCGGCATATTGGGTGACGGAGATTTCTTCGGAGAAGGTGGTCTTGCCGGTCAGCTCTTGCGCATGTCGTCGGCAACCGCGAAGACGGATTGCGCGGTTCTGCGAATCGACAAGAAAGCCATGATGGAGGCGCTTCATCGGGAACACGAATTCTCCGACCTGTTCGTGACTTATTTGTTAGCGCGGAACATTCGTTACGAGGAAGACCTGGTTGATCAGCTTTTCAACTCCAGCGAAAAGAGGCTGGCCCGGATCCTTTTGCTGCTCGCTCATTTTGGCAAGGAAGGGATTCCCGAAACCGTTGTCCCCAAGATTAGTCAGGAGCTGCTGGCGGAAATGATCGGCACGACCCGCTCGCGGGTCAGCTTCTTTATGAACCGGTTCAGAGAATTGGGCTTTATTCACTACAACGGCGGACTGCAAGTTCACAGCTCGCTGCTCAATATAGTTCTGCACGACTAATCAAAGAAAAGGGCACCCTGAAACTCAGGATGCCCATCGACGTATATCCAAATCTTAAACCTCCCCTGACTGCAACCGTTCCTCGTTCAAGGACGATCTTACTTCTTGGACGGCTCCCGGTTCGCTGGCTGCTGTCTTTGCTGCAACTGCTGCGTCTGCTGTTGGTGTTTTTGCTGCAATTGCTGTGTCTGTTGCTGGTGCTTCTGCTCCACTTGCTGCTTTTGTGCGTCATTCGCCTTCTGTTTATCCAGATTCAGGTGCTCCTGGTCCTGCTGCTGCTGGAGTTTGTCTCGCTCCTGTTGCTGCTTCGCGATTTGCTTTTGCTGTTGCTGCTGATACTTCTTGTCCAGCTTTGGTTTGCCAGTATTTGGAGTGCTCGGCGCCAAGGGCGCAAGGTCGTGAGGATGGACGGCGGTGCTGGCTTGAGCTCCGCCGCGATTGCCCGGAGTATAAGGTGCTCCTGCCTCTCTGGCTGGAGCAGCGCCACGGTCATTAAAATCTCCCGGCCTGGGTGTAGCTGCCACACCTGGCTTGCCCATGTTCACCGACGCGCGTTCCTGCGGGTTGGCTCGGGCCGCCTGCGCATGTTGAGTTTGAGCTGCCACCGGCGGGATATGTCTCTCACGCGCCGCAGCCTCCTCTTCAGTCATCGGACGCGCATTGATTCCACCATTGCCACCGTTGTAACTGACGTGGTTCATGTTGTTGTTGATCACGGGGGTGTTGTAAACATTGTGAATGTTGGTGATGTCCACGTTGCTCACAGAACGGTTGTAGAAAAAGTGTCCGTTATCCCAACGCCCGCCTTCAAAGCCCACACCGAAATAACCGAAGCCGTAATTGATTCCGCCGTAGAAGCCTACGTGCGGCCCCCAGTAGCCGTCATAGAAAACAAATCCGTCGCCGCCCCAACCCCAATAGGCTGGAGTCCACAGGAAACCGGTTTCCGGCGACATCACCCATGTGCCCGGCACCCAGTAGTAATCGGTGACATCGTAATCGTAGGCCCAATAGCCGGGTGTCCAGAGATAACCGTCGCCTGGACAAAGCGGCTGCTCATAGACAGGCAGCGCGGGCGGGCCGATCCTAATGGCCACGCCAATTTGCGCAAACGATGCTGCCGACATCGACAGCACGACGAGCCCGAACAACAGCGTACGAATGAAACGAATATGCATTGTGATTCCTCTGGCCATCACCCCCTCGCTTGCCCGGTGATGCTCGGCTGACACGAGCTGCGTGGATTGAGGGCCGCTTTTCGGACGAAACATGACTGCAGACTCCGTCTAGCTCGCAAACGGTTCAGGGAGAACTTTCTCATTCTGGAGATGTCGAAACTGTTCAAAAAAGCTCAGGTCCGCGTGAAAACTCTAAGCATGTGCGGAACGCCGCGATCATTCTCGGCGAAAGCATTAGGTCTGCCGTTCTAGCCCGACGACTACACCGGCGTGGCTGTGCCGCAGGCCGGGCACTGATATGCCGACGCAGGGACCGGGGTCTTGCATGCCGGGCAAAGCATGGGTTAAGCCTAGGTTGACGAATTATCTAACAGGCGGAGTGCGCCTGTCTCGGCGTCGATCCATCTTATCCTAAGCGCCTCTATACCAACCTCGTAATCAACGCCCGGCGTTTTCTGACCGTCGGTGCTTCGCTGCAGGCGAGCGCGCAACCGCCGGTTGAGTCTCATGGGGGACAAGTTCCTCGGTTGGCGGAGTTAAGCACTTTATTGAGACTGTCGGGTGTGAATAGAGTGTGAAAATTGCTTCGTCTGCGCGGACATCCCGACGGCGAGCGATGCATGGGTGTAGCACCGTCGTGACCTTAGATGCACGCAGGGGCCATTTACCTCGCCTACGGATAAATCTAGGCTGTCGTTGAACAGCACCGTTAACACGAAAAAGGGCTGTTCGGGGCTGTTCAAGCTAGCTTAAAACTCGCGTCCCACGACTGCACAGTCTGGGACGCTTTTTCTTGAGGCAGAGAATTGTCTCGACACCCACCCTGCACACCATGGCGATTTCCGGGCTGTCCCGCGCGTCCCGCTCCCTGTAACGGGGAGTCTGAACTAGCAATCATGATCGAGGCTGTGATCGAAGAGATGCATGGTTCGGACTGAGTTCCTGACCTGAAAACGATTACGAACGAGCCTTGGTTGGTATGGCAATTCTTCAACTAGAACGAAACGACGCGCTCTTCCGAGTGCACGGATTCGTACGCTCGAAAAGTACTTGACACCGCCGACATTCTCAGCGGGCCATTTAACGTCAACTTGCAATCGTCCGGGAAGTCGTACCCGATTCAAACAAGTGCGCTATCGAGACCAATCCAGAGGCATCACGTCCGCGTTGGCGGTGATGCGACCGGTATCCTCTGGCAGATGTTCGTGGAAGCGCACTTGCTGTCTTCAAGACAGTGGTTATATGTGCCATCCTGCCAAGCTCTGTGCTATGTATCGCGGTCCAAACCATCATCCATGAACGGCCACAAGCAATCTGGTGGCCAGCGGAATGTAGCCTTGGGCTTGTAAGTCAAGACCTGTAACTTCTTAGGCTTATCGTCGGGACGTTGGTCAGACTCGTGAGATGGTGCTTTGCTTATCATGCGCGACCCTTCTAAAAGAGATGGCGCAGTATCTCCCTAAACTGCGCCATCGGAAGGAAACAGCGGACGACGGGGGGAGGGCCGCGTGAGTTCCCTTTAACATCCAACTCCTTGGAGTGAATTTACGACCGTGGCATATGTTGGAGGTGTTCACAATTGCACAGTGTTCGCAATAAGTGGTCCCGATTCGGGAATGAATTATCCCAGGACATGGGGATTGACGATGAGTCTAGCCATCCCGGGTTGCGCTCAGAAGTCACACATGACGTCGTGAGTCTTTTCCGAGAGCCGGATGTGGTAACTCCGCCTGTCCGGTTCGATAAGCCGTGGTGTGGAAAAGTGGAATGGTGACCTACTAGCGGAGCGAAGCCGATACTTACCGATTACCGACTCAATGCGAACCCCACATGGATTTCAGAATCCACCTCTGCCGGTTCCTTGCTCAACAGGTATGGCTGGTAGCGCCACTGCGCCACAGCCTTCATAGCAGAGGGGATCAGTTCCTCCGGGCCGGAAACTGCGCGCAGGTTCTGAAGTTTTCCATCTTTGGCAATTGTGGCGCACAACACGACCGTGCCCTGAATGTGCGCCATTCTGGCTGCAGGGGGATACTCGGGCTGAACTCTGTGGATCAGTTTGCCCCCGGACACCTTGCCCGGTAATACCTTGAGTTGAGCCTCGGGGGTCGAGAAACCACATTGCTGCCACTCCCTCGGCGGCACCTGTCCGATCTGCGGATGGTCTGAGGATGGAGACGAGGACTCGGCGCTTTGTGCAACGAGCCTTAACGACGAAAACAGAAGCGCTAGGAGCAGTATCGTGGAGGCGATGATTTTCATATCAGCACCGCGCACAGTATACGATGTGATCGGATAGTTGAAGTAACGGGCCTGCCAGCATCAGCTATGATTGGGCATCTTGCAGCTCGTGTAGGATGTTTCATGGCTGCAAAGGATGACATACGTACCGGATTTGGCACAGACAGAAATCGTAGTTTCAGTAGGCTATCTGTCTCGCGAGTATGGGTACACCCGAGGTGAAGTTTCGGATCTGGTATTTGATCGCCTGGTAAAGCTGGCCCAGGTGGAGTTCCGGAATCCCACTTCAATTTTGGGTCCCATGATTGCGACCTCGGTTCGTGCGGATCGAAACCGGCTCAGGAGGAACTCTACTGGCGTGGCATTCGGAGTCCTCAATCTTGCAACCAAGACATCTGGGTGCCGGGCGTAATGATCTACGAGGCACCCCGGCTAATCCTCCATTACATCCGTTCCGATCAGTATCTTCCCCCCCGCGAGTTTCGTCGAAGCTGTTTCAAATTGTTCCGACCCCGGCTCAGAAATCTACCGAGCAGAGATCAAGAGAATTTCACCGCGCCATGGAATGCTACTGGGATAAGTGTGATATCGCGACAAAAGGAATACAAGTCAATGAAGCTGGAGAAGGTAGCACCCTGTCAGCCTGATGATTGACCGATAAATCCCCATATCATTGAGCGCCGATGAGCGTAATCGCCATCTGTTTTCCACATCAAGTTGAACGCCTCTTGTCTCAAGCGTGTACCTGCTCGTCCACTAGGCGGCGCACTAGCCGCTTCCCAGAATCGAGGTTGTCGGCGAACCCTGCGTAGCGCAATCGTCCCTGCTTATCGACCACGGCTAGAGCAGGGAAGCCCCCTATTCCATAGTGATCCAACGCTTGTTCGGTGGTTACGGCCACGAGATGCTGATAAGCCTCCACGGCGGGCCTAAGTGAATGGTGTGTCGTTGCGGAAGAATGCGAGGGAATTCTTTCTCTGGTACTGAACTCCTCCATACTAGAACATGGTCATCGCTCGCCAGGTCTCCGGTTCCTAGAGGAAATCCACGCCTTGCAACAATTTGTTCTCCCTTCTAGAGTGTCGCGCAAGCGGCGCAGCCGTTTCTGTCCCACCGGGATCCAAGGTTGAACGTGTTGAGCGATTTAGTCCCAATGTGAAATTGAGATTGACACGCGAAACATAGTACCGCGACGAAGCGCAAGAGAATTCCGATTAGGAGCTGATCATGAAAACCGATTGCAAATGCTCGTACACCCGCGCTCGATCCGAGAAGGCAATTGAGTACCGGTTCCGAGCCAAGAGCTTGGCAACCTTCCTTCCGCTTGCCAAAGAGGGGCATTGGTGGAGTGATCGCCTTAAAGTGATCGGGGTTCCTCAGTTTGCCTATGTCTGCAGTTGGACGATGTGGGCTTACCTTGCCATCGGACTTCTGCTCGCGCGGCCCGCGAATGCGCAGACGCCGGGCGACTGGAGTTTGGCGGGGAACATGTCGACGGTGCGTGACACGCCCACTGCGGTCGTGCTTGCTGACGGTAATGTCTTGGTCGTGGGTGGCGCTTCGAGCGCTGCGTCTGACCTTTATGATCCGATCAGCAACAGCTGGACAAGCGCGGGCGCCATGAGCACTGCCCGTAATTATCAGGCGGGCACGATCTTGGCAAACGGAAGCGTCTTAGTCGCAGGCGGCCAAAATGAGAATGGAAATACACTGGCATCGGCGGAAATTTACAACCCAACAACCCAGACGTGGACGCTCACGGGAAGTATGACCACCCCGAGATTCCTGCATTCTGCATCGCTCCTACCGAATGGCGAGGTGCTGGTTGCAGGTGGCTGGTCAACTTGCTGCACCAGCTCACAATATCCCCTTAGCTCAAGCGAATTATGGAATCCCGCCACGGGAACGTGGACGGCCATCGGAAACATGGCGAATCCGCACGCGGACCAAACTGCGACCGTATTCAGCAACGGGAATGTGCTGATAGCCGGGGGTCAAAACTACGCACAGGGAAGCCTTCAGGAAGTGGGAGAATCTGCCGCCACCGAGCTGTATGAGTACGCCACCGGCACCTGGAACTCGGTCGGAAACATGACGGTCGCAAGAGACTATGCGGGGGCAGCTTTGCTTTCGAACGGCAGCGTATTGGAAGCCGGGGGGGCCGCTGGCGGGTGCTGTGCGGGTCTCTTTAGCGCTGAAACCTTCAATCCAGCCACCCTCACTTGGACTGCTACTCCATCAACCATGATCGACCCCCGCACTGGTCCTGCGGTTTCCACGATTTTCAACGCTACCAGCGTGCTCGTCTCGGGCGGATCCAGCTGCTGCTCATCCCCGATTTCAACCTACGCCAGTACGGAATACTATAACTCAGCCACTCAGTTCTGGCACCTAACGGGAAGTTTGAACCAGGCCCGCGCTTACTCTACCTCCGTAACGCTCCAGGACGGAACCGTACTCGCCGTCGGCGGAGGATATAGTTCGGCAGAGCGCTATTACCCCAATCCCAATGACCAGAGTGTCACAATTCAACTCGCGGGCACGGGCATTTCACCGGTTTCTTTCTCGATAACCGGCACAGGTTGTTCACCGGGGACTTCTATGTCCTACGGAAACGGCGCGGGGAACCTCGCCCTGAACTGGATTCCCAGTTCATCCTGCGAGGTTACCGCGATCGTGCCCAAAGGATGGAGCTTTACGGACTGGAGTGATGGGTCAACCGCAAACCCGCGCACATTTATCGCCCCAAGCGTTCCGACTACGTATACCGCCAATTTCAGCCAGGGCACTACTTCCTATGAATTGACCGCGGCGGCGAATCCCGCGAACGGTGGGACCGTTTCTCCGGCATCGGGTTCCTACCCTTCGGGTACGGTAGTGAATCTTTCCGCCACGGCAAACTCGGGCTATGTCTTCACCAGCTGGACGGGCAACGTAGCCAGTGCCAACAGTGCCGCGACCACGGTCACGATGAACGCGGCCGAAAGCGTAACTGCCAACTTTTCCGCGGCATCGACCGTGCGTGTGACCGTGGGCACAACTCCAGCCGGCCTGTCATTCTCCGTAGACGGCACCAACTACGCCAGCACGCAAACGCTCACCTGGACGATCGGCTCCAGCCATACGATTGCCACCACCTCGCCCCAGACCTCGAGCGGAACGGAGACCAGCTTTGCATCCTGGTCGGACGGCGGAGCCATCTCGCATTCGGTGACGGCTCCGTCGAGTGCGACAACTTACAAGGCATCTTTCAATACGTCGTACCAGTTGACGACGGCGGCGAATCCGACGATCGGCGGAACAGTTTCGCCGGCTTCGGGCACCTACTACGCGTCCGGCACGGTAGTGAATCTATCGGCCACCGCGAACTCGGGCTACACGTTCACCAATTGGACGGGCAACGTAGCCAGCGCCAACAGCGCCGCGACCACGGTCGCCATGAGCGCACCTCAGGTGGTGGTCGCGAACTTCGCTTCTTCTTCGGCTCCCACGTTGATTTTCACACCGTCCAGCATCAGCTTTGGTAGTGTCAGTCTGTCGGGAGGCACTTCGCAGATGTTGACCGTGACCAACGATGGCACGACCACGATTACGTTCTCTGATATTTGGCTAAGCTCTCTGCAAGGCGCGACTTCCCAGGACCTGACCTATGACGGTGGTTGCCGTCACTCACTTGCGGCGGGCAAAAGTTGCCAGATTACGCTGAGCTTATGGCCCAGCCAGGTGGGATCAGTGTCGGCCATCCTTAACCTTCAGGACAACGCCCCTGGCAGCCCGCAGCAGATCTCGGTGAGTGCGACGGTGGTTGCCCCCTAAACTACTGGCGCAATTTTGTTTTTGCTAATTTCGCACCATGGAGTTTTCAACAGCGTAGGGCGTTTACACCAACTGAGGATTACTGACGAAATCGCGATATCACAAGAGTTAATCCGGCTCAACCGCGCAGTCTGGATCACGACCCGTCATTCACTGGCTCTAAGGGGACCTCCTAGTAGAGGGTGGTGCTCTAAATGCAGGAAACTGACGTAGCATTCTCCTTTTTGTGAGCGCTTCGATCCTGCCTCTCATGGGCTCTTAATCCGGATTGTCTGTCTGAGCTTCAGTGCCGCCGCAAAATATCCCAAAGGAACCAGCAAGTTTTGTGATCAACTGGGTAAAAGTGGCGCACTCACGTAATGAGGACTGATTTTGTAGTATCTGGGGCTGCCTTCGGGCTATTACGCAGCCTTTCGGCATTGCAATTGCTCGGAATAAAACAGAGGTTCCGTGCGGAATACGGCCTACCCTGCACTGGCCGAGCGCTGGCGATTTTACAGATGTCTGCCTATGAAGGAGCACAGCCCATGCGCATTCACCCCACCCAAATCAATCCAAACGCCCAACTGTATGCTTTTTATGCCGCAGAGAGGGCCGCAGCCAAACGGGAAGCTGAGCGCACCAGAAAGAAGCTGTCGGAGTTTGCCTCAAAGCTGACCGGCGAGCTTGATTCCGGGGAAGCCTGCAAGGTTAGACTGGGAGGCGAAGAATCGCAGGGTCGGGCGAAGAAGCAAAATCAGCAGAGGCAGGGGAACGGGATACAGCAAGAAGAACAAGCCGCTCCCGAGGACTCGGACAACTCCATTTCGGACTGGGTGTAACCGGCACCGATCCCGCAGTCTCCAAACCGCGCTGGGCAAAGTTAAGATTCGTTAGTTCGACGCACTTGGCGCAAGTGCACTCAAACACCCTATCCATTGGCAAGGTCAGATGTCCGCATCGAGCGCACATGTGCCAGTCTCCTCTACCCGGCCCGATCATCACCGTGAAATGGCCGCTCTCGCTGCAATAGGGGCGGCGCACAACAGACATTCTCGGGTGGGAGCTTCTGGAACAGTCATGGACTAGTTCACATGCGGAATGCAGTTCTAGTCGTGGAGAACGATGTTGAGAAGTGAACTGTGAACCTGGAGGTCATCACCGCCGTGATAGTCAATGAACCCCAATTTCCTAAACCTGTTCATGAAAAAACTGACCCGCGACCGTGTCGTGCCTATCATCTCCGCGAGGGTCTCTTGACTCACCTTGGGAATTAGGGTCTCGGGCTTACCGTCCTTGCCGAAATGAGACAGCAATAGCAATATCCGGGCCAGTCGTTTTTCACTCGAATTGAAAAGCTGGTCCACCAAATCCTCTTCGTATCGGATGTTCCGTGTGAGCAAATATGCCACGAACATATCGGAAAACGCGTGTTCCCGATGAAGCACTTCGATCATGGACTTCTTGTCGATTTTCATCACGGAGCAATCGGTCATGGCGGTTGCGGAGCACAGGCGGAGAGACTGCCCGGTAAGG
>Ga0116130_1001464_pt1 | contig 13385 bp, 11 predicted proteins | sample June2015DPH_17_5_FD_89733 | JGI IMG/M metagenome (GOLD analysis project Ga0116130, IMG submission 89733) | Peatland microbial communities from SPRUCE experiment site at the Marcell Experimental Forest, Minnesota, USA - June2015DPH_17_40 | ecosystem: Environmental > Terrestrial > Soil > Wetlands...
ACCAAAGTCCAATTGATTATTTAGACAAATTAGGGCTGGAGAGTTTTAATTGACTTCTGAAGAACTGGATGATCTCCTTAAAGAAGCTTATGAACATTTAAGACAAAACCGTTTTCGTATGGCTTTAACGGCTGCGAGACAGGTTTTTGATGAACGGCAGAACGATTATAACGCTGCATCATGCTTAGCGTGGGCGTTGCTTGAAAACGGGTATCCTGCCCAGGCATTGGAAATGGCAAATCTTGCTGTTCAAATAGGGGGTGAGGATGTTAATTCCAGACTTTACCGCGGCTTCTTATTAATGCGAATGAGCATTTTTGAAGGCGCTATACCTGACTTGGACTGGGCTATTGCAAAGAAACCGGATTTGCTTGCATGGGCTCATTTAAATAAGGCAAGGGCGCTGGGAGGATTGGGGCGGTTTTTTGAAGGTATTGAAGAAATTGAAAAGGCAATCGAAATAGATAAAGGCTCAAATCCGAAACTTAAAAGAGTCAGAGATTGGTTAAGGATTACTTTAGGCTATGATGAAAAATTCTTTATCGGCGTTTTCTCAAAGAAGAAATCTTTTTTAATAGAAGCTGAAGAAGCCTTTAAAGCAACTGAATATTGGTTTTCACTTTGGGCAGCAAGAGACACACTCAACACACCATCGCTCCAGAAAAAACATCCACGCGCGCACATTATGGAACTGAAATCCCTGTTGGGAATGTTCCAGATGAGAAACGCATACGAAAAAGCTGAATCCATAAAAGAACAATTTAGTAATGATGTAGAGTTCAACGACATCTATCATAGAATTCTTAAAATTTTTCCAGCCGAGACTTCACAAATAAAGGAAATTGATAATTTTATATCTTTAATGAGAACAGATTTTGAGATTTATGAAAACAGGTTTTTTCATGTCCATCAGGTCAGAACTTATGATTTAATTGAAAATCTTAGGGCAGGTAAACGTACATTCTTACTTCAATTTAATGAAGAAATTATAAGGTATATAGGGGTTGAAGTTGTACTTGATAATTCTTTCTTTGGTAATGAGCGAATGGATGTTGACGGTATTGCTGTTTGGTATTTGAATGATATAGAAGTTGGGCGACATAACTTTACACTTACTATGGAAAAAGATTGGAAAATTGTTGAATTTGTTCAAAGCTGGGGAACAGATAATCCGGGCTTCTGGAAGGAGGGGCAGGGCAAGATTGATATATTTCTGGACGATCATTTTGTTTGCACCAGATGGTTTATAGTAGGACCGTCTGAAATTGTAAATTTCGAAGAGAATAAAACACCTATAGATGAATCAAAGCCTTTGGAAAAACCTTTAACTGATCAGCCAAGTGAGGTAAAGATAACTTCTTTAAAACCTCAGGAGTCAAAATCACTTGAAGAGCTTTTATCTGAACTGGAAAATTATATAGGCCTTCAAAGTGTAAAACAATCGATGAGGGACTTTGTTGACTACCTTAATTTTATTAATGAAAGGAAGAAACTTGGTCTAAAGACTCAGGAAAATCTTCCAATGCATTCTGTCTTTTTAGGTAATCCCGGTACCGGTAAAACGACAATTGCACGGCTTCTTGGTAAAATTTTCAAAGCTATGGGTATTTTGAAAAACGGTCATGTTATAGAAGTTGACCGTTCCGGATTGGTGGGGCAATATATCGGCGAAACGGCTCAGAAGGCTAACAAAGTTATTGATGAAGCAATTGGAGGATTACTTTTTATAGATGAAGCTTATTCGCTTAAAAAAGAAGGGAACCAGCAGGACTTTGGGCAGGAAGCAATTGATATATTGTTAAAAAGGATGGAAGACAGCCAAAATCCTTCCGGGGGGCAGATGGGAGAATTTGTAGTTATTGCTGCCGGATATCCTGAAGAAATGAACGCATTTATTAATTCTAATCCAGGTTTAAAATCAAGGTTTACTCATTTCTTTCAATTTGATGATTACACGCCTGATGAACTTGTAGAAATATTTAAACTTACTTCCGGGAAAGAGGAATATACGGTCTCAGGAGAAGCTTTAGATTTTCTCAGGAAACAATTTACAAATCTATACAGGAAAAGAGACAAGTCGTTTGGTAATGCAAGATTGGTCAGAAATTATTTTAACGAAGTTAAAATTCATATAAGTAAGCGCTACTTAAAGATTCCGGAAAGTGATCGTACAAAAGAAACGATGACTACAATATTGCGGGATGATATATTGGCAACAATTGAAAATGCAATTATCAAGAATGTGAAGATAGGAATAGATGAAGATGTTCTTGCAAAAGCCATGGCAAAGTTAAATAATTTGACCGGATTGCTTACGGTAAAGAAAGAAATAAATGAAATTGTTAAGCTTGCAAGATATTATTCCGAACAGGGAGAAAACATCCATGATAAATTCTCATCTCACCTTGTTTTTTTAGGGAATCCCGGCACAGGCAAAACTACTGTTGCAAGGCTTTTCAGCGAGATTTATTCTGCACTGGGCATCCTTCCCAGGGGACAACTTGTCGAAGTCGACAGGCAAGGGCTTGTAGCAAGTTTTATTGGTAAAACCGCTGAAAAGACTAAAGAAGCAATCGACAGAGCGATTGGCGGTACTCTTTTTATTGATGAAGCATATACTCTTATAAAAGGCGGAGATGCAAACAGCTCCGACTTCGGTAAGGAAGCGGTTGATACTTTACTTAAAAGAATGGAAGATGACAGGGGTAAGTTTATAGTTATAGCCGCGGGTTACACAGTTGAAATGGAGAATTTTCTTAACTCCAACCCTGGGATTCAATCAAGATTTACAAAAAAGATTTTGTTTGAAGATTATTCACCCGACGAATTGATGGAAATAACTGAAAAGCTATTTGAAAGCAAGGATCTTTTGCTTGATGAAGGAGTACGTGAACCTCTTAAGAAATATTTCATAAAAGTTTATAGAAACCGTGACAAGACTTTCGGCAATGCAAGGCTGGTAAGGGATCTTTATGAAAACTCTTTGAGGAATCAGCTTTTACGCATTGCCGATATTCCTGCCGAAGAACGGCATGAAGAAGTGCTAAAATATATTTTGATAGATGATGTTAGCGAATTTTTATCTCATAAAGAAGAGAAAGAACCGGTAAAAGTTGAGATCGATCAGGAGCAATTAAATATCCATTTAAAAGCGCTTAATGAATTGACCGGACTTCAGTCCGTTAAAAAATCTGTTGATAGATTAATTAGCAGTTTAAAAGTTGCTAAGCTAAGAAAACAAAGGGGACTAAAAGTTATTCCTAAAAATTTAAACTCTGTTTTCATTGGAAATCCGGGTACCGGTAAAACGACCGTTGCAAGGCTTATAAGCAGCATATATAAAGAAATGGGAATTTTGGAAAAAGGTCATTTGATTGAAGTTGACCGTTCCGGTTTGGTAGCGGGATATCAGGGACAGACTTCTTCAAAAACTAATGAAGTTATAAACAAATCTTTGGGTGGTACACTTTTTATTGATGAAGCATATATGCTCACTCGTGGCGCTTCCGAGTTCGGGCATGAAGCTCTTGATACTTTATTAAAAAGAATGGATACCGAGCAGGATAAATTTATTGTTATTGTTGCAGGATATAAAGAAGGAATGAAGGAATTTTTAGACTCAAATCCAGGGCTTAAGTTGCGTTTTCCAAATATTTTTACTTTTGAAGATTTTATTCCGCGGCAATTAATTGAAATCGCAAACACTATCAGTGAGAAAAGTGGGTATAAACTGGATGAAGGAGCATGGCAGCTTCTTTTAGAGATATTCACAAAATTATTTGATGAAAGAAATAATAATTTTGGAAATATAAAGACTGTAAAAAATATTTTGTACAAGGCAATTAGTAACCAGGAAGAGCGTATACTTTCTCTTTTCGAACCTGATGATAATGACCTGACAACCATTACTTATGAAGATGTAAAAAATATTGAATGGGGTGAGTAATTAATACTTCCCATGAAGATTTCATGATCAAATGTCTATAAAGCAGCAAATTAATTTTAATTTATACATAATATTTATTTATTTTATTATTATAGCACAAGGGAGATAAGGATCATTCTTTATTTTTAATAGGGGGGGCACTTAGGCGAGGCTGTCTAAAAATTACTTTTTAGACAGCCCAAATTATATAAAATAACTTTTATTGATTTCCGTTATTCGGAGGCCTGTTACTGTCAGGCGGTCTGTTCTGCATGCGGGTTCTTCTTTCAGCCATAATTTGTTCATATTTTACTTTTTGTTCGGGAGTTAAAATATTCTCAACCTGTGTGTTTACATCATCCATAATTTTTTTCGTAGCTTCTCTTCTTTCCTGGCCGGAAGCGTCAATATTTTTTATCTTTTCGCCCGCACCGGTAAAAATGGAGTCAATTATTACAGCCTGGTTGTTTGATAAAGCAAGGCTGTCTTTCAATTCTTTAACTCTGTCTTTCATAGAAAAACGACCCTGTGCATTTACTCCTGCTATAAAAGTAAAAGCCACTATTGCCGTTAATATTAAATTTTTCATCAGGTACCTTTCTTTTTAAAGAAATAATTTTTTTTAAAAATTTGAATCCTATAGTAATTAGACAGCAAGGGGAAGAGTACGGTTTAAATTTAAGATTAATCTGTTTTATTTACGAGCGGGATCACAAATTTGCCTTACATTTTTAAAATTAAAAAGGCGGAACAATAGTTCCGCCTAAGCTAAGATCAAGCCAAAAGGGATGATTAATACATATCACCCATTCCGCCGCCGCCCGGCATAGGAGGCATTGAAGCTTCTTTTTCTTTCTTCTCAAAAACCACTGCTTCAGTTGTAAGAAGCAACGCAGCTACTGAAGCTGCATTTTCTAATGCAGTTCTCGTAACCTTCGTAGGATCGATAACACCGGATTTGATGAGGTTTTCATATTTTTCAGTAGCGGCATTAAATCCATAATCATCTTTTCCTCCTTTTACTTCCTGGAGGACAACTGAACCTTCAAGACCTGCGTTATTAACAATTTGTCGTAACGGCTCTTCAAGAGCTTTTTGGATTATTTTAACACCTGTTGTTTGGTCAAGGTTGTCGCCTTGTACTTTTTCGAGAACAGCAATTGCTCTAACTAAAGCAACGCCGCCTCCTGCAACAATACCTTCTTCAACAGCAGCACGTGTAGCATGAAGAGCGTCTTCAACGCGGGCTTTCTTTTCTTTCATTTCAATTTCAGTAGATGCGCCGATTTTAAGAACTGCAACACCGCCGGAGAGTTTTGCCAATCTTTCCTGTAATTTTTCTTTATCATAATCGGATGTTGTCTTTTCAATCTGAGCTTTAATTTCATTTATTCTTTTCTTAATATCATCAGATTTCCCGGCACCTTCAACAATGGTAGTATTATCTTTATCGATAACGATTTTCTTAGCTGTGCCTAAATAAGAAATAGTTGCATTCTCTAATTTGTAACCTTGTTCTTCTGAAATAACAATACCGCCGGTTAAAACTGCAACATCTTCAAGCATTGCTTTTCTCCTGTCGCCAAATCCCGGCGCTTTAACGGCAGCAACTCTAAGAGTTCCGCGGATCTTATTAACTACCAATGTAGCTAAAGCTTCGCCTTCAAGATCTTCGGTAATAATAAGCATAGATTTACCCTGCTGTGCAATCTTTTCAAGAATAGGTAAAAGATCCTTCATAGCAGAGATTTTTTTGTCATGGATTAAGATAAACGGATCTTCCAGTATAGCTTCCATTGTTTCGGTATTTGTAACAAAGTAAGGTGATAGATAGCCGCGGTCAAACTGCATACCTTCAACTACTTCCAGACCTGTTTCAGTTCCCTTAGCTTCTTCAACTGTGATAACGCCGTCTTTACCGACCTTTTCCATTGCGTCTGCAATCAATTCACCGATAGATTTATCATTATTAGCAGAGATAGAGCCAACTTGTGCAATTTCATTTCTTCCTTCAACATCACGGCTAACTTTTTTCAAGTATTCAACAACTTTAGTAACAGCAAGGTCAATGCCTCTTTTCAGATCCATCGGGTTAGCGCCTGCGGTAACGTTCTTTAATCCTTCCCTGTAAATTGCCTGAGCTAATACCGTAGCGGTTGTTGTTCCATCGCCGGCGACATCGCTAGTTTTAGAAGCAACTTCACGAACCATCTGCGCGCCCATATTTTCAATAGCGTCTTCCAGTTCAATTTCTTTAGCTACGGAAACACCGTCTTTAGTAACAGTAGGTGCGCCGAATTTCTTTTCAAGAATAACATTGCGCCCTTTAGGGCCTAATGTTACTTTAACAGCGTTAGCTAATTTATCAACGCCGCTTTTTAATTTAGTTCGCGCTTCAGCATTATATTCTATTAATTTCGAAGCCATTTTAATCCTCCAATAAATTATTTTTCAATTTTTTTATTTCCGAAAGTATTCGGAATGATGTAATTAACCTATAATAGCGAAAACATCGCTTTCTCTCATTATCAAATACTCTTCACCTTCAACAACAACTTCAGTTCCGCTATACTTGCCATACAATACTTTGTCGCCAACTTTTACTTCAAGCTTTACTTGTTTTCCGTCTTCAGATACTTTACCCGGACCAACTGCTACTACTGTACCCTCGATTGGTTTTTCTTTTGCAGTATCAGGTAATATAATCCCGCCCTTTGTTTTTTCTTCAGCTTCGCTTGGCTTAATGATGACTCTGTCAGCCAACGGCTTTAAATTGATTTTTGCCATGTTTTAACCTCCTAAGATTTATTATGGTTATATTTTTTATTAGCACTCTATAATAGAGAGTGCTAATATAATGAAACATTGAAATTTTGTCAAGAAAATAAACATGGATGTGATATTTGTGATATGGATAACCTTTAATTTTTTATGCTAACAGGTTCCTTTTTAGTCTAAATTCATATAATATAATCGTTTATTAACAAAAAACCGGGAATTTTTATATATTTATAGTAATGCTTCAAGGGAAAAGTTACATTTAATAAAAAATAATAATTGGTAGCCGGTGTCATAATTTACGCCGCCTTATTTTTAGAGTTCCAATAATTTGCTCTGTTTAATTCTGCTGTTTCCAGTTTTAATTCCCTTTCCGCTAGTCTTTCTTCTTTTCTTCCTAAAAGATAATCTTCCGGTGTCAAGTAATTAAGTGAAGCATGAAGCCTTTTTGTGTTATAAAAGTTTATATAATCTTCAATATAAATCTTAAAATCCTCAAGGTTAGCAGGAGATTTTAACCTTAAACATTCTTCGCTTATAGTTCTATGATAACGTTCAATTTTACCGTTAGCTTGGGGATAGTTAACAGATGTCTTAACATGAGTAAATTCAGCATCTTTTATAAACTGCTTAAATTCCTTAGAGATAAATTGAGAGCCGTTATCTGTTATAATTCTTGGTCTGGCTAAGGGGAATTTTTCTTTTGCCTTCTGGATTGTAAGCTGTACATCATATTCATTCATTGTATGTCTTACTTCGTGATGAAGTACAAAACGGGTATAACCGTCAAGCACAGAAATTAAGAATAAAAAAGTCCCGTTAAAGTTTAAGTACTTTATATCAACATGCCAGTGTTTATGCGGATAATCAGGCTGCTTAAAGCCCGTTCCTTTAAGATTTCTTTTACTTGTATTCCACTTGTTTAACAGCCCGGCCTTCTTTAGAATACGATAAACACTGGATGGATGCACTGCTGCTATATTTAAGTCCAGCATTTTATAAGCAACTCTCCGGTAACCGTCTTTAAGAAAATAATCACTTTCGGCATAATGCTCTCTTGCAAAGTCTTCTATCGCTTTTATTTCTTCCAGGGTCAGCCAATGTGTCTTTGGTATCTTTCCGTTATGACGGTTAGCTACGCCAGTTCTCTTTACCCATTTGTAAAATTTTACTCTACATAACCCAATATAACAAAGCAGTCTCTTAACCGGGATATTGCTTCTCAATGAAAGGTAAGTAACATGCTTAACTACAGAATCTCTTATTTCTGGTTCAATCCACATTTTACTTAATTCTCCCCATTCAGCTTTTTTTTTAACCGAAGATTATCTTCTACTATTTCACTGATTAAGGAGTCCTTGTCCTTAAGTTTTTCTTCCAGGCGGGTAATCTTCCCGTCATCTGCTTTGCCGTTTTTCTTCTTTGAAAATGTATCAAGTGCACCGCTAAATAGCTCTTTCTTCCAGAGATAAAATACATTTGGATAGATATTATGCTGTTCGCATATCTTTGCCACGGGTACTTGGTTCTCTAAATGCTCTCTTAATAGCTGCACTTTGAATTCTGCTGTGAACTTCCTTTTCTCGTTTTTCATCTTTACTCCTGAAGTTATTTATACATAATTTGTTACTTCAAAAGTAACTTTCCAACTTAAGCATTATAATGTAATTTATCTTTTTTAATATTCAATGATCGGTTACAGAGCTAAATTTTTAATTGTAGCCAAATAAAAAAATGAAAAACTTAATATTAATTCTGTTTTTAATAATTTCTTTAATAACTAATTTATATTCACAATCTGCAGACAGCACGGGTTTAGCTGAATTTTTAAATAAGCATAATACAGCACTTGTTATATATGACCAAAACAAAGACAGCTACATAAGATTTAATTCTGAACGCTGCAAACAAAGATTTCAGCCTGCTTCCACTTACAAAATACCTAATGCTTTAATCGGGCTTGAAACGGGTGTTATCTCTGACTCGGATTATGTTATTAAATGGGATGGGACACCCCAGCCTTTCAAAGCATGGGAAAGGGATCATACTTTGAAGTCTGCAATTTATTACTCCGTCGTTCCTTATTTCAGGGAGCTGGCACGCAGAGTAGGCAGGGAAAAGATGCAATACTGGCTTAATAAAATTAATTACGGAAATAAAACTATCGGAGATAAAGAAGATTATTTCTGGCTTGATAACAGTTTAAGGATTTCGGCAGATGAACAGGTTGAATTTCTCAAAAAGTTTTATTCCGGCAGGCTTCCTTTTTCTAAACGGTCATTGGATATTGTGAAAAATATTATGCCGGAAGAGGATTTTAAAAATGCAGTTTTAAGATATAAAACCGGAACCAATGACGCTTATTCAATTGCATGGCTGGTAGGATATGTTGAGAAAAAGGATACTACTTCCAAAGAAGGAAAAGATGTATATTTTTTTGCGTTTAATACCGAAGCAAAAACTTTTAATGAATTAGTTGAATTGCGAACTAATATTAAAAACAAAATGTTGGTATACTTGGGAGTGAATGAATAAATCCTGCTATTTATTAGTTGAAATAATTATTTATAATTATCATCCAGGTAATTTGAAAAATTATAATCACAATAAAATAAATCACTATAATTATAATGAATAAATACATTCTTGAGCAGGTAAGTTCTGATTCTAAAGAAGCAGTGGAGCTTACGAAAAAGCTTTTTGGGGAACTCGAAGCTATATATCCGAAAAACGTAATGGAAAATTTTATTGAAGAAAGTTCTTCAATGAATGTATTCATCGTCGCCTTTTCTGAAAGCAATGAAGCTGTTGCAACAGGGGCTCTGAATCATTACCAACCCGGGGTAGTTGAAGTAAAGCGCATGTTTGTTCTTAAGGAATTCCGGGGAAAGGGGATTTCAAAACAAATTCTTTTTGAACTCGAGAGAATTGCTGTAGAATTAAATTATAAACGGATGATACTTGAAACCGGCTCTAAACAGCCGGAAGCGCTTGGCCTTTACAGGAAATACGGGTATAAAGAAATTGAATGTTACGGCAGGCATTCAAGTGATCCCACAAGTGTCTGTTTTGAAAAGTATATTGAATGAATAATAACGTAAACCCCGGGTTGAATGTTTTAAATTAAAGATTCTCAAACCGGGGTTTATGCTCAAATTTTATTTTTACACATTTACTTCTTAACAAATTTCAAATTCCTAACTCTGCCCCCCGTTAGAAGAAATCCTGATATTTTATTATTATTATCCCTTGTGAAATCCACCCTGCTAAACCACCATTGATTAGCTGTGAAAGAATCTTTTTTTAAGAAAGATAGAATAACATCAGGATTTCTTTGTTGTGTTACAACGATGGCAGTATCTTTTAAAGTCAAGGTATAAAAAGTCTGTAGTTCTTCGCTGTAATAATTTCCCTCATATTCTTTTAGTTCAGAAGGTATTATTTTATAATAAAATCTAGCCGCGGGTAAATTTTTACCGTTCTGGTGAAGGATAAGCCGGGAGTATTTGCCGTTAATAGGATCCTCGAATGTACATTGTGCATCTATAACGGTAACGAAGAATTCCGTATCGGATGATGCTAACAGCCTTGTTTTGCCTTCACCAGTTTGTTCAACCATTAGTTTATTATTTTCGCTGGTAATAGTGATAATTACTCCAGGAAAAAGTTGATAACTTCCTGTATATTTTAAAAAGGCTGAAGTATCGATAGGAAATTCTTTTCTTGCGATCTTTTTCGAAACAGTATCCGGTTTTACTTTATCACCAAGATAAATATCTGCAACCTTGTGCGCTAATTCTGTCGGATCAAATGAACCGAGATTACTTAAAAGAATCACGGCAAAATGCTGATCGGGAAAACGGCAGATATAAGTTCTGTATCCTGCATCGACGCCTCCGTGATCAATTATTTTTAGACCTTTGTATTCATAAATAGAGAGACCGAATGCATAATCGGTTGTAGTCCCGTTGTTTAATACTCCTTTTTCGTACATCTGCTGAACAGCTTTTTCGCCCCCGACAACAGGATTATCAAAATTGTTTACCCATTTGGCAAGGTCTTCAACGGTAGAAAAAAGCGAAGTAGCTCCGGCATTAGCATAGCTAAGCACTGCATTTTTAAAATGGGTACTGTCAACCTGGTAGTAAGAATATGTTCTGTTCTTGACAATCTCTTCGTGATCATCGTGAAAGTGAGTATTCCTCATCCCAAGCGGATTAAAAATATTTTCCTTTGTGAATTCTGTAAATGGTTCTCCCGAAACCCGGCTTACTATCTCTGCTAAAAGCGTGTAACCCGTATTGCAGTACAAAAGTTCATCACCCGGGTTGAAGTTCAACGCTTTCTGATTTGAAACCATCTTGAGTATTTGTTCTTTTGTAATAACATCATCAAGCCGCCAGCCTGCCATCACAAGCAGTTCCCACTGGTCCCGCAATCCGCTTGTATGATGGATTAAATTTTTAATGGTAATTTTTTTTCCGAAGTCAGGCACTTCAGGCAAATATTTTCTTATATCATCATCAAGAGATAATTTACCCTGTTGAGCGAGCAATACAATTGCAAACGCAGTAAATTGTTTGGAAATTGAGGCTAAATGAAATATTGATTTCGGTGTTATAGGTATATTATATTCCAGATTTGCAAGGCCATAATCCTTTTCATATATGAGCGTGCCGTCTTTAATAATTCCCAATGCACAGCCGGGCGAATAATTATTATTCCAGGGTGAAAATAAACTATCTACTCTAAGGTTTAATAATTCTTCATTTGATTGTCCAAACGATTGGGAACCGGTTAATAATAGAATTATTAACAGTTGCATTCCGAATAAAATTTTTAAATCTCTCATTTATCCCTCTTTAAAAATAAAAAATGCTTAATCAATCTAATTTAATATACAAATTTTACCGGATCAGTAATTGAAGAAACTGTTAAACGGTAATTATTCTTAATTATCGGTTGAATATTCTGGTATATAACGGAAAAGATAAGTATTAAACTTGTTTAAACGGTTAAATAATTCGGAACAGGAGGGATTATTCTTGTGATTCCGCACATACATATATACATATTTTATTAGGTTATCAATAATATTATAAGTAACTTTCATTCTCCGGTATTAGACCGGCCCGGATATTCCGGGAATATTTATTTTAATTTTTTTTGGAGTTATTAAGTGAGTTACAAGTTATTTGTTGGTTCTTTACCATGGTCAGTAGACGATAAGGGATTACAGTCTATTTTTGAAGCACACGGAACAGTTGTTTCGGCTAAAATTGTAAAAGACCGTGCAACGGGTAGGTCGAAAGGATTTGGTTTCGTAGAAATGGAGAACCAATCTGACGCAGATAATGCAATCAGTGCATTAAATGAATCCGAATTTCAGGGCAGGAATATTGTGGTTAATAAAGCTAAACCGCGCGAATAATCAATCCCAAAGTTTCTGAATGGCGCCCTTGAGGCGCCTTTTTTTTATTACAGCTAGTCTTAATTCATAAAACTTAATAATCTGCTTATCTTTTTTAAAATTTTATTTAATTATATGTATTAATATAGTCATGTTCATATTTTATTTTTAATAAAAAACATAGTCTATATAAAATAAAGCTAACATCTTGACAGCCGTGTCTGGGGTTTTTTACCAGAAGACTATTTGATTGGCAGTTGTTTCTAATTGCGTGGCCGCAATTTAATTACGGTATTTCATGGTACAATGGGATCAGATGGGACGTATCGGGAAATTATTATAAAATATTATTGTTTAAATTCTTATTTTAAATGGGAGATTTTAATAAATCTGCTAACTTAATACTTATGATTTGAGATGAATGATTATATAAACCCGGATAATTATAGAGAAATGTTAAGTCTAAATGAACTTAACAGGTTAAATAAAATTCTTAAATATAAATTATCTGAGGGTATTCTATTTCTATTATCAATTTTAAACTCTGTATTTATATTCTTATTAGTTATTGCTGCAATAATTTTCACACCATATATGCTTTTTGTGCTTTTTAAGGAAAAAAGATTTGGCTGGATAACATTTTTTTTAATACTCGTAATTTTACCAATGATCCTACTGTTTTTATTTTTTAGGCATATCGATAATTTTATATACTTTTTCATTATTCCACTTGCATTTTACTACTTCTATTGTTTTTTACTTAAAATGACGGTTGCTGAATGGGTGGAAGAAAAAAGTTGGAAAATACAAAGAATAAGCGATGACATAGAAAGTAAGCATAATATGTAAAAGAATCATTTCTCTTTGTTTCCAATAGACCTTTGCCCGGAATAAACATAAAATATTTTAAGAATTTAAATTTTTGTTTTCCTCAGCCGCAGCGAATTTGACACTACACTAATCGAACTAAATGCCATTGCCGCGGCGGCGTAAATAGGGTTTAACAAACCAAGGGCAGCAATAGGAATACCGATTAGATTGTAAATAAATGCCCAAAACAAATTTTGTTTTATTGTGCGGAGTGTTTTGCCGGATAGTATTATTGCTTTGACCACTCCTGATAAATCTCCGTTTATAAGGGTTATGTCCGAGGCTTCAATCGCAATATCCGTTCCCGTACCGATTGCAATGCCTACATCAGCCTGTGCAAGGGCAGGAGAGTCGTTAATGCCGTCTCCTACCATTGCAGTCACTTTACCTTGCTCCTGCAAT
>Ga0116130_1001471_pt1 | contig 13334 bp, 10 predicted proteins | sample June2015DPH_17_5_FD_89733 | JGI IMG/M metagenome (GOLD analysis project Ga0116130, IMG submission 89733) | Peatland microbial communities from SPRUCE experiment site at the Marcell Experimental Forest, Minnesota, USA - June2015DPH_17_40 | ecosystem: Environmental > Terrestrial > Soil > Wetlands...
CCCCGGCGTCCCTTGCCACGTGACGCAGCGCGGCGTGGACCGGCGCGAGACGTTCTCCGCCGATGCTGATCGCGAGACCTACCTGCAACTCATACGGCTGAACCTCACCGACTCGGGCGCGAGGGTGCTGGGCTGGTGTCTGATGACCAATCACGTCCACCTGGTGGTGATACCGGAGCGGGAGGACTCGCTTGCCGTACTGTTGCGCCGGGTCCACGGGCGGTACGCGCAGTATTACAATGCGCGCTACGGGCGGAGCGGGCACCTGTGGCAGAACCGGTATTTCGCCTGCGCGCTGGGACCGGGGCATCTGTGGGCGGCGTTGGAGTACGTGGAACGCAACCCGGTGCGGGCCGGGTTGGTGGATTGGGCCGGCGCCTATCGCTGGTCCAGCGGAGTGGCGCACATGGAAGGGCGCGATCCGCAGGGCCTGGTTGATCTGGACTGGTGGCAGAGAGAGTACGATGGAATGGAGTGGCGGCAGGTCCTTAGCGGGCCGGGAGATGAGCGGGCCGCGCCGCTGACGCGATGCACGTTTGCGGGGCGTCCATTTGGCGATGAGGAGTTCGTGCGGGGACTATCGGAGCGATTCGGCCGCCATTGGGAGCGCGGACGGCCCCGCAAGGAGCGCGCCGCGGCAACGGATGCGAGGCAACTGGCGTTGTTCGGAGAATAGGGCGAGGATCGGATGCGGGAGCGCGGGTGAGGCCGGGAAAAATCGCGCAGTTCAGGCTGACCCCTTTTCCCCCCACCTTTTCCCCCCAATCCCGAAAAACTACGCAGTTCAGGCTGTCCCGGTTTCCCCCCTACAACATGCCGGTTTATCCCGGCGCACTCTGTCCGGTTTTTCTGTCCCGTTTCCCCCCAAGGCTAACGAAGTAATGCCAGCGTGAGCTTGATGGCAAGTACTGCTCCCAAGATGGCAAGAAAAGAGAATAGCCCACCGTACGCGCGAATGTCCCCGTTGCTCAAAGGATTGCGCTCGGGATGAAACGAGCGTTTTGCAGTCCATCGCGCACGAATCCATCCCGACGGATTCCAAAGCGCGAAAGCCGCGTTCGCGAGAGCGTAGAATGTGTAAAACCAGAACAGCGCCAGCGTGAGGAATCTCCACAGGGGAGTCATTTTGCCATCTCTCTCCCATCCTGACCCGCCGAAGCCATCTCGACGGGGCCCTCCTTAGCCGAGCTCAGCCCGGCGTCGCGCGCTCGGCGCGAAAGGCGCGGGTGTGTATCTTGCGCCCGCTGACAGCAACGACTAAAAGCAAAGAGACCCTCCGACAGTACCGCTGTAGCCGGGGAGGCCCCACTGCGTTCCCACTGCCGTTCCAGCGCCCGGGGCATAGCTCCCTGACCCGCCAGGAACAACCCCGGAGCCGCCCCCAGAAAAAGCAACCCCCTGGATCACACCCTGGACTGAAAAACGGGGACAGGCTACGCGTTGCCATTTTCCCGCTCACGTGCAAAAGGTGGCCTGGCCGGCACGGCGCTGGAGGCGGCAAGGCGCGGAAACAGGACTGGCGCATTTAGCCGTGATCGTCACTGTCCTCGATGTACTCCGCGCAGCCGGTCCAACTCGTCCATGATTCTCTGCCGAACTGCGTCGCGGAGCGCTGGAACTTGCTTTATGTTCCACCCATCGACGGAAACTGCCTCTAGTATCCGAAGATGGATATTCTGGGTCTTTCCAAAAATCCACGAATCTCGTGGCAGCGCCGCTCCGGAGCCTTCCACCACCAGCGGCAAGATTGGGATTTGCTCACGAATCGCCAACTGGAATGGGCCCTCGTTGAATGGCAGGACCTGCCCGTCGGGTGACCGCGTTCCTTCGGGAAAGAAAACCACCGAACATCGCTGTCGCAGGTATCGCGCACACTGCAACAGCGCTTTGGCGCCCTTGCGCCGGTCGGATCTGTCGATCGGCACGTCCCCGGCCATGCGCAGCATCCAGCCCAGGAAAGGCAACCGGAACAACTCCGCCTTGGCTAGCCATTTCGTATCCAGCTTCAAGTGCGACAGTATCGGGATGTCAGCCAGGGACTGATGATTGCTTACGATGACGTACGCCTGGTTCGCGTGCAGATTCTCACCGCCGGAAATGTGGATTCGCCAGGGGTTGATCCTTGCAAGGACACGCCCTAGCCTGCGGAACCAGCGTCCGGTTCGCAGCCGGCGCGGCTCGACGTCAAATAGTCTGATCGCACCGAGCAGCGGGGTCCAAAGCAGAACCAGAGTCAGAGACGCAGCCCAAATCCAGGCGGATCGCAGCAAGTGCACAGGAAACGCAGCATTCAACACTGTAAGAGATTGTAACAGTAGGCAATTTGGCTTGTCCGGACTAACCGCGGCGCGCCAAGTGCCTGGTTCCATTCACCGACGCGGCAAATTCTCCCAAACCCCTGTCCTCATGGGCCTTACACTCCGGTTCCTATACTTCGGACGCCGTTCCTGAACCCCCTCCTATGCCACACTGAGGTTAGGGAGCCGCCAGTTTTTCGCGGCCGGCTTTCGTTTCGCCGGCCAGCGGCAAAAGTGGGCACGATTGGCCCACTTTGTGAGCATTGATTTGATTGTTTTCAAGAGCTTAGCGATTTTCCGTGGGCACGATTGGTCCCACGGGAGGCCAGGAACTGACGTAAAAAGGGGACGCGAGCGGGGCGTGCCCCCGCTCTTACGCAACTATTGCGAGTGGGCGAACGGGCGCGCCGGTTGCGCCGCGGATTTTCAGCGGGGCGGCCACCAGCAGAAACGTCCACACACCCGCGGCGGCCAACTCTTCCAGGTTCAGGCACTCGATGATATGGATGCCGCTTTCCACCAGCAGGTGGACATGTACCGGCATTCCCGCGTCCGGCACTTTCTCGAAAGCCAGCGTGTCCGATCCGGCGGCGAAGACACCGCGCCGGCTCAACCACTCCGCGCCCGCTCTGGCGGGGCCGGGACCGCGCACTTCCGACACGAATTTTGCCGCGTCGTGGAAGTAGCGCGCCCAACCGGTGCGCAGCAGCACCACGTCGCCGCGCTCGACGCCAATCCCTTGCGCGCGCGCGATCTCTTCCAGATGCTCGGGTGTGATTTCGAAATCCGCCGGCAGCGCATCCACTCCCGCGTGGCCGGCGACGTCGAGCAGCACGCCGCGCCGAACGATCGGCGCCACCGTGTCGATTGCGTGCGCGCTGAAGCCTTGCTGGCAGGACTGGGCGGACGCTGCCTCCACGCCGCCGAACAGCTTGCCGCCGCAGGAAAAATGGCACAGCGCGTCGATGTGGGTGCCCACATGGCTTCCCAGCGCGAGCGAATCGGCGGCGGAACTGTTTCCAGCCGGACCCACGTACTCGCCGTGCTGCTTCACCAGCCCGAACAGGAACGGAGGATGCGAGGGGTGATGCGGCATACCGGGAAAGTAGGGCTGCGCCAGATCGAAAACCCGCGCGGCGCCGATGGCGTCATATAGTGGCTGCATCTTCAGCAAACTGTACCACGCTCCGGCGCGTTAGGCTCGGGGAACCAGGACCATTGCAAGACCCTAAGGTTTTTTCGACGCAGGATTCGGAGAAACATCAGAACTAACTTGGGGTGCGCTGCACGACCGATAACACTATTCTAACTGGTAGGGCCATGACGAACGAAAATGCGCTCGTTCAGGTGTATGGTGGCAGGTCGTTCTCCGCTGGCAACCTGGACTGGATGGAAGTTGAGTTCGGGGAATTTCAAGCGATCTCCGATCGCGCAAATCGACTCCTAAGTCGAGAGGGAGATTTCGACGTTGCTCTTAAGAAGTCCATCTCGGGGCTGGAGAGCGACGACTTTGTTAGCTTTGCCAATTCGGCGACGGGCGGAACTATTCTGATTGGCGTTAACCGTACCAGGCATGGAAACGGCAGACCGAAGGCCGTGTTAGTCGGGTGCACGGTTGGAGATAGAGAAAGGCTGAAGATTCTGGCCAAATCGAACCAGTGCGTGCCGCCGGTGCCAGTTTCGATCTTTGTGGAGAACTATGCCGAAAGGCCGTTTTATCGCATCGAGATCCCCTCTGGCCCCCACAAGCCCTATTGCACATCGGGAGGAACCTATAAGATCCGAGGTAACGGACGAAACGAGATATTATACCCGGCCCAGCTTCTCGCTCTATTTCTGAAAGCTGAAGGTGGGGAGTTTGTTCGGTGGTTCCAGCAAGCGACAACCAGTGTTGGCTCCGCCGTGCCGTCCGTATGGGATACCGGGAGTAGCATCGCGGATTTGTTAGAAGCGCCGTCAGAAGCCGCTCCCAATGCGGCAGGTAACTCTGCGGATTCCGCTGCTTTCTCGAAAGGGGCGACTGAATCGAACGTCCGCTTGAGCAGCCAGGATTTATGCGGGTTTTTGATGCGACTGCCATAACTCGCGAGTAATGCTGAAGTTTCACGATGAGCATGACCGGAGGATCGATTAGCGACAGAGCGACGAAGGAATAGGTTATGCAAGAGTGTAAGGTTCTGTTTCTTGAAGATAGCCTCGGCGATGCCCGATTGGTGCACCAGATGCTGGCGGACGCCGCAAACAGTTTGTTTCGCGTTCACACCGCCGACTGCCTGGTGGCGGCCTTAAGCGCGCTGGCGCAGCGCAAGTTTGATGTGGCGCTGGTCGATCTCGGCTTGGCGGATTCCCATGGGCTGGAGACGTTATTGACCCTCCAGCGGCACGCTCCGGGGCTACCCATCGTGGCCCTCACCGGCCTTGATAGCGAATCGACGGCCCTGGCCGCCGTGGAGCGGGGCGCCCAGGACTGCCTTGTGAAGGGCACACTGAAGGCCGAATCGCTGGTTCGTGCTTTGCAATACGCTATGTTGAGGCGGCACAACGCCTCCGCATCCGCAGAGGCTCAGATGGCTGCCGTGGTGGGCTTCCTCGGCGCCAAGGGCGGCGTGGGCGCAACCACCATCGCGTGCCATTGGGCTCTGGAGTTGTGGCGGCAAACCAAGAAGAAGGTGTTGCTGGTGGATTTGGACGTCAGTTCCGCATCGGCGTCGTTCTTGATGGACGTGCATTCCGAGTACACGACCATGGAGGCGTCGATGAACCTGCACCGCCTGGATGCGTCCTTTTGGAGCAACCTGGTGTCCAGCACGCCGCATCGGGTGGACGTCCTGCAGGCGCCTGGCGCGATGCGGTTTCACGATTCGCTCAATGGCGAGCGCGTTCGTCATGTCCTTAGGTTTGCGCGGGCGCTTTACGGCTACATCGTGGTGGACCTCGGACGTCTCAACGGCGTCTCCCTCAATCTGACCGAAGAGGTGAGTGAGCTGTTTGTCGTCACAACGCCGGAAATCTCATCGTTGTACGAGGCCGGCCGGGTCTTAAACAAGCTCCTCGATCCGGGGATTACGGGCGGACGAATTCAATTGATTCTCAACCGGTTGTCGAAGGGGGTATCGCGTTCCACCAGTGACTTGGAGTGCGTCTTGGGTCGCCCGGTTTCGGCGACGCTCGGGGATTACTCTTCCGAGTTGCACGAGGCGTATGGAAACGGCCAATTTCTCGATGAGCGGCTGCCACTGTGCAAGCAAACGCGGCAGATGGTCGCCAACTTCCTCGGCGTCGCCGAAGAACCCAAGCCGCCAGCCCGCACCGGGCTCGGACTGTTCCGGTTTGCAGGAGTCGGACAGACGCCACACTAATAAGACCGGACGACAGCCCCACGCAGTGTTGGATGATCGCCGATGTGGCTTACCTCGCTGCACTGGAATCTTGATATAATTAGTTGGTTATCGACAGTACCAGTAGCAGCAGTGTTGCAACCGATCGGGATCGGTCATACCGTTGGACCAGCCCCGTGTGCCGACATGGGTCTAAGGTGCCGCTTGGCCCCTAACTGCCACCGTGGCCAGGTTTTACCGTCGAGTTGGGTTGCCGGGCGCTTGACCGGCGCCGAGGCCGGTTCTGGTCGCCGCATCGGGCGTGATGCAACACAGAGAGAGGCTCCAGTTAGCCATGGCCGGGCCAGCAGATGAGCCGCGACTGCCGTGCAGGGTGTTGGGCCGTCGTACCCGCTCTTCCTCCCGCATCATCCCGGCAAGCGTGCTGTCTGTGATGTCCCCGACCTCTTGCCCACCAGGCCGAGCACCACGTTTGCGGCATCTGCCGATGAGTGTAGCTGCTGCCGCGTTCATGATGCTGGCGGGTAGCGGACCCTCGGGCCTTTGCCGGGCGCAGGCGCAAGGCAGCCTGCCGGTGCTCACCCAGGCTGCTCAAATCCGCAAGCTCAGTTCCAGGGAGGCCCAACGTCAGTACCCGATCCGTTTGCAAGGTGTGCTGACCTACTACATGCCCGAATTACGCCTGACATTCTTTCAGGACTCCACGGCGGGCATTTATGTCAACATCCTGGGAACGCCTCCGGAGGCGCGCACCGGAGACCTGGTCGAGGTCCGTGGGGTATCCGGTGCCGGGTTTTTTGCGCCGGAAGTCGAACACCCTGCGATACGGGTCCTCGGCAAAGCGTCGTTACCGCCCGCTCGCCGTTTTGCTCTGGAAGATCTACTCACTGGTGAGCAGGATAGTCAGTTTGTCGAAGTGCGCGGCATCATACGTTCAGCCGGGATTGAAAGCATGCTGCCAGCCCACAGGCAAGAAGGCCTTCCGGCTCTGGCACTCGTCATTGCAAGTGGCAGGAGCAAGTTCAAGGCATGGATCGCCAATCTTGACCGAACTGCCGATTATGCGTCTCTGATAGATGCACGCGTCGCCGTCCGTGGAGCCTGTGGCGCGTTATTCAATGAGAAGCGGCAATTGGCCGGAATCCAGCTTTTCGTTCCGAGCATGCAACAGGTGCAAATCATAGAGGCTGCGCATGCGGACCCCTACACGCTCCCGGTTCTCCCAACGAGCAGTTTGATGCAATTCACGCCCGAGACCATTTCAGGTCACAGAATCCGGCTGCAGGGAACCCTGACGCTCTACAAACCGGGCCGGTTCCTTTACATTCAGGATGCAGCCGGCGCGGTCAGAGTGGTGAGCCCGGAAAACGCAGCGGTGCGGATTGGCGATCGCCTCGATGCGATCGGGTTCCCAACCGCGGGCCAGTATGCGCCAGTCCTGGAAGACGGCGCCTTTCGGCGGCTCGGCCCCTCCGCTACGCGGGTCGCGCCGGTGGATTTGACTCACGCCGCCAGTTTGACCGGCGACCACGACGCCGAACTGATCCGGATACAGGGCACGTTGTTAGGCCGCTCCAAGCAAGGTGACGACCTCGTGCTGGCAATGGAGACAAGCGGCGCGACGTTTACCGCCCTGTTGAGCGACCATGGCTCAAACGCCCGAGTGCGTTCGATTCCGGTTCGTAGCCGTTTGAACATAACGGGAGTGTGGTCCGTCGAAACCGATGAGTTGCGCAGAGCGACGTCCTTTCGTGTGTTACTTCGCTCCGCGGCAGACGTCGTCGTGATCGAGCTGCCATCGTGGTGGAACGCCACTCGAGTTCTTATGCTGCTGGGAGCCCTTGCGATCGTCATTACCGTGAGCTCAATGTGGGTGATCGTGTTGCGTCGCCGCGTGCATGCGCAAACCGCCGAATTGCGGTCGCAGGCCGCCGAATTGTCCCGTTCCAATGCCGAACTGGAGCAATTTGCGTACGTGGCTTCCCATGACTTGCAGGAGCCCTTGCGCATGGTTGCGAGCTATACTCAATTGCTTGCCCGGCGCTACCAGGGCAAATTGGACCAGGATGCCGACGAGTTCATTGCGTTCGCCGTTGACGGAGCGAAGCGCATGCAGAATCTGATTAACGACCTGCTGGCATATTCGCGCGTGGGGACGAAGGGCGGTGAATTGCGGGTGACCGATGCGGAGGTCGCGCTCGCGAGCGCCGTGGTGAATGTGCGGGCGGCCATCGAAGACAGTGGCGCGGTGATTCGGCATTCCCCGCTGCCCACCGTCTATGCCGATCCCGTCCAACTTGTCCAGGTGTTCCAGAACCTGCTGGGAAACGCAATCAAGTTTCGCGACAGCCGGCCTCCCGAAATCGGGGTTGCCTGCGAAGATGCTCCCGAAGAGTGGTGTTTCTCGGTTTGCGACAATGGTATCGGAATCGACCCGAAGTATGCGGATCGGATTTTTCAGGTCTTCCAGCGCCTGCACACCAGGAAAGATTACCCGGGCACGGGAATTGGCCTTGCGATCTGCAAGAAAATCGCGGAGCGTCACGGGGGCCGGATCTGGGTGGCGTCGCAGCCCGGCCAAGGCGCCACATTCCATTTTACGATTCACAAGAACGGAGAACACATACGGTGACGGGCCAGGCGGCGAGATCGATTGAGGTCCTGTTGGTGGAAGACAACCCGGGCGACGTTCGTTTGACGAAGGAGGCCATGCGGGAGAGCAAGGTACTCGTCAATCTCAGCGTTGCGACGGACGGGGAAGAGGCGCTCGCGTTTCTTCGGAAGCAGGGCGTGCACCAGGGGACGCCGCGCCCCGATCTGATTCTCATGGACCTCAATCTTCCAAAGAAGGATGGCCGTGAGGTGCTGGCCGAAATCAAGTTCGATCCTGACCTGCGGCGCATACCCGTGGTGGTGCTGACGACATCGCGCGCCGAGGAGGACATTTTGCGCACATACGACTTGCACGCGAACTGTTTCATCACGAAGCCCGTCGATTTAGACCAGTTCATCACGGTGGTGGAAGCGATCAGCGACTTCTGGTTTTCCGTTGTGCGGCTACCCACGTAGCGGAGAAGGATCAGGTGACTTATGCAGGAATGCAAGGTTCTGCTTATAGAAGATAATCCCGGCGATGCCCGATTAGTGCAGGAGATGCTGGTGGACGCCGAAGGCACGTTTCGGGTTCAAACCGCAGCCTCCCTGGTGGCCGCCTTAGACGCGCTGGCGCATGAGAAATTCGACGTGGCGCTGGTGGATCTTTCCTTGCCGGACTCCAATGGGCTGGAGACGTTGTTAACCGTCCAGCGACACGCGCCCGGGCTGCCCATGGTGGCGCTCACGGGGCTCAAGAGCGAATCGATGGCTCTGGCTGCCGTGAAGCAAGGCGCCCAGGACTACCTGGTGAAGGGCACACTGACGACCGAATCGCTGGTCCGTGCCCTGCAATACGCCATGATGAGGCGGCAGAATTCCTCCGGGCCGGCCGACGCACAGTCGGCTACGGTCGTGGGCTTCCTCGGCGCCAAGGGAGGAGTAGGCACAACCACCATCGCATGCCATGGTGCGCTCGAACTGCAGCGGCAAACCAAGAAGAAGGTGTTGCTGATCGATCTGGACGCCAGTTCTGCATCGGCTTCGTTCTTGATGGACGCGCACTCCGAGTACACCATCGCAGACGCGACCATGAACCTGCACCGCTTGGATCCGTCTTTTTGGAGTAACCTGGTGTGCAGCACATCGCATGGGGTTGACCTCCTGCAGTCGCCCGGCGTGAAGAGGTCTTACGAGCCGCTCAACGGTGAGCGCGTTCGTCACGTCCTCAGGTTTGCGCGCGCGCTTTACGGCTACATCGTGGTGGATCTCGGACGTCTCAACGGGTTCACCCTCAACCTGACCCCGGAGGCGAGTGAGTTGTTTGTCGTCACAACGCCGGAAGTACCGTCGTTGTACGAGGCCGGTTATGTCCTAAAAAAGCTTATCGAGCCTGGGATAACAGGCGGGCGGACCCAATTGGTTCTCAACCGGCTGTGGAAGGGGGGGCCGTCATCCATCGGTGATTTCGAGCAGGCCTTGGGTCACCCGGTTTACGCGACGATTGGCGACTGTACGAGCGATGTACGCGAGGCCTACGGCAACGGCCAGTTTCTCGATGAGCGGCTGCCGCTGCGCAAGCAAACGCGGCAGATGATTGCCAAACTCCTCGGTGTCGAAGAACCCAAGGCGCCGAAAACCGGGCGGGGACTCTTCCGGTTTGCATGAGTCCGAGACTCTTAGTGCCATGACCGTAGAATTCGGTGCTATACAGAAACCGCTCCCTCTCCACGAGGCAGTCAGGGAACTGCTTTGTTTTCAGCAAAGACAATAACCAGTGCCTCGCGGCCCTCATGACGCGCGCAGCCCGTTTCTGACTATGGTCGCGGCTCCGATCGGAGCGGTGCGTAGATAAAACGGGACAACAGGATTGACAGAAGCGGCTTCCCCTGCCTACAATTAAAAACGGTTACTTTATCGTTAATCGACGGACGCCGGGACTTACCGGTCGCCGTGAGCCGCAGGTTGCGCGTCCGTACTCTGCCGCTCGATAAGAACCACCTCTCATGAAAGAAAACTCCGAAGTAAAAATCGATCGCAAGATAGGCTGCGACGATTTGATCGTCATCGCGGGTGCCGGGGGCTTCATTGCGGGCGCGCTCACGCGACACTTTCACGAGCTGGGCTACGCGCGGATCCGTGCCATCGACCGCAAGCCGCTGCCGGAATGGTATCAGCGTGTGCCTGGCGTGGAATCGCTCTCGATGGATCTGAGCGAGAAAACGAACGCCGTTCGGGCCGTCGAAGGCGCCGCGGAGGTTTATAACATGGCCGCCGACATGGGCGGCATGGGCTTCATCGAGCGCTTTCGCGTCGAGTGCCTGCGCAGCATTTTGATCAACACCCACCTGATTGAAGCGGCCTGGCGCGCCGGCGCCCAGCGCTATTTCTTTTCCTCGTCGGCCTGCGCCTACAACACGGACCTGCAACAGGATCCCAACGTCCGCGCACTCAAGGAATCGGACGCGTATCCGGCCATGGCGGAGAGAGGTTACGGCTGGGAGAAACTGATCTCGGAAATGTTCTGCCAGGAGTATTGGGCGGAACGGGGCCTGGAAACCCACATGGCCCGCTTCCACAACATCTACGGCCCGAACGGCACCTGGTTCGGAGGCCGCGAGAAGGCGCCCGCCGCGCTCAGCCGAAAAGTGATCGAAGCCATCGACCGCGGCGAAACCACCATCGACATCTGGGGCGACGGCACGCAAACCCGCAGCTTCTGCTTCATCGAAGACTGCGTGCTCGGCATCGATCAAATCATGCACTGCGATCGGCTGATTGCGACGCCCATCAACCTCGGATCGAGCGAGCTGATCTCGATCAACGATCTGGCGGCCATGGTCGAGCGAATCGCCGGCGTGAAACTCCAGCGCACTTATGACCTGAATGCTCCCCTAGGCGTAGCCGGGCGCAATAGCGACAATACGTTCATCAGAAGCGTGCTCGATTGGGAACCCCACACGCCGCTCCGCACCGGCATGGAAAAGACCTACGCGTGGATCGCCCAACAGTACGCGGACCGCAAGGCCGGCAAGCGCGTGGTGAAAGACTAGCCGTGGAGCCTCCCACTGCCATGGCGACGGCTTCGCTCGCGCCGCTCGGGAACGAACCGGATGGCGGGAGCCGGAGCGCGGATATCGCCTTCCTCACCAGCGCCATTCCGCATCGCATGGCGCTGGCGGGCGGGTGGATCGACCAGCCGTTCCTCTCCAGGCACAATCCGGATCCTCCCGGATCCATGGTGGTGGTGGCGCTGGAGCCGGCTCACTGGTTCATGGAGCGCTGCGGCATGGCCAGCAGCACGCGCCGGATTGCCACCAGCCTGTGGAACGGCGCACTTCCGGACCGGCCTCGCGCGGAACTCGTCCGCGAATTGTATTGGGCAGAGAATGCCGGGAAGGCCGAACCTTCCGGCTCGCAAGACATGATTGGGCTGCTCTACCCCGGTGTAAGCCGGCTCGATTACGATGCCGGCGTCGACGAGGGCAGGTTTCCGGCGCACGTCGAATCCAACTGCGATCCGGAGATCGCACGCTGGGTGGAACGAGTGATTTCTCTGGTCCCCATCAACCAGCGTCCCGCCGGCTACAATCCTTTGGGCATCAGAAACCTCGATCCAGCGTGGATCGCGCAATTGGGGCGCACCGGCAAGGACTGTTTCGACGCCATCCTGAACACCGACATCCGCCGCCTCGGCGCCGCCATGAACCACTGCATGCGGTGTTGGGAAGCGATTCTGCCGCACACCGTCGAGCATGCGGCGATTCCTCTCGATTTGAAAGCGATTCTTGGCTGGTTTCAATCGCGATACCCCGGCGCGATGTACTCCGGATGCGGCGGCGGATACATGATCGTGGTTTCCGAAGAGCCCGTGCCGGGTTCGTTGCGCGTCAGGGTCAGGCTGGGTTAACCTGGGCGATTCCGTGCGGAGGAGTGCTCGCGCTTATGCTGAAAACCGGAATCCTGAACCCGGCGATTAACTCGCTCATCAGCCGCGTCCGCCATACCAATACACTGGTGATCGCGGATCGCGGTTTTCCGTTCTGGCCGCAGATAGAGACCGTCGACATTTCCCTGGTCGACGATATTCCCAAAGTGCTCGACGTGGTTCGCGCGATCCGTTCCAACTTCGTGGCCGGCCGGGCCTTCATGGCCGAGGAGTTCCTCGCCGCAAATAGCGACGAGATACGATTGGAATTCGAACAGGCGCTTTCCGGTGTGCCGATTGTCTTTGAACCGCATGTTCAGTTCAAGAAGCGTGTTCCCCAGGCAGTCGGCCTGGTCCGAACGGGAGACACCATTCAGTACGCGAATCTGATCGTCGAATCCGCATGAGCGCGCGCAAGCGGGGAGGGAAAGATAGACCATGTCGTCCAAAGTGAATCGTGGGAGTTGGCGCTGCTTCGCGAGGCTCGCCGCCGCGCTCGCCGCTGCCGCGCTGGCGTCCGCCCAGGCACCGCCCGAAGCGCGCATCAAGATCGATACCGAGCGCGTGGTCGGACAGGTGGACGCGCGCTTGTTCGGCAACTTCGCAGAACACCTCGGCCGCTGCATCTATGGCGGTATCTACGACGAGGGAAGCCCGCTGGCCGATGCCGACGGTTTCCGCAAGGACGTGATCGACGCCGTGAAGGGCCTTAACGTTTCTCTGCTCCGCTGGCCGGGCGGCAACTTCGTCTCCGGCTACCATTGGGAGGACGGCATCGGCCCTAGGGAGAAGCGGCCCGTGCGGCGCGATGACGCCTGGGGCGCGCTGGAATCGAACCGTTTCGGCACCGACGAATTCCTGCGGTACTGCGAACGGGTCGGCGCCGAGCCGTATGTCTGCATCAACGCCGGCCTCGGCACCATCGACGAAGCCCGCCACTGGGTCGAGTATTGCAATGAGGCCGATCACACTTACTATGCCGACCTGCGCCGCGCCAACGGCCGCGACAAGCCGTGGAACGTCAAGATCTGGGGCCTCGGCAACGAGATTGACGGACCCTGGCAACTGGGACACCGCAACGCCGAGGATTATGCCAAGTTTGCCCTCGAAGCGGCCAAAGCCATGCGCCGCGCCGACGATTCCATCAAGCTGATCGCCAGCGGCAGCTCCAACTTCTCG
>Ga0116130_1001477_pt1 | contig 13318 bp, 23 predicted proteins | sample June2015DPH_17_5_FD_89733 | JGI IMG/M metagenome (GOLD analysis project Ga0116130, IMG submission 89733) | Peatland microbial communities from SPRUCE experiment site at the Marcell Experimental Forest, Minnesota, USA - June2015DPH_17_40 | ecosystem: Environmental > Terrestrial > Soil > Wetlands...
CAACACCACGGGCAGCAGCAACTCCGCGCAGGGGTATACCGCGCTCAACCACAATACCACGGGCAGCAACAACTCCGCGCAGGGGGTCAACGCGCTCAACTCCAATACCACGGGCAACAACAACTCCGCGCAGGGGGTCAACGCGCGCAACTCCAATACCACGGGCAGCAGCAACTCCGCGCAGGGGGCCAGCGCGCTCAACTCCAATACCACGGGCAGCAGCAACTCCGCGCAGGGGTATCAAGCTGGTTATACCGCCGTGTCAGCAAATGCCAACGTTTCAGGCTCGTATAATAGCTGGTTTGGATACAATTCCGGCCCTGGATCTCCAACCCAATACAGCTATCAGTCGGTCGTTGGTGCGGCGGCGACTGCCACTTGTAGCAATTGCGTCGTTCTTGGGCGTGCTGGAGGACTTGACACAGTATATGCTGGGGACGCGGGGGTTGATCCGATGGTGGTTGTGGCGCTGGCGACAACTCCGGTGCTCACGACCAATCTGAAGACCTGCACGGCAACCACCGGGATTCCGTGGCGCGCATCGGTGACGGATGCGGTTGCCCCGGCTCTCGGAGTAGCGCTGACAGGTGGGGGCTTGGTATTCGCGAATGTGCATTGCAGTCTGACAACCGGAACTTACATTGTGGACGGGATCTAAAGGGAGATGAAAATGAAGACGATTATCGCAATTATCATGATTTCAGTGGCCGGTTTTGCCACAACGGTAACAAGTATCACATGCAGCGGACAGACAGCCACAGTGAATGCCGCTGCGCATGGGCTGATTGCCTCTCAGGGATTCAGCCTGTCGGGTACGGCGGCCACGTTCAACAGCACGGCGTCATCAGTGAGTGCTAACAGTTTCACCTTCGTGTTGCCTGCTGGTACAGCTTGCAGCGGCTTCACTTCAGGCTACACAACCGTTGTAGCTGCTAAGCAGATCATCGACATTGCGGCCACCCCGAACCCGATAGCCCCTGGCGGTCCTACGGTGACATTGACTTACCTGGGCTGGTATACCACCGTTTATCCAACGCCGTTATGCACTCCCACTGGTGTGCCAATCCCCCCACTGACAACATGTCCGGTGAGCCAATATGCTGCGATTAGTCCATCTGAACAGGCTGCATTGTGGGCTGGCACAACTGTGGAACTGCAAAATCAGGTCACTTATCCCGCCACCACCTCCGCATCAACGGTAAGTAGCGGGGCGGTCACACAGTACAATGCCATGCAGACCGGGTTTGCCAATTACCTGCTGGCGGGCGGGTATTGGTGGAACGGGACGGCGTGGGCAAACCACTAGGATGAAGAGGAGAATAAATGAAGCGAGCCATTTTCGTTTTTACGCTCGTCATCGCGGCGATCGTGGCGAATCGTGGGTTTCTCCGGGACCTACGGCAGCGGCTACACGGGAAGCTGCACGGTTACCTTTACGCCGCAGGATGCGGCAGATCTGGGGACGGGCGCCGTGGCGACATGCTCATTCGTGAGCGGCGTGCCAGTGATTCAGATCACGAATCCTGGTCAGAACTACCGCATTGCAACGCCGGCCACGGTGACAATCGGCGGAACTTGCAGCGGCTGCACGGCCGCGAGCCTGATGCCGGTGATTTCACCTCATGACATTGGGCCGGTGCAGATGACTTTGATTCCGGGGGCGATGTGACAATTTTATCCGTTGAATTCATGCGACAAAAAGCTTTTTATCCTCTTGTGTTTCTCGCGATCCACGCAGCTTTCGGCGGGCAGTCACTTGTGGTCGGTGGAACTGGTACGCCACCAAGCGTTACCCTTCCCAACACAGCCCCTTGGACCACCATTGGGGTGAACACTCAGCCGATGCGATGGGAGATGCGATTCCACGGGATGGTTAGCAACCTACCCCAATTTGGGATTAGCTACGGCGCATCTTCGATGTACCAAGACACCAACAATAATGAATACTCTGGCACTGCGGCATTCATGGCAGACAGTGATTTGCGCGCTGTCATCTACGGGTGCTGTGCGGGGATCTCGGATTTGCTGGTTCGCATTCAGCGAGACGTGGTGAACTCGCGGTATACCTTTGAGGTGTGGAACACTCAAACAGGGGCGTATCTGTCAGCGGTCAGTTCTACGATCACCTCATGGTCTGGGTCAAGTTGGGCCGGCTACACACTGAACGCAGTGACCGGAGAGGATACGGCTTGGTTCAGGTGGTACAGCAGCGCCGTCACTATGGGTACTCCCATAAACCAAGCTGCAACAGGCGATCTGGCAGACTGGGAGTTCGAGGGGAATCTGAACGATTCGAGTGGGCATGGTCTCACGATGGTTGCTGGATCTGCGTCAGTAGGATACGTTGCCACCCCAACGTATATGCCATCATGCAGCGCTGGGACTTCCCAGACAATTCGCGTGGGAACATCAGGGACGTTGCATGGCACAGGAAGCGCCAATGATGGGGGAAGCACGCTTACCTATGCGTGGACGCAGACTTCAGGCCCCACTTTGGCAATCACTGGAGCCACGACAGCTACCCCTAATGTAGGGCCAGCAACGGCCTTCGCAGATTATGTGTTCTCGCTGGCTTGTACTGACGGTTCGAGCCAGACCACCACGAGCACGGTTGAGGACGGCTCAGTGGTCGCGGACGCCAGTGGTATAGTGACCACTGGCAATTCTGCTTTCGATACACTGGTGGGCGGGCTGGTCATGGACGGCATGAATCCCTGGCCTTATGCTGATACCTCCTATGCGGCGGATGCCAGTATTCAGTACCAGGATTTGACCACGTTACCCAACTCCACAACTCCGTACTACTTCCCCTACTGGGACGTTGCGGACGCGGGGACAATCACCGTTACGGCAGGTTCTACGGCAGTTGTGGGAGTCGGCACCACGTTTACGACAACGTTCTGTCAAGGTCCCGGCAGTCCTACGGTTGTGCAGTCTGGCGCGGGTATTATAGTCTGGTATCCGTTTGGCTCCCTAACCGGGCATCGCCTGATGCCAATAGCAAGCTGCACGGATAACACTCACATGACCATGCAGCAGCCGTGGGGCACGGACGTATCCGATTGTCATTCAGGAGGGTGTGGATATGCGGACAATTCGGCTGCTGGAACGTGGGAGTACGGTAGTTCACCCGCAAATTACTATGATAATGTGGTCGCTTTTTACGGGGAATACTATCGAACGGGGCTGACCAAATGGCAGACGGCTGCTCGGCTTCTGGCGGATCGCTTCTGGGAAGGTCCAGATATGGATAGAGGAAACACCTACACCCAAGGTGCGTACGCTGAGAAAAATCCACGTACGCACAGTCTTATGGGCTTGGTGTTGCGGGCACTGGACAGCCCCCCGCAAGACATGTGGACTGGGCTGGAAAAGCTGTTCGCTAATAGCCCAGAGTGGATTGACACTGGATACCCAAGCACTTGGCTCCCGGGGGTGTACGATGTGAGAGAATCGGCCTACTCATTGGCGGAACTCGCAGAGTGTGCATTATTCGATCCCAATGCCTACAAAACAACGTGCCAGTCAGTGGTCAACCGTGTAATCACTGGATACTACACAACGGCCCGATTCTCGGACGGAAGTTGGCGAGATTTCTATGGGACAACGGATCTCACAAGCTATGTTACGTTGACGCATGGTTCGACCGCAGTGACGGGGGTGGGGACTGCCGGGGATTGGGCGAGCAGCAACTTCAACCCCACGACGCCTCCCTACAATCAGATATGGTTCTTTGATGCCACGCACAACGCGACTCCCTGCACTAATCCATATTCGTGTATGCCAGACAATAATGGTGACAACACTGCCTATACACCAACATGGGTTAGCACCACAAGCCTGACGCTTGATCGCCCTTACGCCGGGACTACAGGAACATACGGTTGGGTGCTTGGGCTGGGTGGAGTCCAGATTGGATATGGCGCGCTTCCCTACATGGAAGGGCTGCTCACCAAAGCGTTTGGGCTGGCCGCGAAGTCAATCGAGACTGCCTATCCGACAGCAGCAGCGCTTGCCAGCAGCTACGGCGTGGACGCTGCCAACTGGATTCGGACAACAGGATACAGTCCCGACTTGAAGGCAATCTGGTATGCTGCCGGCTACGTGAACTGTCAGCCACCAATAAATCCAGCAGGTAATACTCCCTGCACAATGGACTATGCAGCAAGCACCGAGCGCGAGGTGAATCTGGAAACAATCGGTGGGATCACGATGGCCTATGAATACAACCACAACTCTGCTCTCTTAGCATTCGCCCAGACTCTCTACAATGCGGTATGGGCCAAGCCCGGGACGTGCGTGAGTTCCCTGTGTGTGTCGGATGGGACCTATGTCAATGCTTGGGATAGTTTCTACATCAGCGGTGCTCCTCCGGTAAGTGGAGCAGCCCCTAAGTATTTTGGCCAAGCATTTGGCTACTCAATGTGGGATTTTCCGGCGGTCGTGTCATCGTCGTCAAGGCCGGTGCCGGTGTTTGGTCGTGGAGCAGTGATAGGTCTGGGAGTAGTGAGGTAGGCTGGGCGGAGATAAACATGGACATCGTTGAACTCACGATTTGGCGCGAGGCCCGCGGTGAAGGCGAGCCGGGAATGGCGGCGGTCTACCACGTCATCGCCAACCGCGCGGCGGCCGGCCGGAGTTGGCCCGCGGACCCGGAGCGGGTGTGTCTTCAGGCGCATCAATTCTCGTGCTGGGATTCCAGCAACCCGCAGCGTGACCTGTACCAGAAGGCGGGCGACAACGCCTATGCGCTGGCGGTAGCGATCTGCATGCAGCCGGGAGCGGACCCGACCGGCGGGGCGACGGCATACTACGATATCAGCATCCCGGCGCCTTCCTGGGCCACGCCGGAGAATTTCACCGTCCAAATTGGTAGACTTCGATTCTTTAAGGTGTAGAATAAAGCCATGAACACTCAACTCGATGTCGCACTACAGGCGGCCTCAGCCGCCGAAGCAACCTACAATGCGGACGTGGCAAACGTTGCCACCATCCAAACGGCCATTTCAACCGCCTCGGCTCCGCTGGCGGCGGCCCAGGCCCAACTTTCTACGGATGCCTCGGCATTCAACGCCACGCTGGACGATCTTAGCGCCGCAGCCCTGGCCGCCAAGGTGCCGGTGGCTACAGCTCCCATGGCGGCGGCGAAGGGTCGATCTTAGCCACTCCCAAACTGAACCATGGGAACACGATTTGGACTCGCGCTTCTGTTCGCTTCGCTGGCATGGGGCCAAGTCCCAGCGCCTGTGGCCTATTCCTACTTTGCCGAGACGGGGATCTCCCTCGATTACTTTGCACAGACCATGGCCAGCACCACCGGCTTTGGCGTGCGAATCGGAAGCAGTAATGCCTTCAGCGTCACCGACATAGACACTCCAATTGCGCAGCCGGGGGTGAACTATGCGACGTTGCGGACGGCCATCGAGTACCATGTGGCGGCAAGCAAGCTGTGGGAATTTATGGGACTGGGAGGCGTGGGAATAACGACCAATGGCAGCACGAGTCTGGCATCGTTTGCCGGTGGCACGGCGATGTCATTCGACATCGGAAGCTGGTTGTCCAAAGGGAAATTCAGTCTTCCGGTGCTGGCGCAAATGCGAATTATAGCGATCACTGCAAGCCAGGTGAAGCCGACGTATGGTTTTCTATTTCGGAAGACGTTTTGAGGGACGTATGGAAAACAATAGCGCGGCGGACAGGGTCTACGAGACGTTGCCGGAGGCAGCGCCGGGTACACCAGCGGAGGTCCTGGGCCAGTACGTGGCACTGAGTAACGACACTCTACGGGCGCTGCGGGATTCGGGGCGCTACATCACGCCCGAGAATCTCAAGCTGGTGACAAATGGAATCCTGGACTGTCCCAGGACGGTTCGGGCGGCGATGCGTGCGCTGCTGGATTGCGCGGATGACTACCAGGAGCGCGTGGAAGGGTACGCGCGGAGGGCGAGAGGCCATGGACCTGACTGGAGCTAAGGGAGCGGTGGATGGGATCAACGAGAAGACCATCCCGGAGTTAGAGGGCGCGTTCAAAAACGCGGTCCAGGACCTACACGAGCTGTTGGACCGGCTGAACGGGATTTCAGTTGTCGTGATTGTGCCGCCGAGGAAATGCGGCACGCCATGAATGCACTTTTCGCAGTTCGCTCCGTCGTTATTCTAGCGGTGCTGAATGTCGCACAATTGAGTGCTCATCTGCTTTGGCAGGATCAGGGGCCGGGGGCTTTACCAAGCAGCGATTGGATGTCCGCTGCCGAACACCTCACGCTATCGGGAGCACTCATTCTGGCCGTATTCGTGCTCTGGAAACAGGTAGGGAAAAAAGACGCGGACATCGGCCGCAAGGATGACTTGCTCATCGAATCCGCCAAGACCGTGACAGCGGCGCTTTCGGCGGCGTCGGCGTCCAACATCGAACTCCGGCGCATCATTGAGGAGTCCGTAGCAGCCAAGCGAGAATTGGCGCTGTCTATCGAAGGGCTGCGCGGTAGCCTGCAAAAGCTGCCATGCACTGAGGGCGATACGTGGACGGTGAGCCGCGGGCGCCCGGAGAGGGAATAGGATTATGCGCACCGACGTTATGGCGACGGTTTGGCGCGTGGTGAGCGGCGGCGCTGCGGCGCTGGTCCTTTCGGCAGCCGCCCGCGCGCTACCGGACCCGCTGCCCCTGGGAAGCCGGTTCTATCTTTTCTTCTACCGATTCGCCCAGATCATGCTTGCGAACTTCGATAAGAGCCACCCGCCGGACGGCTTGCCGGGGCCGCCGAAATAGCCTTTGACGCCGGCTCCCGACCGCCGCCTGATACCCGCATGGGGGGATGTCGACTCCCCACATTTGCGGATATCTCTTCCCCGCATAGTTGCAGGCACAATCCAGGAAAATAGGCGGATAATCGAACCATGGAAGAACAAATCAACAAAGATTCTCGCCCGCGCGCAGTTATCGAAGCCGCGCGGAAATTTGCAACTGGAGAGATTACGGCTGCCGCCAGGGATGCCGCCAGGGTTGCCGCCAAGGATGCCTCCTGGGCTGCCGCCATGGCTGCCTCCAGGGCTGCCGCCATGGCTGCCGCCAGAGATGCCTCCAGGGCTGCCGCCTGGGCTGCACAAGCGGTCATCATCAGGAGGTATTTATCGTGAGCCAAATGGAAGAACAAATCAACAAAGTGACCCTTACCACGACGCTAAATCGTCTTCGTTCCGCTGATGCCTGCGTATCACGATACGCGCACCTGTTGCGTGCGCTCGGCCCGTCATTTGACCACGACGCGCCGATAAACCTGTTGACTATCTTGGAGCACAACGGGACCGAAGATTGTCTATGGGCTTTGTGCGCCACGGCGGAGAACTGCGATCAAGTGGCGCGATTGATGGCGGCCGATTTTGCCGAGGCGGTGTTGCCAGTGTTCGAGTCCCAATACCCGAATGATTCTCGCCCGCGCGCAGCTATCGAAGCCGCGCGGAAATTTGCAACTGGAGAGATTACGGCTGCCGCCGAGGCTGCCGCCTGGGCTGCCGCCAAGGCTGCCGCCTGGGCTGCCTCCGATGCCGCCAAGGATGCCTCCTGGGCTGCCGCCATGGCTGCCTCCGATGCCTCCGAGGCTGCCTCCAGGGCTGCCGCCATGGCTGCCTCCGATGCCTCCGAGGCTGCCGCCTGGGCTGCCGCCAAGGCTGCCTCCAGGGCTGCCGCCTGGGCTGCCGCCATGGCTGCCTCCGAGGCTGCCGCCTGGGCTGCCTCCGATGCCTCCGAGGCTGCCGCCTGGGCTGCCTCCGATGCCTCCGAGGCTGCCTCCAGGGCTGCCGCCAAGGCTGCCTCCAGGGCTGCCGCCTGGGCTGCACAAGCGGTCATCATCAGGAGATATCTTTCGTGAGCCAAATTGATGTTGAATCCGCCCTGGAAGACGCGATTTTTGAACTCGTGGGGATCGAGTACATGCGAAACCAGGCCGACATGCGGCGCAAAGTCGCGGACGTGATAGAGGAGTGCTTGCGGCCGGCTATGGCGGCGGCTAAGGCCAACGAGAAGCGCGTCAAGGCCCTGCTCGACTCTCTGGAGGCGGCATTGACTGCCAGCACCATCGACCGCATCGCCACCTCGGAGGCCAAGCAGGACCCCGACGTGATGCCGGTACTTCAGCAGCTCGGGTGCAAGGTGCGGATGCCGAACGTGCTGGAGTTCAAGCGGGGAGGTGCAGCGTGAACAACCGCGCCGCCCTGGTATTTTCCCGCTCTGTGCGTGCGCTGATACAGTCCATGGCTCTACAAGCTATGAACATGCAGCGGAGCGCGGTCGGCGCTTCGATGGCGTATATCGACGAGGACTTTTTCTCCCTTATCGAAGAAAATCAACTCACCGAGAGGGAGATCCGTGAGGTTCTAGGACTTGTGGATGATTCTATGCTCGCCGCCGTCCGTGGCGAGACAACGGAGGCTAAGCCGTGACCTGGACCGACGAAGACGAACGCCAGCGGCGGGCGTGGAACCGCAAGATGTTGGACACGGGCTACACGCCGTACTTGGAGACTCGCCGATGGCGCCGGCTGGCGATAGCTTCGACGACGATTGCGGCCATTCAGGCGGTGGTGATCGCCGTCGTGCTGATCGGCCGCTGGCTGGCGTTGGGGTAGCGCGGCTCCTGGCGCAAACCTGCCCTTGCTGGAAGGCGACAGGCGGAGAGGCGCGGGGCCGCAAACTTGAAAGGAGAAATCATGAGAACAGACGACAATATCGAGAATCACATGGTACTGAACACGCCGGATGCGCCGTGGAATCAACCGGACGCTCCGGAGGAAAGCGCCGCCGAGCGCGCGGCGCGTGAAAAGGTTGAGGATGCTGCCAAGAAGCGCGACTTGCTGGTCGAAAGCCTGCACGATCTGGCAGACTTTCTGGAAGAGCGGACAGATATCGAACTACCACACGTGATGGCCTACAAGTCCTTTTACGGCCGGGAGTCGTTTCTAGCAGCCGCCGCATTACTGGCAAAGGGCGGCAAGATAGAGAAGGCAGTGGACCCGGAAACGGCCAGTTATCCTATGTACCACGTTGTGCGATGGTTCGGAGCCATCAAACTGGAGTACGACATCCCGCGCAAGACGATCTGCCGCCTGGTATCCCCGGCGGTGTACGACTGCCCCGATTCGCTGCTTGAAGCGGGCAAGGAATTCGAGGAGGCCCAGTGACACCTGACCCCCAGGCGGTAGCGCGGCGCGAACCGTCGATGACTTTGAGCCGCCCACAACTAGACCGTGGGCAGATTGAGCTTATCAAACGCACCATCGCCAAGGGATGCACTGACGATGAACTGCAATTATTCATCGCCCAGTGCAATCGCACCGGACTTGACCCGTTCTCGCGGCAGATTTACGCAGTCAAGCGGTGGAGTCGGGCAGATCAGCGCGAAGTCATGCAGGTGCAAGTCAGTATCGACGGATTTCGGTTGATTGCCCAGCGCAGCGCGGAATATCAGGGGCAGACTCAGCCGCTTTGGTGCGGACCAAACGGTGATTGGGTTGACGTGTGGCTTGAAGACGAGCCGCCGGCCGCCGCTAAGGTCGGAGTATACCGCTCAGGATTCCGCGAGCCGCTGGTGGCCGTAGCTCGGTATTCAGCCTACGTCCAGACCGTAAAAGAGGGCGGCCCGAACTCCATGTGGAAGAAAATGCCTGACGTGATGATCTCGAAGTGTGCTGAGGCGCTGGCACTCCGCAAGGCGTTTCCACAGGAGTTGAGCGGGCTGTACACAACAGATGAAATGGGGCAGGCCGATAGCGGCGGTTCGGCGGAAGCGGCGCGGTCTGTGGCTGAAGCTAAAATCGCCGGGACAATGCCGCTGAAACCGGAAGTGCTGAAGCCGGAAGTGGTAGTGCCCGCGCAGGCGGAACGGTTCATCCCGCCCGAACTTACCAAGGTTTTCGAGCGGATGCTGAAAGAACCGGCTCACTTTGCCGAGGTGTGTGAAATGCTCATGCATAAGCTGGAAGATGAACAGGGCAACGATGGCCGGCGGAAGTATGATACCGTGGCGGATAAATTCGCCGCAAGGTTTAGCGGTAAGAATCAGCCTGGCCCGAAGGATCTCCAGAATTGCATCCTTGACTTGTGGGAGGCGGCGGACGTTTCGCCGAAAAACTGATGGCTGAAAAATCACTGACCCTTTGGACCATCGAAGATTCCCTCGTGCAGCTCGTGGGCGCGCGCGAAGACACGGCGGCCGATCCGAACATCTGCGAAGAGGAACGTGCCGACCAGTTGCGCGCTATCGACACAGCTTTGGCCGATTACATCCGCCAGGAAATCACGAAGGTGGACAACGTGCGGTCGTACCTGCTTCACTGCCGGTTGATGGCGGATGCGGCCAGGACGGAGCGCGCGGCAATGGAGGCCCGTGTGCGGCTCTGGGAGGACCGCGAAGCGCGGCTGAAGGGAATCTGCATCGCGGCCCTGGACGCTGCAGAGAAGAAGCGCGTGGAGGGCAAGACCGGCTCGTTATCCGTGCGCGGCAATGGCGGATTGCAACCGCTGGTGGTTGACCAACCGGAAATGCTGCCGGATGAGGTCTGCGTGTGGTCGGGCACAGTGGGGCCGGCGGTGTGGCGGAAAATCCAGATGCTCGCTATCACGGACCCAGCGACGAAGTTGGACCGCCAGCCAAGCAATGCGGCCATCCGTGAGTCCCTGGGCAAGCCGTGCCCGGAGTGCGGGGCGCTCCCGGCGCCGTCCGATGCCTGCCAAACTTGCGGCGGTACGGGAATGATGGGAGTACCGGGCGCGCACCTGGAATCGCGCGGTCGGTGCTTGGTTGTGAAGTGAAGACCTACGGGCCGCCGCTGCGGTCAAAGGAGATTGCATAAATGAAGCTGTGGGTGGTGTTTATTTCCGGCCGATTCGCGGACAATTGCAATGAATGCTGGATTGACAGCATGTGGGCCGCCGGTGGCAATGCTCAGAACCGAGTTATTGAAGTGCGCGACTCAATGAAAGCGTGCGGCGCTACGCGGTTCGAAGTTTCATACACTCAGACCACAAAGGTGGCAGATACGCGGATTGTCGAAACGCCAGCGAAGCGGTCGCACCACAAAGCAAAGGAGGTGGTCACCAAACCGGAGAAGTGATCCAACACGACGCCCGGCTCTTGGGATGCCGGGCAGCGCGCAAGCTCTCACCTCCGCGTGGTGCGCGTGGAAGCAGTAAGCCAACGAGAGAGAAAGGGGAACAATGCAAGCATCAGAACTGCTGGCCGCGAAGGAAGAGGCCAACAAAGCAATTCAGGACCGTATCGAGGAACTGAAGCTCACCATCGAGCAGGCGAAAGCCGAGTTGGTGGCGCTCGGGGCGAAGCGGGTCCGCAAACAGAAGGCGAAGGGACCTGGCCGGCCGCGCGGCTCGAAGAACCAGCCCAAGCTGCCGCCGGAGGTGTAGGATGGACACGCGCGCTGCCTTGGAAACCTTGAAGCATCCCAAGTTCGGGGACGACGAACAGATCTGGGCAGTTCACTATCTGGAGGACGTGGAGGCGGCCCGCGTGGCCTTCGGAAAGTGCCGGCACAAGAAAAACTGCGAATCCTGCAACGGGAAAGGCTTTTTCCGAGTTGCCAACGCCCAGGATGTCTGCCATTTTTGCGGAGGTTCAGGTACAGGTGACGAGTGCCACTGCTTCAAAGGGATAGACCCGGAGGCGGTGTGGGAGGCAAAACCGAAATGAGGCGCGCGGCTAAGATCGACACCGTGCAGCCTGCCATTGTCGAGGCTCTGGAGAAGATCGGAGCGACGGTCCAGAGCCTCGGGCAAGTGGGGGACGGATTCTTTGACCTGGTGGCGGGCTTCCGTGGCGTCAACGTGCTGCTGGAATGCAAGACCGGCAACGAACAACCGAGCGCCCGCCAGCTTGAGCGGCACGCCACCTGGAACGGACAAGGGAGCATAGTACGGACGCCTGAGGAGGCTACCCTTGAGGTCATCCGCATAGCGACGGAGCTGGATGCGGTCGGGTAATTGAGAGCGGCCCTGGGAGTGAAGTGATGGCCGCCGCTGCCATGCTCGTGGTCTTCGCCGGAGGCCTGATGTGCGGCTACCTGGCTTGGAGGTTGAAATGAAAGCCTTTCTGGTTGACTGCGAACAGGAAAACGGCGCGCAATTGTACTTTGCTCCGACGCGGGGGAAGGCCAAGGCTATGGCCGCAAACGAGGAAGGGATCAACATAACGGAGGTTTCATCGTGCCAGCGCAAGCCGGAATATGACGAATATTCTCCGGGCCCGGTGCCCCCATCCGTGCTGCTGAAAGATGGCTGGTGGATTGAGTGCTCCGGCTGCGGTAAGCAGGTATGGGATGACTGCGATGAGGATGACCCCGTGTTTTCCGGTCAGTCGGTATGGTGTTCCGCGGCATGTAAAGAGCGTGACGAAGTGCGTGAGGCTAGTCGCAAAGCGGACTTCGCGGCGCTGGAGAAGCGAGCCACGGAAGCAACTCTAGCCCGATTCCCTGGCGTCTCTGTATATCTTGTGACGGAACGTTATCACCGACCCGAACCATACGTTCATTTCCACGTTCCTGGAGATACCCAGGGAATCGGGTGGGAGGTCGGAAGCGGATTCGTGGAATGCGCACCGATAGACCGGGCGGCATGGGACGCTTACGAGGATCGTTCGCTTGCATCCCGCCGCGGCCGGGGGGATAATGGTTCAATCCGGGGGTTCTCGCGGTTATGATTCACTCCTACCCTTGGTACTTCGCTGACTGGCGAAGCTCGGAAGCCGTACTCTGCATGACTCTTGAACAACGCGGCCTATACCGTGAACTACTTGACCACTGCTGGGAAGCCGGGAGCCTACCAGCCGATGAAGGCGCGCTCCGCAAGATCAGCCAGGCCACGGACAAGGAATGGGCACGGTCGTGGCCGAAAGTTGCCAGCCAATTTCTGAAAAGAGACGGGCGCCTGTGGCATTCCAAAGTTGACGAACGCCGACCGGAACTTCTCAGGTGGGCTGAAGCTAGACGCCGTGGTGGACTTGCGAGACATGCACCAACTAAAGCTGATGCTACACCTTCAGCTATAGCTGAAAGTAAAGCTGAGCTAGACCAGCAGCCATCCTCATCCCCACCCACATACACATCCTCATCCCCAGACACACACACAGAACCGCCTGTGTGTGCGCCGAAACCGAACCACTCCAGACCGCCCCGCGCCGCCGATGTCGGGCAGGTTTCCATGCGGTTCGACGAATTCTGCGAGAAGTACCCACGCATCACAGATATCGACGGCACCGGGCACTTGTGGGTGTCACACGTAACGGTGGACAACGAGGCGGCGGTGTTCTCCGAGC
>Ga0116130_1001480_pt1 | contig 13317 bp, 11 predicted proteins | sample June2015DPH_17_5_FD_89733 | JGI IMG/M metagenome (GOLD analysis project Ga0116130, IMG submission 89733) | Peatland microbial communities from SPRUCE experiment site at the Marcell Experimental Forest, Minnesota, USA - June2015DPH_17_40 | ecosystem: Environmental > Terrestrial > Soil > Wetlands...
GTTTGATAAATCTCCTGCCGTAGCGGGTCGTAGATGCGGCAAATTACCCGCGGCACATTAAAAATATGCTTGGCCATCTGCGCTGCCATGATGTTCCTGTTATCGCCCTGCGTCATCGCGATAAAGATTTCTGCCTGTTCGACGCCGGCTTTCTTCAGCACTTCCTGGTCCATGCCGTTGCCGACTATTGCCTTACCTTTAAATGCCGGCGGCAGCCGCCGGAAACTGTAGGCGTCGATATCGATGACGGTCACGGTGTTCCCATCGGCATCGAGCATCCCCGCCAGCCGCCCTCCGGTCCGTCCGCATCCCATGATTACTATTTTTTTCATCTGTCTGTCTCTCTAATGCGCAGTTTTTTTACTACGTCTGTGGATTGTACTCCCATCTCTATATTCTGTCAATAATGCTGGGTACGGCTGATGTCTGCCGTTATAGGGTCAGGTTTAAAACCCTGACCGCCCATGTTCCTCGCTTTCAGTCTAAGGGGGTAAAAAAGATAGGACCTCGGTTTCTTTCAATTGGAAAGGGCTGTTTTGTGCGTGAATTATCATACGGTGAATCCTCCCCACACAAAATAAACGATCACCGCAAAAATAAAGATGCAGCCCAACCCGGCCGGCACCCAAAACGAATTGATGTGATACAGGAAAACGACCGTGCTGCCGATGATATACAATCCGCCCGCCCATATTAATATGTCGTGAAACCAGGCTCTTTTCGTTTTCATTTTTTCTTTGCCTTTTCAAGCGCATTTTTCGAGGTGTCAACATGAAAACAATTCCAGGCGTTTTGCCCCTTCTCCCTTGAGGGGAGAAGGTCAGGATGAGGGTGAAATATCTGGTTTTTCATCCGCCGCCATCGGTTCCTCTTCCAGCGGCACCTTATCCACGATGACCTCGCAGTTTGCCCGCCGCATGATTTCCAGGCTGGTTTTACCCCATTGACTCGAGGCCCGGGATTTAACGCCCACGCCCAGAATAATCGCGTCCACGTCTTCCTCCTCGGCGATATGCAGGATGGCATCCGGGATGCTGCGGTTCCGCACCGTGCGCTTGGTAACTTTATAACCGTACCGCTGGGCGATGGCCGCGCCCATGTCAAGCGCGTTCTCGGCTTTCTTCTCTTCCTCCGGCGCCGGGTCGTCCAGCGCCATCGAATACGGCATCAGGATGACGTTCAGCAGCAGCATTTCGGCGCCCTGTTCCTGTCCCAGTCGGCACCCCAGCCCGATGGCCCGTTCCGAAGGAAAAGCGTCGGTGATTGCCACCAATACCTTATGCACGGCGCTCAGCGAACTGTATGCCCGGGCGGCCGACATCGTCGAGCCTTTCGGTACGCGGAACATCCATATCAGCAGTCCCCCCACCGAAATGACAAACAATGCCGCCAGCAAAATGCCCAGCGGCTCAATCTGCACCATTTGTTTTCTCCCTGTTGGCTTTCAGCTGTTTGAGTCGCGTATACCCGAGCCAGAGTCGGTAACTTCCAAAGCCGAAAAACGCGAGGCTGACCAGCACCGCCGGCACCGAAATCGCCACGGCGATGGCGCGCCACAAAATCACCGCGCCAAGGATCAGCGCGATGGCGCCCAGCAGCAGCTTGTATTTATCGGTTATCGTGAATTTTGTCGGTGGGGGCAGCTTTCGAAACATCCCGTTTCACCTTCTTATCCCTTTGTGCCAGCGCATTCTTATACGCTTCTACCAGGTCGTACTCCTCGGCGCTGGTTAGTACGTCGATTTGTTCCTTTTCCCAGTTGTGCTTCACGCTGCCGAATATCGGCAGATGGTTGCGTTTCCTCCAGATAACATAATAAATCAGGCATAAAATCACCCAGGACGGTCCGGCAATCCGCCCGATTTTGTGCGTAAAGATCACTTCAAACAAAATAAAACTGACGCCGATGAAACCCAGGATGCCGAATATCGGGAAGTCCACGGTATTGCCACCCGATTTGATTTTAACGTTGACCGGCATTTTATACGGCCGCGGTGAATACGGGTCGCGGTACCGCAAAACAATCAGGGAAACAAAAACAATCATGTACCCCAGTGTCGCTCCGAAGGCATACATATTGCCGAGGGTGTCCATTGCGCTTGGGGTAAGGAACGCCAGCAATGCTTCCAGCGCCCCCATCATCGAGAAAATGACAATTGTCCGGACAGGAGTGTGGAAACGCGGGTGAATTTTATCCAGCCATCCCGTCACCAGGTGCAGCTGACTCATGGACAGGGTCAGGCGGGAGGCGCCCATCACGCCGGTATTGGCACTGATGAGTAATATGGTTGCCCCGAGCACAGCTGTAAACGGCCCGGCGATAAATCCCAGGTAAGGGATGGATTTAGCGATTTGCGCCACCGGGTCGCTGACATTGGAAGAAAACTGCTGCCACGGCAGGATGCCCAAACCCACGGTGGAAAAACCCACCGCGAATATGAAAACCGTAAAAATCAGCGCGATGCTGGTACGCGGAATAATCGTCGCCGGGCGCCGGGTTTCCTGCGCAGCCTGGGAAATCGATTCCAGCCCCACAAACGAAATAATCGCCAGGCTCGACCCGTACATAAATTTGCTCAACGGCAGGGAATGCAGCGCTGCGTTCCACTGACTGGCCAGCATCTGCGGGTGCCAGGCCAGAATGAATCCCAGCATCACGACGGTGGTTTCCAGTATCAGGTCCATCGCCCCCAGGATTTCATTAAGACGGGAAGAATGGCGCACGCCGCGGATGTTCAGGTACATCAGCGAGAAAATCAGCACCATCGTTTCAATCAGCCAGAAAATCTTGATATCGTGCAGCGGCCCGATGGCCACCGCCATCCCGATGTTCAGCCCGTGAAAAAGGAGCGGCAGGAAAAAGTTGATATAACCGGCGGAAGCGACGGCAAAGAGCGCGATGTCGATGGTATAGTCCAGTAACAGCGCCGCGCCGGCCACGAATCCCCAGAAATCGCCCAGACCACGCAAGGCGAAATAATGGCCGCCTCCTGCCACCGGATAAGTCGAAGAAAGCTCTGTATAACCCAGCCCGATCAGGATGTAAATCACCCCGGCCAGGGCAAAAGCCAGCGGCGCCAGTCCTTCGGCGGCGGCAATCACCAGCCCCAGCGCGGCGTAGATATCGGCGCCCACGTCGGCATAGCCCCAGGTGTAGGAGCCCCAGACCGTCACGTCCCGCCGTAATTCCTGTTTCCCGCCGGTGTCAGCGCTGCCGTTGGTGGTCATGCTTCCCTCTCGACAGAACTCAGCACATCTTTGTTATGTGCTAAGTAAAGAATTCTACTCTGTCAATCACATGAAATCAAGCCCAAAAAAGGCGTAGCGGAAACAGTAATTTCCCGGCGTTATAAAGACTTATAGTAATCTCGCCTATTTGAGATCTTTTAAAAGTTGTGAGTAAATTAACTGTGTCTGCTCGGGATTTTTGCTGTTATAAAAAACTGTCAGGTTATCCAGAATGATTACGAGGAAAGGTTGGTCTGCGTCGTAGACATACATTTTGGATTTTCCATATCCGTTCAGGGTGAAATTACCCAGGTTGTATGTTCCGGTAGAGATACCGTTAGTTCGTGTTCCGCCGGGCAGAGTATCTATCAGTTTCACTTCACGGATTCCGGATAACGGGAAACCGGTTGCGTAGAATGGTGATTGTATGGTGACGTTATCTGTGCCAATGGATAGTTTGAATGGATTGAAGAGGGGCAGTAAAAACATCGATATTACTGCTAAAAGGATAATCCCTACGGCAATTAATGTGCCGTAGAAAAAGCGCTTACCCTTGCGGGCCCCGATATTGAGGGTATAGCCGACGCCGTAACGTTTCGGTACCTAGACCCGGGGGTCGTCGGGGTTGTTGTATATCCCGTTTTTCCAGTGTTGTTCGTCATCGTTAATCTGGTTTGGTTTTGATTCGTCCATTTTTCTGCTCCCCGCACGCTAATGTTGTTCCCGAATTCTCCCTCTTTTTAAGGCACTATGCAAATATACTTGTTTTAGGCAAGGCTTGTGTTAGAGGGGCTCAGCCCCTCTCAGTAACCTCCCCCCTCCCCATGTATGGAGAGGGGGGAGGTTTTAATTGGAGTTAAGCAACCATCGTATAAGTATTTTAGCTATAACTTGAAAGGGAAAAAATACTGGAGTTTTCTTTTATCATTATATTAGTATTTTATCGGAATTTGCCTATTGGCTTTTGGAACTTTACTTTTGGCATTTGGGACAGTAATAAGTCCCTCTTCCGCGCACCACAATCCGTTCCACCGGGCCGCCGCAGACTGCGCAAATCTTCTTCTGGTTGTGCGCCACGTTAAAATGCTGGTGCGCCGTGCCCACCGTCCCGTCCGGGTGAAAATAGGTCACCACGCTGGCGCCGCCGTACTTGATGCCCGCCGTAATCACCTCACGGATGGCGTCGTAGAGGCGTTTGATTTCAGCCTTTTTCAGCGAATCAGCCGGCCGCCGCGGGTCAATCCGGGCCGCAAACAACGCTTCATCGGCGTACATGTTCCCGATGCCGGCGATAAACTTCTGTTCCAGGATAAATGCCTTGACCGGCGCCGTGCGTTTCGCCAGCCCCTCGCTGAAATATTGCAGCGTAAAGTCTTTATCCAGCGGTTCCGGCCCCAGTTTGGCATCGATTTCGGCCGTATTTTTCAGCAGTTTCAGCACCCCGAACTTGCGCGGGTCGCGGAAAAAGATTTCCTGTCCGTCATCCAGGTGAATCACCGCGCGGGTGTATTGCGGCACCTCGTCGCCTTTTTTGCCCAGCAGCAGCGAACCGGTCATTTTCAGGTGGATAATCATCTTGTTGCCGCTGCTCAAATGCACGATGAGGTATTTGCCGTGACGGCCCAATTCCAGGATTTTGTGCCCTTTCACTAATCTGAGAAATTCGGCGGGGTCCTGCCCCTTGACCATCTTTTCCCAGAGCAAAGTTACATCCGTTATCGTGCGCCCCGTAATCTTCGGCGCCAGTTGGTTTTTAACGGTTTCGACTTCTGGCAGTTCAGGCATTTATTTCTCCATTTCTCCCCAGTTTTTGCCCGTTTTGGTTTCCACTTTGAGCGGGATGCTGAGTTTGATGGCGTTGACCATCATCTCCGGCACCAGTTGCCGCATTTCCGCCATTTCGTCCTCCGGCACTTCAAAAACCAGCTCGTCGTGCACCTGCAGCAGCATCTTGCTTTTCAATTGGCGGGATAGCATTTCGCGGTGCAGGTTGATCATCGCTTTCTTGATGATGTCGGCGGAAGTTCCCTGTACCGGCATGTTGATCGCCATCCGTTCGGCGGCTTCCCGCACCTGGCGGTTGGAAGAGTTAATATCTTGAATCACGCGTTTCCGTCCCAGGATTGTCTGCACGTAACCCGTCCGGCGCGCCTGCTCTTTGGTCGCTTCCAGGTATTTTTTGACGCTGGGATATTTTTCAAAATAGGCGGTGATGAATTTTCCGGCGTCTTCCCGGGAGAGTTCGGTGGCCTGCTCCAGCCCGTACCCGCTCATGCCGTAAATTACTCCGAAATTCACCGTCTTGGCCAGGCGGCGCATGTTTGATGTCACTTCCGCCGGCGGCACGTTGTAAAGCTGTGCGGCTGTGGCCGTATGGATGTCTTCGTCATGGCGGAAAGCATTCAAAAAATACTCGTCCTGGGAAAGGTGCGCCAGCGCGCGCAGGTCAATCTGCGAATAATCCACGCCCATTAACATTGAACCGGCCGGGGCGATAAACGCCTCGCGGATGCGCCTGCCCACTTCGTCGCGGATGGGTATGTTCTGCAGGTTGGGGTCGCTGGAGGAAAGCCGCCCGGTACTAGTGCGGGTCTGATTGAAACTGGTGTGGATGCGGCCGGTCTTCGGATTTACCAGCATCGGCAAAGCGTCAACATAGGTTGATTTCAGTTTGCTCAACTGCCGGAATTCCAGGATATGTCCGATAATCGGATCGACGCCGCGCAGCCCTTCCAGGATGTCCGCTGCCGTCGAATAGCCGCCGCTTTTCTTTTTCACGGCGTCCATGTGCATTTTGTCGCCCAGTATCATTCCCAGCTGCGCCGGGGAATTGATATTGAACACCTGTCCCGCGCAGTCGCAAATCGTGGTTTCCAGCTTCCTGATTTTTTCGCCCAGGTCGCGGGACATCGCGGCCATGATTTTCGTATCCACGGCAATGCCGTTTTCTTCCATTGCCAGCAGCACCGGCACCAAAGGCATTTCGGTTTCGTCATAAAGCTGCCACAAATCCTGAGCCTGCAATTCTTTCGTCAAAATGTCGTTCAGGCGGCCGGTCAGATCCGCGTCGGTGCAGGAATAATCGGAGGCTTTTTCAATTTCCACTTGCGACATCGGAATCTGTTTGCTGCCGGTGCCGATGAGACCGGTAATCGGCGTCATTTCCACATTCAAGCGACTGAAGGCCAATGACTTCAGGTCGAGCGCCGGTTCGCTGAGCAGGGAGGCGGCAATCATTGTGTCCGAAACCAGGTTCGTTACGGTAATCCCGGCTCCTTCCAGCACTTCCATGTCGAACTTGCCGTTGTGGGCGATTTTCGCTTTACTGTTATCGCTGAAAATCGGTTTCAGCCGCTCGACTACCGTATTCAGCGGTAATTGCGGCGACTGCATCATGCCGGTGTGTCCAACCGGCACGTAATACGCTTCGCCGGGGGCGGGTGAGACTGAAATCCCCACCAGTTGGTCCATCATCGGCCTGGTGCCGGTGGTTTCGGTATCAAACGTAAATGATTTAACTTCCAGTAGGCGTGAAATCAAAGATTCCAGTGCCTCGGCGGTATTTACCATATGATAATTTATGTTTACTATCGGTGCGGTTTCATTTGTCGCGGCCGGTATTATTGCCGGCGTGGGTTCGCCCGTTTCCGGCAGTTTGTTCAGCAGGCTGGAAAATTCCAGTTCCCGGAAAAGTTCGACAACCTTGTTGCGATTGAAATGGCTGGCCTGAGTTGCCTCCATGTTGAGCGTCACCGGGGCGTCGGTCACAATCGTGGTCAGGATTTTGCTCTGGCGGGCAATTTCCGTGTTTTCCCGCAGCAAAGCCTGCAGTTTCGGCGGCTTTACTTCATCCAGATGTTGATAAATCTGCTCGATGCCGCCGAATTGCTGAATCAGTTTCACGGCCGTTTTTTCCCCGATGCCTTTGACACCGGGGATGTTGTCCGAAGGGTCGCCTTTTAAAGCTTTGTAATCGGCGATGTGCTCTGGCCCGATTTCATATTTTGCCAGCACCGCCGCGGCGTCGTAAAGGTCGGCATCGCCGAAGGTGCCGCGCGGCTTGGGGTAGAACACTTTGGTCTTGTCGGTCACCAGCTGCATCATGTCGGCGTCGCCGGTCACGATGACGGTATCCATGCCCTGCGCGGCCGCCTGTTTGCTCAGCGTGCCCAGGATATCGTCGGCCTCGAAGCCGTCCATTTCAAAAATCGGGATGTCGAACGCACGTACCAGTTCCCGCACCCGTCCGAATTGCCCCGCCAGTTCCGCCGGGGTTTCCGGCCGCGTCGCCTTGTAATCGGCGTACATCAGGTGCCGGAAGGTCGGTGCTTTGCGGTCGAAAGCGACGGCATAATTGGTTGGTTTCAGGTCGTTGATGGCCTTCAATAAAATGGAAGTGAAGCCGTAAACCGCCCCCACCATTTCGCCGGTCTTGCGCACCGTGAACGGTGGCAGGGCATGAAAAGCCCGGTGAATCAACCCGTTGCCGTCGAAGAGCACTAATAAAGGTTTTTCTGGCATGGCTTCATTATACCAGAGCGGTCTGCCGTCAGCACATAACTTTCAAAACCTCGTCATTCCCCGCGCACAGTTGAGACCGCAGTCGAAATACTGAACGAAGTGTATGTACAGGAATCCATTTCCTGTAATCCAATAAATCCTAAATCCGAAAAACCAATGAAAAAGTGTTACCTGTCACCCCGGTTTAAAATGTAACCCATCATCCCGTTTGCACATTTGGAGGAAGAAGACGCGATTAACCTATCTCAGTTTCCTCGCAAAGCACCGAGTTTACAGGGATGAATCCCCCTTTGTCGTTCCTGCGAAAGCAGGAATCTATCAAACAAGCCTGTCATCGATACTAACCACGAAATACGATTCATGGCCCGACTCCTTCTTCTCTCCCCACGAAGCGGGAGAGTGCGGGCCGTAAAAAAGCGATAAACACCTCCCGGTGTTGGTCGCTTCTCCCTCCCTCTCAGGCCGTAAGCGAAGCTGGAGGTCTCGGAGGTACGAACGGGAGAGGGATTAAAGGAGAGTGATTATTGCTATCAGCTGAAAGCTGACCGCTGATTGCTCGGTTAATCTTTCCGCCCCTTTATCTTTCCCCCATATTGCAGTATAATACACTATGTATGCAGTAATTGACACTGCAAAAACAAGAGGTTCAGATGCTGGAAACATTATTCGGGTCAAGATTGAGGCTGAAGGTTCTGGGACAGCTTTTTACCCACCCCGGTGAACGTTATTTTGTGCGTCAGCTGGCGGCCGCAATCGGGGAGGATTCCACCAATGTCAGCCGCGAACTTGGACGCATGGAGCAGGCCGGCTTGCTGGTCTCAATTACTGAAGGCCGGCAAAAATATTATCGGGCCGACCGGAAATCGCCGCTGTTTAAGGATATCCGGGCGCTGTTGTCTCATCTGCCCGCCCCTCCAACCGGAACACGTCCGGAATCTACCGATCCGTTTGACCGCCGCCTGAAAATAAACCGGCCGAAATTGGCCGGATTTTGCCAGCTGAATCACATTCAAAAGTTATCGCTGTTCGGGTCTGTCCTGCGCGATGATTTCAAACCGGAGAGTGACATTGATGTGCTGGTGGAATTCCAACCAGGGAAAACACCAGGATTCCTGAAAATGGCCGGCATGGAGGAAGAATTATCCAACTTGATAGGTGGACGTAAGGTTGACCTGCGCACCCCGCAGGATTTGAGCCGGCATTTCCGTGAACGCGTCCTGACGGAGGCAAAAGTGCTATGCCCGTAATTGATGACGTTTCCCGTATGCGGCATATTCTTGAAGCCGCGCAAAAAGCCGTCAGGTACACTAAAACCCGGAAACGCGCCGACCTCGATAACGATGAGCTGTTGGTATTGGGGCTCATTCGTTTACTGGAGATAATCGGGGAAGCCGCCTGGGGTATCTCTGAAGAGTTACGCCGAAAGTACCCGGAAATTGCCTGGCGGCAGATGTCCGGCATGCGCAACCGCCTGATTCACGGCTATTTTGATGTCAATAACGACCTTGTCTGGGAAACCGTTACCATCGAACTGCCACCGCTGATTACCCGAATCAAGGCCGTAATTAAAAAAGAAGTTGGTAAAAAAGGGGAAATTATTTAACCCCATAAAAAGAAAAGAGAAGCATTTCTTCGGGTCAAAACCCTTGGTTGCTTCTCAATGTCTAACTTCTATTATTATAACATGTCTCTAAACGACTTGTCAACACTTCGTGCCTGAAATCGAAAAATTACTGCGATAATCATTCTCTGCCCCGCGTTTTCCATTGCGAGGGATACCTCTCTTGTCGTTCCTGCGAAGGCAGGAATCTATCAAACAAACCTGTCATTGATACTAACCACGAAATATGATTCATATCCCGATTTCCCTCGATTTTCCAAGTCAACCCGTTCGTCTCTTCTCGCCCCACGAAGCGGGAGAGAGCCGAAGGTACTTTGCTTCGGTAGACATACAACGAAGCAAAAAGTGTAGAGTGAGGGGTTTCACAAAAGGGGACAAAATCTTGAATAGTACACCATGAGTGCAGCCGGAGGGGAAGGTACTCGAGTGCAGCCGAGAATATCTCCCTGCCTGTATATCATCGCTCTTTTTCATTGTTGGGCCCGCAGTCGAAATCTTCCGAAAGCCGCATCTGAAGGTGCCGTTAACCTTAGTTGAGATGTATTTGCATTAGCCCAAAACGGTCAGAAACAAAACTATGACTATAGCACTGAACACAGCGAAAATATCAGGGTGTAGTTGTGGTCTGTGTATTTGTTGCCGGTACCACTACCGTAAATGTGGTTGAGGCCGTTGTCCCTTTATCGTCTGTGACTGATATAGTGTATGTGCCCGGCGCAAAGGCAACATTAGTGGTGGTGATATCAGATTCCTTTAATGCCCCTTGATAAATAGTAAGCCAGAATCCGCCTGAAGCGTTCACATCATATTGGGCAGTGCCTGAGAAAGTCACATCATCGCATGTTATTCCGCCTGGCAATATTGTTGCGTTGTGGGAAAAATTATACCCTTTTATGGTAAATGGCTCCCCTGAAATAACCGGACCGGGCGCCACAATGATAGTGGGCATACCTATAGTGGTTGTAGCGGACAAAGTTGTGCTCGAGATTATGGATGATGTCACTGTCGGGCTCGAAGTCTGTGTCGCAACTGGCGCACTTGTGCACCCTAATGGCACTGAAATGAGAAAAGCCATGAATACTAATAAAACGTATTTTTTCATACTTCTTTTATTTGTTAAATATAATATGTTTTCCGGCTGTCAGATTCATTATTCATCACACCATGATTATATCACCAATCATAAAATATTAATAGATTCTGGTATGTATTACATAACTTTTGATAGAATTTTTATATGAAGGATTCGACTAAAAGCATTTAACGTTAGTCGAATCCTTCATCTGGTTTGAACTTTGCTATCTAATTATAAGTAAAAAGAGATTACCGCTGAAAATTAAGGCCCTTGCATAATGGCAGTTGGGATTTCACTCAAAGTCCAGATCGTTGTTCCAAAATTTGTTAATGATCCAGTCATTGAATAATTGGGAAGGCAAAAATAATTATTCGCCCACGGCCCGTCTGGGTATCCGCCATCATAGGCATCGTTAGCTTGAACCGTGCTACTTTGGAACCCGGCATACCAGTTACTATTTACATTATGATTTTCAAAAAAGACACTAGTGTTCGGATTATAACTAAGAGAAGTTCCTGTTGCATATGTTTCAAGATGATATGCCCAAGCGGATGTTGTGATATTAAAACACCACATCATCCATTCTTGGTAACCATAGTTACCCGCTCCATAATATGAGATTGAGTGGTCATATGTGTCTCCTCCATAATACGGTAGATAAAAGGTCTGGGCTCCACATCCTGTTCCAGTATCTGCCGATACAAGCCGGCTTGAACCGTTAGCATATATTTCTCCAGATTGAAGAAAATAATTAGTATTAGTAAAAACATTGTCTCCGAAGTATGTATAATTGTCTTCATAATTCCCTATTATCGTTGGTGCAATAATATTACAAGATTGCATATCCAGATAAGGTTCATTGTTAGGATCTCCGTTCTCATCGACTTGAAATGAGGGAATTATTGTAATTGTATCTGGAGAAATTCCAGTTTGAATCGGACCTAGCTTTATTACGCCATGTTGCTTTTGGAAAGTGTTGTTCGATGCCGCCAAACTAATAATTTCTTGTGCCGTTACTCCAGGCTCACCATAAACTTCAAAAGATACATTCTTTGGCAAAGGATTATTTTTTAAATAGTTATTGAGATTTAATTTTGTCGAAGATTCCTGAATTGTGGAGGAGGTAGTATCAAGAAGAACTAAAGTTACATCACCGCTGGGTATTGCGATATCGTTCGCGTTAGTTTCAACTAAAATAACAGGTAAACCTGCGATTGAAGTGGGATAAACAGAAAAAGACGAATCAGCCGCGCTTACGCTTGAAAAACTTAAAATACTTAAAACAAGTGCAACCACTATCACAAGTGAAAACAATTTTAATTTGGAACAGTTTTTCATCATTTCACTCCATTTTATTTATTTTTTATTATTCTTTTCAAAACAATTATTAAATCTTAACGCCCCATCCGAAAAGCGATGGGGCATACCTATGATAAATGGCCAGATAGAATACAACTTAAAAAGGGACAAATTTAACCTCTTGTTAGCTTCCATTCAGTTATAATTTTGAAAAACAATATATTTAATACTATATATATCATTCATATATTAATAAAAATTGTAAATAGTGCTTAAGTACTAAATAGTACCGAATAAGGTTAATGAAAGTTTAAGGTGTTATTAGGTTTGTGTTAACAGCGGCAATTTCATTCCCATTTTGGAAAAATAGTGACAAAAGTCGCCCCATGTTATTCACTTCTCCCTTGAGGGCTATAGTACTGAGCGAAGCGAATGTAGAGAAGGCCGAAGGCACTTTGTTTCGGTAGCATTACATAGAAACAAATGTGTAGGATGAGGGTGTACAACAAAACTGACCGCTGATGGCTGAAAGTTCCAACCTCAGCTCTCTCGCCCCTGTGTGGGAGAGTTTGGAGAGGGGGGGTTATTGAAAGCTGCCCGCTGGTTAGTGTTTTGATATTGTCCAGTATTTAGAATTTTCTTGATATTTGAAGCTTGATTCTTGATTATTTCGTTATGGAGGGGGGTGACAAAAGCCCCTTGACAGACCACGAATAACCCGTCATATAATACTATTACCGTTTGTGCGAGATACGAGAAACGCTCCGTCATGTTCTGGCCGCCGGGGTCAATATGGGAAACCTGGAGTCTCCCATGTGTTATGGCTACACCAAACCGGACGGTAAATGTTCCGTCAGAATCAGTCCTAAAAGCGCCCAATAAAGGGTTTATATGGGAAAACGGAATTAAATGGGGTTTGGGGCACTCCGGCCCTCCCGCAGCAGCAAATACTTTTCTTAAAAACGCGGGATTCCACTTCAATACACCCCACATCCGGTAATACAAGATTTTAATCTTCAATCCGGATATTTCGTTCCAGTTTGGGACAAAATCCCAAATCGCAGCTCATCATCCCGTTTACCGCGAGGGGCGCCGCATACCTAAATTCAAGAAAAGTTTCCCCAAATTTCAATTAGAAAAAAGACCTTAGTGAACCACAGGGAGACCCTTCGTCTGCGGACTCAGGGTGTTTCTTATTTCAGGTTTTGGAGTTTGTTTAGTATTTCGATATTCGGATTTTCTTGAATCTGTCCAGCTTCAAATCTAAGCTGTGGTGTGGTATAATAAATATGTGTTGGATTCTGTATCGGAATCAAATCGTAATTACCGCCCTTCCGGCGTCTTTGCTGATTTCAAATCGTGAGTATTATTAATTCCCTGGAGTGAGTGTCAATTATGACTGAACATAACGTTCCTAAGAGAGACCGGCATAACGACGGCACCGCCGAATACAATGCCGAGGCAATTTCCGTCCTGGGCGGACGGGAAGCGGTCCGCCGCCGTCCCGGTATGTACATCGGCAGCACCGACCAGCGCGGTCTGCACCACCTGGTCTATGAAATTATTTACAACA
>Ga0116130_1001482_pt1 | contig 13299 bp, 9 predicted proteins | sample June2015DPH_17_5_FD_89733 | JGI IMG/M metagenome (GOLD analysis project Ga0116130, IMG submission 89733) | Peatland microbial communities from SPRUCE experiment site at the Marcell Experimental Forest, Minnesota, USA - June2015DPH_17_40 | ecosystem: Environmental > Terrestrial > Soil > Wetlands >...
CCGGTGAACAGGCGCGCCAGCGCCGTGCCCGTCGTCTTGGCAATGGCCTTGTCCAGCGGGTTGCGCAGGGAGAGCTGCACCGTGGTCTGCGCCGATGCCAGGCTCAACTGCTCGGCCTGCTCGGGTGTGGCCAGCACGGTGATCACCTGCACCACCATTGGCTTTCCTTCGGGGTCCTTCTTAAAATCCTGTCCGGCCGAGAGTACCTCGACGTCCTGCAGCAGGGTCTTGGTTATCGTCCCCTGGCGGTTGTCGCTGCCGGGAACATTGCCAGAGATCAACACGTCCACGTGCATGCCCGGCACCACGAACCCCGCCACTCCGGCCACTTCGTTGACCCGCAGCGGCACGGCCCGCATGCCCGGGGGGATCAACACCGAGAACCCGCCTCCTGCGCCTTTCGGCGCCAGGCGCTTCTCAATCACCGGCTCCTTGGCCATGATACCGATCATGACACCGCGTCCCACCAGTTCCTGAGGGCGGCTGGTCGATCCTTCGGGGAAGGGGCCGGTCCAGTCCTCCAGCTTCACATCGTCTTCCTTGATGACCGCGCCCACATCCAGGTCTTTGGCCGCCACCGCAATCTTGGAGGTGGTCGCCACCGCTACCGGCTGCTGCGAATTGTTCTTCAGCGCACGGTACAATAACGAGCTCACGGCCAAAGCCACCACGGCTGCAAAAACTAAAACCCCGACGAATCTCTTGTTCATTTTTCCTTCCCGCCGTCCGCCGCACCCCGGCTTGACTTACGGGACCTCACTGCCGCTTCCCACATTGGCGGCCCGATCGCTAAATCTACGCAAGAGATGCAGCCGCAGCGCTTTGGGCTTGGCTCTTTCAACCGCGCTGCGGCCATCTCACTATAATCTGTCATCGTCCCAGCCGGCAATCCTTGCCGGCCTCATGAGTACGGCCGTCCGCATCAAGCGGCCCGGCGCACTCCGGGAAGTTCTACGTGGTGGCAGCGGCGGCGGCGGCAGCCAACTGGCTATTGGTGGTTGTCCAAATTGAATTGATTTTGCCACCCGCGCCGATGAAGAGCGCGGCCGAGGCCAGAGCCACGAACGCCAACAGCAACGTGTACTCAATCAAATCCTGGCCTTGTTCGTCATTCCAAAGGTTACGCAGATACGTCATTTCGATTCGCTCCTAAGTTTTGGATCCAAGTTCCGTGATCGGTCGATCACTGGTTAGTGTCTTCGTGACCTCTCGGTCACGGCCTGATCCGCCCTCAGTTGCGGCGGAAACCCGATCCCCCAACGCCTGGCCGCGCGGCCGGAATACCAGCGCCACGCCATCGTCATACACCACTCGCCATCGGCACGACTCTTTCAAGGCGCCGGTCAGCGGCGAGGTGGGGGGCATTAAAACCGTATCCACTGCGAACCGGGCCAATGTCTGGTCCCAGCCGTAGTTCACATTGAGGACTTCGAGCAGCTTGGTCTCGAAATCCTCCCCGTAGAAATCGCTGCGCCCGTCCACGAACACTCTGGACCGCGGATACAGGCGGTAAATCAGATAATCGCCCCATTGATCGTAGGTGAAGACCCGCGCCGTGGGATATTGCCCCAGCGCGCTCACGGCATTGGCGGGATACCGCGTCGGATCGAATTCGGCGCGGAACCCCTTAGGCGGATGGGGCGCGTACAACAGCGCCGCCACCAGCGCCACGCCCGCCAGGCTGGCCAGGTGCCAGCGCCCAATGCCGTCGGTCTCGCTGGTTTCCCGCATGATGCGGTTGATCCACGCCGCCGCGTGCTGCAGCCACGCTGCCACCGGCGCCACCGGCAGATGCCGCAGTCCCGCGTCCGCGGCGGCTGCCACCATCGGCGCCACCAGGATCATGAAAATCGGAATATGACGCGCCGACAGCAGCGCTGCGTGAGCCCACAACAGGAACAACAGCGGCTCGGTGAAACTCCCGCGCCGTGCGTACCACGCCGAGGCCAGCACTCCACCCGCCAACATGGTCTCGAAGAAGATCGCAATCGGATGATGGAAATCCACCGGAAGGAATTCCATGATGCGCGCGGCGAGGTATGGATCGCGCAGATACTGCCACACATGCATGTGGAGGTGATACGTGTACGGATTCAGCAGGCTCGCCGCCATGCACGCCAGCGCGCTCAGGAAGTACTTCCCCGCCCGCTTGATCCCCGCCGCGCGGCCTTCCTCGCCGGCCGCCAGCAGAATCCGTAACAATTCCGCCGCGCCGAAAACCAAGATCGTCGACACGCCCACCAGGAATCCACCGTGAAGGTTGCTCCACACCACCGTCAGCACTGGCAGCAGCACCAGCCACGGAATGCCCGCCACCCGCGTCTGCCCCGCTCTCACGCGATCGAGAGCGTTCAGGAAGATCACCGCAAACAACAGCGTGAACAGGTGCGGCCGCGCCAGCCAGTGAATCGACGTCCCCGCCATTGCCAGCACCGTCACTGCAATCGCCAGCACCGCGTTCGATTTGCGCCGCGCCAGATGGAACACCAATGTAATGGTCACTGCGATCAGCAACACCGCGAACAACGAAACCGCAGCCAGACCGCCGATTTTGTTCAGGCCCGCAAGAATCACGTCCGCCAGCCACTCCCACGCATACCAGATGCTGTTCGGCTTGGAGTAGGAAAACAGGTCGCGATACGGCACCGCATGATGCGCCAGAATCCACTCGCCGGTGCGAATGTGCCAGCCCGTGTCGCAATCGCCCAGCAAAGCGGTCAGACCACCCATACGCCCGAACAACAACGCCATCGGCATCAAGAACGCGATGTCCGCCAGCGACGGCAGCAACTTGACCGCAACTCTTGAGCCAGTCGTGTTCATGAAACTCACGCCATCCAAGCCGGAGACTGTACATCCTCCGTCACGTGCAACCGGTCGTGAAATGCCCGGAAATCCATGTAATTGACCCGTAGCGCCACCAGGGGATACCCGTGCCCCGAGTCCGTCGCCCGCAACACCGTCCCCTGGCAGTGTATGCACTTCTGCCCAAATCCGTGATTCGCCGGCAACTCCAATTCGAGCGTCAAAATCTGCCCCAGCGACGGCAACGGCAGCGTCTCGTCTCCCCCGTGCCACGCCACCAGGACGCCGCTGCGACTGATATTCTCCGTATACAAAGTGTTGCGCAGCCAAAGCGCCGGCGACGTAACGTGACACCGGAGTTGGATGTCAATCCTCGGGCTCTCGCGCCGGTTGATATTCCTCATGCGCTTTGCTTCGACACTCGCGAGCGTAGCGCGCTAATTGTCTTGCCATCAATATCGTAAATGGGCTATATCCATCTGTATTCGAAGGTTATTAGGCGCGAAGTCGAGGGTTGGGCCAATAGGGCCAAGTGGCCATCCTGATGCTCTTTCCTGGATGATTCCCCGTGTTGGTTCGCCCGCCATACCCCGAACGACAGGGTTAGTATGCGGCACTATCCGTTAATTTTCTAAATATATGCTGTCCTCTGATATAAGCCATTTGGATATTCAGCTTCTATTGAAAACACAAGTGTTACGCGAAATACTTCGCAATATATTCCGCCTAATACACGGTTAATGTTGCCTATTAATGTGGATTTATTGCTGAATACCATTGACAACCGAAGTAAATAGCCCGACAATTCGGATGAACAGTACTGAATACAGAAAAATCTGAAGCCGGCTACATTGCACGGCACGGACTGTTTCAAGAGGTGAAGAATTAATGACGCGGATTCTTTTGTACAGTGATGAACCCATCCTGGCCAAGGGCCTTGAATCGGTCTTGTGTCAGGTTGAAAGCTTTGAGCTGCTGCCAAGCTGCAGTACGGTGACGAGCCTGATGGAGCAGATAACACAGGGCGTGCCGGACCTGGTTCTAATGGATTTAACACCCGAGATCACCTTTGCCGTGCTTAGCGAAATGCAGCACGCCATGCAGAGCACCAAGATTGTGCTCTGGGTGAACTCGATTTCGACCGAACTGGCTTTCCAGGCGATGGGCTTGGGAGTGCGGGGCATTCTACGAAAAACTCTGGCCACCGACCTGCAAGTCAAGTGCCTGCAGAAAGTCCAGGCCGGCGAGTTGTGGTTTGAGAAGGCGCTCACCGATAGCTTCCTCTGCGCACGCCGCGTGGCGCTGACGCAGCGCGAGGGGCAACTCGTGAGCCTGCTTTCGCAAGGCCTCAAGAACAAGGAGATCGCCACCACGCTGATGATCTCCGAAGGCACCGTGAAGGTATACCTGTCCAGGCTTTTCCAAAAAGTCGGCGTGAAGGACCGCTTCGAGCTGGCGCTGTTCGGCTTGAAGAATCTGACCACCGGCCAGCTTCCGATTTCCGACAAGAACCACCGCGGCGCTTCGGCCATGCCTGGCCTGCGCTCGCTGGTTCTCGAGAAGCCGATGGACCGGGACGCCTCGCCGGTGCGCTTCCCCACACCGTTGCGGCCCCTGGCCTCGCGCTTCTAGTTACCGGTATTTTCGACATTGCCAACGGGCGGTGAGCGCACCAGCGCAAGCCGCCCGTTTTCTTTGGTGTGGCATGCTTCTTCAGCTTGGCGTTGTGTTGCGATGCTCAAGCTGGTTTCCGCGTAGGCGCTGACCGGATGATATCCTGGTGGCTCGGCAACCGTCGACCATCCATCATGCAATGTCGCGCTCTCTTCCCTGCCCGCCTCCGCTTGTCTGCCGCCGGCCTGGCTCTCGCCTCTGCATTCTTTCTCACGGCTCTGCCGGCGCGGGCTCAAGAGTTAAGCTTCACGCCGTTTCACCAGAACGGAATCTACGCACTCGGTGAAAAAGCCGGTTGGACCGTGACGCTCGCTCAGGGTGCAACGGCCAGTTCCCACTATACCTACATCATTAAGAGAAACAATTTCGACGTCATCGCGGCGGGCGCGCTCGACCTCTCGTCGGGCAGCGCGACCATTGAAACCGCCCTCAGCGAGCCGGCCATGCTCTATGTTGAACTCAGGGCGGATGCGCCGCCGACATCGCCCGCACAAGGCCTGCAAGCCGCCGCACCGGTTGCCGTAATGGGCACCGTCGTCCACCTCGGCGCGGCCATTGCGCCTACACAGTTGCGGCCCTCAGTTCCGCGTCCTGCCGATTTCGATGCCTTCTGGGACGCCAAACTGAAAGCTCTCGCCGCCATCCCGATCAACCCCGTCCTCACGCCCACCCAGACCAGCAGCTCGGGCGTGGAATTGTACACGGTCAAGCTCGACAGCCTCGGTTCCCACGTTCAGGGCTACCTCGCTAAGCCCGCTAAGGAAGGAAAGTTCCCGGCGCTCGTGGTATTCGAGTGGGCCGGAGTACATGCCCTCCAGTCCAACACGGTTACCGATCGCGCGGCGGAAGGCTGGCTGGCTTTCAACGTGGATTCGCACGACCTGCCTCCCAGCCAGGCGACCGGTGTCAGCACGCAATATCAGGCAATCGGCAACACCGACCGGGAAACGTCCTACTTTCTCAACATGTATCTCCGCGACTCGCGCGCCATCGATTACATTGCGAGCCGCCCGGATTGGGACGGCAAGACCATCGTCGTGATGGGCACCAGCATGGGCGGCCATCAGAGCCTTGTCGCCGCTGGCCTGAATCCCAAAGTGACGGCTGTCGTCGTCAACGAACCCGCCGGCGCCGATTCCAACGGCGATCTGCATGGCCGCAAAGCAGGCTACCCGAACTGGCCCTCCGACGATCCGAAAGTCATGGAGACGGCGCTCTATTTCGACACCGTCAATTTCGCCTCTCGCATCCAGGCTCCCGTCCTGGCCGCGATGGGCTTCATCGACATTGTCGTACCGCCGGTCGGCGTCTGGATCGCCATCGACCAGATCCCCGGTCCCAAGGAAGCCATCCCCATGGTCGAATCGAACCACAACAACCTCACGCCCGAGAAAATAGGCGCCTTTACTGCACGTTCCCAGGAAGTGCTCGGCATCATCCTGAATGGCGGCGAATTCAAACCCAACGAGGAATTGACCCGCAAGAAGTGAAGTGGGGCAGGCGCTATCGCCTGCCAACAGTCGCGGCGCAAGTCTCGCCCTACAGCAACTGCACTTCCCGCTGTATCTCGCCGGTTACCCGCGCATCGGTATCGCCTACGAACATATCGATCTCGGAGCGCACGCCGAAATGCGGCAGGTATACGCCCGGTTCAATCGAAAAACACGTCCACGGAATCACCCGCCGCTCGTCGTGGTTTTCCAGGTTGTCCATGTTGGCGCCGTTGCCGTGCACTTCCACGCCGATCGAATGGCCGGTGCGATGCACGAAATATTCGCCGTATCCGGCGCTCGCAATCACGCCGCGGCTGGCATCGTCCACTTCGAAGCCGCGCAATTCCTGCTTCGCCGCAACTGCTTCCTGCACGCGCTGGATCGCCGCATCGCGCGCTCCCGTCACCACGGCAAAAACCTTGCGCATCTCTTCCGGCGGCTGGTCGCCGCAGAAACCGGTCCATGTGATGTCGTAGTAAACCGCCTCCGGCTGGTCGAGCTTGGCCCACATATCGAGCAGCACCCAATCACCCGAGCAAATCGCCGCGGTGACTTCCTCGGTCGGTTCGTAATGCTGATTGGACGAGTTTGCGTTCACGCCCACGATCGGGCCGTGGTCGGTCACCATCCCCGCTTTGGCGAACCGCTCGCGAATGAAGTTTTTCACTTCCACTTCGCTCAGCGGCGCGCCGTTTCGAGTGCGTTCGGCAATCAGCGCGAAGGCTTCGGCGCGCACCTTGTCCACCCTGCGCCCGGCTTCCAGGTGCGTTTCCAGTTGCGCCGGCGTCCAGCGCGCTTCGAACACCTGTATCAATTCCGCCGAGCTCGCCACCTCCAGGCCGAGGCTACGCACCAATTCCACCGTGCCCGCGTCCACCATCGCCACGTACGGAATGGCGCACAGCGGGGAATACTGCATCGCCACGAGCTTCAGCCCGGCCGTCATCCGGCGCAGGCAGTCCACCTGCTCGGCCCATCCGGAATACAACAGCTTCTCGCCCGGCGCGCCAGCGGTCATGCCGCGCTCGATGCGGTGCTCCAGGCCGCGCGGCTCGCCCACAGCCGGTATCAGGTAATACCAGCGTCGCGTCGGCGTCCGCGGTGGCGTGAAACCCAGCACGCGGTACGCCAGCGGGTCGCGCATGTGATGATCGAAAAACAACCAGCCATCCAGCCCCTGGTTGCGCAGTTCCTGCTGAATCTTGGCGAGTTCCATAATCGGCAACTCCAGTCTATCCGATGACCCGCATTGGCGGGGCATGCTTTTGCCTTGGTGTCGCAGCACTCCGGTGGCATCGCCAGTCCCGTTCGCCTGCGCACAGCCCGTCCCAATTCCGAACGCCTTTCGCAGCACCGGCGCCCTGCCGTGCGTTTTCCGCTCTATAATCAACCCGCCGCGTTGGTATCACAATTGCCCTTCCGTCCATCGTGCGAACCCTCATCCAGGATCTCCGCTTCGGTTTCCGCATGGCGCTCCGAAGCCCCGGCTTCACTCTGATCGCGGTGCTGACGCTGGCCGCCGGCATCGCCGCCAATTCCACGGTTTTCAGTTGGATCGACGGCGTCCTCCTGCATCCGGTACCGGGTGTGACAGACCCAGCCAGATTGGTCGCGTTTGAGACCGTGGCGCCGAACGGCGACGCGCTTCTCACTTCCTACCCCGATTATCGGGATTACCGCGATCATCTGAAGCTGATCAGCGGCCTGACAGGCGCTACGATGCTGCCCTTCAGCATCGGCCAGGACGTGCACGCGGAGCACGTCTGGGGCGAGCTTGTCACCGGCAACTATTTTGCCGTGCTCGGCGTAAAGCCGATCCTGGGCAGGGTGTTCACGCCCGATGAGTATGGCGACGCGCAGGGCGCCCACCCCGTGCTGGTCATCAGCGAACGCCTCTGGAAACGCCGCTTCAACGCCGATCCCGGTGCAATCGGGCAACTGCTGCGTGTAAACCGCCAGCAGTTGACGATCGTGGGCGTGGTGCCCGCTACGTTCCTCGGCTCCATACCCGGACTTACGTTCGACATGTGGGCTCCCGTCACCATGGGCGCGCAGCTCAAAGTGCTGCAAGAGGGGTCACTCGAAGATCGTGGAACGCGCCAGATGTTCGGCTTCGCGCGTCTTCGGCCGGGCGTCACCCTGGAGCGGGCACGGGCTGAAATCCAATCCCAAGCCCGCCACATGGCGGAAGCGGACCCGGAGCATAACCTTGGTATCAGCGCCACCGTGCTCCCCATCTGGAAAGCCCATTCCGGCGCCCAGACATCGTTACTGATGCCGCTCGTACTCCTGATGGCAGTTTGCGGCGTGGTGTTGCTGATTGTCTGCGCCAACGTGGCCAACCTGCTGCTGGCGCGCTCGACGGCCCGCCAAAGAGAGTTCAGCGTGCGCATGGCGGTAGGCGCCGGCCGCAGCCGTCTGGTACGCCAGTTGCTTAGCGAAAATCTTGTACTGGCCGTGCTGGGCGGGCTGCTGGCCGTCCCGGCTACTTCGTGGTTCAGCCAGTCGCTGGGAGGCATGGTGCCACCCTCCGGGCTTCCGGTGACGCTCGATATCCCTCTGAATGGCGACGTGGTGGCCTTCACCTTTCTGCTGTGCCTGCTGGCGTGCGCCATTTCGGGCATTGCACCCGCCTGGCATATGGCTCGCGCCAATCTCAACGATGCGTTAAAAGAAGGCGGCCGCAGCGGATCGGGCGGCGCCAGTTCACACCGCATCGAGCGGCTGCTGGTAGTATCCCAAGTCGCCCTGGCGCTGGTGGCCATAATCGGCGCGGGTCTGTTCGTCCGCAGCTTCAGCGCCGCGCGCCAGATCAACCCCGGCTTCGATCCCAGCCACGTGCTGGTATCGCACCTGTCGCTTAACGGGTATTCAGTTCCGGAGCGGAAGCTGTTTGTGGAACGATTGCGCGATCGCGTTTTGTCGCAGCCGGGAATAACCGCTGTCACCTTCTCGAATACGGTTCCGCTCTCCCTTGCCGGCCAGTGGCGGGAACCCTTGGAGATTCAGGGCTACGTGCCCGGTCCCAGCGAGAACATGAAAATCGAACGCAACGTGGTGGCCCCGGGCTATTTCGACATGCTGCGGATCCCGCTCGCCGAGGGGCGCGACTTCACCGACCACGACGACGAAAAGTCCGTGCCGGTGATGATCGTCAGCCAGGCTTTTGTGCGGCGCTTCTTCGGCAGCCGCTATCCCATCGGCCAGCATGTGCATGGGTGGGGCCGCTGGTTCAATGTGGTGGGGGTGGCCAAGGACAGCAAGTACCAATACCTGGATGAGGCGCCGAGGCCGTACTTTTATGTGCCCTTCCGCCAGTGCTTGCGCGAGGATATGGGCATCCGACTCTATGCGAGGACCGCCGGCGACCCGCTGCAGGCAGTGGAGCCGGTGCGCCGCGCCGTGCGCTCGCTCGATCCCGACGCGGGCGTGTTTGACTCCATGCCGATGGCCGAAAACATCAACGCCGCGCTGTTCACCGAAAAACTGGCGGCCACTATGCTGTCTGTGCTAGGCGTGGTCGCGCTGCTGCTCGCGGCGCTCGGATTGTACGGAGTGATGGCCTACGCGGTGGCCGAACGCCGGCACGAAATCGGCATCCGCATCGCACTCGGCGCGCGCCCAGGCGACGTGGTCAGAATGGTAGTGAAACAGGGCATGGAGCTCACCCTGATCGGCCTCGCCGTCGGCATGGTCGCGGCCCTCGCCGTCACCCGGGTGGTCGCCGCAGCGCTGGTCGAAGTCAGCGCCACCGACCCGCTGGTCTTCGCCGGGGCGCTCCTGTTCCTGGCCGCCGTCGCCGCCCTGGCCAGCTACCTGCCCGCCCGCCTCGCCGCCGGCATCGACCCCAACCAGGCGCTGAGATCGTGAGGTACGCTTTCGGACCAATCACCGCGCTGCCCACATCCCTGATACGATCAAAATCAGAGGCCAGGATTGGGCGCGTTTGGGCGAATGCCATTCGCCGGCCGCCCGGACTCGCTTGAAGAAGTTCCACGCATGCCCGAGATCAGCCGGTTCTTCGGTATCATTGTGCAGATGTACTACAGCGATCACGAGCCGCCGCACTTCCACGTGCGCTATTCCGGCCAGAGGGCGCTCGTTGCGATCGGAACGCTGGCTCTTTTGAGAGGGCACCTTTCGCCCCGCGCACTCGGCTTGGTGACGGAGTGGGCGGCGCTGCATCGCGCGGAATTGATAGAAGACTGGAAACTGGCGAGAGCCGAGGCGCAGCTCAAACCGATTGCGCCTCTCGAGCAGATTATGTTGAAGGACGTTGTTACCGCAAGAGCTCTCGGCGAGCATCGCTTGCATCTTCGCTTCGAGGACGGCGTCGAGGGCGTGGTGGATCTCGCGCCCGATCTCAGCTTCCAAGGAGTCTTCGCGCCACTGCGCGACCCCGCCTACTTCGCGCGTGTCCGCGTCGATCCGGAGCTGGGCACTGTAGCTTGGCCGAACGGAGCCGATCTTGATCCGGACGTTCTCTATGGGCGTGTCACCGGTACTCCGGTCTTGCAGGAGCATGACGCGGATTTGGCACATTAGCCCCTACGTTCCCATCACGATTCCGCCATCCACGCTGAGCACCGCGCCGGTGACGAAGGACGCCGCGTCCGAGGCCAGCCACAAATATGCGTTGGCGATATCCTCGGGTTGTCCCATGCGGCCCAGCGGCGTGTGCGCGCGCAACCCCTCCCGAGCCTTCTCCGGGACGGCCTTCATCATATCCGTGTCGATGATGCCCGGCGCCACCGCGTTGACGCGAATGCCGAACCTGCCGAACTCCCGCGCCCATACCCGCGTCATTCCGATCACGCCCGCTTTGCTGGCGACATAATTGGTCTGCCCGAAGTTGCCGTACAAGCCGACCACGCTGGTGGCGTTCAGGATCACTCCGCCCGCGCCCGTCCGGATCATGCGCGCGGCGGCGCCCCGCGTGGCCACGAACACGCCCCGCAGGTTCACCGCAATCACCGCGTCGAACTGTTCGTCGCTCATCACGCCGGCGATGGCGCCTTCCTTGAATTTGACGATCTGCCCGTCGCGTAGAATGCCCGCATTGTTGATCAGCGCGTACACCGGCCCCAGCGTGCGCTCGGTTTCCTCCACCGCGATCTCCACCGACGCCGCGCTGGTGACATCCACCTTCTGAAAGATGCCGCCCCCTTCCGGTTCCGTCTCCTTCACGTCCCAGGAAGCCACCTTGCAGCCTTCCTGGGCGAAGCGCCGCGCCGTGGCCTTGCCGATGCCCGCGGCCGCGCCGGTGACAATTACCACCTTGCCCGCCAGTCCCGTTTCAATCATGACTTCCCCATTATCACCGGTAGTGCCGGCGGTCTTTGCCGCCGGTGTTTTTTCACGCGCCGGCTAAAGAGCCTGCTGAATACGGATACGCTCGTTGTTCTTAATCCGTGTTCATCCGCGTTCATCCGTGTTCATTCGTGGCCCATCTTCTTAGCAAGCTCTCAAACATGCCCCACCCGGCCGGACACGCTATAGTAAAAGTGTCCCCATGCGAGGCCCACGCTGGCTCCTGCTGCTGGCGATCGCCGCCATCCTCGGCGGCATCGTTTTCACCTATCGCGCGCAGAAAAGGTCGGCCGCGGCGCACGCGCCTGCCCGGCCCAAGGATCTTCCCGACGATCTGCACTCCAGCGCCCAACTCTGGCACTGGGTGGAAACCGACGCCAAAACCGGCCACGTGCGGGCCGATATTACCGCCGAGGACTTCCGCGAGGTCAAGGATTCCTCCCGCGTCGACCTCAAGGGCATGAAGCTGCGCCTGCCCGGTAAGAAGGACGACACCTACGACCTGATCAATGCGGCCAACGCCCAGTTTTACAAATCCGAGCATCGGCTCTATTCCGAGGGCGACGTCGAGATCACGCTGAATCTTCCGACGGCCGGCGCGCCCCAGCGCGCCCCGGTTGTTATCCATTCCGCCGGCGTCACTTTCAATACCGAAACCTACCGCGCCGAAACTGATAGTCCCTCCACCTTCACTTTTCAAAACGGCAGTGGCAAGGCCACCGGCGCGTACTACGATCCCACCGCGCACGAATTGCGCATGAAACAGGACGTCGAGATTCACTATCAGCCGCAAGGCCCTGGCGCCAGGCCGATGACGATTGAAGCCGGCGGCCTGGTCTTTCACGAAAACAACCAGACCATCGAGCTCCCGCCTTGGGGCAAATTGACCCGGGAAGGCACCGTGGTGGAAGGCGATGCGCCGCTGATCCAATTGCAAAACCACCAAATCCGCAACGTGCACGCCTTCCACGCGCGCGGCACCGAGGATAACGACAGCCGCCAGATCTCCTACTCCGCCACCGAGCTCTTCATGGATTGCAACGACCACGGCCAGGTAGAGCATATCGCCGCCGTGGACAACGCCCGCCTGGTGTCGAATGCGCCCACTTCGCAAACCACCGTCACCGGTGACCGAGTGGATCTGAATTTCGAGGTGCGCGACAACCGGAGCATCCTGCTCCGCGTTGCCGCCGCCGGCCACGGCGTGGTGATTTCGAAACCCCTGCCGGCGCCCGGTACCGACCCCGGCGATACCCACGTGCTCTCGGCCGACAAACTGGAGATGACCATGCGTCCCGGCGGCAAGGAGCTCGACCGCATAGTCACCCGCGGACCCTCCAGCCTGGAGTTCGTTCCCAACACGGCCGCCGCTCACCACCGCGTTTTGCGCGGCAAGGATTTTCTGATCGCCTACGGCCAAGACAACCGCATCGATACCTTCCGTGCCACCGATGCCCACACCGCCACCGACCCCAATGCCGAGGAACGCAAGCGCAAGCGCGCCCAGTCCATCACCAGCAGCCGGGAAATCAACGCCCGCTTCGATCCCAAGACCAGCCACCTGGTGGCGATGGAGCAATCCGGCGGCTTCGCCTACGCCGAAGGCGACCGCCAGGCCCGCGCCGCTAAAGCTACCCTCGATTCGGATCAAAACGTAATGGTGCTCGATGGCGCCGCGCGCATGTGGGACTCTACCGGCGCCACCAGCGCGGACCGCATCCGGATGAACCAGACCAGCGGCGACTTCACCGCCGAAGGCAACGTCAATTCCAGCCGCATGCCGGAACCCGATGCCAAAAAGAACTCCCAGATTCTGGCCACCGACGAACCGCTGCAAGCCCAGGCGCGCCGCATGGTTTCCACCAATAAGAGCCGCAACATGCACTACGAAGGCGGCGTGGTGATGTGGCAGGGCGCCAACCGCATCACCGCGGATACCGTGGATGTGGATCGCGAGAAGCGCTCCTTCATCGCCGACCGCAACGTGGTCAGCAGCCTCTGGGAAGAGCCCAAGGAC
>Ga0116130_1001486_pt1 | contig 13281 bp, 8 predicted proteins | sample June2015DPH_17_5_FD_89733 | JGI IMG/M metagenome (GOLD analysis project Ga0116130, IMG submission 89733) | Peatland microbial communities from SPRUCE experiment site at the Marcell Experimental Forest, Minnesota, USA - June2015DPH_17_40 | ecosystem: Environmental > Terrestrial > Soil > Wetlands >...
CTTGTAATCGGGACCGATCAGGGCAAGCGCCGCGGCGGTGGTGACAAGCTTGGTGTTCGAAGCGGGCGTGAAGAGCTTGTCGGCGTTTTGCGAGTACAACGTTTCGCCCGTCGAGAGAGAAACTACTTCGATTCCCCAGAAGCCGCGGGCGAGATCGGGGGCGCTCAGCACACCGGCAACGCGATCCGGTAACGGCCGATCCTGTAACGGTCTGACGGGTGCGGCCAGCAGTGGCGCGACCAGCAGAAAGACGATGAGGAGCAGACGCGTGACTGATCGCCGGCGAGGCATTAACTGGATTGTAACACCCAGAAAAAATGGGTTCGTTCTAGAATAGCGGCAACATGCGGGCGGTTTTTCAGTGGAACGTGGGCGATCGAGTCCTGGAGTTGGGACGGCGCACTCTGATCATGGGCGTGGTGAATGTAACTCCCGATTCGTTCTCCGACGGGGGACTCTACATCGATGCCGAGAAGGCCGTGGTCCGCGCCGAGCAGTTACTGGACGAAGGCGCGACCATCATAGATGTGGGTGGGGAGTCGACGCGGCCAGGAGCGCCGGTGGCCGGCGGTGTCAAGGACGGTATCAAGGAAGATCCGGCGCGGGAGGACGCGGCGGCGAGGACGGGACCGCCGGTAGCCGAACCGCTCTCGGCAGAAGAGGAACGGAGGCGGGTGCTGCCGGTGATCCGGGATTTGAAGCGGCGACGGCCGAACGCGGTGGTAAGCGTCGATACCTACAAGGCGAGCGTGGCGCGGGCGGCGGTGGAGCTCGGGGCAGAGGTTGTGAACGATGTGAGTGGGTTCCGATGGGATCCGAAGATGGCGAAAACGCTGGCTGAACTCAAGGTGGGAGCGGTGCTGATGCACACCCGCGGGCGGCCGGAGGAGTGGCGGTCGCTGCCCCCGATAGGCGATCCGGTGCTGATGGTGAAGCGGGAGTTGCTACAGTGGGCCGAGGCGGCGACCCTGGCGGGGATCAAGCGCGATCACCTGGTGCTGGACCCGGGGTTTGGGTTCGGGAAGCGTTTCGAGGAGAATTATCCGCTGTTGGCGCACTTCGCCGAGCTGCAGAAGATGGGATTTCCGCTGCTGGCAGGAGTGTCGCGCAAGTCATTTATTGGGCGAATGCTGGCGCGCGATGGCAAGGATGCGGGCGTTGCCGAGAGGCTTTACGGGACGCTGGCTGCAGAAACAGCTTTGATCCTGAAAGGGGCGCACATCATTCGGACGCACGATGTGCGCTTTGCGGTGGAGGCGGCACGAGTGGCGGATGCGATCATCGCGAGTGGAGGATAGAGGATAAAAACGCAATGCTTTTCCGGGCTCAGGCCCTGGCGGCTTCGGCAAGAGGGACGGTGACTTTGAGCACTGGCAGCCGGATTTCAAATGCGGCTCCGCCTTCGGGGCGGTTGTAGCAGGTGATTTGTCCCTTGTGGTCCTGGATGACGCCGTAGGTGGCGCTGAGTCCGAGACCGGTGCCTTTACCGACCGGCTTGGTGGTGTAGAAAGGATCGAAGACGCGCTCGGGATCGCGCAGGCCGGGGCCGGAGTCGGCGAACTGGACGATCACTTCGTTGGCCTCGCGCCAGAGGGAGACCTGGAGACGCCCGCCGCCGATTTCCTGCAATGCGTCCACGGCGTTCTCGATGATTTGAAGAAAGGCCTGCAGGAGCTGGTTGGGGTTGCCGAGGACGCGAGGCAAGGGATCGTTGCTTTCCACGGTCAGGCTGATCCTCTTGTTTTCGAGCTTGATTCCTTCCATTTGAACTGCGCGCTGCAAGAGAGGCTTCAGTTCGAGAGGACTTTTTTCTCCCGGAGTCTGCTGGGCGAAGCTGAGCAGATCGCTGACGAGTTCGCGAGTGCGCCGCGCCTGCTGGCCGATTTTCTGCGCGTTGGAGAGTTGCTCGCGGCTGAGGTTGCTGCTGGCGGCCATGCGTTCGGAGCTGCTCAGAATGGCCGAGAGCGGGTACTCCAGTTCGCCGGCGGCGAGCGCGACCAGTTCTCCGAGCGAAGCCAGCTTGGCTTGTTGGATCACTCTTCCGTGCAGCCGCTGGAGATTGTCGAAACTCCTGCGCGAATGATTGAGCAGCTGCAGCAGCCTCTGGTCCAGCAGGTGTTGTTTGAGGAAAACGACAAAGGCCAGGAGGGCGACGCCGCCCATGGCCACCGCAAAACGGACCTGGCGTAGATAAGGCTGCTCGTGGCTCAGGAACAGTGCCCAATATCCCATGACGGGGAGAGAGAGCAGGGCGAGTTTCGTAAGTTGAGGAGCGACCGGGCGACTGGCACGACTGATCGAAGGCGTCATCTGGATATCGCAAAGGCTGCGCCGCCCGGCGACGGCGACCCAGAGGAACCCCAGCAGAGCGGCGAGGAATGGGAGGTCGTAGATTCCGCCAGTCTTGTAGGAGCCGCGCGCGATGGCGCCATTCATGGTTTCCGAAGAGAATGTGTAGAGAACACTGGCAAGACAAATGTTGCGATAGAGTTCGCGCCACGATCCGAAACTGGTGAAGAATGCCGATGCGGACACGGCAATCAGCATCACTCCTTCGACAAGATATAGGAGATCCCAGCGCAGGTTGTACACCGGGATATCGCTGACGATGTATTCCTCGGGGAAAACGAAGAAGGCGTAGACCACCACCCACCACACCAGCAGGATGAGAACATTCAGCGCGCTGGGTAACATCCCCTCGCGCTCATCGGCCTGATGGGGACGGATGGCTACGGCCGCCATGATGGGGACAACGTGCAGAAACAACACGACATCCCCGTAAAAGGGGTCGGGCAGCGGCTTGCAAACCACCACTTCAAACCACGCCCAGCATGCCTGGTTGAAACACCACATGGCCATGCCCGCCGTCATAAGACTCCAAAACAGGCGTGTATGCCCACGGCTGTCGAAGACGTTTCGGGCGGATACGATGAAGGCTGCCGTGATCACCAGAAGTGGGACCAGGTTCCCCATGGCCACGCGAAAGAAGGGGCTGGGGAACACTACCGGAGCCAGAGCAAAGGCCAGCAGTAGACCAACTCCGCAGAGGAGCGACGAGATGTGGCTCCGAGACACTGTTTTTCATCATATGACGTTCGCCACGAGATGTTTAGATCACGTGCTGGGTACCGGAGGTTACTGCGGTAACAGGTTTCGTATCAGGGCAAGCTCTTCCGCCTGCAGAGACGCGGCAAGCCGCGTCTCGACGGGGAAATGCTAGAATTGCCTGTCATGGCTTTCCCCGCTAACCGCCTGCGCCGTTTGCGGCGCACTGAAACGCTGCGTGCCCTGGTCCGCGAGACCCGGCTTACGCCCGAATCTCTGGTGTATCCGCTATTCATCTGCCCCGGAACGGGGCTCCGGAAAGAAGTGCGCTCGATGCCCGGCGTCTTCAACCTTTCGGTAGACGAGGCAGTGAAGGAAGTGCGTGAGACACGCGCGCTGGGAGTGTTGTCGATCATTTTGTTCGGGCTGCCGGAGAGAAAGGACGAAGTGGCCACGGGCGCCTGGGCGGAAGATGGCATCGTGCAGAGGGCGGCGCGCGCCATCAAGAGTGAGGTGCGAGACGTGCTGGTGATGGGCGATGTTTGCTTGTGCGAGTACATGTCGCATGGGCATTGCGGCATCGTGAAAGCGGGACCGCAATCGCTGGGCGCGGCCGCGGCGGCGCCACCGGCTACCGCGGAGTACGAGATCGTGAATGACGCGAGCCTGGTGTTGTTGGCGCGCACGTCGGTTTCGCTGGCGCGATCGGGCGTGGACATCATCGCGCCCTCGGACATGATGGACGGACGGGTCGGGGCGATTCGCGCTGCGCTCGACGAGGCTGGCTTCGAAAATACGCCGATTCTTTCCTATGCGGCGAAGTTCTCTTCCGGTTTCTATGGGCCGTTCCGCGAGGCGGCGGATTCAGCGCCCCAGTTCGGTGATCGCCGTTCCTACCAGATGGACCCGGCGAACGTTCGCGAGGCGATGCGGGAAATCGAGTTGGACATTGAAGAGGGCGCGGACATGATCATGGTGAAGCCGGCGATGCCGTACCTGGATGTGATTGCCGCGGCCCGGGACCGTTTCGACCTGCCGCTGGCGGCCTATCAGGTATCGGGTGAGTACGCGATGATCGAGGCCGCGGCCCGGAACCGGTGGATCGACCGGGAGCGGGTGATGATGGAATCGCTACTCTGCATCCGGCGCGCGGGGGCGAGCATCATTCTGACTTACTACGCCAAGGAAGCGGCGAAACTGCTGGCCTAGTCCGTCCAGGCAAGTCGTTCTGCGGTTCACCGCCTCAAGGCGAACCGGCAAGCCCACCGATCTTTCATGACATCGATATTTCACGACACTTAGTAGCAAGACTGTTGTAAAATCCGCCCAACCTGGAGTGGATCCGTGGCGCGCTACCTGGCTTTCTCGTCGACAGAATTGGTAAGAGCCTGCGCTGGCTCGAAAGACGAGAGGGCGTGGGCGGAGTTCATCCGGCGATTTCAGATGGTGATCGCCGCTGCGGTGCTGAGGACCGCCCGCCACTGGGGCGAACCGTCATGCTCGCAACTGGACGACCTGATCCAGGATACCTACCTGAAGCTCTGTGAGAACGATAGCCGTTTACTGCGGTCGTTCCAGCCACGGCACGAAGATTCCATTTATGGATTTTTGAAGGTGGTTGCGGCCAATGTCGTCCACGATCATTTCAAGTCTGCGCTGGCCGCAAAGCGGGGCGCAGGCCAAACGGAAGCGATCATGGAACCAGTCCAAATGGACCCGAAAACGTCCGGCACCGACGGCTTTGATGCTGTGAGCCAGCGTCTTCAGCTCGAGCAGGTCGAAAAGATCCTGAGACAGGTTACGGCCGGGAAGGATCAGGAAAAAAAGCGCACGATTTTTTGGCTTCGCCACCGGCAAGGACTTACCGCCAGCGAGATCGCAGCCATCCCATCGATCGGATTGACCACAGAGGGGGTGGAAAGCGTGCTCATGCGCCTGGCGGCTATGATTCGCGGTCACGTCATAAGTTCGAGCCCTCACCGCGAAGTGAAGGTTTTGAATCGGCAAAATCGTTCTAAGAGATTAGGGAGTTAGTTTTGGAAGAGAATCCCAACGGGCATATCGGAACGGCGGAACTGGCGAAACTACTTGAGGAGTCTCGTCGGCATTCGGATTCCGTGCTGGACGCGCTCTATGCGCACCCCCATCTTGCTGCCTGTCCGACTTGTCGGGAGCAATTTGAGGAACTGGCGTTGCTGGATCGCCAACTGAAGAGCATGAGACCGGCTAAGTCTGCGCTGCGCCAGGGCGGTTGTCCGGGCCCGGCGGTGTGGCGTGCGATTGCCGGCGGGATGACAGCAGCCGACCAGACGCTTGCCTACATCGAACATGCTAGCCGCTGTGATCATTGTGGTCCGTTGCTGCGCGGAGCGGTAGCCGAATTGAGCGATCTGAACGGGGAGTTGACCGAATCGGAGCGGAAGCAGATCGCGACCCTCGAGAGCGCGAGCGCGGAGTGGCAGCGGAAACTGGCCCAGCGCATCACCGGGACACCGCATTCGGAGCCGGATCGGGCATCTGCACCGCGGTGGCAGCGGTGGCTGGCCGTGCCACGTCTGGCATTGGCGGGAGCATCTCTTCTAGCCGTGGTTGGCGTGGGATCGTGGGTTGTAGTCCATCGGAACCAGCCAGCCGCCGCCGAACGGCTCCTCGCCCGCGCTTACACCGAGAAGCGCACTCTGGAACTCAGGATCGCAGGCGCCGACTTTGCGCCTCTGCGCGTGTCGCGCGGACCGGCAGCCTCCTTTACCAGCCGTCCGGCGGCGCTGTTAAGAGCCGAAGCCCTAATTGCCAGCCAACTGGAGCTCCATCACTCCGATCCCTCCTGGCTTCAGGCCAAAGCACAGGCGGACGTCCTCGAAGGCAAGTACGACGCGGCCGTGGAAGCTTTGCGCCGCGCCTTGGAGCTAGAGCCGCATTCGCCAGAGCTCCTGACCGATCTCGCCACCGCTTACTTCCAGCGCGCCCAGCAGGAAGACCGCAAGGAAGATTTCGGCGCTGCTTTCGAGTACCTATGCCAGGCCTTGAAGCTGCAGCCCGACGATCCGGTTGCGCTCTTTAATCGCGCCATTGTCGCGGAACATCAGTTCCTTTATCGACAGGCGCTCGATGACTGGGAGCACTACCTTCGAGTTGATCCGGGCTCGCAGTGGAGTGAAGAAGCCCGCAACCGGGCCGACGCCGTGCGCGAAAAGTTGAAAGAGCATGGCAGCAACGCGACGCCCCTGCTGTCTCCTGCCCAGGTGGCTGCCATGGCCAGCAGCGCCAGCCTCGGTTCCGAAGTCGACCAGCGTATCGAGGAATATCTGCACGAAGCAGTGCGCTCCTGGTTGCCCCAGGCTTTTCCCGAAACGATGGCCAACGCCGATCCGAACGCCTCGCAGGCGCTTTTTTTTTTAGCGGACCTGACGAGCCAGCAACACGGCGACCGGTGGCTGGCTGATCTTCTGCGCGGTTCGTCGGCGCCACATTTTCCGCAAGCGGCAACCGCGCTCGCCCGCGCCGTCAAAGCCAATGACGCCGGCGAGTATGGCGTCTCCCGCGAACAGGCTGATCTTGCCGAACAATTATTTCGTGCTTCGGGCAACATGGCGGGCATGCTGCGCGCGCAGTTCGAGCAGACTTTCGCGGCGCAGATCGAGCGGCACAGCGAACAGTGTCGGCGAAAAGCGACGGCCGCGCTGACGGAATCGGAGAGATACCCTTACCCTTGGTTGCAGATTCAGCTTGGCCTGGAGAAGGGCGTCTGTTCGCTCCTGATGGGCGATCTCGGCACGAACGAAAGGGCGGCGCAGGGTGCGATGAACCAGGCACAGAGGAGCGGGTACGGAGCCCTCTATCTGCGGGCTCTGGGATTTGTTGCTGGGTACAAGTTCGACACCGGCGATTCGTCCGGTGGCTGGAAACTCGCCAACACAGGATTGGAACGCTGCTGGTCGGGGCGGTTTCCCGCCATGCGGGGCTACAACCTGTACTACGAAGTGGCTTACGCCGCCGAGGCTGCAGGTCAGTCAAATCTGCAGTTGGCAATGTGGCGTGAAGCCGTGGCCATGATCGATGCCAACGAAGAGCTGCTGTTACGCGCCGAAGCCCATAGCATCATGGCCAAAGCGGCCATCGCGGCCCGTCAACCCGAGGTGGCCGAACACCAGTACGGGGAAGCCGCCCGGCTCTATGCTCTTGCCCCGCAGACCGAGGCCATTCGGTCCGACCGCATCGAGACCGAGATCAGGACCGCTCAGTTGGAGGCGCGTCAAAGTGCGTTCGATGCGGCGTTGGCCCGTTTGACCCGCGTCCAGGGTGAAGTCCAGCAACTTTCCAATAATTTTCTCGCGCAGATTTTTTATTCCACATTGGGCGAAGTGCAGCTCCGCAGTCATCATGAAGCGGAGGCCGAGCAGGCTTTCCGACCGGCGCTGGCCCTGGCGGAGCAGAACCTGGTATCAATCCGCTCCGAAGCGGAACGGATCGGCTGGAGCAAGAATACGGCCGCCGTGTACCTCGGTCTCGCCGAAGCCGAACTGGCGCAGGGCCGTTCGCAGGAAGCGCTCGAGATGTATGAGTGGTACCTGGGTGCGCCCCAACGGGTGGCTACGGATTCCCGCCCGCACCGATCTCTGACCAACCCGCCGATGCCGGATCCGTCGCGGCTGGCGTCCCGCCTTCCGCTCCTGGCAAAAGAGACGGTGCTCGCCTATGCCGCACTCCCCGACGGCCTGGCGATCTGGGTCTATGACGACCGCGGTATGAACGCGCGCTGGATCCCGAAACCGACCGAGGGCCCGCAAGAGTTAGCGGAAAGGTTTCACGACTTGTCTTCCGATCCGAAGTCAGCGCTGAGCGCCTTGCGCCGCGACGCTCGCGGCCTGTATGGGGTGCTCATCGCTCCGGTGGAACAACACCTCGCGCCGGGACGCACGCTGGTGATAGAGGCGGAGGGGTGGCTGGCCAGCGTGCCCTTCGAAGCGCTGCTTGATTCGCGCGATTCCTATCTAATCGAACGTGCATCCATTGTTCATTCGCTGGGTCAGGATTCGCAGGCGCGGCTGCGCAGCGACACCGGCATTTCGGCAGACTTGCCGGCCGTGGCGGTGGGCAGCACCGCTTCATCGCCGGCGGATGGACTCATTCCTCTGCCCGATGTGGCCGCGGAAGCGGACACCGTCGCCCGCGGCTTTCATTCCGCGCGTGTGCTCAAAGGCGGAGAAGCCACCCTTAGCGCGGTCCGGAGTGAACTGCCCGGGGCCGCAGTTTTCCACTTTGCCGGACATTCGCTCGCCGCTCCCGAAGGGACGGGATTGATGCTGGAAGGCAAAAGCGAAGAAGGGCAAGCCAGCACCCCCCACCTGTTGGACGCAGCCGTTGTGCGGCAGCTTCACCTGCAAGGCTTGCAGTTGGCGGTGCTTTCGGCCTGCAGCACTGCATCCGGCAGTGGCGGCTCAGGCGGATTCAACAGCGTTACGGATGCCCTTCTGCGTGCGGGTGTGCCCCACGTGGTCGCGAGCCGGTGGGCAGTGGACTCCGCCGAAACCCGGGGATTCGTAGAGGACTTTTATCACAATGCCCTGTCTGGCCAGACCGTATCCGATGCCATCCGCCTGACCTCGCAGAAAATGTTGTTGAACCCGAGCACGGCTCATCCGTACTACTGGGCGGCGTTTGCAGCGTACGGACGGCCCTAATCCCCAAAACAGGAGGCCCTGATGCGAACCCAACTCTACTCGACCAGCAAACTGGCTGCGCTGGCCAGTGCTGTCCTGGCTACGTTCTTCCTTATCGCGTGTCAACAATCCCAACAACAACCAGCTCCAGCCGCGGTTGAGTCCAAGGCTGCCAGCACCGAGAAAGTTTTCGTAGTCTTTGAAGGTCCGTGGGCCATCGTTGCTGACCCGAAGGACGCCAACAGTGTCTTGGCCATCGCGCCGAAGACGAAACTCCACCGCGATCTTTACGTGGCCGCCTCCAATTACTCGACGCTGGCGGCGGGAACTTACGATGTTTCCGTCCCGACCCATGGTCCGGCTACTTCGGGGGCGCTCGATCCGAGCTTTGCTCAAGCGAAGATCGACGCCAAGAGCTTGCAACGCGCGCTCGATGACAAGTCGGGGCGCTACGTCATTCGCCTGCCCAAGCCCGAAGCGTACGTGGCCGCGACCCGGTACCGCAGCCGCGTCGGCCCCAAGTATCCGCCGGATGCGTCGACAGAACAAGACTATGCGACGGCTGTCTCTATGCGCTATAGCGTCTCAAGCCTGACCGGATTTTCTTTGGCGGGCACTCCGGATACCGGCGCTTTCAACCCGCTGCTTCTCCAGGTCGACACCCCAACCATTCGCTTTGCGATTGAGCCAGCTCAACTCGACGATCCGAAGGACATGTGCAACACACACTCCCGGGAGGCTTTGCGCGATACGGTGAAGTTCCTGGGTTTGACTTTGTATGTGGATTTCCCGAACGACTCGGCAGACTGCCACAAGACCGATCCGCAGATTCCCCGCTCGACCAAAGCGGAGGCAGGTCCGAGCTTTCCGTTGGATCGGCTGGCTGCACTCTTGTTTGAGGGGCTGGCGGACTCGCAGACCGCGAGGGTAGCTAACAGAAAGATCACGCCGAGCCGCCCGGAAATCCTCGCAACTATTGTTGGGGCGGAACCAGTCGCGCACTACCTCACCGCTGCCATGTATTTCTTTCGTGCAGCGATGGGCGACTGCAGGGCGCCGGTTTTGTTCCTTACGACCACTCCCTGAGGCCTTTCGCTTTTCGGCCTGCAGCCGGCGATGCGCTGATTCGAGGCGGAAATGGAACCACCTATTTTCCGCCTCGTCCGCTTTGTAATAAGTTCCCCGCACACCTCGCGGAAAGTAAGTCGACCCCGCACGCGGAGAACTTTTTACTCCTGGCTGGCGCTCGCCGCCTGGATCTATCCAATCCCTGTTCAGCCGCTTCAGACAATCCCTAGTTGACATCAATGGCTATAATGAGAACAAGGCTATATAGCCCAACATGGATGTAGCCGCATTTGGCCCTAAGTTATTTGAAATCTAGGTTTTGCACGACCTAGTAGGTCGTAACTCTTTGATTCCAAAGACCCGGCTTCTGCGTCCCCTCAAAAATAGCCCGTAACTCCAATGTTGTCTAGATCTTGCGGATAAACCACCTGGAATCTATATTTTCCGATAGGGTCCCGAGCTGCCAGACTCTCCACCGACGAAAAGGCTACAATAGCCGCGTGAACGCCCCCGTTCCGACGAAGCCGGTAGCTGACAACGAGCATCATGACAACAAGCATCAGCACCGCCATTCCATCTACGCCGCCGAAGCCACCGGATTGCTTCTCATGGCGGTTCTGCTGCTCGTTCTGACCATCATCCGCTATTGGCGGTACATCCCTTGGAGCGCGCGCTGAAGTTGACGAAGTTGACGGATCGCGAGCCGCTGGTCGTAGTCGTGCTTGGTCCCACGGCGAGCGGGAAGACAGCTCTGGCGCTGGCGATCGCCCGTCGCTTCCGCGGTGAAATCGTCAACTGCGACTCGGTTGCGATGTACCGCGAATTTGAAGTCGGCACAGCGAAGCCCAGTGCGGCGGAGCGCGCGGAAGTTCCGCATCACCTGCTGGATTGCGTGGATCCGCTCGCCGACGTTAGCGCGGGAGAATATGCGCGCCAGGCGCGGCAGATTCTACGCGAGATAGTTTCGCGCGAGACAGCTCCAAGCGAAAGCGAGCAGCGCAGACGCTTGCCCATCGTCAGCGGAGGAACCGGACTCTATCTTCGCGCTCTCGTCGAAGGACTTTTTCCTGGCCCGCAGCGGTCCGAAGAGCTACGCAACAAACTGCGCGATCGCGCGGAGAAGCATGGGACCGAGCACTTGCATCGTATTCTGCGGCGGCTCGACTCCTCGGCAGCGAACCGCATTCACGCCAATGACCTTCCCAAGGTGATCCGGGCAATCGAGGTGTGCATGGCCTCGCGCCGGCCCATGACCGAACTTTGGCGGCAGGGACGCGAACCGCTGCACGGCTTTCGCATTCTGCGTCTCGGACTCAATCCCGAGCGCGAAGCTCTTTATGCGCGCATCAACCAGCGGGCCGTGAAGATGTTTGCCGAAGGACTAATCGCCGAGACGGAACGGCTTCTCGAAAAATATGGCGGACAAGCGCGCCCGCTCACGTCGCTGGGATACAAACAGGCGGTGCAGTTTTTGCGCGGCGAAGTAGATCGGGAATCGGCGCTCGCTGCGGCGCAGCAAGCGCATCGCAACTATGCCAAGCGCCAGATCACCTGGTTCCGGCGAGAACCGGATGTGCATTGGCTGGCCGGGTTTGGCGATGACCCCGCCATCCAGGCGGAAGGCATTGCCACCATCGAACAGCAAGTTTGAGAGAGTTCGTGGGCGATTACTCAACTGCGAAGTGGCCATTACTCGTTCCTGCGATGGCTGGAGGACGTCCCCGTCCGTTTTTGCTATTGTCAATTGCATGCTCCGACATCTGCTGCCGATCACGCTCGTGCTAGCTGCGGCGCTTTGCTTTGCTAAAGACAAGAGCAAAGACCGCTTTCTGCAGCCCGGTCCCATCCATGTCGACAAAGCCGGACAGAAGTGGATCGAAAAGACCTTGCGCAAGATGTCGCCCGAAGAAAAAGTCGGCCAACTCTTCGCGATTTCCGTGAAGGTGCAATTCCTGAATGACACCGACCCCATCTATATTCAGCTGCGCGACAACGTCCGCAACTATCACATCGGATCGTTGGTCATGACCGTTCCGGTGGATGGCCCCTTCCTGCTCAAGAACCAGCCCTATGTTGCCGCCGAGCTGCTCAACCGGCTGCAAAGGTCATCGAAGCTGCCCCTGATTGTCGCGGCAGACTTCGAGCGCGGCGTGTCCATGCGACTGAATGGCACCACCGTCTTTCCCCATGCGATGGCTTTTGGAGCCACCGGCAAAACGGAAAATGCCGAAGCCTTTGGACGCATCACCGCGCTGGAGGCGCGGGCCATCGGAGTGCACTGGAATTTCTTCCCCGATGCTGACGTAAATTCCAATCCCGCGAATCCCATCATCAACACGCGCTCTTTCGGAGGAGACCCGAAGCAGGTGGGCGATTTCGTGGCGGCGTACATAAACGGCGCTCACGAAGGCGGCATGTTGACCACAGCTAAACACTTTCCCGGACACGGCGACACCGCTACCGATTCTCATCTTGGCCTCGCTCAAGTCACTGGCGACCGGGCGCGGCTCGAGGCGGTTGAGCTGCCGCCGTTCCGGCGCGCCATCGAGGCGGGCGTGGATGCCGTGATGGTGGCGCACGTAACCGTTCCCGCTCTTGATCCCGAGCCCAACCGGGTGGCCACAACTTCAAAGGCGATTGTGACTGGACTCCTCAAAGAAGACATGGGATTCAAAGGAATCGTCGTGACCGACGCGCTCGACATGGCGGGGTTGACGCGCCAGTACGCGAAGGATATCGGGCGCGCAGCGGTCGAATCGTTCAAAGCCGGCAATGACATGCTGGTCATTCCAGCCGATCTCGATGCCAGCTACCGCTCGATGCTGCAAGCGGTGCAGAGCAGCGAAATCAGCCGTCCGCGGCTCGATCAATCGGTACGTAAGATCCTGGAATTAAAGGCATCTCTCGGTTTGAACAAGGCGCGGCTGGTGGACCCCGGTCAACTCTCCAGCCAGATTGCAAAACCGGAGAATCTGGCCGTTGGCCAGCGCATAGCCGACGAAGCCATTACACTCGTCCGCGACAACGGCAAGGTGATCCCGCTGCAGGCTTTTGGAACTCCGCGGGCCGGGCTTCCGTATCAATCAGTAGCAGAGGCGAGCAACCGCCTGGTCGCGGTGATTTTTTCCGACGACCTGCGCACCGACTCCGGACGTATGTTCGAACGCCAAATTCTAGCCCGTGTGCCTGACGCCCGCGTGATCTACGTCGATGCTCGCTCGGCCGCCGGCATGAAGCCACCCGTTGTCGAAGCGGTGGAAGCGGCGGAGCGCGTGATCGCTGCGGTGTATGTGATTCCGACCGCGGGCAAGGCCATGCGTGCTGCCGGAGGAGGTCTGACGAATACGGTTGCCATGGACGACGCCACGGGTTCCTTACTCACCGCGATCCTCGATCGCGCCGCCAGTCGCACCATCGTACTCGCCATGGGCAATCCCTATGTGGTGCAGGATTTCCCCGCTATCCAAAATTATGTGTGCGCGTTTTCCAATGCAACCGTTTCGGAAGC